>Ga0255338_1000138_pt1 | contig 320821 bp, 278 predicted proteins | sample MeOH1_35cm_T4_19_FD_203715 | JGI IMG/M metagenome (GOLD analysis project Ga0255338, IMG submission 203715) | Sandy soil microbial communities from University of British Columbia, Vancouver, Canada - MeOH1_35cm_T4_195 | ecosystem: Engineered > Artificial ecosystem > Sand microcosm >...
AGATCGGCGCGCGCGACGTGGCCTTCCCGTTCCTCAACACGCTGAGCTTCTGGCTGTTCGTGGCCGGCGCGATGCTGGTCAACGTCTCGCTGGGCGTCGGCGAGTTCGCGCGCACCGGCTGGCTGGCCTACCCGCCGCTGTCGGGCCTGCAGTTCAGCCCCGGCGTGGGCGTGGACTACTACCTGTGGAGCCTGCAGATCTCCGGCCTGGGCACCTTGCTCACCGGCGTGAACTTCCTGGTCACCATCCTCAAGATGCGCGCCCCGGGCATGACCCTGATGCGCATGCCGGTGTTTACCTGGACCGCGCTGTGCACCAACGTGCTGATCATCGCCTCGTTCCCGGTGCTGACGGTCTCGCTGGCGCTGCTGGGCCTGGACCGCTACTTCGACATGCACTTCTTCACGAACGAAATGGGCGGCAACGCCATGATGTACGTGAACCTGATCTGGATCTGGGGCCACCCCGAGGTGTACATCCTGGTGCTGCCGGCATTCGGCATCTTCTCCGAAGTCATCTCGACCTTCTCGGGCAAGAAGCTGTTCGGCTACAAGGGCATGGTCTACGCGACCTGCGCCATCATGGTGCTGTCGTTCCTGGTCTGGCTGCACCACTTCTTCACGATGGGCTCCGGCGCCAGCGTGAACGCGTTCTTCGGCATCACCACCATGATCATCTCCATCCCGACCGGGGTGAAGATCTTCAACTGGCTGTTCACCATGTACCGCGGCCGCGTGCGCATGACCACGCCGGTGATGTGGACGCTGGGCTTCATGGTCACGTTCGTGATCGGCGGCATGACCGGCGTGCTGATGGCCGTGCCCGCCGCTGACTTCGTGCTGCACAACAGCCTGTTCCTGATCGCCCACTTCCACAACGTGATCATCGGCGGCGTGCTGTTCGGCTACCTGGCCGGCATCACCTACTGGTTCCCGAAGGCGTTCGGCTTCAAGCTCGACGAGCGCCTGGGCAAGTGCGCCTTCTGGTGCTGGCTGGTCGGCTTCTACCTGGCCTTCATGCCGCTGTACGTGCTCGGCTTCATGGGCATGACCCGCCGCCTGAACCACACCGACAACCCGGCCTGGAACCCGTTCCTGTACGTGGCCGTGTGCGGCGCCGCGCTGATCGGCCTGGGCGTGGTGTTCCAGGTGCTGCAGATCGTGGTGAGCGTGCGCAACCGCAAGGCGCTGGCCGACGTCACGGGCGATCCGTGGAACGGCCGCACGCTGGAGTGGTCCACCTCGTCGCCGCCGCCGTTCTACAACTTCGCGCACACCCCGGTGGTGCGTGACCTGGACGCCTTCGCCGACATGAAGGCCCGCGGCGAAGCGCCGAAGCAGGAAGCGCACTACGAGCAGATCCACATGCCGAAGAACACCGGCGCCGGCTTCTACATGGGCGCGTTCAGCTTCGTGCTGGGCTTCGCCGCGACCTGGCACATCTGGTGGCTGGCGATCGTGGGCCTGGTGGGCATGATCGTGTCCTTCATCTTCCGCAGCAACGACGACCACATCGACTACTACGTGCCCGCACGCGAAGTCGAGGCAGTCGAAAAGACCCACTTCCAGCGCGTCGCGTCGCAGGCCTGAAACCTATGTCCACACAAGTCCTAGACCGTCATTCCGCGCATGCCGCAGGGCATGCCCATGACCATTCGCACGACCACGCCCATCACGACACCAGCGCCAACACCGTGTTCGGCTTCTGGGTCTACCTGATGAGCGACTGCATCATCTTCGCCGGTCTGTTCGCCGCTTTCGCGGTGCTGCGCGGCGAAGTGGCGGGCGGCCCCTCGGGCAAGGAACTGTTCGAACTGAACTACGTCCTGGTCGAGACCTTCCTGCTGCTGTTCTCGAGCCTGACCTCGGGCATGGCGATGGTGGCCCTGCACAACGGCCAGAAGTCCCGCCTGCAGTTCTGGCTGGCCATCACCTTCCTGTTCGGCGTGGCCTTCATCGGCATGGAAATCAACGAGTTCCATCACATGATCGCCGAAGGCGCGGGCCCGAACCGCAGCGCCTTCCTGTCGTCGTTCTTCACGCTGGTCGGCACCCACGGCCTGCACGTGGCCAGCGGCCTGCTGTGGATGGCCGTGCTGATCTGGCAGATCGCCCGCAAGGGCCTGACGCCGACCGTGGGCAAGCGCCTGGCGTGCTTCGCGCTGTTCTGGCACTTTCTGGACATCGTCTGGATCGGCGTGTTCACCGTGGTCTATCTGATGGGAGCGATGTAATGGAACACAGCAACGTCTCGACCGCCGGCCACGGCGCGCACGGCACCAGCGCCGGCGGCGCCAGCCACAGCAGCGTCAAGAACTACGTGATCGGCTTCGTGCTGGCGGTCATCCTGACCGTCATCCCGTTCCGCCTGGTGATGGGCGGCGGCGGCACGGTCGCCGCCGGCACCACGCTGGCCGTCATCCTCGGCCTGGCCGTGGTGCAGATCGTGGTGCACCTGGTGTACTTCCTGCACATGGACCGTTCCTCGGAGCAGCGCTGGAACGTGATGGCGCTGGCCTTCACCGCGCTGATCCTGCTGATCGTGATCGCAGGTTCGTTGTGGATCATGCACAACATGAACCAGAACATGATGGTGCACTGAGGATCTTCCTCCGGCGTAACGACAAAGGCGGCCTGCGGGCCGCCTTTGTCGTTTCCGGAGTCCGGCTGCCTATGCCGCCGCGCGCGCGTGCGCCGCGTGGTTGGCCGGCTCGCCCGCCTTGGGCGCGCCGGACTTGACCGCGACGCTGCGCCGGCCGTCCACGCCGACCGGCACGTCGCCGGCGATGGTCACGCGCCGCACCACGCGCTTGGCGTCGCCGTAGTCGTTGATGGCGTAGTGCTGGGTGGCGCGGTTGTCCCAGATCGCCACGTCGCCGGCGCGCCAGCGCCAGCGCACGGTGTTCTCCAGGCGGTGCACGTGGTCCTGCAGCACGGCCACGAGGTGCTGCGAGTCCGAGCCCGAATAGCCGAGCAGCTTCTTGACGAAATGCCCGAGCACCAGCGTGCGCTCGCCGGTTTCCGGGTGCACGCGCACCACCGGGTGCTCGGTCTCGTAGATGGCCGAGGTGAAGACCTCGCGGTAGCGCTTGATGGCGTCGGTGCTGACCGTGGTGCGCGTGGCGGCGTAGTCGTAGTCGTTGGTGTGCAGCGCCCACAGGCGGTCGGCCAGCTCGCGCAGGCCCTCGGGCAGGTCCTGGTAGGCGGTGGCGGTGTTGGCCCACACGGTGTCGCCGCCGGCGGCCGGGATGATCACGCCGCGCAGCACCGAGACCTGCGGGTAGGCCAGGTCGAAGGTGACGTCGGTATGCCAGGAGTTGGCGCGCCCGCCGTGCTCGGAGTCGAGCTCCAGCAGGAAGCGCGTGCCGTCGCGCGAGGGCACGGTGGGGTGGGGCACCGGCGTGCCGAACAGGCTGGCGAAGCCTTCCTGCGCGGCGTCGTCGAGATGGTCCTGGCCGCGGAAGAACAGCACCTTGTGGCGCAGCAGCGCCGCGCGCACGGCGGCAAAGGTGGCGGCGTCGAGCTGCGGCGAGAGCCGCACGCCGCGGATCTCCGCGCCGATGCGCCCGGCTACCGGGTGGATGTCGAGTTCGACTTGCGATGCGGCGTGCTGCTGGGTCATGGCGTTCTCCCGTGGGTCTAGTCCTGCGTTGGTGTCCGGCGCCTGCCGGCGCGCTTCAGATTTCAGATGGCGAAGCGGATGTTGGGCGGCAGCCGCGTGGCGTCCGCGTCCGGCTCGCGCCTGACCGGCGCCTCGGCCAGCTCGGCCAGGCGCCCGGTGAATTCCTGCAGCACGTCGTCCTTGACGCGCGCGAAGGCGGCCGAGGCGCGCTCGCGCGGGTGCGGCAGCGGCACCGGCAGGATGCGGCGGATGCGGCCCGGGCGCGGCTCCATCACCACCACGCGGTCGCCCAGGTAGACGGCTTCCTCCACGTCGTGCGTGACCAGGATCATGGTGATGCCCTCGGCCTGCCAGATGCGGTGCAGCTCCTGCTGCAGGTAGGCGCGCGTGAGCGCGTCGAGCGCGCCGAACGGCTCGTCGAGCAGCAGGATTTCCGGGCGCGTGACCAGCGCGCGCGCGATCGCCACGCGCTGCGACATGCCGCCGGACAACTGGTGCGGAAACGCGGTCTCGAAGCCGGCCAGCCCGACCAGCTCGATGTGCTCGCGCACCGTGCGGCGCTTGTCGGTCTCGGTGATGTTGGCGTTGAGCAGCGCCATGCGGATGTTCTGCTCCACCGTCAGCCACGGGAACAGCCGGTGCTCCTGGAACACGATGCCGCGGTCCAGGCTGGTGCCCGCCACGCGCTTGCCGTCGAGCAGGATCTCGCCCTTGTAGTCTTCTTCCAGCCCGACCACCAGCCGCAGCAGGGTGGACTTGCCGCAGCCGCTGGCGCCGACGATGCTGACGAACTCGCCCGGGGCGATCGACAGCGTGATGTCCTCCAGCACAGGCAGGGCCGCGCCCTTGACCTGGTATTGCTTGCGCAGGTGCTCGATGCTGAGCGTGCCGGCGTGCGCCATGTGGTTCTCCGGAAAAGATGAGGCAGTGCGAAGAAAAGGGAAAGGGAGGTGCGGTCAAAGAGAAGCGAAGCGGTCCTGGCCAGGCGCGCGGCGCAGACAGTACAAGCGGTACGGCAGGGCCGCGCGACGACGCCAGGATCTCTTTGATCGTGCCTCCTGGCATCCTAGAAGGCGGCGACCGAGCGGCCGCGCCAGGCCAGCAGGCGGCCTTCGATGCGGCTGGCGATCCAGTTCAGCGTGAAGCCGACCAGCCCGACCACGATCACGCCGAAGATCACCAGGTCCATCCAGAAATTCTCGCGGCCGTCGATCATGGTGTTGCCGATGCCCTTGCCGGCCACCAGCAGGTATTCGGCGCCGAGCGTGGCCAGCCACGCATAGATCAGCGCCAGGTGGATGCCGGCGAAGATCGACGGCGAGGCCGCCGGCAGCACCACGCGCAGCAGCACCTGCCAGCGCGAGTACTTCAGCACGCGCGCGACCTCCAGCAGGTCGGCCGGCACGCCGCGGATGCCCTCGAAGGTGTTGAGCACCACCGGGAAGAACGCCGCCAGCGAGAGGAACACCACCTTGGCGGTGTCGCCGAGGCCGAACCACACCGAGATCAGCGGGATCCACGCGAACAGCGAGATCTGCTTGATGGTGTGGAAAGTGGGCCCGGCCAGCTGCTCGAACAGGCGCGACAGCCCCAGCGCCGCGCCGAACGCCAGCCCCACGCTGGCGCCCAGCGCGAAGCCGGCCAGGTCGCGCCACAGGCTGGCGCGCAGCGCCTCGAACAGGGCGCCGCTGCGCACCTGCTGCACCGCCGTGTCCCACACCTTGGAGACCGGCACCAGCAGCGGCGAGGTGCTCCAGCCGAAGCGCACCGCGGCCCACCACAGCACCACCAGGGCGATCGGCAGGACCCAGCCGCGCAGCGACCGGGGAATGCGCAGGGCGCGTTTGGATGATTCCGCCATCTTGGTTCCTTCGCTATCGGTTCGTCGTGCGGCCAGGAAGGGCGATCACAGGCCGGGCTTGCGCCAGCGCAGCACCGCCGCCTCGGCCAGCGCCAGCGCCTTGTCCAGCGCGAAGCCGACCGCGCCGACCACGATCACCGCGGCGATCACCATGTCGAGCTGGAACAGCTGGCGGCCGTACACGATCATGTAGCCCAGCCCCTCCGACGAGGCCAGCAGCTCCACCACCACCAGCGCCAGCCACGCATGCGTGAGGCCGTAGCGGATGCCGTTCCAGATCGGCGCGGCGGCGGCCGGGAACACCACGCGCGACAGCATCTGCCAGCGCGTGAAGCGCAGCACGCGCGCCACCTCGATGTAGCGCGTGGGCACGTTCTGGATGCCCTTGTAGGTGTTGAGCGCGATCGGCACCAGCGAGGCCTTGGCGATCAGGATGATCTTGAGCGCTTCGTCGATGCCCACCAGCAGCATCAGCAGCGGCAGCCAGCCCAGCACCGGCACCTGGCTGAAGGCCTTGAAGGTGGGGTAGACGTAGTCGCGGAAATTCGGCGACAGGCCCATGCCCACGCCGAGCGCGAGGCCGCCGGCCAGGCCCACGGCAAAACCGCCGGCCACGCGCATCGCGCTGACGGCGAGATTGGCCTGCAGTTCGCCGCTCTGGTAGAGGTCGGAGAGCGTGTGCCACACCGCGTCGGGCGCGGGCAGCACCTGCGGCGGGATCCACTCGAAGCGCGCCGCCACGTACCAGCCCAGCAGCAGCGCCAGCGGCACCGGCCACGCCAGCAGCCACGCCAAGTGCTGGCGGCCGGGGCGCCAGCGGCGCGGGGGCGCGGCACTTTCCGTGGCGGCGGGTCCCGCCGGCGGCAACGCCAGGGTTTCGTTGGCCGCCATCGCGTCAGGCTCCGAGGATCTTGCCGTTGGCCTGGTAGACCGGCCAGTAGCTCTGCAGGCTCAGGTCGTCCAGCGCCGCCTTGAGGAAGCGCGTGTCGATCCACTGGTCCACGTCGAAGCGCGCGCGCGACAGGCGCAAGCGGTAGGCCTGCTCGGTGGCGTCCTTGTAGCGCGCCACCAGGAACGGGTCGAAGTTCGGGTTCACGCGCACGCGCAGCGGCTCGCCTTCATAGTCTTCCTTCCAGTGCTCGTAGGGCGTGCCGGCGCGCGCCCAGGTGTGCAGCACGTCGTCGCGGTTCTTCTCGTCCGAGGCCCAGCGCGCGGCCTGCACCGAGGTCTTGACGAACTGCTGGGTGGCTTCGGGGTACTTGCTGGCGAACTCGTCGGTCACCAGCACGTGGCTCTGGCGCGTGTAGATCGGCGACTGGTTCTTGCTCGAATAGAGGATGCGCACCGCGCCCTTGTCGCGCAGGCGCAGGATGTCCATCGCGCCGATGGCGGCGTCGAGGTCGCGCGTGGTGAGCGCGGCCAGGTAGCTCGCGGTGTCGAGGTTGAGCAGGCGCAGGTCCTTCTCGGCGAGGCCGTTGGCTTCGAGCAGGCGCAGCGCCGGCAGATGCATGTTGGTGCCCTTGAACAGCGACACGCGCTTGCCGCGCAGGTCCGCCACGGTCTTGAGCGGCGAATCGGGTGGCACGCCGATATAGATATTGGTGCGCACGCTGGTGGCCAGCACCAGCCGCGTCTTCAGGCCGGCGGCGCGCGCCACGATGGCGGGCAGGTCGCCCTGCAGCGCGAAATCCAGTTGCTTCGTGCTGAGCGCTTCGTTGACGGCCGGGCCCGCGCCCTTGAAGAAGTACCACTCGACGCGCGTGCCGGCCGGCTTGAAGGCTTCCTCCAGCCAGCCGCGCGCGTGGGCGATCGACAGCGAGCTGCCGCCGAAGCTGGGCGGCGTGCCGGTGGCCGGCTGCGCCACGCCGATGCGGATGACGTCCGGGCGCGCCGCGCCGGTGGCGCTGAACACGCTCAGCGGGGTGGACGCGGCGGCGGCGCCAAGGCCGGACCAGGCAAGGTGTTTGAGCAGGCTGCGGCGCGTGAGGGGCATTGTGTTCTTGTTCCTGTGCGGGGCGGTGGTCGGGGAATCGACGGCTCCCAAGATACGCGGCGCCCGCGGCGTGGCAGAAGGAATGTTTTTGGCTTTGGTTATCGGCTGCGCGCATATGCGGCGGCGCATATGGGCATGCGTTTTCCTTCCTTCCGCGAGGCCGCGCGCTGGCATAGAGTGCGCGGTTTCCGGCGGCCGTTTCTTACGTGCCGCACGGACGGGCGCGCGCCCCCGCGCGCAAGAGCAAGAACAATGACCGACGATAACGACAAGACAGCGCGCACGCCCGCGCGGCCTGCCCGGCGCCGCTTCCTGCGCCACGGCGCGGGCCTTGGCGCGGCCGGCGCGCTGGGTGCCGGCGCGCTTGCCGCCGCGCCGGCGGCGGGCGCGGAGACGCTGGCGGTGCCGCCGTGGACGCGCGCGCCCGGCGAGCCGGTGCTGTGGCGCGCCTGCGGCCAGCCCGCCGAATTCGAGAAGAACGTGATCCGCCGCAACCGCGGCGCGGCGCCGATGCCCGGCGCCAACTCGTCGATGACGCCGCTGCAGGACCTGCACGGCATCGTGCCGGACGACGCGGTGCTCGACGCGCGCACGCTGCCGCGCGTGCGCATGCCGAACCGCGGCGGCTTCGTGGTGGACGGCAGGATTGGCGGCTCCTGAGCGCGCCGGAACGCGGGATGCCGGGGATGAGGCGGCGGACAAGCGCCATGCGGACACCATATGCGATAAACGAATAAGGCTCACCGTTAACCTTCGTTGACCGCACTAGCTCGTGGTCACTACAGTGCAAGGCTTGAAACCAAGCAGTGCGGGGCCCTCCTTTGCCGGAGCACGGCGCCGCGCCGGCCGGTCCACATAGATCAGTCCGCACTTTCGTTCCCCGAGCCCGTCATGACGATTGGTACCCAAACGGCAGCCGCAGCGCCTGCCCGCGCACCGCATTCCGGCCAGGCCGGCACTTTCGAGATCCGCCCGCTGGACGCCCCGCTGGGCGCCGAGATCGTCGGTCTGGACCTGTCCGAGCCGCTGTCCGCCGAGGACTTCGCCCGCATCCACCGCGCGCATCTCGACTATCACGTGGTGGTGTTCCGCGACCAGCGCATCACGCCCGCGCAGCAGATCGCGTTCAGCCGCCGCTTCGGGCCGCTGCAGATCCACGTGCTCAACCAGTTCCAGCTGGCCGGGCACCCGGAAATCCTGATCGTCTCCAACGTGCTCAAGGACGGCAAGCCGATCGGCCTGGGCGACGCCGGCCATTTCTGGCACTCCGACCTGTCGTACAAGGAAAAGCCCAGCCTCGGCTCGCTGCTGCACGCGCAGGAACTGCCGGCCGAAGGCGGCGACACCCTGTTCGCCAACATGCACACGGCGTGGGACACGCTGCCCGCGCACCTCAAGGCCGCGGTGGAAGGGCGCAAGGCCGAGCACACCTACCTGGCCAAGTACGCCGAGCTGCAGCAGCGCAGTCCGTGGCGTCCGAACCTGACGCCCGAGCAGATCGCGCAGGTGGCGCCGGTGCTGCAGCCGGTGGTGCGCACGCACCCGGAAACGGGCCGCCGCGCGCTGTTCGTCAGCGAGCATTTCACCACGCGCATCGCCGGCCTGCCCGAGGACGAAAGCCGCGACCTGCTGGCGCAGTTGTTCGCGCACAGCGTCAAGCCCGAGCACGTGTACCGCCACCAGTGGCAGCCGCACGACCTGGTGTTCTGGGACAACCGCTCGCTGCTGCACCTGGCCGCCGGCACGCCCGACCACCTGCGCCGCGTGATGTACCGCACCACCATCGAGGGCGACCTGCCCCTCTGAGCCTTCCCGGATGGCGGCGCCGGCCGGCGCCGCCGCCGCCCGTCTTCCTGTCTCGCATCCAACGGAGTGTTCCGCATGTCCCTGTTTCGTTCCCGCCTCTTCTCCGCCCGCTGGCAGCGCGGCGCCGTCGCGCTGACGCTGGCCGCCGGCATGGCGGTCACGGGCGCGGCCCATGCCGAGGGCAAGATCCGCGTCGCCGAGCAGTTCGGCGTGGTCTACCTGCTGCTCAACGTGGCGCGCGACCAGCAGCTGATCGAGAAGCACGGCAAGCAGCAGGGCCTGGACATCAAGGTGGAGTGGACCCAGCTTTCGGGCGGCGCGGCCATCAACGACGCGCTGCTGTCCGGCGCCATCGACATCGCCGGCGCCGGCGTGGGCCCGCTGCTGACGGTGTGGGACCGCACGCACGGCAAGCAGAACGTCAAGGGCGTGGCGTCGCTGGGCAACTTCCCGTACTACCTGGTCAGCAACAATCCCAAGGTCAAGACCATCGCGGACTTCACCGACAAGGACCGCATCGCGCTGCCGGCGGTGTCGGTCTCGGTGCAGTCGCGCGTGCTGCAACTGGCCGCGGCCAAGCAGTGGGGCGACAAGGAATACAACCGCCTGGACAAATGGACGGTGGCGGTGCCGCATCCCGACGCGGCGGCGGCCATCATTTCCGGCGGCACCGAGATCAGCGGCCACTTCGGCAACCCGCCGTTCCAGGAGCAGGAACTGGCCGGCAACCCCAATGCGCGCATCGTGCTGAATTCGTATGACGTGCTGGGCGGGCCGAGCTCGGCCACGGTGCTGTACGCCACCGAGAAATTCCGCAACGACAACCCCAAGACCTACCGCGCCTTCGTCGACGCGCTGGCCGAGGCGGCCAAGTTCGCCAGCAGCAACCCGGAAGCGGCGGCCGACCTGTACATCCGCGTCAACAAGGCCAAGATCGACCGCGCGCTGCTGGTCAAGATCCTGAAGAACCCGCAGGTGCAGTTCAAGGTCACGCCGCAGAACACCTTCACGCTGGCCGAGTTCATGTACCGCGTGGGCGCCATCCGCAACCAGCCGAAGTCCTGGCAGGATTATTTCTTCCAGGACCCGGCCACCGCACAAGGTAGCTGACATGTCCGTGCAGCCTCTGCGCGTGGTTTCCGCGCGTCCCGCCACCCCTGCCGCGCCGCTGCTGCAGGTGGATGGCGTGTCGCTGGAATACCGCACCCCCGAACGCGTGGTGCGCGCCACCCACCAGGTCAGCTTCGACGTGCACGCGGCTGACCGCTTCGTGCTGCTGGGCCCGTCGGGCTGCGGCAAGTCCACCCTGCTCAAGGCGGTGGCCGGCTTCGTGCCGCCGTGCGAGGGCGAGATCCGGCTCGACGGCGTGCCGGTGCGCGCGCCGGGCCCGGACCGCATCGTGGTGTTCCAGGAGTTCGACCAGTTGCCGCCGTGGAAGACCGTGCGGCAGAACGTGATGTTCCCGCTGGTGCATTCGCGCGGCATGTCGCGCGGCGAGGCCGGCGAATGCGCGCTGCACTTCCTCGACAAGGTGGGGCTGGCGCAGTTCGCCGACGCCTATCCGCATACCTTGTCCGGCGGCATGAAGCAGCGCGTGGCGATCGCGCGCGCGCTGGCCATGCGGCCCAAGGTGCTGCTGATGGACGAGCCGTTCGCCGCGCTCGACGCGCTCACGCGCCGGCGCATGCAGGAGGAATTGCTGGCGCTGTGGCAGGACGCGGCCTTCACGCTGCTGTTCGTGACCCACTCGATCGAGGAAGCGCTGGTGGTGGGCAGCCGCATCCTGCTGCTGTCGCCGCATCCGGGCCGGGTGCGCGCCGAGCTCAACAGCCACCAGTACGACCTCGCCAGCCAGGGCGGCGCCGAGTTCCAGGCCACCGCCCAGCGCATCCATCACCTGCTGTTCGACGAGGCGCCGCGCACGGCCGCCGCGCCGGCCCGCGCCGCGCAGGCGCGCTGAGCGCCCGCCAGGACCGACCATGAGCCAAGCCCCCTCATCCCTCGCCGCCACGCCGGCGGTGCGCCCCGAATACGAGCTGCCGCTGGAGCCGTTTACCGCGTTGCCCGTGACGCGCGCCCTGCCGTGGCCGCAGCGCCTGTGGCAGCAGGGCTGGCTGCGCAAGACGCTGATCCTGGTGGTGCTGGCCTGCCTGTGGGAAGTCATCGCCCGCGTGCAGGACAACGACCTGCTGCTGCCGACCTTCCTCGCCACCGCGCGCGCGTTCGCCGAAGGCATCGCCAGCGGCGAGCTGCTGGACAAGGCCGGCGTGTCGCTGTCGGTGCTGCTGCAAGGTTACGTGGGCGGCATCGTGCTGGCCTTCGTGCTGACCACGCTGGCGGTGTCCACCGAGATCGGGCGCGACGTGCTCGATACCCTCACGTCGATGTTCAACCCGCTGCCGGCCATCGCGCTGCTGCCGCTGGCGCTGCTGTGGTTCGGCCTGGGCAGCAAGAGCCTGGTGTTCGTGCTGATCCACTCGGTGCTGTGGCCGCTCGCGCTCAACACCTACGCGGGTTTCCGCGGCGTGCCGGCCACGCTGCGCATGGCCGGGCGCAACTACGGCCTGCGCGGGCTGCGCTACGTGCTGCTGATCCTGGTGCCGGCCGCGCTGCCGGCCATCCTGTCCGGCCTGAAGATCGGCTGGGCCTTCGCGTGGCGCACGCTGATCGCGGCCGAGCTGGTGTTCGGCGCGTCGTCGGGCAAGGGCGGGCTGGGCTGGTACATCTTCCAGAACCGCAACGAGTTGTACACCGACCGCGTGTTCGCCGGCCTAGCGATGGTGATCCTGATCGGCCTGCTGGTCGAGAACCTCGTGTTCCGCACGCTCGAGCGCGTGACCGTGCGCCGCTGGGGCATGCAGCACTGACCGCGCGTGGCAGCCGGCGCATGACAGTTTGAAGGCACGGCGGCGGCGGGCCTTGCGCGCGCCGCGCCGAAGGCGTACCGTTGCGGCTTGCCGCCGCCGCGACGGCAAGACTCCCCGGGTTTTGACCGCGCGCCGCCCGGCGCTGCCGCTTCCCGGGGCCGCGCGGCATCCCGCGCGCCCTGGAGCGATCCTTCCCGCATCCAGAGACCGCGCCTCATGACCGACATCCACCACGCCGCCGCCCAGGGTTTTTCCACCCAGGCCGACACCTATGCCCGCGGCCGTCCCGACTATCCGCCCGCGCTGACGCAATGGCTGCAGGACACGCTCGGCCTGCGCGCCAGCAAGACCGTGCTGGACCTCGGCGCCGGCACCGGCAAGTTCAGCAAGCTGCTGCAGGCCACCGGCGCCACCGTGATCGCGGTCGAGCCGGTCGCCGCCATGCGCGCGCAACTCAGCGCCGCGCTGCCCGCCGTGCAGGCGCTCGAAGGCACCGCCGAAGCGATTCCGCTGCCCGACGCCAGCGTCGACGCCGTGGTCTGCGCGCAGGCCTTCCACTGGTTCGCCAACCAAGCCGCCATGACCGAGATCGCGCGCGTGCTGCGCCCGGGCGGCAGGCTCGGGCTGGTGTGGAACGTGCGCGACGAATCGGTGGACTGGGTCGCGCAGCTGACCACCATCATGACGCCCTACGAGGGCGACGCGCCGCGCTTCTACAAGGGCGACTGGAAGGCGGTGTTCCCGGCCGACGGCTTCGGTTCGCTCGAACTGGCCAGCCTGCCCTACGAGCACGTGGGGCCGGCGCAGCAGGTCATCGTCGACCGCGTGATGTCGGTCAGCTTCATCGCCTCGCTGCCGGCGGCCGAGCAGGACAAGGTGCGGGCGCAGCTGCAGGCCGTGATCGACGGCAGCCCGGCGCTGGCCGGGAAGGCGGCGCTGGCGTTTCCGTATCGCACGGAAGCCTACAGCTGCCGGCGCCTCTGACGTTCCCGGCGTTCCCGGCGTTCCTTCAAGGCGATCCCGCCGGCGAATCCGCCCGCGCCTGCGCCCCATAATCCGCCGGCGCATCGGCCGGCCGCGGCGTGTCGCCGGCGCGCTCGATCCAGCCGCCGCCGAGGAACTGGTACAGGTCGACGAGGTTGGTCAGCCGCTGCAGCCGCGCGGTGATCAGCAACTGCTGCGCGTTGTAGAGATCGGTCTGCGCGGTCAGCACGCTCAGGTAGCTGTCCACGCCGTTGCGGTAGCGCAGGTCGGACAGCGTCAGGCGGCGTTCCTGCGAGCCGGTGAAGCGCTCCAGCGACTGGATCTGCTTGTCGTAGGTGCCGCGCGCGGCCAGGCCGTCGGAGACTTCGCGGAAGGCGGTCTGGATGGCCTTTTCGTAGCTGGCGATCTCGATGCGCTTCTGCACGTGCGCGAGGTCGAGGTTGGCGACGTTGGCGCCGCCTTCGAAGATTGGCAGCGTGATCTGCGGGCTGAACGACCACGCGCCGGAGCCGGGCTTGAACAGCCCGCCGAGCGTGGGCGAGAGCGTGCCGGCGCTGCCGGTCAGTACCACGCGCGGGAAGAAGGCCGCGCGCGCCGCGCCGATGTTGGCGTTGGCGGCCAGCAGCGACTGCTCGGCCGCGGCGATGTCCGGGCGGCGCGCGAGCAGGTCCGACGGCAGCCCCGCCGGGATGTCCGTCAGCAGCGCCTGGCCGTTGAGCGGCAGCCCGCCGGGCAGGTCCTCGGGCAGCGGCTCGCCCACCAGCAGCACCAGCGCGTTTTCCGCCTGCGCGCGCAGGCGGCTTTGCGATTCGAGGTTGGCGTTGGCCTGCTCGACCACGCCTTCGGCCTGGCGCAGGTCGAGTTCGGAGCCGGTGCCGGTCTCGAACTGCAGCTTGGTGATGCGGAACGATTCCTGCGCGGTCACGAGCGTGTTGCGCGTCACGGCGAGCGCGTCGTCGTAGGCCAGCATGGTGAGGTACTGGTCGGCCACCGACGACACCAGCGCGATCTCCGCGGCCTTGCGGGTCTGCGCCAGCGCGAGGTATTGCGCCAGCGCCTGGTCCTTGAGGCTGCGGATGCGGCCGAAGAAGTCGATCTCCCAGGACGCGCTCGCGCCGACCGAGTATTCGCTGGCGATGGGCCGGCCGGTGGAGGACAGGTTCAGCGGCGTGCGTGTGCGGCTGCCGGAGGCCACCGCGTCGAGCGTGGGGAACAGGCCGGCGCGCGTGATCTGGTACTGGGCGCGCGCGGCTTCCATGTTGAGCACCGAGACGCGCAGGTCGCGGTTGTTCCTGAGCGCGATCTCGATGATGCGCTGCAGGCGCGCGTCGGCGAAGAAATCGCGCCAGCCGATGTCGGTGGCCGCCGCGCCGCCGGCGCTGGCGGCGCCCGGCGCGGCGCCGGGCTGCTGGTCGTAGACGCCGCCGGCGGGGAAGGCCGGCGCCACCGGCGCCGCCGGACGTTCGTAGTTCGGCGCGAGCGTGCAGCCGGCGGCCAGGATCGCGGCGGCGGTCATCAGGGCATGTCTGCGCATGTCAGTGTCCCTCCCTGAGCGTGCCGTCGCCGCCGGCGGGGTCGTCCGGCGGCGGGGCCGCGGGATGCGGGTCGTGGTGGGGCTTGGCCTTGCTGAACTTGCCGATCACCACGAAGAACATCGGGATCATGAAGATGGCCAGGAAGGTGGCGGTCAGCATGCCGCCGATCACGCCGGTGCCGATGGCGTGCTGGCTGCCGGAGCCGGCGCCGTTGCTCAGCGCGAGCGGCATCACGCCGAGGATGAAGGCCAGCGAGGTCATCAGGATCGGGCGCAGCCGCAGGCGCGCGGCTTCCACCGCGGCGTCCAGCGTGCTCATGCCCTGGTCGCGCAGCTCGCGCGCGAATTCCACGATCAGGATGGCGTTCTTGGCCGACAGGCCCACCGTGGTCAGCAGCCCGACCTGGAAGAACACGTCGTTCTCCAGCCCGCGCAGGGTGGTGGCCAGCAGCGCGCCGAGCACGCCCAGCGGCACCACCATGATGACCGAGAACGGGATCGACCAGCTCTCGTACAGCGCGGCCAGGCACAGGAACACGAACAGGATCGAGATGCCGTACAGGATCGGCGCCTGCGAGCCGGACTGGATTTCCTGGTACGACAGGCCGGTCCATTCGTAGCCGATGCCGGCCGGCAGCTTGGCGGCGATGGCTTCGATGGCCTGCATGGCCTGCCCGGTCGACTTGCCGTGCGCGGCCGCGCCCTGGATCTCGACCGCCGAGATGCCGTTGTAGCGCTCCAGCTTGGGCGAGCCGTAGATCCACTTGCCGGTGGCGAAGGCGCTGAACGGGACCATCGTGCCGGCGGCATTGCGCACGTACCACGCGTTGAGGTCCTCGGGGTTCATGCGAAAGCGCGCCTCGCCCTGCACGTAGACCTTCTTGATGCGGTTGTCGATGTCGAGGAAGTTGTTGATGTACTGCGAGGCCCATGCGGTGGAGAAGGTCTGGTCGATGCTGGTCGCGGTCACGCCGAGCGCGTTGGCCTTCTCGCGGTCGATGCTGACCTTGAACTGCGGCGTGTCGTTCAGGCCGTTGGGCCGCACCTGCGACAGCGTCGGGTCCTTGGCGGCCATGCCGAGCAGCATGTTGCGCGCCTCCATCAGCTTCTCGTGGCCGAGGCCGGCGCGGTCCTGCAGCTCGAAGTCGAAGCCGGCGGCGGTGCCGAGTTCCGGGATCGAGGGCGGGTTGAGCGGGAAGATCTGCGCGTCCTTGTACGAGGCGAAATGCCCGAAGATGCGGCCCACCAGCGCCGGCGCCTTCAGGTTGTCGGTCTCGCGCAGCTTGAAGTCCTTCATGCGCACGAACACCAGGCCGGAGTTCTGGCCGCGCCCGGCGAAGCTGAAGCCGTTGACGGTCAGCACCGCCTCGACCACGTCCTTCTCCTGGTTGAGCAGGTAGTCCTGCACGTCGGCCAGCACCTTGGCGGTGCGCTCCTGCGTGGAGCCCACCGGCGCCTGCACCAGCACGAACATGGTGCCCTGGTCTTCCTCGGGCAGGAAGGACTTGGGCAGCCGCAGGAACAGGAAGCCCACCGCCACGATCACCATCAGGTAGATGATCAGCCAGCGCCCCGAGCGGCGGATCACGTGCAGCACGCCGCCGTGGTACTTCTGCTGGCTCTTGGCGAAGTTGCGGTTGAACCAGCCGAAGAAGCCGGTCTTCTCGTCGTGGTGCCCCTGAGGAATGGGCTTGAGCATGGTGGCGCACAGCGCCGGCGTCAGGATCAGCGCCACCATCACCGACAGCAGCATGGCCGCCACGATGGTCAGCGAGAACTGCCGGTAGATGGCGCCCACCGAGCCGCCCGAGAACGCCACCGGCACGAACACCGCCGACAGCACCAGCGCCACGCCCACCAGCGCGCCGGTGATCTGCTCCATCGCCTTGCGGGTGGCGTCGCGCGGCGACAAGCCCTCCTCGGCCATGACCCGCTCGACGTTCTCCACCACCACGATGGCATCGTCCACCAGCAGGCCGATGGCGAGCACCAGCCCGAACATGGACAGCGTGTTGATCGAGAAGCCCACCACCGCCATCACCGCGAACGTGCCCAGCAGCACCACCGGCACGGCGATGGTCGGGATCAGCGTGGCGCGCAGGTTCTGCAGGAACAGGTACATCACCAGGAACACCAGCACGATGCCCTCGATCAGCGTCTTGACCACTTCCTCGATGGACAGCGTGACGAACGGCGTGGTGTCGTAGGGATATTCCACCACCAGGCCCTGCGGCGAGTAGCGCTGCAGGTCGGCGATCTTGGCGCGCACCGCCTTGGCGGTGTTCAGCGCGTTGGCGCCGGTGGCGAGCTGGATGCCGAAGGCCGCGGTCGGCTGGCCGTTGTACTTGGTGTCGTAGTTGTAGGTCTCGCCGCCGAGCTCGATGCGGGCCACGTCCTTGAGGCGCACCTGCGAGCCGTCGGTGTTCACCTTGAGCAGGATGTTGCCGAACTGCTCCGGCGTCTGCAGCAGCGTGGCCTCGGTGATGGTGGCCTGCAGCATCTGGCCGGGCACCGACGGCGTGCCGCCCAGGCTGCCGCCGGCGACCTGCACGTTCTGCGCGAGCACCGCGTTGTTGACGTCGATCGGCGTCAGGTTGTAGTTGTTGAGCTTGGTGGCGTCGAGCCAGATCCGCATGGCGAACTGCGAGCCGAACAGCGTCACCGTGCCCACGCCGTCGATGCGGCTGATCGGGTCGAGGATCTTGGAGGCGACGTAGTTGGTCAGGTCGTAGCGGTTCATGCTGCCGTCGCGCGAGACGAAGGCCAGGATCAGCAGGAAGCTGCTGCTGGACTTGGTCACCTTGGCGCCGAGCTGCTGCACCACCTGCGGCAGCAGCGGCGTGGCGAGCTGCAGCTTGTTCTGGACCTGCACCTGGGCGATGTCGGGGTTGGTGCCGGCGGCGAAGGTCAGCGTGATGGTGGCGGTGCCGGAGTCGTCGCTGGTCGACGACAGGTAGAGCAGGTGGTCGAGGCCGCTCATCTGCTGCTCGATCACCTGGGTGACGGTGTCTTCCACCGTCTTGGCCGAAGCGCCCGGGTAGGTGGCGCTGATCTGGATGGCCGGCGGGGCGATCGTCGGGTACTGCGCGATCGGCAGCGTCACCGTCGCCGCCACGCCCGCCAGCATCAGGATGATGGCGATGACCCAGGCGAAGATCGGCCGGTCGATGAAGAACTTTGCCATGAGGCAGGCTCCCTGTTATTGCGCGGCGGACGCGGGCGCCGCAGCGGGCGCCGGAGCGGAGGCGGGGGCGGACGGAGCCGGGGACGGGGCCGGCGGCGCGGAGGCCGGCTGCGCCTGCGCGCCCGAGGCGGGCTGCGCCGGCACCTGGGTCTCGACCGGCTTGACGGTCATGCCGGGCTTGGCCTTCTCCACGCCGTTGACGATCACGCGCTCGCCGGGCTGCAGCCCGCTTTCCACCACCCAGCCGTTGCCGTAGGTGGCGCTGGTGACGAGCTGGCGCTGCGACACCTTGTTGTCGGGGCCGACCACCAGCGCCACCGGCTGGCCTTTCTGATCGTGCGTGATGCCGATCTGCGGCACCACCATCGCCTTGTCGTTGACGCCTTCGTCGATGCGCGCGCGCACGAACATGCCGGGCAGCAGCACGCGGTCCTTGTTGGGGAAGATCGCGCGCACCGTGACCGAGCCCGTGGTCTGGTCCACGCTCACGTCGGAGAACTGCAGCCGGCCCTGCTCGGCGTAGGTGCGGCCGTCCTCGAGCAGCAGCGTGACCTTGGCGGCGTGGATGCCGCTGGTCTGCAGCTTGCCTTCCTGGACCTGGCGGCGCAGCCGCAGGCCCTCCACGCTCGATTGCGTCAGGTTGACGTAGACCGGGTCGAGCTGCTGCACGGTGGTCAGCAGCGTGGCCTGGCTGGCCTGCACGTAGGCGCCCGGCGTGACCTGCGACAGGCCGCTGCGCCCGGTGATGGGCGAGATCACGTCGGTATAGCCGAGGTTGATCTGCGCGGTCTCCACGCTGGCCTTGCCGGCGGCCACGTCGGCCTGGGCCTGGCCCAGCGCGGCCACGGCGTTGTCATAGTCCTGCTTGCTGACGGCGTTGGCGGCCACCAGCACCTTGTAGCGGCTGACCAGCGCGTTCTGCGTGGTGACGTTGGCCTGGGCCTTGGCCAGCGCGGCGCGGGCGTTGTTCAGCGCGGCGATGTAGGGCGCCGGGTCGATCTTGTAGAGCCGCTCGCCGGCCTTGACGTCATCGCCCTCGGTGAACTCGCGGCGCAGCACGATGCCGTCCACCCGCGCGCGCACCTGCGCCACCAGGAAGGCGCTGGTGCGCCCGGGCAGCTCCACCGTCACCGGCACGGTGCTGGTCCTGACCGTGACCACGCCCACTTCGAGCGGGGGCGGCGGCGGCGCGGCCGGCTTCTCTCCGCATGCGGCAAGGAGGGCGGCGATCGCCGCGGCGCCGAGATGGCGAAGTGGAATCCGCTCGATGCGCATGGAAGAACCTCGGAGTCGATAGGGGTGGCTGGGGCCGGCTGGCAACACAGGAACGCGCGTGCGCTGGAGTCTGGGCATGGACAGGCTTGGGGCCGCGGGGCGGCAGGAAGGTTGAAGCAGCGTGGCCGCGCCCGGCAGGCACACGGACAGGAGAGCGGGCGGGCAGGCATGAGGCCGGCATGGCCTGGCACTGGCTGCAAGGCGATGGTCGGATGGCGTCGTCGGAAATGGGCGCTGGGCTATCGGTCCTGGTCCAGTGCCGGGCGCGGCGCGCGGCGCGCGCCGTCGGGAAAGGGGTGTCGGCTGCCGCCGCTGGCCCTGGCAGGGCAGGCGCGACCGGCAAGGCGGAAGGGGTGGAGGAACGTGTTTTGCGCAAGCTGAAGGCGGGCCCGGGTCAGTGCGTTCAATCCAACCATTGCTGGATTACTCCATCGTGACGTGAAGCGTGACGAAAGCCGTGACATGCGCGCGGCATGCGCCGTGCTGCGCGCGTGCCGTGCGTCGTGGCATGAAGCGCGCCATGTCGCGGTGCCCTGCCGGGCATGGCCGCAGCCGGGCGAAATGGTGCATCACATCACTCTAGATCACTTCCGGGACAATTCAAGGACAGCCCGGCCGGCGGGCGGCGCGGGACGGCTTCCGGCGCGGGCGCGGCAAAGGCCGGCGCGGCAGTGCGGCACGGCCGGCCGGGCCGCGTTGACAATGCCGGTGGCGTTCTGTACCGTGGAACCGCCATGCCAAGAAATGCCTGAAACTGCCGCATGCCGGCTTACCGGTCCGTTGATCCATTGGTCCGGCCTCCACGGCGTTTCCCCGCTTCCTTTCATTCCTTCCATTGAGCAAGCCGATCGATGCCCCGTAAAGCCGCGCAACTTTCCGAAGCCGACAAGCACGTCGCCGAGGGCGGCGCCATCGCCGTGGACCGCGCCCTGTTCGTGCTCTCCACCTTCCGGCAGGGCGACACCACGCTGGGGCTGGTCGAGCTGGCGCAGCGCTCGGGGCTGTACAAGAGCACGCTGCTGCGGCTGCTGGCCTCGCTCGAGCATGCCCGCCTGGTCCTGCGCCAGCCCGACGGCCGCTACGGGCTGGGCCCCGAGGTGGCGCGCCTGCACGCGGTGTATGCCGCCTCGTTCTCGCTGGAACTGGTGGTGATGCCGGTGCTGCGCCAGCTAGTGCAGGCCACGCGCGAGAGCGCCGCGTTCCACATCGACCAGGGCGAGCACCGCCTGTGCCTGTACCGCGTCGATTCGCCGCAGCCGGTGCGCGACCACGCCAAGGCCGGGGACCTGCTACCGCGCAACCGCGGCGCCGGCGGCCGCGTGCTGCGCGCGTTCAGCGGCGCGCGCGGCGAGATTTACCAGAAGATCCGCGACGAAGGCGTGGCCGAGATGGTCGGCGACCGCGTGCCGGACATCGCGGGCGTGTCCTCGCCGGTGTTCGGGCCGGACGGCGAGCTCAAGGGCGCGCTGACGCTGACCTGCCCGACGCCGCGGTTCGACCCGGCGTTTCGCCATGATGTGGTGAATGCGGCACGCGAACTGACGGTGGCGCTGGGCGGCCGCTTTCCCTATCCGGCCTGAATTACCGCCCGAATTGCCACCCGACGCGCCACCCGAACCACCGCCAGCCTCGCCGCCGGCGCCGCGCCACGCCAGACCCGCAAGCGCCGGTTCCTGCCTCCCGCCCGCTGCCGCCGGGGCCCGGTAGCGGGGCGCCGGGCTTGCGGCTGGTCAATGTTCCTGCCGAAAGTGGTCTCCGCCCGGCTTGTCGGGGGTGTCAGGCGCAGGCCGGGGACGTTATCATTCGCGTTTGCGAAAATTTTGTCCGCGCGGCGGCAACTACACCATCGCGCCGGCATCGCCGCCGACCTTCCTTCTTTCCCTCTCCTCAACGCCAACAGCAACGCGGCATCTTCAAAGGACTCCCGTGCAGTTAGACCAGCAAGCGGTAGTTGTCGTCATGTTGGTGGTGTATGCCAGCACGCTGGCCATCTCGCTGGGGCTGCTGGCCGCGCTGCGGCTCAGCCCGGCCGGGCGGCTGTGGGCGGTGGGGCACCTGCTGCTGTCGGCGGCCGGGCTGGCGCTGGCCTTCAATGTCTCGTCCCGGCACGTATACGTGAGCGCCGTGGCGGCCGCGGTCTACATCGGCGGGCGCCTGCTGGTCTATCGCGGCGTGCGGGTCTATTACGGGCTGGCGCCGTGGGACCGCTCGCTGGCGCTGGGCGTGTCGCTGGCCGGGCTGGCGCTGCTCGGCGCCGCCGGCATGGCCGACAGCTACGCGCGCCTGCACGTGGTCGGCTACGGCTGCCTGGCGGTGGTGGCGTCGCTGACGCTGCTCACCTTGCTCCACGCGCACGGCGCGCGGCGCAGCATCGGCGCGCCGCTGGTGGTGCTGGCCACGCTGGTGCATCTGGCGAACCAGCTCGCCGGCGTGGCCGCCGGCCTGGCGGGAACGGTGTTCTCGGGCCCGTTCTACGCCAGCAACGCCAGCGCCGTGCTGACGCTGGCGCCGCTGGCGGCGACCCTGCTGGGTTTGTTCGGCTTCACGCTGATGGCCACCGAGCAGGTCATCGCCGCCAACGAAAGCGGCGCCCGCTTCGACGCGCTGACGCGCCTGCTCAACCGCGGCGCGCTCGACAAGGCCGCCACCAGCCTGGTCGCGGCCTGGGAGCGGCACGGCCAGCCCTTGTCCTGCCTGGTGATCGACGTGGACCACTTCAAGCAGGTCAACGACCGCAACGGGCACCATGCCGGCGACACCGTGCTCAAGCTGATCGCCGAGGCCATCGACAACTCGCGGCGCGCCTCCGACGTGGCCGGCCGCTATGGCGGCGAGGAATTCTGCATTCTCTGCCCGCATACCGACGAAGGCCAGGCCACCGCGCTGGCCAACCGCATCCTCAAGAAAGTCCGCGCGATCCCGCTGCCCGGCGCGCCGGCCGCGTTCGCCAGCGTCAGCATCGGCGTGGCGGAACTGCGCGGCGGCGTGGCCGGCCCGGAGGGGCTGTGGCGCTCGCTGTTCGCGGCGGCCGACCGCGCGCTCTACGCGGCCAAGGAGTTCGGCCGCGACCGCTACGCGCTGGCGTCGTGGATGGCGCCGGCCACGCGGCCGGTGCCGGGCGACGTGGGCGATTCCGCCCACGTGCCGAGCCGCTAGCTTCACGCCAGCGCCGCGCCGGCGCCGGTCAGTCCCGCGCCGGCGGCACGTCGCGCTGCGGCGGGCCATCGTAGGTCCAGATGTACTGGCGCGGGATCGGCCCCTTGTTGCGGCCGCCCTGCTGTGTCTGCTCCCACGCATGCGCGAGGATGCCGACCGAGCGCGACAGGCAGAACAGCCCGCGCGCCAGCGGCGCCGGAAAGCCCAGTTCGGCGTAGATCACCGCGGTGGCGCCGTCGATGTTCATCGGGATGGGCTTGCTGCGGCCCGCGCCCAGCTCCGCCTCCACCGCGCGCGCGATGGCCGCGAAGCGCCCGGAGACCACGCCGTCCCGCGCCGCCTGCTCCACCAGCGCCAGCAGGCGCGGCGCGCGCGGGTCGAGCGGGTGGAAGCGGTGGCCGAAGCCCGAGACGAACTTGCCGTGCGCGTCGCGGTAGTCCGCCAGCGCGGCCCTGACCGCGTCGGCCTGCGCCAGGCCGCCGTCGATGCGGCGCGCCACGTCCTGGTACAGCTCCACCGCCTGCTCGCCGGCGCCGCCGTGCACGTCGCCGAGCACGTTCACGGCCGACGCCATCGCGTTGTTCAGGCCCACGCCGCAGGTCGCGGCCATGCGCGCGATGGCGATGCTGGGTGCCTGCGGGCCGTGGTCCACCGCCGACATCAGCGCGGCGTCGAGCAGCTCGCCCTGCTTGCGGCCCGGCAATTCGCCGCGTAGCATCAGCCAGATCATCTGCGCGAACGAGACCTGCCCGATCAGCTGCTCGATCGGATAGCCGCGGTAGCGGATCTCGCCGGGCTGCATGTCGATGATCCCGGTGCGCCACCAGTCCTGGGACAGGCGCTGGCCCGCGTCGATGCCGGGTTGGTTGCCGGCCTGGGTGGATTCGCTCATACGGCGTGCTCCTGTTGCAAGGTTTCGATGTCGGCCTCGCCATAACCGAGCTGGGCGAGGATGTCGCGGGTGTGCTGGCCGAGTTCGGGCGGCGGCGTATCCACCGAGGGCGCCTCGCCGTTGAGCTTGAAGCCGGTGCGCACCAGGCGGATGTCGCGGCCCACGCCGGGCACGTCGGCGAAGTCGCCGATCATGCCGCGCCCGCTGATCTGCGGGTGGTCCAGCGTCTGCGGCACGCTGTAGACCGGGCCGGCGGGCACGCCCGCCTCGTTGAGCAGCGTCCACCACTGGTCGGCGGATTTCTTCGCCAGCTCGGCTTCGAGCGCGCGCGTGAGTTCGGCGCGGTTGGCCAGGCGCGCCTGGCGCTCGGCGAAGCGCGCGTCGGCGGCCAGTTCCGGGCGGCCCACCACGCGGCACACCGCCTCGAACTGTTCCTGCTTGTTGGCGGCGATGTTGAGCAGGCCGTCGCCGGTGTGGAAGGTGCCGGACGGGCTGGCCGTCATGTTCTCGTTGCCCATCGGCGCCGGGGTCTTGCCGGCGATCAGGTAGTTGGAGACCACCCAGCCCATCGTGGCGAGCGTGGCTTCGAGCATGGATACGTCGATGAAATAGCCGTCGGTGCGCTGGTGGTCCGCCAGCGCGGCGGCCACCGCGAACGCCGCGGTGATGCCGCCGATGGTGTCGGAGACGGGATAGCCCACGCGGTAGGGCGCGGTCTGCGCGTCGCCGGTGATGCTCATCACGCCGGACATGCCCTGGATGATCTGGTCGTAGGCCGGCAGGTCGGACAGCGGGCCGTCCTGGCCGAAGCCGGAGATGCCGCAGTAGATCAGCTTCGGGTTGACCTGCTTGAGCGCCTCGAAACCCAGGCCCAGGCGCGCCATCACGCCGGGGCGGAAGTTCTCGACCAGCACGTCGGCGCTGGCCACCAGCTTGCGGAACACTTCCTTGCCGCGCGCATGCTTGAGGTTGACGGTGATGGAGCGCTTGCCCGGGTTCTGCGCCAGGAAGGACACGCCCATCAGGCGGCGGTTGAGTTCGGCGTCGGCGCCGAGCTGGCGCGCCAGGTCGCCGGTGCCCGGCGTTTCCACCTTGATGACCTCGGCGCCCATGTGGGCGAGCTGGTGGCAGCAGAACGGCCCGGCCAGCACATTGGTGAGGTCGAGCACGCGGATATGGCGTAGCGGTTTTTGCATGTTGCTTGATTCGTCGGGGGCGGGCCGCGCGGCGGCGGCGGCTTGGAAGTTGTTGCAAGATGAAGCGAAGCGGTCCTGGCCAGGCGCGCGGACGCGGACAGTACCAGCGTACTTGCCGTGCCGCGCAACCACGCCAGGATCTTCTTGAAACGGCTTCTTACTCGACCTTGGCGCCGGACTGGCGCACGATGGTGCCCCAGCGGGCGTTCTCGGCCTTGATGAAGGCGCCCAGCTCGGCCGGCGTGCCGCCGCGCGGCTCGCTGCCTTCCTCGCGCATCCTGGTGATGGTCTCGGGCTCGGCGATGGCCTTGTTGACGGCTTCGTTGACGCGCCTGACCACTTCGGCCGGGGTGCCGGCCGGCGCCACCAGCGCCTTCCAGTCCTCGGCCTGGAAGCCGGCGTAGCCGCCTTCGATCACGGTCGGCACGTCGGCCAGCAGCGGCAGGCGCCTGGCGGAAGTCACCGCCAGCGCGCGCAGCTTGCCGCCCTTGAGCATCGGCAGCGCGATCGGCGGCGTGGCGAAGTAGAAATCGGTCTGGCCGCCGAGCAGGTCGGTCAGCGCGGGCGAGGCGCCCTTGTACGGCACGTGCAGCATCTTGATGCCGGTGCGGCGCGCGAACAGCTCGCCGGTCAGGTGGCCCACGGTGCCGGTGCCGGCCGAGGCCATCGACAGTTGCCTGGCCTTGCCGGCGGCAACGAGGTCGGCCAGGTTCTTGTACGGCGCGTCGCCGCGCACGATCAGCACCAGCGGCTGCGCCGACACCAGCGCCACCGGAGTGAAATCCTTGACCGCGTCATACGGCATCTTCGGGTAGAGCGTGGGATTGATCGCGAGGTTGGCGGTCTGTCCCATGCCCAGCGTGTAGCCGTCCGGGCGCGCCTTGGCCACCGCGTCCATGCCGATGTTGCCGCCCGCGCCCGCGCGGTTCTCCACCACCACGTTCCAGTGCGTGCTCGCGCCCACCTTGTTGAAGACCAGGCGCGCCATCACGTCGGTGCCGCCGGCCGGCGGGAACGGCACCACCAGCCGCACCGGCTGGCTGGGATAGCTGTCGGCGGCGGCGGGCAGGGCGGCCGTGGCCAGCAGCGCGGCGGGCATGGCGAGCATCAGCGCGGCGCGGATGCGGGAGGTGAAGCGCTTCATTGGGTCTCCGTCTGTGGAATGGTCGAGCCGGTGCCGCGGCGCCGCCGCCGGGGGCGGAGGCGTCCTGCGATGCCGGCGAATGCGGTTGGAAAGGTGTCTCGACTGGCCTGTGGGCGCGGCGCGCGGCAGCGGCGCGGGGCCGTCGCCCAGGTCTTGTCTCCGATTCTTGTGTTCTGTAGAACAGAACAATGATCTTACTTAAGGAATTTAAGCGAGAGAATAGGAGGGCCGGCCAGGGTTGTCAAGGCACCGCGCGGCGCGGCACGCGGGAGCGCTCGCGGAGGAAACGGAAGGGGAAATGAAAAACGGCCTGCGCGAGCAGGCCGTTGGAGGAAAGGGCCGTGAGGGCCGGATCAGTCGAGCGAGATCTTCGCCGCCTTGATGATTTCGGCGTAGCGCGCCGAGTCGCGCTCGATCAGCTTGCGGAACGCATCCGGCGTGCTGCCCACGCCGATGAAGCCGAGGTTCTCCAGCTTCTTCTGCACCTCCGCCGAGCGCACCGCCTCGGCGATCTCCTTCGACATGCGGTCGATGACCGGCTGCGGCGTGCCGGCCGGCGCCACCAGCCCGGCCCACGAGCTCATCACGAAGCCGGGAAAGCCGGCCTCTTCCATCGTCGGGATATTCGGCTCGCCCGGCCAGCGTTTGGCCGAGGCCACCGCCAGCACGTTGATCTTGCCGGCCTTGGCCTGCGGCATCGGCACCAGCAGCGGGTCGAACACCATCGACACGTTGCCCGACATCAGGTCCGTCAGGATCGGCGCGCTGCCGTTGTAGGGGATGTGAGTCATCTCGATCTTGCTGACCATGCCGAAGCGCGTGCCCACCAGATGCGCGCTGGAGCCCGTGCCGCTGGAGCCGAAGTTCAGCTTGCCCGGGTTCTTGCGGCCGTAGTCCACCAGCTGCGCCACCGTGGTGGCGGGCACGGACTTGCTGGTGAACAGGAACAGCGGCAGGTCCGCCATCAGCGAGACGGGCGTCAGGTCGCCCGGCTTGTACTGCAGGTGCGAGTACAGGCTGGGGTTGGCCGAGTAGGCCGCCAGCACCGACAGGAAGGTGTAGCCGTCGGGCTTGGCGCGCGCCGCGATCGAGGTGCCGAGCGTGGAATTGCCGCCGGGCTTGTTCTCGATCACGACGGGCTGGCCGAGCCGCTCGGCGACCTTTTCGAAGACGATGCGCGAGACGGTGTCGGTGGACCCGCCCGGCGTGTAGGGCACGATCACCTTGATCGGCTTGGACGGCCATGCCTCGGCGGCGGTGGCGGCGGTGGCGGGAATGGCCGCGGCGGCGGCCTGGCATGCGATGGCGGCGGCCAGGATGCGGCGCGCAAGGCGCGGCGCCCGGGCGGCGGACGGCTTCGATACTTTCATTGGCTCCTCGTCTTGTCTGTCATGGACCGCGCCGGGATCTCCGTCCACGGTCGCCGGCAAGGATGCCATGCCATGCGCGCATTGCAACCGGACCCGCTCCGATTGTGTGCGCTGATCGCCTGCCCCTCCGCCTGCCCGAGCGCCGCCGGGCCGCGGCTTCAGTCCGTCGTGCTGGGGCTCCAGAAGGCCTGGTGGATATGCTCGGATTCGGCCAGTTGCGCCATCAGGCGGTCCAGCACGTCGCCGTCGATCGAGGTGGACGTCAGCACCGCCTCGATCTCCACGTCGGCATCGCCGAAGGCGTGCACCTCCAGGTCGCGCGTGGGGTAGTTGCCGGTCTCCAGCGTGCGCTCCAGCAACTGCAGCGCCTGCTTTTGCGAAGCGCGCGGCGCGATCACGTAGACGGTGTTGGTGACTTCCACCGCGGTGGTGTCCATCGGCTGCTGGTTGATGCGGTCCACCACGGGCCGCAGCAGCGTGTTGGCGGCCAGCACGAACAGGCAGCCGAGCGTGGCCTCGAGGATCAGGTCCGCGCCCGCGCTCGCGCCGATGGCCGCCGAGCCCCACAGCGTGGCGGCGGTATTGAGCCCGCGCACATTGCCTTCCTCGCGCATGATCACGCCCGCGCCGAGGAAGCCGATGCCGGACACCACGTAGGCCACCACGCGCACCGCGCCCTCGTGCCCGGCCATGCGGTTGGCCATGTCGACGAAGATGGCCGCGCCCACCGCCACCAGCACGTTGGTGCGCAGCCCGGCGGTGCGCTGCCGGATCTGCCGCTCGTAGCCGATCACCGCGCCCAGCACGAAGGCGGTGGTGAGGCTGACGAGGGTATCCATCAGCGAGGTGAGATTGATGTTCTGGAACGCTTGGAGGGATTGCATGGCAGGTGTTCCCCGGCTGTGAGCCAAGAGTGCGTTTTCGTCATTGTTTCCCAGGTCCCGGCCCTGGCGCTACCGCCTTTGTATGGCGCGCAGGTGTCAGGCCCGTGTCGCCGGCGTGGCGCTGCGTGCCGCGCGCCGACACTGTACTGCGGCAACGGCCCGCGCGGGCGAACGCTTTCGCGCGGCGCGGTGGCCGCGGGTCTCGCAAGGAACGGGAAGGAGGGGCAACGCGCGGAGAATCCGCTCGATGCACTGCGCTCGCTGCATTGCCGCCGGTCGCCGCCTGCCGGCCAGGGCAGCGGCGAGTGGCAGCACGCAGGTGCCTGCATGGGCCTGCATGCGCCTGGACTTGCCCGGCCGTTCAGGATGCGGCCGCGGGGGCTGCGGGCCGGTCGGAACGGCTGCTCATGGAGATGGCTGCGCAGCGACGACGGGGCGAGCGTATCAAAGCCACCACGCGCTTGGCAACCGCTTTTTGGGGGGGTGTTTGCGCCATGCAGGAAAGCCGCGCGGGCGCAGTGGCGCCACCTTACAAGCTTTGTCAGAATAGCGGGTCTCGATCGCCGCCGGCGTCCGGGCATCGCCGGCTGCGCAGCGGCAAACCGTGTGCGGGACCGTTCCCGCGACCACTGCGCAGTTTCCCCGTTCCGACCCGCCAGAGGCCTATGACGATTGAGCTCCCGAGTGAAACGCAGGACGCCATGCGCGAGTTGATCCTGCTGGTGTGCCTGCATGACCGCGACGCGGCGCAGCATTGCTGGACCGCGTTCCGGCAAGCGCTGGCGCAGGCCGGGCCGGGATGCGAAGGCCATCAGTTGCTGTGGCCGCTGAGCGAAGCCGCCGGCACCGCCGGCGCCGGCTTCTACGTCGAGTGGAACGATGCCGCGGCGCTGGTGCGCAGCGTGCAGGAACTGGCCGCGCGGGCCGGCCTGCGCGTGGACTGGGGCGTGGCCGACCCCCATGCGCCGGCCTTTCTCGCGGCCCACGGCGTGCCCGCGCTGATGACGATCGCGCAGGCCTCCCTGCGCGCGGCCGGCCATGTCCTGTGGTGCTGGGACACGCAGGCCGACGCCTTCGCCGGCTGGCTGGTGCGCAGCGGCGACGAGGCGCGGCTGGCCGGCGTGGCCGCCCGCCTGCAACTGATGATCGATCCCGCCGACGAAACCTGCTGACAGGCGCTGACGGGCGCTTGCAGGACGCCGCCCTATCGTCGACTTGCCGTTGACTTGCTGCCATCTCGCCGCCGCCCGCCTGGCGCGTTCCCCTTGACGTTCACATTTAGTGACAATTGCCGCGCATGGCTGCGCTAGGCTAGCGGGGTCTGATGCTGGCCCGGCAGCATGCCTGTGAGCGTTTTCGCATTGCAGTCGCCTTTCTCTTTCGCCGAATCCTTTGGCGCTATGGCTGGACACGGTAACGATACCGGGGATGGTCAAGAGAGAGCCATGAGAATTGCTTCGGTAGAAGACGACGACAGCCAGGCCGGACTCATCCGGCAGATCGTGGAAGACGCGGGCTATGCGTGCGCCACCTATGGCAGCGGCAGCGCCTTCGTGCGCGCGCTGCGCGAAGACACCTTCGACCTCGTGATTCTCGACTGGCAGTTGCCCGACATCAGCGGGCTCGACCTGGTGCCGTGGATACGCCAGCGCGTGGGCCGCGTCCTGCCGATCCTGTTCCTCACCAGCCGCCCGCTCGAAGAAAGCGTGGTGGCCGCGCTGGGCGCCGGCGCCGACGACTACATGACCAAGCCGATCCGCCGCGCCGAGCTGGTGGCGCGCATGCGCGCGCTGCTGCGCCGCGCCTATCCGCAGGCGATGGTGCAGAGCGAGATGATCGAGGTTGGCGGCTACGCGCTGGACCCCGTGGGGCGCACCATCTCGCTGAACGGCACGCGGCTGGACGTCTCGCCGCGCGAGTTCGACGTGGCGCTGTTCCTGTTCCGCAACGTGGGCCGGCTGCTGCCGCGCGAGATGATGGAGAAGGCGGTGTGGGGCCGCGTGATCGGCCCCGATTCGCGCACGCTCGACACCCACGTGTCGCGTCTGCGGATCAAGCTCGCGCTGCGTCCGCAGAACGGCGTGCGCCTGACCTCGGTGTACTCGCACGGCTATCGCTTCGACGCGGTGTCCGAGCCCGGCCGGCTCGAATGAGCCGCGGCGCCCGTGCGCGCGGGGCCGCCGACACAGTTGTTCACCTTGGCCGTCCGGCCAGCCGCTAACCTGAATGAAGGGGAGCCTTCGCCAGCTTCCCGAACCCGCAGGCAGCGCCCGCATCGCTGCCGCTTTATCACCAGGCCACCCGCATGTGGCCTGGTTTTTTTTGCCGGCGGTGCCGCCGCCGGACGCTATGGCACAATGCCGCGTCGTGTCCGGGCGAGGCCCGGCCGCCGCTGCGGCGCCTCGCGCACCCGCGCAGGGCGTGCCCGGCCGGACACCTGATCCTTGCCTGAAATTTCATGACGGCTGGCCGGCACAGCGCACGCAGTGGCGCGCCGCGCACAGTCGTGCGGCCCCCCAACGCATGCGTTTTTTCCGTTCCTGTTTCCTGGCCGCCGCGATGCTGGCCGGCGGCTTGTGCGCCGCGGCACCCGGCACCGCCGATCCGCCGCCGGCCGCGCCGTCGATCCGGCTGGCGACGCTGCGCGCCGCGCGGCCGCTGCCGCCGATCCGCTTCCTGCTCACCTTCGACGACGGCCCCGACGCCGGCGAGGACGGCAGCACGCCGCTGATCCTGCGCCAGCTTGCCGACAATCCCGTCACGCCCGGCATCAAGGCGCTGTTCTTCGTGCAGACCGCCCATCCGCGCCGCGGCGGCGGCGAGGCGGGCAAGGAGCAGATGCACGCCACCTGCAAGGCCGGCCACCGCCTCGCGGTGCACAGCGGCCTGCCGGACGGGCACGTATCGCACACGCGCCTGGCGCCCGAGGAACTGGAAGCATCGCTGCTGTCCGGCGAGGCCGACATCATCGAGCAGTGCCGCGGCGCGGCGCAACTGGTGCGCCCGCCCAACTGGGCCTACGACGACGCGGTCCAGGCGGTCTACCGCAAGCTCGGCCTCGCCATGCTGATGTCGGACGTCAACGCGCGCGACGGCAAGATCTACGGCTGGCACATCAGCCTGCGCCGCCGCTCGCACATCAACAGCGAGCTGGCGCAGGTCAAGGTGGCGCTGTCCGAGCAGCGGCTGGCGCCGGCCGGCGGCGTGGTGCCCGTGGTGGTGAGCTTCCACGACACCAACGACTACACCGCCTCGCACATGACGGAGTACCTGCAGATCCTGGTCGAGGAAGCCCGCGACAATGGCCTGGCGCTGGCCGACCCGCCGTTCTACACCGACGGCCGGCAGGCCGAGCGCGCCGCGCGGGTGCGGGCGCTGTCGGGCGTCTACGCGCGCGAAAGCTGGCCCTGAGGCCGGGCGGCGGCGCCCGCGCGCGCCGCGTACAATGCTGCGCTTGCGGCCCGCGCGCGACCCTGCGCGCGGCCTGCCGGCACCCGCGCGCGCGGGTGCCGCGGGCCTTGCCGCCTCATCTCATTTCCCCGCTGACAATCACGATGGAAAGCGCCGTCACCGAGATCTTCTATCGCCTTTCCGCGGCGTTCTTCTGGCCCGTCGCGCTGGCCCTGCTGGTGCTGTTCGTGCTGTCGCTGGCGGACCTCGGCAGCCTGCTGGTGCAGTCGCGCCGGCGCGCCGCCGCGCCGCGCACCGACCTGCCGGCGCTGGCCAACGCGCTCGCCGCCGGCCTGCGCCACGGCGCGCAGGCGCAGTGGCGCGCGCTGCCGATGTCGCCCGCGCTGGCGCGCTTCTGGGGTTTGCTCGAAGGCCGCCTGGCGCGCCTCGATTCGCACGAGCACCTCGACCTGTGGCTCGACGAGACGCTGCAGCGCGAGGAAATGCGCGTGGCCAACCGCCTCGACCTGACCCGCACGCTGGTGCGCATCGCGCCCATGCTGGGGCTGGCCGGCACCATCATCCCGCTCGGGCCGGCGCTGCAGGCGCTGCTGGCCGGCGACATGGCCGGCATGGTCAACCACCTCGTGATCGGCTTCGGCGCGGTGGTGTGCGGGCTGGTGCTGGGCGGCATCGCCTACGTGCTCACGCTCACGCGCGAGCGCTGGGCGCGCGCCGACCTCAAGGAGATGGAGAACCTGTGCGAGCTGGTGCTGCGCGCGCTGCCGGCGACGGGGGCGCGAGCCTGATGGAGGCCGGCCACGGACACCGTTTCCGGCGCCGCCGCTTCGTGCGCCGCCGCCATGCGCAGGGCGAGCTGGCCTCGGTGCACCGCGAAGACCCGCTGGCCGGCGTGGCCAACCTGTTCGATGCCTCGATCGTCTTCGCCGTGGGCCTGATGGTGGCGCTCACGCAGGCCTTCGGCCTGACCCAGCTGCTCGATCCCGATGCGCGCTTCACGCTGGTCCAGCGCGACCCGCGCACGGGCGAGCTGCAACTGATCGAGAAGAACCGCAAGGAAGTGAAGGTCAGCAAGCTGTCCGCGCAGCAGAAGGCGGGCGAGGGTACGCGCCTCGGCGTGGCCTACCGGCTGCCGGACGGCAGCGTGGTCTACGTGCCCGAAGGCGCGCAGCCGGCCTCGGCGGGCGCGGGCAAATGAGGCCGGCGCGGCAACGCTGGCTGCCGGCCGCGTTTGTCCTGCTCGGCTGGCTGCTGCTGGTCTGCGCGCAGGCGCGGGCCGCGGCGCCGGTGCGCGTGCTGGTGGTCACCACCAACACCCATCTGCTGCCCGCCGCCGAAGCGCGCCTGCGCGAGCTGGCCGGCCCGGGCCGCGTCGAACTGCAGGCGGTCACCGCCGCGCCCGACGCGGCGCAGATCGCCGCCGCCGATGCCATCTACGCCTACTTCGCGCCCACTGCCGTATTGAAGCAGATGGCCCCGGCCGTGCGCCAGGCCAGGCAGCGCGGCGCGCTGGTGCTGGCCGCGCCGGCCGCCGCCGCCGAAGCCGCCTGGGGCATCGGCCTCGACGCCGCGCGCGGCCCGGCGGCCGAGGCCTACTGGAGCGCCGGTGGCGCCGACAACCTGGCCGGCTGGCTGGCGTGGACCGTGGCGCAGTTGCGCGGCACGGACGCCATCGCCGTGCCGGCGCCGCGCCCGCTGCCCGCGGCCGGCATCTACCACCCGCGCGCCGCGCAGGTGTTTGCCACGCTGCCGGCATACCTGGACTGGTATCGCGCCAACGGCGGCCTGCCCGCAGGCGCGCCGCTGGCCGGCATCGCCTTCTACGCCAGCAACTACCGCCAGCAGGACCTGGCCCACATCGACTCGCTGGTGGCCGCGCTCGAACGGCAGGGCATCGGCGTCGTGCCCGTGTTCGGCTGGCCGCTGTCCAGCCTGGACGCCGCGCTGACCATCGATGGCCGCAGCCCGCTGCGCGCGCTGTTCACGCTCAACCTCACCATCAGCCGCGCCGAGGACAAGGCCTGGCTGGAGCGCCACGGCGTGCACGCCATCAACCTGATCGCCACGCGCGACAGTCAGGCCGCGTGGCGCGCCGATGCGCGCGGCATCGCCGGCGAGCGCCTGCCGCTGCTGCTCAACACGCCCGAGCGCGCCGGCGCCAGCGAGCCGATCCTGTTCGCCACGCTGGAGGACGAAAACGGCGCCAAGGCCAGCCGCGCGGTGCCCGAGCGCGCCGATGCCGCGGTGGCGCGCGCGCGGCGCTGGATCGCGCTGCAGGACAAGCCGGCGGCGGACAAGCGCATCGCCATCCTCTACTACAACAACCCGCCCGGCAGCGGCAACATCGGCGCCAGCTACCTGGCCACGCTGCCGTCGCTGGCGCGGATCATGGCGCGCCTGCGCGCGGCCGGCTACCAGACCGGTCAGGCCGGCACCGCCTTGCCGGACGAGGCCGGGCTGACCGCGCTGCTGGAGCGCAACGGCCGCAACATGGAGGCATGGTCGCCGGGCGAGCTGCGCGAGATGGTCGCGCGCGGGCGCGTCACGCTGCTGCCGATGGCGCAGTACAAGCGCTGGTTCTACGCGCTGCCCGCGGCCTTCCGCCAGTCCGTGCTGGCCGCGTGGGGCCCGCCCGAGCGCAATCCGCTGATGCTGGTGGACGACGGCCGCGGCGGGCAGGATTTCGTGATCCCGGGCCTGCGCTTCGGCAACCTGTTCGTGGGGCCGCAGCCGCTGCGCTCCACCTTCGCGCGCGCGCTGGACACGTCGCACGACACCGTCACGCCGCCGCCGCATTCGTATATCGCCGCCTACCTGTGGTACCGCCATGCGTTCGGCGCCGACGCGGTGGTCCACGTGGGCCGCCACGGCACGCTCGAATGGCTGCCCGGCAAGCAGGCCGGGCAGGCCGGCGACGACAGCGCGGAAGTGCTGCTGGGCGACCTGCCCAACGCCTACTACTACATCCAGGACGGCGGCGGCGAGGCGATCCAGGCCAAGCGCCGCAGCGCCGCCGTGCTGGTCAGCCACCTGACCCCGCTGCTGACCCGCGCCGGCATGCCGGCCGCGCTGGCGAAGCTCGACGAGGTGATCGAACAGCAGGAAGCCACCGCCGACGGCGCGCCCGCGCTGGCCGAACAATACCGCCTGCAGGCGCAGGCGCAGATCCGCGTGCTGGGTCTGGACCGCCAGCTCGGCGTGGACCTTGCCGCGCCGTGGGAGCAGGTCGAGCCGGTGGTCCACCGCTTCCTGCACAAGGTGGAAGCCGAGCCGATACCGCAGGGCATCCATGTGCTGGGCGAACTGCCGCCGCCGGATTTCCAGCGGCAGGCGCTGGCCACCGTGCTGGACAGCGCGTTCGGCGCCGACGAGCGCAAACGCATCGGCCATGACACGCTGGCCGGCTGGTCCGGCGCGCTGCTCGACGGGCGCGAGCCGGATCTGGCGGACCTGCCGCCGCCGCTGGCGGACAAGGCCGGGGCCGCGCTGGCCGCCGCGCGCGAATGGCTGGCCGGGCTGCGCGCCTCGCCGCGGAGCGAGCTCGACGGACTGGTCGCGGTGCTCGCGGGCCGCCACCTGCCGACCGCGCCGCTCGGCGATCCGGTGCGCACGCCGCAGGGCCTGCCGACCGGGCGCAACCTGCATGCCTTCGACGGCGCGTTCATCCCCACGCCGGCCGCGTGGGAAGTCGGCAAGGCGCTGGCGCGGCAGACGCTGGCGCGCTACCGCGCCGAGACCGGCGCCGTGCCCGAACAGGTCTCGATGGTGCTGTTCTACGGCGAGACCGAGCGCCACCAGGGCGCGATGGAAAGCGAGGCGCTTTACCTGATGGGCGTGGAGCCGGTCTGGAACGCGCGCGGCGTGGTCGAGGACGTGCGGCTGATTCCCGATGCGCAACTGGGGCGCCCGCGCGTCAACGTGCTGTTCACCATCTCCGGCATCTACCGCGACGGCTTCGGCGACAAGGTGGCGCTGCTGGACAAGGCCGCGCGCCTGGCCGCCGCGGCCGGCGACAACGCCGTCAGCCGCCACGACCGGGAAGCGGAGGCCACGCTGCTGGCCGCCGGCGTGGCGCCGCCGCTGGCCGGGCGCCTGGCGCGCGCGCGCGTGTTCGCCGCCAGGCCCGGCAACTACGGCATCGGCGTGCAGCAGATGGTGGAGCAGAGCCTCGATGTGGCCCGACCCGTGGCCCGGCCCGGCGAGCCGGCCGGGCAGGCGCTGGCGCAGCAATACCTGCGCTACATGAACTTCGCGTTCTCCGCCGAAGGCTGGGGCGAGACCGCGCCGCAGGCGCTCGCCAGCCATCTCAAGTCGAACCAGGCCGTGCTGTTCTCGCGCGCCAGCACGCTCTACGGCGCGCTCGACAACGACGACACCTACCAGTACGCCGGCGGGCTCAACCTCGCCACGCGCGCGGTCAGCGGGCAGGCGCCGCGCTTCTGGCTGCACAACCTGCGCCGCCCGGCCGAGGCCGAGACCGTGGACGCGCGCACGTGGCTGGCCACCGAGCTCAACGCGCGCAACTGGAACCCGCGCTGGATCGCCGGCATGCAGCGCTCCGGCTACGCCGGCGCGCGCGAGATGGCCCGCGAGATCGAGCATCTCTACGGCTTCCAGGCCACCAGCCCGGAGCAGATGAGCGGCGACTTCTGGCAGCAGACCTACGACGTCTACGTGGCCGACAAGCTCGGCATGGACATGGACCGCTTCTTCGCGCGCAGCAATCCGCATGCGCGGCAAGGCATCCTGGCGCGCCTGCTGGAAGTGGACCGGCAAGGCAGCTACCGCTTCACGGCGGCCGAGCGCGCGGACATGGCGCGGCGCTACGTGGCCTCGGTCAACCGCGACGGATTGTCGTGCACGGCCAATAGCTGCGGCAATCCGGCGCTGATGCAGTACATCGCCGGGCTGGGCCAGCAGGCGCGCGTGCCGGTGGACGCGCTGCGCGCGTTCGGCGAACGGCTGGCGCGGGCCATGCCGGGACGCGAGCCGTCGGCGGGGCCGGGCGCCGCGCCCGCGCGGCACGGCGTGGCGAAGGCCCCGGCCGTGCCGGCGGCGAAGCCGGCGCAGGCACCATCCGCGCCGCCGGCACCCGCCACCGAGCACGTGGCCGGCCGGGTGCTCGAGTCGCGCGTCATCCAGCTCGCGCCTTCGGCACCACTTTCCGGCGTGCGGGCGCGCGAAGCGTGGGAGGTGGCCGCGCTGATGGCGCTGCTGGTCGCCGCCGGGGCCGGCGCGGAATGGCGCCGCGGCCGGCGCCCGCGGCGATCGCGCTGATGCCGCATTGATGCCGCGGCGGTGGACAGCCCCGCGCGATGTCTTTATGCTGTCCGCCTCGCTTCCGCCGCGCGCCGCAGCCCGGCCGCGGCCTCTCCAGACGCCCGATTTCCCGAGCCCGCCACCATCATGCAGACCAGCAAGATCCCCGCCACCATCGTCACCGGCTTCCTCGGCAGCGGCAAGACCACGCTGCTGCGCCACATCCTCGAGAACGCCGGCGGGCGCCGCATCGCGGTGATCGTCAACGAGTTCGGCGAGCTCGGCATCGACGGCGAGATTCTCAAGGGCTGCGGCATCGGCTGCGACGAGACGGGCGAGAGCAACGGCCAGCTCTATGAGCTGGCCAACGGCTGCCTGTGCTGCACCGTGCAGGAAGAGTTCTTCCCGGTGATGGAGCAACTGCTGGAGCGCCGCGCCGACATCGACCACGTGCTGATCGAGACCTCCGGCCTCGCGTTGCCCAGGCCGCTGGTGCAGGCCTTCAACTGGCCCAGCATCAAGAACGCATTCACCGTGGACGCGGTGGTCACGGTGGTCGACGGCGCCGCCGCGGCGGCCGGCCAGTTCGCCGCCGACCCCGACGCGGTGGACGCGCAGCGCAAGGCCGATCCCAACCTCGACCACGAATCGCCGCTGCATGAACTGTTCGAGGACCAGCTCGGCTCGGCCGATCTCGTGATCCTCAACAAGACCGACCTGATCGACGCCGCGCAGCGCGCCGAAGTGGAAGCGCTGATCCGCCCCGAGATTCCCGCCGAGGTCAAGATCGTCGGCGCGCAGGGCGGCAAGCTCGACGTGGCGCTGCTGCTCGGGCTGAACCGCGCTTCCGAGGACACCATCCACCTGCGCCCGGACCACCACGGCTCGGCGGACGACCCGGACCATCATCACGACGAATTCGATTCGGTGGTGGTGGAGCTCGGCGAGGTGGAGCGCGAGCATCTGGTCGGCGCCCTGCAGCAACTGGTGGAGCAGCACACCATCTACCGCGTCAAGGGCTTTGCCCGGCTGCCCGGCAAGCCCATGCGCCTCGTGCTGCATGGCGTGGGCCGCCGCTTCGACGGCTACTTCGACCGCCGCTGGCAGCCGGGCGAGGCGCAGGCCACGCGCATCGTGCTGATCGGCCAGGACCTCGAGCGGGCCACGCTGCAGGCGGCCCTCGAAGCCGCGCTCGCCACGGCGCAGGGCTGACGCGCCGCCACGCGCATGCACCTGCTTTCGACCCGCCCGGGCGGCTTCGTCGACGACAATGCCGGCGTGGTGCGCATCGCGCAGAGCCCGGCGCGCATCGTGGTGCTGAGCGCGGCGGACACCACGCTGTCGCTGCTGGCCGGCGTGTTTCCGCGCCTGGGCGAAGACTTCCCCACGGTGCGGCTGGCCAACCAGATGTACCTGCGCCAGCCGGCCTCGCTCGACCTGTACGTGGACGACGTGTTGCAGCATGCCAGCGTGGTGGTGGTGGACCACCTCGGCGGCGACAGCGACTGGGCCTACGGCCTGGAGCGGCTGACCGAGCTCGCCCGCGCGCGCGGTCAGTTGCTGGTGATGTTCTCGGGCGACCTCGCCGAGGACGCCAACCTGCTCGCGCGCGGCAACGCGCCGGCGGCGCTGGCCAATACGCTGTGGCGCTACCTGCGCGAAGGCGGCGCCGACAATGCCGAGCAGTTCTTCCGCTGCCTCGCGCACCATGCGTTCGGTTGGGGCGAGCCGGCCTTGCAGCCGCGCGTGCTGCCGCAGGCCGCGCTCTACCATCCGGCGCACGGCGTCGCCACGATGGCGGACTGGCAGCGCGACTGGCGCGCCGGCGCGCCGGTGGCGGCGCTGGTGTTCTACCGCGCGCACCTGCAGGCGGGCAACACCGCGGTGTTCGACGCGCTGATCGCCGCGCTGCGCGCCGAGGGCCTCAACCCGCTGCCGCTGGCGGTGAACTCGCTCAAGGACACGCTGTGCCGCGAGGTCCTGCAGCAGCTTTGCGCCGAGCATGGCGCGGCGCTGGTGCTCAACACCACGGCCTTCGCCGTGTCCTCGCTCGACGCGCCCGGGACGATGGCGCTGGCCGGCGACGCGCCGGTGCTGCAGGTGGTGCTCAGCGGCGGCAACCGCGAGGACTGGCTGCGCGACAACCAGGGCCTGGGCGCGCGCGACGTGGCCATGCACATCGCCATGCCCGAGGTGGACGGCCGCATCATCACGCGCGCGGTCAGCTTCAAGGGCCTGGCCTATCGCTGCCCGCACACCGAGGTGGACGTGGTGCGCTACCAGCCCGACGCCGGGCGCATCGCCTTCGTGGCCGAGCTGGCGCGGCGCTGGTGCCGCCTGCGCGAGCTACCCGACGCGGACAAGCGCGTGGCGCTGGTGCTGGCCAACTATCCGTCCAGCGAAGGGCGCATCGGCAATGGCGTGGGCCTCGACACGCCGGCCTCGGTGGTCGGCATCCTCGCCATGCTGCGCCAGCAGGGCTATCACTGCGAAGGCCTGCCCGCCGACGGCGACGCGCTGATGCGCGGGCTCACGCAGGGCATCACCAACGACCTCGCCCAGCACGGCTGGCGCGCGGCCTTCCAGAGCCTGGCGATGGCGGACTACCTGCGCCACCTGCGCGGCCTGCCCGAAGAGAACCAGTGCGCCATCGCCGCGCAATGGGGCAGTCCGGAGCAGGACCCGATGGTGCGGCAGGGCCGCTTCATGATCGCCGGCGTGCGCAGCGGCCACCTGTTCGTCGGCCTGCAGCCGGCGCGCGCCCACGCGCTGCCCGGCGAGGCCGGCACGTGCGGCTACGCCAGCTACCACGACGCGGAACTGGTGCCGCCGCACGGCTACCTGGCTTTCTATTTCTGGCTGCGCCATGCGTTCGGCGCCGATGCCATCGTCCACGTCGGCAAGCACGGCAACCTGGAATGGCTGCCCGGCAAGAGCGTGGCGCTGGCCGACACCTGCTGGCCCGACGCCATCCTCGGCCCGCTGCCGCATCTCTACCCGTTCATCGTCAACGACCCCGGCGAGGGCGCGCAGGCCAAGCGGCGCGCGCAGGCGGTCATCATCGACCACCTGATGCCGCCGCTCACGCGCGCCGAGAACTACGGCCCGCTGCAGGACCTGGAGCGCCAGGTCGACGAATACTACGAGGCGCTGGCGGTGGACCCGCGCCGCGCGCGGCTGCTGCGCAAGTCCATCCTCGAGCTGATCGTCGACCAGCAACTGCACCGCGAGCTGGGACTCGACGCGCCGGCCGACAGCGACGGCGAGGACGCGCTGCTCAACCGCACCGACGCCTACCTGTGCGAGCTCAAGGAATCGCAGATCCGCGACGGCCTGCACGTGTTCGGCGTGTCGCCGCAAGGGCGCCAGCGGCGCGACACGCTGCTCGCGCTGGGCCGCTTCCCGAGCGGCGACGGCCGCGGCGCGCAAGCGGGCCTGCTGACGGCGCTGGCCGCCGACCTCGGCCTGGGCGAGGGCTTCGATCCGCTCGACGCGGACTGGGGCGTGCCGTGGCAGGGCCCGCGCCCGGCGCCGCTGGCGGCCGTCGACGCCGGCGCGTGGCGCCACCACGGCGACACGCGCGAGCGGCTCGAATTGCTGGCGACGCGCCTGCTCGACGAGGACGCCGCGCCCGCCGGTCTGCTGCGCGCCGCCGCCGTGCTGGCGCGCCTGCGCGCCGAGGTGGCGCCCAGGCTGGACGCCTGCGGCGAGCAGGAAATGCGGCAGCTCGCGCGTGGGCTGGCGGGGCGCTTCGTGCCGCCCGGCCCGAGCGGCGCACCGTCGCGCGGCCGGCCCGACGTGCTGCCCACGGGCCGCAATTTCTATTCGGTCGACACGCGCGCGGTGCCCACGCGCACGGCGTGGACGCTCGGCCTCAAGTCCGCCAACCAGTTGATCGAGCGCCATCTTCAGGAGCACGGCGACTACCCGCGCGCGGTGGGCCTGTCGGTGTGGGGCACGGCCACCATGCGCAGCGGCGGCGACGACATCGCGCAGGCCTTCGCGCTGATGGGCGTGCGGCCCAGGTGGGCCGCGGGCAGCTTCCGCGTGACGGACTTCGAGATCCTGCCGATGGCCATCTTCGACCGCCCGCGCGTGGACGTGACGCTGCGCGTGTCGGGCTTCTTCCGCGACGCCTTCGCCAACGTCATGCGGCTGTTCGACGCCGCCGTGCAGGCCGTGGCCGAGCTGGACGAGCCGCCCGAGCTCAACCCGCTGCGCGCGCGCGTGCTGGCCGAGCGCGCCCGCCTCGAAGCGCAGGGCCTGCCCGCGGCCGAGGCGCGCCGCCGCGCCGGCTGGCGCGTGTTCGGCGCGCGCCCGGGCGGCTACGGCACGGGTTTGCAGGACCTGATCGACAGCCGTGCCTGGCAGGACGACAACGACCTCGCCCAGGCCTACCTGCAGGCCGGCGGTCATGCCTACGGGCAGGGCACCGACGGCGTGGAGGCGCGCGCCAGCTTTGCCGCGCGCCTGTCCGGCCTGGACGCCGTGGTGCAGAACCAGGACAACCGCGAGCACGACCTGCTCGACGCCAACGACTACTACCAGTTCCAGGGCGGCATGGCCGCCGCCGCGCGCACCTTCGGCGGCGCGCAGCCGGCCATCTACCACGGCGACCACAGCAACCCGGCCGCGCCGCGCATCCGCACCTTGCAGGAAGAAATCAGCCGCGTGATCCGCGCGCGCGTGGTCAATCCCAAGTGGATCGACGGCGTCAAGCGCCACGGCTACAAGGGCGCCTTCGAGATGGCCGCCACCGTGGACTACCTGTTCGGCTTCGATGCCACCACGCGCGTGGTGTCCGACCACCAATACGCGCTGGTGGCCGATGCCTACGTCAATGACGCCGACACGCGCGCGTTCCTGCGCCGCCACAACCCGCGCGCGCTGCACGCCATCTGCGAGCGCCTGCTCGAAGCCGCGCAGCGCGGCCTGTGGCAGGCACCCGGCGAGCGCCGCGCCCAACTCGAACGACACCTGCTCGACAGCGAGCAGGCGCTGGAAGGAGCTTCCCGATGACCGCCGCCGCGCAGCGCCCGCGCTTGCCGTTTCCGTTCAGCGCGCTGGTGGGCCAGCCGCGCCTGCAGCAGGCGCTGCTGCTGGCTGCGGTCGACCCCGGCATCGGCGGCGTGCTGGTGAGCGGGCCGCGCGGCACCGCCAAGTCCACCGCCGCGCGCGCGCTGGCCGAGCTGCTGCCCGAAGGGCAGTTCGTCACGCTGCCGCTGGGCGCCAGCGAGGAACAGCTCGTCGGCACGCTGGACCTCGGCCACGTGCTGCGCCAGAGCGAGGTGCGTTTCGCGCCGGGGTTGCTGGCACGCGCGCACCAGGGCGTGCTCTACGTGGACGAGGTCAACCTGCTGCCCGACCATCTCGTCGACCAGTTGCTCGACGTGGCCGCCAGCGGCGTCAACGTGGTGGAGCGCGACGGCGTCTCGCACCAGCACGAGGCGCGCTTCGTGCTGGTCGGCACCATGAACCCCGAGGAAGGCGAGCTGCGCCCGCAACTGCTGGACCGCTTCGGCCTCGCGCTGACGCTGGAGAACTGCACCGACGCGGCGCAGCGCCAGGCCATCGTGCGCACCCGGCTGGCCTTCGACACCGATCCCGAGGCGCTGCGCGCGCGCCACGCAGGCGCGCAGGAAGCGTTGACGCGGCAGGTGCGCGCCGCGCGGGCCGCGCTGGCGGCGCTGCCGTTCGGCGATGCCGTGCACGAGCGCGTCAGCCGCCTGTGCCTCGATGCCGCCGTGGACGGCGTGCGCGCCGACCTCGTGATGCTGCGCGCGGCGCGCGCGCTGGCCGCGCTGCAAGGCGACGCCGCCATCGCGCCGGCGCATGTGGATGCCGTGGCGGAACTGGTGCTGCATCATCGCCGGCAGGCGCCGCCCGATGCCGGCCGCGCGCCGGACGGCGCGGAGGCTGACGCGTCGGCTGACGCGCAGGCGGGCGAGCGCGGCGACGCCGGCAGCGCGGCCAATCCCTGGGGCGCATTGCCGCCGCCCGCGGACAGCGGCGCGGCCGGCGTCGCTCCGGTCAAATCCGTGAGGCCGCTGCCAGCAAAAAAAGCCTGAGCCACCGGCAGGCCGCCGCCGATTCCGGGCAGGGCGGCAACCGGTGGCAAGCCCCTCGTTTCGCCGCGCCACGGCCGCGGCAAGGCCGCCCCGCCGGCACCTGCATCCACTGGCCGCGCACGCTCGCCGCCAAGGGCGCCGCGCCGCTCGCGCCCGCGCATCTGCGCCGGCGCGCGCAGCACGCCCACGCCGGCGTGCTGCATTGCTTCGTGCTGGACTGCTCCGCCTCCATGCTGCACGGCCGCCAGCTCGCGCTGGCCAAGGGCGTGCTGCTGCGCCTGCTCCAGCGCGCCTACCAGGCCCGCGCCGAGGTCGCGCTGGTGTGCTTTGCCGGCAGCCACGCCGAAGTCCGCCTTCAGCCGGCCCGCGCGCGGCCGTGGAGCGAAGCCTGGGTACGCCCGATCGCCGGCGGCGGCGGCACGCCGCTCGCGCTCGGCATGCAGCGCGCGGGCGAGGTGCTGGCCGGCGCCGCCCGCCGCCGCCCGGCGCAGCAGCGCTGGCTGTGGCTGCTCAGCGACGGCCGCAGCGCGGAGCAGCCCGCGCGTCCGCGCGGGGCGGATGCCGTGATGGTGGTGGATTTCGAACAGCAGGCGGTGGCGCTGGGGCGCTGCCGCGAACTGGCGGCGGCGTGGGACGGGGAGTGGGTGGCGGTGGAAGCACTCCTAAAATGAGAATCCGGGACTTCCTGGCGATGGTCGCGGGTGCCCAGAATCGGATGGCGGCTGAAAATACCCCGCATCCTGCATGCATCCGAAGCCATTTGTGCCACCCGACGTCATCGTGAAAGGAGCTCATGTGACCGCACAACAACGCAACGCAAGCGTTGCCCGTACCACCTCCATCAAATTTGCTAGACTAGACCAGTTCATAGACCAGATGGAGACTAGCATGTTCGTCGAGGTGGGTTCCTACGATGCCAAGACCAGGCTGCCCGAATTGCTGCGCAAGGTGGAGCAGGGCGAGCGTTTCACCATCACCCAGCGTGGCCGTCCCATTGCGGACCTCGTGCCGAGCGCGGACAACAGCCGGCTCGGCGCGGAAGCCGCGGTCGCGGCGATGCGCGCCACTACCCGGGTGCAGGGTGTGGCGGCCGACGAACTCGGCCGCTGGATCGCGGAGGGGCGCCGGTGACGTCGGCGGTGCCGGTGGTGTCCGCGGTGCCGGCGACGCTGGTGCTGGATGCCTCCGTGGCGCTGGCCTGGCTGTTCGAGCGGACGGAGCCGGCGCAGGCCGATTGCGCCGGGCGGGTGCTCGCGGCGCTGCCGTCATGCCGCGTGCTGGTGCCGCCGCTGTGGCACGTGGAGACCGCCAACGCGCTGCTGGTGGCCGAGCGCAGGCAGGTCGTGAGCGAGGCCCAGGTGGCGGATTTCGTCGCCAAGCTCGGCCGCCTGCCGATCGAGACCGACGTGGCGGCGCCCGCGGAGCGCAGCGAGGTCGTCATGGGGCTGGCCCGCGAGCACGCGCTGACCGCCTATGACGCCAGTTACCTGGATCTCGCGCTGCGCAGCGGCGCGGCGCTGGCGACCTTCGACGTGGCGCTGGCGGATGCGATGCGGCGGGCCGGCGGCATCGTGTTCGCCTGAGTCCGCCGCCGCGCGGGCCGTTCCGCGCGCATGCGCAGGCGGCTTCGTGCCGTTTTCATCGCTGCTGCACCGCGTTCACATCGCATTTGCAGCGGCGCGCCGTCACCCCATCCGCACCTCGATCTCGTCGTACCGCCGCACGCGGTACACCACCATCGACACCAGCCAGCTCAGCACGAACACGCCGATGATGACGTAGCCGAGCATGCCGAAGTGCGCGTTGAGCTCGCCGACCACGTCCCACAGGCCGCCCGCCAGGCCGAGCTTGTCGACGATCAGGCCGAGCGCCTCGATGCCGCCGATCACCACCGCCACCACCACCGAGACCAGCGTGATGGTCATGTTGTAGTAGAGCTTGCGGATCGGCTTGGTGAAGGCCCAGCCGTAGGCGCCCAGCATCAGGATGCCGTCGGTGGTGTCCACCAGCGACATGCCCGCGGTGAACAGCGCCGGGAACACCATGATGGTCCAGAACGGCACGCCCTTGGCGGCCTCGGCCGCGGACAGGCCGAACAGCGCCACCTCGGTGGCGGTGTCGAAGCCCAGGCCGAACAGCAGGCCCATCGGGAACAGGTGCCAGCTGCGGCTGGCGAGGCGGAACAGCGGGCGGAAGAGGCGCGCGAGGAAGCCGCGGTTGTTGAGCAGCAGGTCCAGGTCCTGCTCCCTGAGCGGCTCGCCGCGCCTGACCGCGCGGAACGCGCGCCACACCGAGATCAGGATCAGCAGGTTGAAGAAGGCCAGCAGGAACAGGAACAGCGCCGAGACGCTGGTGCCGATCATGCCGCCCACGGCCTTCATGTCGGCGAAGCGCGTCTGCAGCGCCGCCGCGGCGATGGCGATGCCGACCGACATCAGCGTGACCACGGTGGAGTGCCCGAGCGAGAAGAAGAAGCCGACCGTGACCGGGCGCTTGCCTTCCTGCATCAGCTTGCGCGTGACGTTGTCGATGGCGGCGATGTGGTCGGCGTCCACCGCGTGGCGCAGGCCGAGCGTGTAGGCCAGCACGGCCGAGGCCAGCAGCATGGGATGGTCGCGGAACGCGGCCAGCGCCCAGATCCAGGCGCCCACGTTGGCGGCGATCAGCAAGGCGTACAAGGCGATGGTCTTGCGGCGCACGTCGTCGTGCTGGTCGTTGAAGATGCTGGCGAGGAAGCGGAGCATGGGGCGGTGGGCGTATCGGGTGGACGGCGGTTTTCAGGAGCGGCGCGGGCGCAGGCGCGGGCGGAACAGGCGCCGCCAGCCTATCACCACGCCGCTGACGGAGATGACGAGCCCGGCGATGGACAGTGCCCACATGGCAATGTCCCACGCCGGGCGGTGTTGCAGCAGCCAGCCGAGGTCCCAGCTATGCGCGGCGTTGAACAGCCAGCGGTAGGCGCGCCGGATGCGGTCGCTGCGGCCGAGCAGGCTGCCGCTGGCCGGGTCGAGGTAGGCCCAGGTGGCGGCGGCATCGTCGAAGCGCACGCGCAGCACCGGCAACCGGCGCGGCTGGTGATGGCCATACCAGTAGGCATCGGGCTGCGTGAGCCGTTCGCTGCCGGCGACGCGGGCACCGGGCACGAGGCTGGTCGCGGCGGCGGTCAGCGCCGCGTCGTCCGGCGCGGGCGTATGGCCGCCGTCGGCGCGCACGGCGCGGCTGTCGTCGCCCGCGCCCGCCGCCAGCAGCAGCGGCAGTCCCGCCTGCCAGACCATGCGGATCTCGCGCGGCGCGGCCATGCCGTCCAGCCGCGCGGCCAGCGCATCGCCGTCGAGCTCGGGGAAGCGCGGCAGCGTCTGTCCCGCGTAGCGCTCCAGCGCGGACTGGTCGAAGTTGCGCGCGGGGAACCACTGGTTGGGATTGACCGAGAGCCAGCCGCTCGCCAGCCACGCCAGCAGAAACAGCGCGCCGCCGAGCCCGGCGACGTGGTGCCAGGCCATCCAGCCGTGGTAGGGCGAGGTGCCGCCCGCGCTGCCGTGCGCGAAGCGGCGGCGCACGCGCAGCCGCAGCCAGCCGATCCAGATGCCGCTCGCCGCCACGGCGACGCACACGCCGGAGGTCCACAGCACCACCTGGCGCCACAGCGGCGGGTCGGCGCGCACCGGTGTGAAATACAGCCAGTGCGGCACGGCGCCCAGCCAGTTCCAGAAGCGCTCGGCGCGGTTCGTGTCGCGCATGACTTCACCGGTGCGCGCGGACACGTACAGCTCGGTGCCGGCGGCGTCGCCGAGCGCGATGCGGTGCAGCGGGCGCCAGGCGTTCAGGCCGTTGGGCACGGTCCACTGGTCGCGCGCGGCGGTCTCGGCCCAGCGCGCGCCGGGCGCGCCGGCGAAGCGCGCGGCGATGTCGCGCGCGGCGGCGGCGTCCACCTGTTCGATGCGCGTGCCGTCGCGCGCCGAGACCGTATGCGGCTGGCCGCGCCAGTCGACCATGCGGTAGACCGGCAGCGCGCCCATCATCTCCAGGCGCAGGCTGCGCGGGAAGCGGTCCAGCCCCGCGCCGGCCAGGGCCGCGGCGGGCGTGACGCGCACCGCCGGCAGGTCCAGCGGCGGCAGGCCGGCGTGGCGCTCGCTGTCGGTCAGCGCGGGGAACGCCACGTACATCATGACCAGTCCGGACAGGAACCACATGGCGATCAGCAGGCAGCCGGCGATCCCGGCCCAGCGGTGCACCAGGTAGAGCCAGCGGCGCGCGCGGCGCCAGCAGCGTTCCGGCCAGGACAGGGAAGGGCGCGCCACGGCCGGGCTAGAAATAGAAGTTGGCCGACAGCTCGGCCGCGCGCGGGCGGCCCAGCAGCCACTGTCCGCCGCTGTTGCCGGAGGTCTCGGCGTAGTCGCGGTTGAACAGGTTGTAGACGCGCAGCGCCAGCGCGGTCTGGCGCGACACGCGCCACTGCAGCGCGGCATCCACCACCGTGTACGAAGGCATGGCCGCGGTGTTGGCATTGTCGGTATAACGCCGGCCCACGTAGCGCAGGCCGCCGCCCGCCTGCCACTGCGGCGCGAAGGCCCAGGTCAGCCACAGGTTGGCGGCCTGCTGCGGCACGCCGGTCGGCACGTTGCCGTTGCGCGAGACCAGCGCGCCGTTGACGTTTTCGGCGAAGTCGTCGTAGCGGGCGCGCAGCACGGTGCCGTTGGCATCCACGCGCAGGCCGCGCGTCAGCTCGATGCTGAGCGACGCCTCCAGCCCGCGCGAGGACTGCTCGCCCACCTGCACCGACAGCGCCGGGTTGCTGGCGTCGCGCGTGAGCAGGTTCTTCTTGACGATCTGGTAGGCGGCGAAAGTCCATTCGCCGCGCCTGTTCCAGAACGCCTGCTTGACGCCGGCCTCGATCTGCCGGCCGGTGGCGAGCCGGAAGTCCTTCTGCGCGTCCGAGGTGGTGATCAGCGCGCCGAGCGGATCGGTGGCGGTGGCGTACTGCGCGTAGACCGACAGCGACGGCGTGAATTCGTAGACCGTGCCCGCGCGCCAGGTGGCGTTGTTGAAGGTGCGGGTCCAGTCGTCGCCGGTCAGCAGGTTGCCGCGCTCGAGCTGGGCATGGTCGAAGCGCACGCCGCCGATCACCGACCATTGCCGCGTGAGCTTGAGGCGGTCCTCGCCGAACAGGGCGGCCTGGGTGGTGTGGGTGCGGTAGCGCGGCGAAGTGACCACGCCCGGCGGGCTGAAGAACTGGCCCGGGTCGAACTGGTACGCGCCGACGGTGGAGGCGCCGCCGTAGGGCGAGTTGTTGCTGTGGGTGAAGTTGATGCGGTTGACGTCGAAGCCCGCCATGACCGTGTTGGCCAGGCCGAACAGCTGGCCGTCGACCTTCAGGTCGGCGCGGTCGCCGATCTGCTCCTGGTCGTGCAGGATCTCCAGGTAGTCGGTGCGGCGCACCTGCCCGGTGGCGGGCAGGTAGGTGTAGGACTCCGAGTCGCGCCAGTGGCGCTGGCTGGTGAGGTAATAGAACTGGTTGCGCACGGCCACGCGCTCGTTGGGCTGCCATTCGGCGGCCAGCCGGGTCCAGCGGTCGCGGTAGGTGATGGTGCTATCGCCCACGTTGTAGTTCTTCGTGCGCAGCGAGGTATCCAGGCTGCCGTTGACCAGCGGCGTGCCCAGGTAGCGCATCGGGTGCTGGTCGCCGTCGTCGTAGGACAGCGTGAGGTTGAATGCCGGCGAGACGTCGAGCCGCACCGCGGCGGACACGTCCACGTCGCGCGATTCGCCGCGCTCCACCCAGCCGGCGGAGCGGCCGTAGTTGACGTTGAAGCGGTAGGACAGGTTCTCGTTGACCGCGCCGCCGCTGTCGAAGGCCGCGCGCGCGGTGCGCTGCGTGCCGCCGGTGAGCTGCAGCTCGTTGGTGATGGGGCCGCGCAGCGGCTTTTTCGGGATCACGTTGACCACGCCGCCGATGGCGCCCTCGCCGTACATCACGGAGGCCGCGCCGCGCAGCACCTCGATGCGGTCCACCGACCATGTATCGAACGGGAAGGTGACGGTGCCGGCCGCCACGTACAGGCGCGTGCCGTCGTACAGCTGCATGACCGAGCCCTGGCCCGAGAAGCCGCGCGCGGCAAGCGCCGTGCCGCCGTTGCCGGGCGCGCCGGCGGCGGTGATGCCGGTGGCGCGCGACACCGCGTCGCTCACGCGCTGGTCGCCGCGCTCGCGGATGGTCTCGCCGGACAGCACCTCGATGCTGGCCGGGGTCTCGAGCGGCGTCAGCCCCAGGCGGCTGCCGGTGCTGGCGGGTTCCGACAGCGACAGGCCCGGCGGCAGCGCGGCGCCGCTGACCACCACCGGCGGCAGCGCCGCGGCCTCTTTCTGCGCCGGGCGCGCCGGCGGGCGGCCGGCCTCGGTGTCGTCGGCGGCGCGGGCGGCGTCCGCGCCGGCACCGGCGAAGGCGCCCAGCGACAGGGCCAGCGCGCAGTGGCGCGCCAGCGTGCGGCGGATGGGGATGAAGCGGAGCCGGCCGGAGGCGGGCAGCAGGCGGCGGGCAAGGCGGTGGCGCGCGGACATGGACTTTCCATCGTTGGCCGCGGGCGACCCCGCCCGCGGCAATGAACGAACCAGCCACGGACGCGCGCGCCGGCGCCGGGCATGCGCCCGGCGGCCTCACGCGCGGTGCCCGTCCGCAGCCGCTGTGATGGGTCGCAAGGCCGGTATCCGGGCTCGCAGGGGGATGCGCTGCCGGGTGGGCGCGTCCGGGGTGCCGCCTTCCCGCGCGTGGTTGCGCGCAGTGGCTGCCGCTGCTTGTGGGGCGCGGAGTGACACCTTTCTACCTGCTGACCGTTGCGGGGGCAGCACAGGACTTGCCGCGGCGGGGCGGCGCACCTGTTTCCCGTTTAACCCCTGACCGCGCAACGCGGGCGGGGCACCTTCGATCCTTTTGCAACCCGGTTGCAAAAGCAGCGCGGGTGCGAGGCGGATTGTAACGGGATTTAAGTGATCCGGGGCGGTAGTTTTTACCCGGCGTGGCTGCGCCGCGAAGCCGGCGCATTGCGCCGACATGATGAATCGTGTCGTCATCGCGAGGCATCGTCCGGCATCTTTTTGGTGTTTCCGGCACCGCGCGCGGGAATACCGCATGCGGCGCTAAAGAAGGCAGGGCGTGCTCCGATATCCGGGGGGAACACCGCCTGCCTTTTGCATGGCCGGTGCCCGTCCCGATAACGCGAACCTCGTCATGAACCACCTGACCCTGCGAAAAAAGCTGTGGATTCCCCTTGTGCTGGCCTGGCTCGGCCTGCTGCTGCTGACCGTGATGCACGCCTTCCAGACCCGGCAGCTGCAGATGGCCGACCGCCGCGGCGAGCTGGCCAACGTGGTCGACATGTCGCTCTCGCTGGTGCGCGACTACGCGGAACTGGCGCGCCAGGGCAAGATGAGCGAAGCCGAGGCCAAGGCCCAGGCCACCGCCCGCATCGCCGCGCAGCGCTACGGCAAGGATGGCTACATCACCATCGTGGGCGCCGATTCGGTGCTGGTGATGCACCCGATCAACGCCAAGCTCAACGGCAAGAACATGATCGATTTCAAGGATGCGAAGGGCAAGGCGCTCTACGTCGAGATCGCCGCGCGCGGCGCCTCGCCCGAGGGCGCCGGGCACCTGGACTACTGGTGGCCCAAGCCGGGCAGCGACCAGCCCAGCCCCAAGATCGGCTACGTGGCGCGCTACAAGCCGTGGAACTGGGACCTGCTGGCGGGCACCTACATGGATGACGTGGAGGCCCAGTTCCGCTCGTCGCTGTATCAGTCGGTCGGCCTGCTGGTGCTGCTCGGCATCGTGATCTCCGGCGTGGCCACGCTGGTGATCCGCAGCATCCAGAAATCGGTGGGCGGCGAGCCCGCCGACGCGGCCGCGCTGGCCCTGCGCATGGCCTCCGGCGACCTGACCGTGCGCGCCGGCACCGCGCCGGACGACCGCGCCAGCCTGATGTACGCGATCGGCCATATGCGCGACCAGCTTGCCGGCACCGTGGGGGGCATCCAGCAGGCGGCCGATTCCATCAGCGCCGCGGCGCAGCAGATCGCCGCCGGCAACTCCGACCTGTCGGGCCGCACCGAGCAGCAGGCCGCCTCGCTGCAGCAGACCGCCGCCAGCATGGAGCAGCTCACCGCCACCGTGCGCCAGAACGCCGACAACGCCGCCGAGGCCAGCCAGTACGTGGCCGACGCCGCGCAGATCGCGCAGCAGGGCGGCAGCGTGGTGAGCGAGGTGGTGGACAAGATGCGCGGCATCACCGCCAGCTCGCGCAAGATCAACGACATCATCGGCGTGATCGACGGCATCGCCTTCCAGACCAATATCCTGGCGCTCAACGCCGCGGTGGAAGCCGCGCGCGCCGGCGAGCAGGGCCGCGGCTTCGCCGTGGTGGCCGGCGAGGTGCGCAACCTCGCGCAGCGCAGCGCGAGCGCGGCCAAGGAGATCAAGACCCTGATCGTGGAATCGACGGGGCAGGTCGACAGCGGCTCGGCGCTGGTCGAGCAGGCCGGCCAGACGATGGCCGAGATTGTCAGCGCGGTGGGCCGCGTGACCGCCATCATGGACGGCATCGCCTCGGCCACGGCCGAGCAGCGCACCGGCATCGAGGAGGTCAACCGCGCGGTCTCGCAGATGGACCAGATGACGCAGCAGAACGCGGCGCTGGTGGAGCAGGCCAGCGCGGCCGCGGCCTCGCTGGAAGACCAGGCCGGCGCGCTGCACCAGGCGGTGTCCGCCTTCCGCCTGGCGGCCTGAAGCGCGCCGCGATGGCGGCGGCGGTGGCTAGAGCAGCGACTTGCCCTGTGCCAGGATCTTGTCGCAGACCTGCCTGGTGATCTGCTCCTTGAGGCCGCCGCCGCTGAGGTCGAGCTTGCCGCCCTCGGCGCTGCTGAGGATGCCCTTGGCGCCTTCGCTGTAGCCGGGGTCGGACGCCGGCGCGCCGCCGAGCTTGCCCAGCAGCTTGTCCTTGACCGAGGCGGCGCCGCTGCCGCCGCCCAGGTAGTTGTTCTTGACGCAGAACTCCAGCACGCCGGCCACGTTGCCGGTGCTGCCCGAGCTCAGCGATTGCAGCGAGGGCATGCCGCCGCCCCCGCCGCCCAGGCTGCCGGCCAGCCCTCCCAGGCCGCCGCTGCCGCCGCCCGAGCCGTTGCCTTGCGTGGCGCCCTTGAGCAGGTCGCCGAGTTGCGCGTGGGCCGCCGCCGGCAACAGGGCGGCGGTCAGGATCGATACGGCGGCGAGGCGGCTAAAGCTGGCTTTCATGCGATGCTCCTTTCTGGTGGATCAAAAGCGAGCTTCCAATATAGCGCCTCGCCGGGTTCAGGGTGTGACGCGCCACGCGGAAGGCGTCATCGGCTCTTCGAGCCGCCACGCCGCGCGGAATGCGTGCGGGCTGGCGAAGCCGCACCGCGCGGCCACCTGTTCCACCGGCCAGTCGCTTTCCCTGAGCAGCCGCCGCGCCAGCGCGATGCGCAACTGCTGCTGGTACTGCTTGAGCGTCACGCCGCATTGCTGCCGGAACAGCCGCGCGAGTTGACGGTAGCTCAGCGCGAAGCGGGCGGCCAGCGCCTCGTAGGGCAGCGCGTAGTCCGGCCGGGCCGTGAGGAAATCCTGCACCGCGTGGATCACCGCGTGGTCGTGGCCGCGGTAGCGCAATTGCGCGTCGAGCGCCGGGTCCTGGCTCAGGCGCCGGAACGGCACCACGTTGTCGCGCGCCACGCGGATCGCCGCGGGCGCGCCGAAGTCCCGCGCGATCAGGTGCAGCGCGAGATCGATGCCGGCGGTGACGCCGGCCGATGTGACCAGCCCGCCGTCGTCGACCAGCAGGCGGTTGGCCAGCACGCGCGCGGCGGGGTAGCGCTGCTGCAGCCGCTCCAGGTAGTCGTGGTGCGTGGTGCAGTGGCGCCCGTCGAGCAGCCCGGCGGCGGCCAGCAGCCACGCGCCGGTGCAGACGCTGGCCAGCGTGATGTCGCCTAGGCGCGGGCGCGCCACCTCCTGCAGCCAGCGCACGAGCACGCGGTTGCCGGGCGCGAGCGGGGCGTCGGGCGCGAGCTTGCAGCCGGCCACGATCACGGTGTCGCCGCGCGCCAGCTTCGCCGGCAGGGGCCGCAGCGCGCTCAGCGCCAGCCCCTGGAAGCTGCGCAGCTCGCGCTCCGGCCCCGCGCAGATGCACTCGACCGCGCCCAGTCCCAGTTCGCCGAGCGCGCCGAACAGTTGCAGCGGCCCGGCCAGGTCCAGCACGTGCACGCTGGGCGGCACCACGAAGTAGATCCGTTTCATCGGGTTTCGGAGGAAGGTCGCATGGCATGGCAGGTTTTTTACGCAGTGTGGCAGATTGCCGGCTTTCCGGCGGGTAGCCTTGTTCCTACCATGTCATGTAAATTACCTGGCCACGTCGATACGGGAGACATGATGCTACAACTGCGACCCACTTGCGAACATTGCGACAAGGCGCTGCCGCCGGCGGCGACGGACGCGCGCATCTGCAGCTACGAATGCACGTTCTGCGCCGCGTGCGTGGACGGCCTCCTGCAGAACGTATGCCCCAACTGCGGCGGCGGCTTCACGGCACGGCCGGTGCGGCCGGCGCGCAACTGGCGCAACAACAACTGCCTGGACAACGACCCGGCCAGCACGCAGAAGAAGCACAAGCCGGTCGACCCGCAGGCGCACGCGCGCTTCGCGGCGGCCATCGCGGGCATCGCGCCGGAGCGGCGCTGAGAAGCGGTCAGCGCGGGGGAGCGCCTATGCGTCGCGGTGATGCAGCAGCGTCACCAGCAGCGACGCATCCTCGATGCCGCGCAGCGCGTGCGGCGCGCCCGCCGCCACGAACATCAGGTCGCCGGCCTCCATGCGCTGGGTGCTGCCGTGCGCTTCCATCTCGATCGCGCCTTCGAGGCAGTGCACGGTCAGCGCGCCGGGCACGCTGTGTGCCGGCAGCGACTTGCCGGCCAGCAGCACCAGCCGCATGACCTGCAGGTCCGGCGCGCGGACCAGGGTCAGGTTCTGGGTTTGCCGCAGCGCCGCGCCCTGCGGGCGGAGCCTGACGATTTCACCGGGTGCCGCGTGATGTTGTGCCATGACCGTTCTCCAGGCGGGCCGGATGCGCCGCGCATGCTAACGGAATAGCGCAAGGCCGGCCCGGCCGCAAGGCGTGCTTGCCCGGGCCGGCGGCATTCAGCGCGCGCCGCCCGCCTGCTGGCGGCGCAGCGCGAAGTCGGCCAGCAGCGCCAGCGCGAGCGCCACGCCGCCGTAGGCGAAGATGAGCGCGTAGTTGTTGTGGGTGGCGCCGAACAGGTAGGAGTAGCCGTAGCCGCCGAGCGCCTGGAACAGCGCGAACGCGGTGGTCGCGCGGCTCCACGCCGCGCGCTGTTCCGCGTGGTCGTGCGGCACCATCTCGTGGATGCGGCCGAGCACCAGCGGCACGATGCCCGGCGTGAAGACGCCGAGGATGACCGTGGCCACGCCGATCAGCACGCCGTTGCCGGACAGCGCCAGCAGGCCCGCGGCCAGCGCCTGCAGCGCCAGCGCGATGCGGTAGGCCGCGCGGAAGCCGATGCGGTCCGCCACGTTGCCGCACAGCACCGGGCCGGCGATGGCCGCGACGCCGTACAGCACCCAGTAGCCGGAGCCGGCCGCCGCGCCGCGGCCCAGCCCGCGCGCCACGTAGTCGACCAGCAGCACCATCGCCGGCACCAGCCCCAGCGCGTTGGCGGCATATTGGGCGTACAGCACCCGCATCGCCGGGCCTTCGCGGCGGGCCGGCGGCGCGGCGGGCTGCCCCGGCGCGGCGACCGGGGTTGCCGGCTGCGGCGCGTTGCCGGCGGGCCAGCCGAACCAGCTCACCGCGGTCAGCACCAGCGCGACCGTGCCGAGCCCGATCCAGGTGTCCCGCAGGCCAAAGCGCAGCAACTGCGGAACCAGGGTGCCCGAGGCCGCGATGCCCAGCCCGAGCCCGAGGAAGATCATGCCGCCGGCAAAACCGCGGCGCGCCGGCGGGATGTGCGGCAGGATGGTCGTCGCCACCAGCACCATGATGGCGCCGCCCGACAGGCCCGAGGCAAAGCGCCACACGAAGAACCAGCCCACCGACAGCGGGAACGCGCAGGCGAAGAACGCCAGCGCGGCGACCAGCATCAGCAGGCGCAGCGCGGTGCGGTTGGACAGCGCGGCCGCGATGGGGCGGCCCAGCAGGGCGCCGGCGAGGTAGCCGGCGAAATTGGCCGCGCCGAGCGTGACCGCCTGCGACGACGTGAACCAGTGCGCCTGGATCAGCGGCGGGATCAGCGGCGTGTAGGCGAAGCGCGCCAGGCCGATGGCGACCAGGCTGGCGCAAAGGCCGGCCAGCATGGCGAACATGGCCTCGATGTCCAGCGGGGGCGCGCCGCGCACCGGGGTGGCGATGGTGTCTTGTGACATGAACTTCTCCGGCGACGGGCCTGGCCGCGCGGCGGCCGCGGTTCCCGAGGTGCGTCATGTTATGTATCAAATGATATAGAACGAAATACTATATCAATCGATATAGAACGCAAGAGAATTCTTTGTGGCGGATGAGGTATCTGGCATGCCTCGATTCCCGCGTCCGCCCGCTGCCGTCGCGCGGGCTGACGCCGGCGCGGCGCCAGCCCGGCGCAAGGGTGGCGGGGCGAAGCCCGCGAAGGGATTCCGGCGGAACGAGGGCGGGACTGCTTTAGCGCTGTCCCTGATGCCGCCTCGATGCCGCCCCTGATGCCGCCGTTACCGCCGCCCCGCGCGCAGGGCCTCGATGGCCGGCAGCAGCGCGCCGATATTGCCGTCCTTGAACAGGAAGCCGTCGGCCCCGGCCGCCAGCGCGGCGTCGGCGGTGCCGGGCGCGGTATTGCCGGTCAGCACGAGGATGCGCAGCGCCGCATGGCGCCCGCGCAGCTCGCGCAGCGCGCGAAAGGCGTCGGGGCCGAGCAGGCCGAGGTCCACCACCAGCAGGTCGGCCGCCGCGCGCGCGAGCAGCGCCGTGAGTTCGCCGGCATGGGTGGCTTCTCCGACCACCGTGATGCCGTCCACGGTCGAGAACAGCATCTGCAGGCCGGCGAGGACCAGGGGGTGGTCGTCGGCCAGCACGGCGCGCAGCGGGGCGGGGAGGGCGTGCATCGTGGCGGTGGGCAGGGCCGGCGGCGAGGAAGTGTTGTTTGTCGGGCGCGGACGCGCGCGGACGAACGCGATATTATCAGGCTCCGGTTTCTGCAGAACCGGCCAGCCCGCGCCCACCCATCACCGGATCGCCAATGCCCGCCCCAGCATCTTCCCCAGACCCGACGGCACGGACCGGCGGCCCCGCCGCCGCGCCGCGGCCCTGCGCGGAGGGACAGGTCGAGGCGGCGATGGTGGGGCTGCTCTACCGGCAGTCCAACGCGGTGATGTTCGCCAACTTCATCATTCCGCTGCCGGCGCTCTACGTGCTGCAGCGGGGCGCCCCGCTGACGCTGCTGCTGGGCTGGCTGGCCGTGGTCTACCTGCTCACCGCGGTGCGCATCTTCAACTCGGTGCAGTACTTCCGCCATGCGCGGGCCGAGGGCACGGCGCCGCTCACGCCGGCCTCGCTGGCCGCGCCGCGCAGCCTGTCGCCGCGCGCGTGGGCGCAGCGCTTCACGGCCATGTCGTGGCTGTCCGGACTGTTGTGGGGATGGCTCGGGTCGGCCGTCTTCCTGCCACCCGACCCGACCCTGGTGGCGTTCTGCATCATCATCATCGCCGGCATGACCTGCGGCGCGATTCCCTCGCTGTCGGCGCGCCCGCTGACCTATGTCGGGACCATGACGGCGATGGTGCTGCCGTTCATGCTCAACTGCCTGTGGCAGGGCGGCCCGCTCTACAACGTGTTCTTCGCCTTCGCGCTGTGCCTGGCCTGCGTCAACCTCTACTACTGCCGCGTGACCTACCGCAGCGTGCTCGAGGGCGTGCGCCTGCGCTTCGAGAACGTGGCGCTGATCGGCCAGCTCGAGCGCGAGCGCGACCGGGCCACCGCCGCGGACAACGCCAAGACCCGTTTCCTGGCCGCCGCCAGCCACGACCTGCGCCAGCCGGTGCACGCGCTGGGCCTGTTCACCGCCACGCTGTCCAGCGTGGCGCGGCGCGGCGACGTGCCCGCGGCCCAGGCCATCCAGGTGGCGGCGCGCATTGACGGCACGCTGGCCCACATGGGCGACCTGCTCGACGGCCTGCTCAACGTGTCGCGGCTGGACGCCGGGCTGATGCCGGTGGCGCGGCGCCCGGTGGCGCTGGGCGCGTTGCTGCGCGAGCTGGGCGGCGAGTATGCCGGGCAGGCGCGCCAGCGCGGCGGCGAGCTGCGCGTGGTGGCCACCGAGGCATGGATCGACACCGACCCGGCGCTGCTGCGGCGCATTCTCGACAACCTGCTGTCCAACGCGCTGCGCTACGCGCCCGGCGGCAAGATCCTGCTCGGCGCGCGGCGCCGGCCGCACGGCATGGAGATCCAGGTGGTCGACCAGGGGCCCGGCATCGCCTGCGCGCAGCAGGCCAGGGTGTTCGAGGAATTCGCGCAACTGCCCGAGACCCAGCGCCATCCCGAGGAAGGGCTGGGCCTGGGCTTGGCCATCGTGCGGCGGCTGGCCGCCCTGCTCGGCCACGAGATCGGGCTGCGCTCGGTGCCGGGGCGCGGCGCCCGCTTCTCGGTGCTGGTGGCGTATGCGGCCGCGCCGGCGGCGCCCGCTCCCGTGCCCGCGCCCGCCGGCGAGGACGGCGCGCCGGCCGCGCAGCACCGCCTCGGCATCATGCTGGTGGACGACGACGCGCGCGTGCTGGCGGCGCTGAGCGAGCTGCTGGCGCTGTGGGGCCACGCCGTTTATGCCGGCGCCACCGCGCCGCAGGCGTGCGCGGCCCATGCCGCCGCCGCGGCGCAGGGGCCGGCGCCGGTGGATCTGCTGATCGTGGACTACCGCCTGGCGGGAGGCGTCACCGGCTTTGCCGCGATTGCCGCGCTGCGCGGCTGCCTGGGCGCCGAGGTGCCGGCGCTGGTGGTCACGGGCGACACCGCGCCCGACCGCCTGCGCGAACTGGATGCCAGCGGTTTCCGCATTCTGCACAAGCCGCTCGCCGCGCACGCGCTGCGCGAGGCGATCCACGCGGCGGTGCTGCCCGAGCGCGGCCGGCAGGCGGCCTGAGGCGCCGGCGCGCCGCGCTGCCGCGTCGGTGACGGCGATGGCGATGGTGACGGCGACGGCAGGCGTGGCGCTTCAGCGCCCGGCGCGGCGCGCCGCCACCTGGCCCAGCACGGCCAGGTCCATGCCGCCTTCGTCGTGGGCCACGGCGTCGAGCAGGCTGTCGCGCACCGCGCTGCCCACCGGCAGCGGCACCGCGACCGCGTCGGCCGCGGCCAGCGCCAGGCGCAGGTCCTTGAGGCCCAGCGCCGCCTTGAAGCCGGCCGGCGCGTAGCGCTGCTGCGCGATCAGCGTGCCGTAGCCCTGGTACACCGGGCCCGGGAAGATGCTGCCGGTGAGCAGGTCCAGCAACTGCTGCGGCGCGATGCCGTGGGCGCCAGCCAGCACCGTGGCCTCGCCCAGCGTCTCCACCGCGGCGGCCAGCATGAAGTTCACCGTCAGCTTCACCGCGTTGGCCTGCTGCGCCTGCGCGCCGAAGCGCCAGGTCTTCTGGCCGATCAGCGCGAACAGCGGCTGCACGGCGTCGATGGCGGCGTCCGGGCCGGCGGCCAGGATATTGAGCTTGGCCGCCGCCGCCGCGTCCGGGCGGCCCAGCACGGGCGCGGCCACGTAGGCGATGCCGCGTGCCTGCGCGCGCTGCGCCAGCTCCGCGGCGAACGCCACCGAGATGGTGGCCATGTTGACCAGGATCACCGCCGGCGGCAGGCGCTCGAGCAGGCCGCTGTCGAGCAGCACCTCGCGCAGCGCCTGGTCGTCGGCCAGCATGGCGAACACCACGTCCGCCTCGCAGGCCTCGGCCGGCGTGGCCGCTGCCTGCGCGCCCGCGCCGGCCAGCGCGGCGGCCGGGCCGGGCGAGCGGTTCCAGACCCGCAGCGGGTGGCCGCCCTTGAGCAGGTTGGCGGCGATGGCGCTGCCCATGTTGCCGAGGCCGAGAAAACCGATATGCATTTGCCGACTCCTGAAATGGCGCCGGATCGCCCGCTGGCGGGGTTCGCGCCAGGCTCCGCGCGGCGCGCGGCGGCTTCCGGTGCGCGCATTATGCGTCCGCCGGCGCCGTGGCGCAGCGCGGCGCCATCGCTACGGCACCTGCCGCTCCAGCACGTCCCACAGTTCCAGCAGCGTGGGATTGCCGGCGTGCGCCGCGCGGTAGGCGCAGATGTCCAGCGCCGACTGCCAGGTGGCGTCGCCGGCCGGCACCAGCGTGCCGGCGGCCAGCGCGTCGGCCGCGGTGGTGCGCGGCAGCCAAGCCACGCCGTGCCCCTCGATGGCCATCTTCATCAGCAGGATCGCCATGTCGGCCTCGTAGCAGCGCTCCAGCGGGCGGCGCGGCGGCGCGGTTTCCAGGATCACGTCGACCACGCGGCCGAGCGTGGTGCCGGCGGTGTAGGCCAGGTAGGGGATCGGCTTGCTGCTGGCGCCGCCCAGCGAGAACAGCGGCCCGCCGCGCACGTTGGGCGCGCTCAGCGGCATCAGCAGGTCGTGGCCCACGGTCAGGCTGCGGAACTTGTCCGCGTCGAGCGAGACCGGCACGCGCGCATGGTTGTAGCCGAGCATCAGGTCGCAGTTGCCTTCCGACAGCGCCACCACGGCTTCGAGCACGTTGGCCGCCACCACGCGCGCGTTGAACTGGCCGTAGCGCGCCTGGCAGGCCTTGAGCCAGGCCGGCAGGAAGGTCAGCGACAAGGTATGCCCGGCGGCGATCTGGATGGCCTTGCCCGGCATGCGGCTTTCCTGGCGCAGGGTGGCGCGCGCGTCCATCAGCAGGGTCAGCGCCTCGCGGCCGCTGGCGCAGAAGGTCTTGCCGGCGGGGGTGAGGTCGAGCGGGAAGGTGTTGCGGTCGACCAGCACCGCGCCGGCCCAGTCCTCCAGCGAGCGGATGCGCCGCGAGAGGGCCGACTGGGTGATGTGCCGCAGCTCGGCGGCACGCGAGAAACTGCGGGTCTTTTCCAGCACCAGCAGGTCATCGATCCATTTCAGTTGCATGGCTTGGCGCCTTGGCGGCGGGGCAGGGAAGCGGGACGGCGAGGCGGCGGGCTGCCGCGGGTATTCCATTTTCGCATAAGCCTATGGGCGATCCGCATCCCGGTGCCGGCGGGACCGGCCTAGAATCGTTGCTTCCCATCAGCCGACATATCGCCGCAGGCGAAGCAGATCCAGCATGACAGGGGCGCGCAGACAAGCCGGCTGGCAAAGCGGCCGCGCGCCGGAACGTTCCGACCCCAACTCGGCCGTCAATGTGTTTCGACGCTTTCGGGAGTTACCCTGATCATGTTCATGCAGTCGCTTTTCCGTCACCGCGCGCAGCAGGGCGCCCTGCTGCTGGCGCTGGCCCTTGGCGCGGCCGCCGCGCCGGCCGCCGCCGCGGACTATCCGGACCGCCCGGTGCAACTGGTGCTGTCCTTCCCGCCTTCGGGCGCCACCGACGTGCTGGCGCGCGCGGTGGGGCAACGCCTGTCCACCGTGCTCAAGCAGCCGGTGGTGGTGGACAACCGGCCCGGCGCGGGCGGCGCCATCGGCATGAGCTATGCCGCCAAGGCCACGCCGGACGGCTACACGCTGTACCTGGCCGCCGTGAGCAACGCCGCCATCGCCGCGGCCACCTACAACAGCCAGCCGGCCAGCCTGAGCCGTGATTTCGTGCCGATCGCGGGCATCGGCACCGTGCCGCACATCCTGGTGGTGCCGGCCTCGCTGCCGGTGCACTCGGTGCCGGAACTGGTGAGCTACCTCAAGGCGGCGCCCGGCAAGTACAACTTCGCCTCGCAGGGCGCCGGCACGCTGTCGCACCTGGAGTCGGAACTGTTCAAGCTGCGCACCGGCGTGGACGTGGTGCACGTGCCGTACAAGGGCAGCTCGTTCGCGCTGCCGGACCTGATGGCCGGGCGCTCGAGCATGATGTTCGACAGCATCCCGGCGGCGCTGCCGCACGTGAAGTCGGGCAAGCTGCGGCTGCTGGCGGTGGCCTCCGAGCGCCGCGTGAGCTCGCTGCCGGACGCGCCCACCGTGGCCGAGTCGGGCATCCCCGATTTCCGCGCCGACAACCTGTTCGGCCTGGTGGCGCCCAAGGGCACGCCGCCGCAGGTGGTCAAGCAGCTCGCCGCCGCGATGAAGGACGTGCTGGCCTCGCCCGAACTGGGCGCGGCGATGGAAGCGCAGGGCGTGCAGATCAAGTACACCCCGCCCGAGCAGTTCGGCCGCATGATCGGCGACGAGATGCGCGCCTGGGAGAAGGTGGCGCGCGCCGCCAACGTGCGGATAGACTAGCGCGGCCATGCAGTGACGGGCTGGCGGGCTTGCCCGCGGGCCCGGGTTTGCCGGCAAGGCAGCTTGCCGCAGGTTGTTTCCCTCTTCCGCGCGCGGAAGAGGGGCAGGGGGAGCGGGCCGGCGCCGCCACGCAGCGGACGCCTTCGGCGTTCGCCGGCGCGGCGCCCGCTCCCGACCCTTCTCCCGCCGCATCGGGGAAGGGCGCAGGTCGCGGGCGGCGCGGGCCTTGCCGGTATGGGCCTGCCCGCCCGATTTTCTCAATTCCCACGCGCCGCTCAGCGGACGCGAAGCATTCCTTGCCATGAACAATTTCTGGAATTTCCCCTATCCTTCGCAGCGCGTGCCGGTCCTGGCCGACAACGTGGTGGCCACCTCGCAGCCGCTGGCGGCCGCGGCCGGCTTGCGCATGCTGGCGCGCGGCGGCAACGCCGTGGACGCGGCGCTGGCCACGGCCATCGCGCTGACCGTGGTCGAGCCGTGCATGAACGGGATCGGCGGCGATGCCTTCGCGCTGATCTGGGACGGCAAGGAACTGCACGGCCTGAACGCCAGCGGCCGCGCGCCCGCGGCGTGGACGCCGGAATATTTCTCGCGCTACGACAGCATGCCGCCCAACGGCTGGGACGCCGTGACCGTGCCGGGCGCCGTCTCGGGCTGGCGCGCCACCTGGGAAAAGTTCGGCAGCCTGCCGTTCGCCGACCTGTTCGAGCCGGCGCTGGAATACGCGCGCAACGGCTTCCTGGTGTCGCACACGGTGCACCGCCAGTGGCAGGCGCAGGTGCCGGTGCTGATCGACAAGCCGGGCTTCGCCGAGGCCTTCGCCCCCAACGGCCGCGCGCCGCTGCCGGGCGAGCGCTTCATCTGCGAGGGCCAGGCGCGCACGCTGGCGCGCATTGCCGAGAGCAAGGGCGACGACTTCTATCACGGCGAGCTCGCGGCCAGCATCGCCGCGCACGCGCGCGCCACCGGCGGGCTGATCACCGAGGCCGACCTGGCCGCGCACCGCGCCGACTGGGTGCAGCCGATCAGCACGGCCTACCGCGATCTGGAGCTGTTCGAGATCGGCCCGAACGGGCAGGGCATCGGCGCGCTGATGGCGCTGGGCATGCTGGAGCAGTTCGACGTGGCCGGCGCGGGCGTGGACTCGGCCGAGGCCATCCACCTGCAGATCGAGGCCATGAAGCTGGCCTTCGCCGACCTGCACGCCTACGTGGGCGATCCCGCGGCGATGCACGAGGTGCAGGCCGCGCACCTGCTGGACCGCGGCTACCTGGCCAGCCGCGCCAAAGCCATCGACCCGGAGCGCGCCGGCAACCCCGGCCCGGGCAAGCCGCACAGCGGCGGCACGGTCTACCTGACCGTGGCGGACCGCAACGGCATGATGGTTTCGTACATCCAGTCCAACTTCAAGGGCTTCGGCTCCGGCGTGGTGGTGCCCGGCACCGGCATCGCCCTGCACAACCGCGGCTGGGGCTTCAACCTCAAGCCGGGCCACCCCAACCAGGTCAGCCCGGGCAAGCGGCCGTTCCACACCATCATCCCCGGTTTCCTGATGCGCCAGGGCAAGCCGCTGGCCGGCTTCGGCGTGATGGGCGGCTCCATGCAGGCCCAGGGCCACGTGCAGATGACGAGCCGGCTGGCCGACTTCGGCCAGAACCCGCAGGCCGCGTGCGACGGCCCGCGCTGGCGCGTGCTGGACGACAACAGCACCGTCGCGGTGGAGTGGAACTGCCCGGAAGCCACCGTGGCGGGGCTGCGCGCGCGCGGCCACAAGGTGGAGGTGGCTCCGCGCGGCAACCTGGAGTTCGGCGGCGCGCAGATCGCCATGCGGCTCGACAGCGGCTACGCGGCCGCGTCGGATCACCGCAAGGACGGCTACCCGGTCGGCTTCTGATACCGGCCTGCCGTTTGCGCGGTGGCGGAAAAATAGCCGGGTGTGTGGGTTGGGACACATCAAACAGCCGGAACCGGGGCATAGACTGAAGGCGTCCTTTTTGCCAGCCAAGGAGAGGTCGCCATGGAAACGCTCCGGTCCCGCCGCCTGCTCGATCGTGTTTCGCCGGCCGTGCTGGCCGACCTGCGCCGGATGCAGGCGGCCACCGAATGGGCCCGGGCGCTGGCTGCCGCCGGCCGCGCGCCGGTGGACGCGGCCGGCGAGGGCTTCGAGTTCGCCCGCTACGACCCGGGATTGCGCGGCTTCGTGCTGCTCAGGCTGCGCGGCGGGGTGCGCGGCGCCTGACGCGGACAGGCATGGCGTCCCGCCCGCCGGCACGGCGGCGGGCGTCCCCGGGGTCTCTTCCTTCCTGTGCCTTCCCGGCCGCATTTCCGGCTCCGCCACGGCGGGCCGGCCTCCAGGCGCCAGGCGCCCGCGCCACCCCGGGTTCACCCGGCTGCGCCTCGCCCGGCCCTGTGCGGCGCGCCTTGCTATAATCCCGAATTACCCAAAAAATCATGCCGCCCCGGCCGCGCGCATGCCTTTGCCCGCGCTTTGCCGGCAACGGCGGCGGCGAGGGTGGTTCAATGCGTGACGGGGAGTTACGTGGCCGGAACCGATATCGCAGTGCAAGACGTCCCACCCAGCGCGGGCAATCCCGTTTCGACCGGCAGCTCGTTCCATGCCGCCATGAAGATCCTGCCTGCCGCGCAGCGGGAGGCGATGTTCGAGATCTACGCCTTCTGCCGGCAGGTGGACGATATTGCCGACGGCGACGGTCCGCGCCCGCAGCGCCTGGCCGGGCTGGACGCCTGGCGCGCCGACCTGGCCGCCTGCTATGCGGGCACGCCGCCGCCGGCGCTGCGCCGGCTGCATGCGCAGATCGTGCGCTACGGCCTGCTGCAGGAGGATTTCCTGGCGGTGGTCGACGGCATGGCGATGGACGTGCTGGCCGACATCCGCGCGCCGGACGCGGCCACGCTGGACCTGTACTGCGACCGCGTGGCGAGCGCCGTGGGGCGGCTTGCCGTGCGCGTGTTCGGCATGGAGCGCGAGGCCGGCGTGGCGCTGGCGCATCACCTGGGCCGCGCGCTGCAGCTGACCAACATCCTGCGCGACATCGACGAGGATGCCGGGCTGGGCCGGGTCTACCTGCCGGCCGAGGCGCTGGCCGGGGCCGGCGTGCCGCCGGGCGCGCCCGAGGCCATCGTCGGCCATCCCGCGGTGGGCCGCGCCTGCCTGGAAGTGGCGGGGCAGGCCCAGGCGCACTATGACAAGGCGTTCGCCATCATGGCGGACGCCCCGCGCCGCGTGGTGCGCTCGCCGCGCATCATGGGCGAGGTCTACCACGTGGTGCTGCAGCGCCTGCTGGCGCGCGGCTGGGCCAACCCGCGCGAGCGGGTGCGGGTGCCGCGCGCGCGGGCGCTCTGGATCCTGTTGCGGCACGGCTTCGTCTGAAGCCATTTCGCTGATTTGCCGCTGCGCGCCGTCGCCACCCCGCGGGCCTGGCGAGCGCGCAGCATTGCTGTAATCGCGTTGTTGAAGAGAGGACATCGAGACCGATGAGCCAAGTAGCAATATCTCCCGATCCGGCCGCTGCCGCGGCATCCGTGCAAGGCATGGCGGAGACGGGCGCGCTGGAAGGCGCGATCGGCCGCGCGCAGGACGCGCTGCTGGCGGCCCAGCGGCCGGACGGCCACTGGGTGTTCGAGCTGGAAGCCGACGCCACCATCCCGGCCGAGTACGTCCTGCTGGTGCACTACCTCGGCGAGAGCGCCGACACCGTGCTGGAAGCCCGCATCGCGCGCTACCTGCGCCGGATCCAGAATGCCGACGGCGGCTGGCCGCTGTTCCACCAGGGCGCCTCGGACATCAGCGCGAGCGTGAAGGCGTATTTCGCGCTGAAGATGATCGGCGACGATCCCGAGTCCGAGCACATGCGGCGCGCGCGCGCGTCCATCCACGCGCAGGGCGGCGCCGAGGGCAGCAACGTCTTTACCCGCACGCTGCTGGCGCTGTACGGCGTGATGCCGTGGCAGGCGGTGCCGATGATGCCCGTGGAGATCATGCTGCTGCCGCTGTGGTTCCCGTTCCACCTGTCCAAGGTGGCGTACTGGGCGCGCACGGTGGTGGTGCCGCTGCTGGTGCTCAATAGCCTGCGCCCGCAGGCGCGCAACCCGCGCGGCGTGGGCATCGACGAGCTGTTCGCGCGCCCGTGCCAGGCCGCGCGCCTGCCGCCCAAGGCGCCGCACCAGAGCCGCGCCTGGTTCAGCTTCTTCCGCGTGGTCGATGCCGGCCTGCGCGTGGCCGAGCCGCTGTTCCCGCGCGGCCTGCGCAAGCGCGCGATCGCCCGCGCCGAGCGCTTCGTGCGCGAGCGCCTGAACGGCGAGGACGGCCTGGGCGCCATCTTCCCGGCGATGGCCAATGCCGTGATGATGTTCGACGTGCTCGGCGTGCCGAAGACCGACCCGGACGTGGCGGTGGCGCGCGCCTCGGTCGAGAAGCTGCTGGTGGTGCATGGCGACGAAGCCTATTGCCAGCCGTGCCTGTCGCCGGTGTGGGACACCTCGCTGGCCAGCCACGCGCTGCTCGAGGCCGGCGGCGCGCGCGCCGAAGCGGCCGCCGAGCGCGGCCTGCAATGGCTGTTGCCGCTGCAGGTGCTGGACGTGCGCGGCGACTGGATCGTGCGGCGCCCGCAGGTGCGTCCCGGCGGCTGGGCCTTCCAGTACGCCAACCCGCATTACCCGGACGTGGACGACACCGCCGTGGTGGCGATGGCGATGGACCGCGCCGCGCGCGTGGGCGCCGGCGCGCCGGCCGTGACCGCGGCCAGCCATCGCGAGCGCTATGGCCAGGCCGTGGCGCGCGCGCGCGAGTGGGTCGAGGGCATGCAGAGCAGCAACGGCGGCTGGGGCGCCTTCGAGCCCGAGAACACGCACGAGTACCTCAACAACATCCCGTTCGCCGACCACGGCGCGCTGCTCGACCCGCCCACCGCCGACGTCTCGGCGCGCTGCCTGTCGATGCTGGCGCAGCTCGGCGAGTCCGCCTCCAGCAGCGACGCCTTCCGGCGCGCGCTGCGCTACCTGCTCGACGAGCAGATGCCGGACGGCAGCTGGTACGGACGCTGGGGCATGAACTACATCTACGGCACGTGGAGCGCGCTGTGCGCGCTGAACGCCGCCGGCATGGGCCCGGAGGCGCCGGAAATGCGCCGCGCCGCCGAATGGCTGGTCTCGATCCAGAACGCCGACGGCGGCTGGGGCGAGGACGGCAGCAGCTACCGCCTCGACTACCAGGGCTACGAGCCCGCGCCGAGCGTGGCCTCGCAGACCGCGTGGGCGGTGCTGGCGCTGATGGCGGCCGGCGCGGTCGAGCATCCGGCGGTGGCGCGCGGCATCGACTACCTGGTGGGCACGCAGCAGGCCGACGGCCTGTGGCATGAAGCGCGCTTCACCGCGGTGGGCTTCCCGCGCGTGTTCTACCTGCGCTACCACGGCTACGCGCGCTTCTTCCCGCTGTGGGCGCTGGCGCGTTTCCGCAACCTGCGCCGCGCCGGCACGCAGGCGGTGGCGTGGGGGATGTAGGCAGGGCAGCGGGCGCGGCCGCGCCGGCGCCGCGCCGCGCCGGCCCCACGCTGGTGGTGGCCGGCATGCGCTTCGAGGCCCGCATCGCCGCGGGCCCCGGCATCGAGACCCTCTACGGCCTGCGCGCCGAAGCGCTCGCGCAGGCCCTGCGCGAGCGCCTGACGCGGCCCTGCGCCGGCGTCATCAGCTTCGGCGTGGCGGGCGGGCTGGCGCCCGCGCTGCTGCCCGGCAAGGTGATCGTCGCCACCGGCATCCACGATGGCGCCAGCTTCTGGCCGGCCGATGCCGGCTGGCTGCGCGCGCTCTCCCGCGCGCTTCCCGACGCGGCCGCCGGCACGCTGGCCGGCGGCGACGACCCCGCCACCGCCGTGGCCGCCAAGGCCGCGCTGCACGCCGCCACCGGCGCGCTGGCGGCCGACATGGAATCCCACATCGCGGCACGCATCGCGCACGCGCATGGCGTGCCTTTCGCCGCCTGCCGCGTGGTGGTGGACCCGGCCGCGCGCGAAGTCCCGCCCGCCGCCGTCGCCGGCATGGGCGCGGACGGCGGCACCGACATCGTTGCCGTGCTGAAGTCGCTGCTGGCCGCGCCCGGCCAGTTGCCGGACCTGCTCAGGCTGGCGCGCGACGCGAAACTGGCCCGGCTCGGGCTGGAGGCCGCGCGCCGCCGGGCGGGCGCGGGATTCGGGCTGATCTGATTTGGGGCTGGCCTGATCCGGGGCTGGCCTGCCCGGCGTTCCGCCGGGCCGCGCCCGGCGCCTGATCCGGACCCGAACGGGTGCCGGCACGCGCATGCCGCATGCGGGGCGCTCGCGGCGCCCCGCCGGCGTCCTTCCTATTTTTATTCCTTCTTGCCGTCCCCTTCGGGGGCTTTCTGCGCGCCGCCGGCCGGCGGCGGCACCGGCTCGGCCGTGGCGTCGGCAGGCGCGGCGGATGCGGCGGGCGCGGTAGCCGGCGTGCCGGGCGCGGCCGGAGCGGCGTCCGCCGGCGTCTCGTCGTCGTCATACTGCGGCAGCTTGCCGCCACCGCCGTCGATCAGGTACTGGCGCCGCTGCAGGTAGGCATCGCGCACGAAGCTGTAGCGGTCCAGCGCCGCCAGCGCCAGCAGGTCGGTCGCGCCCAGCGCGTTGGTGCGGGCATCGAGGAAGCCCAGGAAATACATGCCGTAGCGATAGTCCTGGTCGATCCAGGTGGTCGGCGAGATCTGGAGATTCACGTACAGGCCGACGCCGTCGCGGATCGAGCTCGGGCCGAACAGCGGCAGCACCAGGTAGGGGCCCGACGGGATGCCCCACACGCCCAGGGTCAGGCCGAAATCCTGCGAATGCTTGCCCAGGCCGGCCGGCGTGGCGATGTCGATCAGGCCGCCGATGCCCAGCGTCGAATTGATGGCGATGCGCATGAAGCTCTCGGCCGCGTCCACGCCCTTGCCCTGCAGCAGGTTGTTGACGAAATTGCCGACGTCGCCGATGTTCGAGTAGAAATTGGTCACCGCCGTGCGCACCGGCTGTGGCGTGACGGCGCGGTAGCCCTTGGCCAGCGGCGTCGCCACGTATTCGTCGAGCTTGTCGTTGACCGTGAACACGGCGCGGTTGAACGGCTCGATGGGGTCGGCCGGGCTGGCCTGCGGGCCGCTGGCGCAGGCCGTGGCCAGCAGCGCGAGGGACAGCGCGGACAGGAGCCGCGCCAGGCGGCTGGATCGGGAATCGGGGCGGTGGGTCATGGTTGGCGGAGGTTCATTGGGCCAGTTTCTTGGCTGACTTGGCGCGTTCGCGCGGCTTGCCCATCAGGATCGGCTGGAAGAAGACGGCGCCGGCCAGCGTGCACACCAGCGCCAGCGCCAGCAGCTTGCCCATGCTGGCGGTGCCGGGATGCTGGGACAGCCACAGGCTGCCGAAGGCGGTGGCGGTGGTGGCCGCGCTGAACAGCACGGCGTGGGTCAGCGGCGACTGCAGCAGGTGCGTCTTGCCCTGGCGCCACGCCAGCACGTAGTAGATCTTGAACGCCACGCCGATGCCGAACAGCAGCGGCAGGGCGATCACGTTGGCGAAATTGAGCGGGATGCCGAACACCGCGCACAGCTCCAGCGTCAGCAGCGCGGACACCAGCAGCGGCACCAGCGTGCGCAGCACGTCGCCCACGCGGCGCAGCGTGATCCACAGCAGCAGCGTGATCGACAGCACGGCCCACACGCCGGCGTGGGCGAAGGCGGTCATGATGGTGTCGGCCGAGCCGCGGATCGAGATCGGGCCGCCCACGGCGCCCGGCGCGACGCGCTGCACGGCGTCGATGAAGCGCTTGAGCGCGGCGTCGCGCAGTTCGCTGTCGCGGCTGGAGGCGTCGGCGTCGCCGGGCTTGGCCGCGGCGGGCAGCCTGGGGCTGACGCTGATCAGCGCCTGGCCGTCCGGGGCCACCCAGTCGCGCACCAGCGCCGGCGGCAGCGCGGCCTGCGTGATCGGCTGCGGCGACAGCATGCGCTGCAGGCGCGCCAGCGCCAGGCGCAGCGGCAGCGCGATGGCCTGCTCGGCGCGGTCGCGCGTGGCGGCATCGGCGGCGGCGAGCTTGCGCAGCGAGGCGGCCAGGTGCGCCGCTTCCGCCGCGCCCGGGCCGGGATGGTCCTCGGCGGCCAGCGCGAGCTGGCGCGCGGCGTTCTTGAGCGAGTTGACGCGGCGCTCGTCGTTGGCCGGCGTGGCCACGGCCTGCGTCAGCACCGGCAGCAGGCTGGTGGCGGCGTCGGCGATCAGTTCGAGCCTGGCCGGCTGGTCGTCGGGGATGAAGGTCTGCAGCGTGACCACGCGCGCCACTTCCGGCAGCGCGGCGAGGCGGTCGGCGGTGGCCCGCGCGGCGTCCAGCGACGGCGCCAGCACGTTGACGTTGTCGGTGCCGGCCTGGGGCGCGTCCTTGAGCGAGAGCAGCGTGGCCATCGATTCGGAATGCGGGTCCTTCAGGTGCAGCGGATCGAAGTCGAAGCGCAGGTGCAGCAGCAGCGGCAGGCCGGCGAGGATCACGCCGAGCGTGGCGATCAGCACCTGGGTGCGGTAGCGCTCGAAGAAGGCATCGGCCGGCGCCAGCCACTTGAAGCCCGGCACGTCGACGCGGCCGGTCTCGTCCTTCGGGCGCATCACGGTGATCAGCGCCGGCAGCAGCGTGATGGTGGTGCTGAATGCCACCAGCATGCCCACGCCGGCGATCTTGCCCAGCTCCGCCACGCCGCGGTAGTCGGTCGGCAGGAAGCAGAAGAAGGCGGCCGCGGTGGCCGTGGAGGCCAGCGCGAGCGGCACGCCGACCGCCTTGGCGGTGCTGGCGAGCGCGTCGGGAATGTGCGGGTACGTGTGGCGCTCGGCACGGTAGCGCACGCCGAACTGGATGCCGAAGTCCACCCCCAGGCCGACGAACAGCACGGCGAAGGCGACCGAGATCATGTTGAGCGCGCCCACCATCGCCAGGCCCAGCGCGGCGGTGATGGCCAGGCCCGCCAGCAGGCTGGCCAGCACGGCCAGGATCAGCCGCTTGGAGCGCAGCGCCAGCCACAGGATCAGGATCACGACCACCAGCGTGAGCATGCCGTTTACCGCCGCGCCCTGCTTGACCGAGGCGAACTCGTCGTCGGCCAGGGCTTGCGAGCCGGTCAGGTGCACGCTGGCGCCGTAGCGCTCGTCGAGGCCGAGCTTGAGCGCGGCGGTGCGGATGGCCTCGGCGGCACCGGCGCCGGCCTGGAGGTCGGCGTAGTCCAGCACCGGGCTGAGGGCGACGAAGGACATCGCCTCCGCGCCGGGCGCCGGCTGCTGGCTGGCGTCCACCAGCCCGGTCCAGGACAGCGCGCCCGGCTTGCCGGCCAGCGCCTGGTCGACGGCGGCCGCGCTGCTGCCGAGCAGCCTGGTCATGTCGGCGAGCTTGACCTGGCCCAGTTGCAGCGGCAGCGACAGCGTGGTGGTGAGGGTGTCGGACAGGCCGCGCAGGGTCGGGTCGTGCGCCAGCGCGTTGAGCAGCGGGCGCGCCTGCTTGAGCTGCGAGGTCACGTCGCGCAGCTTGGCGGTGTCGACGAAGAGCAGGCCGTTGCGTTCGAAGAAATCGCCGCCGCCGGGCTGGCTGACGGCGCGAAAGCGCGCAGTGTCCTGCGCCAGCGCGCCGGCCAGCTCGTCGGCGGCGGCATCGGCCAGCTCGGGCGCCGGCGCGCGCACCACCGCCAGGATCATCTGGTCGCGCTGCGGGAAGGCGGCGCTGACCGCGGCATCGCGCTTGGCCCACGGCTGGTCCGACTCCAGCAGGCGGCTGATGTCGGTGTTGATGGCGAAATGCAGGGCGACATAGATGCCGCTGGCGATGGTCAGCAACAGCGCAAGCGCGATCACGGGCCACGCGCGGCGGGTGGAGAACTTGACGATGCGAATGACCGACGACGTCATCATGGGCGTTTTGGGGGCCTGTGTGGGGGCCTGAGTGATGCGCCGGGGAGGGCGCGGTAAAAAAAGGTGCGGCCGCTGGCATGACCGCGGCCGCGGCCGGCGCGGCTCGCGCTGCGGCGCGCGGCGCCGGGCAGCGCGCAAGGTAGCGCGCAAAGCAGCGCCGCGGCACAAAGCGGCAGCCGCGAGTATAACGGGCCGGCGCGGCAAGGCGCTCCGGCGGCGGGCCGCGCGGCGACACGATGGCGGCCGCGGCGGGGCGCGGCACGCCTGCGCATGGGTACGCTATACTGCCCCGTCACGCGCGCGCCGGCGGGCGGCGGCCGGAAACAGGCTGCCGCCGGGTGCGCCGCGGCGCGCTTTTCATCCTGCTTTCCATCCGGCTTTCCCGGCGGCTCCGCCGGCGAGTGCCGGCAGCGGCCCGGCAGCGGCCCGGCTGGCTTTTTCAGGTCTAAATTCGCATGAAGACACACGGTATTGCTTTCCAGGTCCTGGTCCCGCTCGCGGCGGTGGCGATGGTGTCCGCCGCGCAGGCGCAGTCGGTGGACCGGTCCTCGCCGGACCGCCTGGTGCGCGCGGCGGTCGAGGGCGTGATCGGCACGATCCAGTCCACCCCCGACACGCGCAACGGCGACCTGGCCAAGATCACGGCCGTGGTCGAGCGCCAGTTCCTGCCCTATGCCGATTTCGAGCGCACCACCCGGCTGGCGGTGGGCAGCGCCTGGCGCAATGCCTCGCCCGAGCAGCAGAAGCAGCTCTACGAACAGTTCCAGACCCTGCTGGTGCGCAGCTACGCGGTGTCGCTGTCGCAATTGCGCGAGCAGAAGGTGAAGTTCACCTACAAGCCGGTTCTCGCGGCAGCCGGGGCCAACGACGTGGTGGTGGAGACGCGCGTGCTGAACAACGGCGATGAGATGCAGATCGACTACCGCCTGCAGCGCAGCGGCAATGGCTGGAAGATCTATGACATCAACATGATGGGGGCGTGGCTGATCGAGGTGTACCGCCGCCAGTTCGCCGACATCGTCGCGCGCAACGGCATCGACGGCCTGCTCAAGTACCTGGCCAGCCACAACGCGCGCCAGACCGCGGACGCCTGAGCGCCGCGCGGCAGGCGCACGGAGGTACGCAAGGTACCTCCGGCATGGCGCCCCCATCGGCAGGGGCGCCCGTCGCTCAGTGTCCCGCCGCCGCGGCCTTGCGGGCGGCAGCGTCGTTGGCGGCCTTGGCCTTGGAACGGCCGATTTCCTCGAGCTTGATCTCGACGTGCTTCGAGAACACGTAGTCGGCCGGGCGCTGCTTGTCCAGCGGGATGTCCGGCGCCATCGGGCCCGAGGTGCGCACGCCGCGCAGGGACACGCCCAGCGCCTTGAGCGGATGGGCGATGGTATCGGCCACGGCGGTGGCTTCGAAGCCGCTGTGCACCATGCAGTCGGCGCACTTTTCGTAGTTGCCGGTGCCGTAGGCGTCCCAGTCGGTGGTGTCCATCAGTTCCTTGAAGGTCTTCACGTAGCCTTCGCCGACCAGGTAGCACGGACGCTGCCAGCCGAACACCGTGCGCGCCGGGTTGCCCCACGGCGTGCAGTGGTAGGTCTGGTTGCCGGCCAGGAAGTCCAGGAACAGCGTGGACTGGCTGAAGGCCCAGTTCCTGCCGTTGCGGCCGCGCTGCAGGATGTCGCGGAACAGTTGCTTGGTCTTGTTGCGGTTCAGGAAGTGCTGCTGGTCCGGCGCGCGCTCGTAGGCATAGCCCGGCGACACGGTGATGCCGTCCACGCCGATGTCCTTGACCGAGTCGAAGAACTTCGCGACCTTTTCCGGCTCGGCGTTGTTGAACAGCGTGCAGTTGATGTTGACGCGGAAGCCGCGCGCCTTGGCCGCGCGGATGGCCGCCACGGCGCGGTCGTAGACGCCTTCCTGGCTGACCGCGTGGTCGTGCATCTCCTGATCGCCGTCGAGGTGGACCGACCACACGAAGTACGGGTTGGGCTCGTACTGGTCCAGCTTCTTTTCCATCAGCAGCGCGTTGGTGCACAGGTAGACGAAGCGCTTGCGGGCGATGATGCCCTTGACGATCTCCGGCATGTCCCTGTGCAGCAGCGGCTCGCCACCGGCGATGGACACCACCGGCGCGCCGCATTCGTCGACGGCGCCCAGGCATTCCGCCACGGATAGGCGCTGGTTCAGGATCTCGTCCGGATAGTCGATCTTGCCGCAGCCGTTGCAGGCCAGGTTGCAGCGGAACAGCGGTTCGAGCATCAGCGCCAGGGGGTAGCGCTTGTTGCCGGAGAGATGTTGCTTGACGACGTAGGCGCCCACGCGGGCGACCTGCAGAAAGGGAATAGCCATTGACTTCCTTCTTGTATTGGGGGCGGCCGGATGATTATCCGGCGGCGGTTTGCGGGTCCGGCTGCGGCACGGCCTCGGGAGTGGCCTTGCCGGCGGCGGTGCGCGGGCGCGCGGGCGGGTCGGCCAGCTCGGCCGGCAGCCGGAATTCGGCGTGCTCCTCGCGGCCGTCCATGGTGGAGACTTCCACCGGACCCAGGCGGCGCAGCGTGGCGATCACGTCCATGACCATCTCCTCGGGAGCGGAGGCGCCGGCGGTGATGCCGACCACTTCGACGCCGCGCACCCACTCCGGGTCCAGCTCGCTGCCGTCGGCGATCAGGTAACTGGGCACGCCGCTCTCGGTGCCGATCTCGCGCAGCCGGTTGGAGTTGGAGCTGTTGGTGGCGCCGATCACGAGGATCAGCTCCACCTGTTTCGAAAGCTCGCGCACCGCGCTCTGGCGGTTTTGCGTGGCATAGCAGATGTCGCGCGTGTCCGGTCCCACCAGGTTGGGGAAGCGGCGGGTCAGCGCGGCAATGATGTTGCGCGTGTCGTCCACGCTCAGCGTGGTCTGCGTCACGTAGGCGACCGGGGTGTCGTCCGGCAGGTCCAGCTTGGCCACTTCGGCCTCGCTCTGCACCAGGATCACCTTGCCGGGGATCTGGCCCATCGTGCCTTCGACTTCCGGATGGCCGGCATGGCCGATCAGGATCACGGTGCGGCCGCTGGCCGCGTACTGGCGACCCTGGGTATGGACCTTGATGACCAGCGGGCAGGTGGCATCGATCGAGTGCAGCTCGCGTGCGCGGGCATCGGCCTCGACGTCCTTGGACACGCCGTGCGCGCTGAAAATGGTGACGGCGCCGCTCGGCACTTCGTCCAGTTCTTCGACGAAGCGCGCGCCCTTGCGCCTCAGTCCTTCCACGACGTGCTTGTTGTGCACGATCTCATGTCGCACGAACACCGGGGCTCCGTGCTTGAGCAGGGCGCGGTCTACAATCTCGATCGCGCGCACTACGCCGGCACAGAAGCCACGGGGTTGAGCAAGAATCACCTGCATAAAAATAGGCCCCCCGACCCAGTCAACGGGTTCAGCATTGGTTGATATTCCGGAATCACTTTCCCGTCATACGGTGGTTACTATATACCCGTGCCGCAACCTTTGCCTGGCACCTGGCATTAGCCAGTAACAATTTGAGGTTTTTTCCGTGAGTAATATGACGTCAGGAGACTATGTCCTGGTAACCGGCGCCTCCGGCTTTCTCGGCTCGGCCGTGGCACGGCAGGCCCTGGCACGGGGTTTCCGGGTGCGCGCGATGGTACGCGCCCAAAGCCCGCGACGCAACCTGGACGGGTTGCCCGTGGAGATCGTGGAAGGCGACATGCGCGACGCGCGCGCGATGGAAGCGGCGCTGCAAGGCGTGCGCTACCTGTTCCACGTGGCGGCCGATTACCGCCTGTGGGCGCCCGATCCCGAGGAAATCGTGCGTACCAACGTGGCCGGCACCGAGGCCGTGATGGGCGCCGCGCAGGCCTGCCGCGTGGAGCGCATCGTCTACACCAGCAGCGTGGCGACCCTGCGTGTCGCCGGCGCAACGGCGCCGGTCAACGAAGACGCGCCGATGAGCGGCCACGAGGCGATCGGCGCCTACAAGCGCAGCAAGGTGCTGGCCGAGCGCGTGGTGGAGGGCATGGTGGCGCGCGACGGGCTGCCGGCGGTGATCGTCAACCCCTCCACGCCGATCGGCCCGCGCGACGTGCGCCCCACGCCGACCGGCCGCATCATCGTCGAGGCGGCCAGCGGCAAGATCCCCGCCTTCGTCGATACCGGCCTCAACCTGGTGCACGTGGACGACGTGGCCGAGGGCCACATGCTGGCGCTCGAGCGCGGCGCGACCGGCGAGCGCTACATCCTGGGCGGCCAGGACGTCACGCTGCAGCAGATGCTGGCCGATCTGGCCGCCATGACCGGGCGCCGCCCGCCCACCATCAAGCTGCCGCGCTGGCCGCTCTATCCGCTGGCCTACGCGGCCGAGGCGGTGGCCCGCGTGACCGGCAAGGAGCCGTTCCTGACCGCCGACGGCCTGTCCATGTCGAAATACCAGATGTTCTTCAGCTCGGACAAGGCGCGGCGCGTGCTCGGCTACCAGGCGCGGCCCTACCAGGAGGCGCTGCGCGAGGCGCTGGAGTGGTTCCGCGCCGCGGGCTACCTGCGTTGAGCCGCGCCGGGGCGCGGCCCGGCGCCTAGCTATCCCCAGCCGCCCTCAGCCGCGCTGGGGCGCCTGCGAGCGGCCCTTCCACTGGCCGCCCTTGCGCAGCCAGTAGCGGCGCGCCGAATCGACCGTGGCGCCCAGGTAGAACAGCGCCGTCAGCGGCAGCAGCGGCGCCAGCCACAGCGGCTGGCGGTACTCGCGCAGCATCGGCGCGTAGGCCACCGACATGGCCGCCCACGCCGCCCAGGCCGGCCACAGGCGCAGCCCGCCGGCCAGCGCCAGCAGCGGCGGCGCGAGGTAGGTCAGCACCATGCCGGCCACCGCGCCGGCCAGCAGCAGCGGCGAATAGTGCAGTTGCGTGTAGGCGCTGCGCGCGATCATGTCCCACAGGCTGCGCCAGTCGTCGTAGGGGCGCACCGAGATGCTGTCGTCGGCCAGGTCCAGGCGGATCGAGCCGCCTTGCTTGATGCACGCGGCCAGGCTGCAGTCGTCGATCAGCTCGCCGCGGATCGCGTGGAAGCCGCCGATGCGCGCCAGCGCCGTGCGCCGCGCCAGCATGCAGCCGCCGGCCGCGGCCGCCACCCGGCTGCGCGGGTTGTTGACGCGCGAGAAGGGATACAGCTTGGCGAAATAGAACACGAAGGCCGGGACGATCATGCGCTCCCACCACGAGGCGCAGCGCAGCCGCACCATCAGCGAGACCAGGTCGCGCTGCTCGTGCTCGGCGCGCGCCACCAGTTGCTTCAGCACGCCGGCGCCGTGATGGATGTCGGCATCGGTCAGCCACACCCAGGCCGCGCCGGGCACCTGCGCGTTGGCCGCTTCCAGGCCCTGCGACTGCGCCCAGACCTTGCCGCTCCAGCCCGCCGGCAGCTCGCGCGCGGTGATGACGGTCAGCGCGTCCGCCTTGCCCAGCGCGGCGGCCGCGGCGCGCGCGTGCTCGGCGGTGCCGTCGGTGCTGTGGTCGTCCACCACCACCAGGTGCAGCCGCGCGGGGTAATTCTGGCCCAGCGCGCTGGCCACGGCGCCGCCGATCACCGCCGCCTCGTTGCGGGCGGGAATGATGGCGACGACTTCCGGCCAGCGCGCCGGCGCGGGCGACGGCGCGGGCTTGCGCACGCGCCAGAAGCCGCCGCGCGCAGCCAGCAGGACACACCAGATGGCGAGCGGGATCAGGGACAGCAGGAACATCTCAGGAGACTCCAGGGGGCAGACAAGGTTGGGTGCGCTCAGCGCAACAGGCGCCGGGCGAGCCGGGCCAGCCTGGGCACGGTCTCGGGGCGCGCGAGGCGGGGATCATATCCCGCCATGCGCCTTTCGTTCTCGCTCAGGCACAGGTCGATCATCTCGCGCGCGGTCAGGGTGGTGCCCAGGCCGGCCGAGTTGTTCATGTTCATCGGGAAATTGGCGTCCTTGGCCGAGCCGTCCGCCTCGATGCCGCGCGCGATGCCGATGCGCTCCCGGATCAGGAACAGCCACACGCGCGCCACCTTGAGCAGGTACAGCGGGCGCCGCCACCACGGCAGGCTGCGGCGGTACCAGGCGGCCCAGTTGACGAAGAACAGGATATGCCGGCCTTCCTCCTGGATGACCGGCTCGAAGGTTTCCACCAGTTCGGCGGGGAAATAGCCCGACTTCCTGGCCGCGGCGAACAGGCCGAAGGCGAAGAAGCTGTCGATGCACTCGCTGTAGCCGGTGGCCAGCCAGCCCCATTCCGGGTCGGCCGGCGGCAGGTACTCGGGCTCGGGCGCCAGCGCGATGCCGTAGGTCTCCACCAGCTTCGAGAGCACCACCTTGTGACGCGCTTCCTCGGCGCCGTCCATCTCCAGCGCGCTGCGCAGCAGCGGGTCGGCCACGGTATCGGCGAACGCCTGCACGCGCACCGACGCGCGGCCTTCGGTCTGCACGGCGATGTCCCAGATCGGCAGCGAGGTCACGCGGCGCAGGGCGTCCGGGTCGAGCCGGGGCCAGTCGATCACGGCGGGTTTGTAGGGGTTGTGCGTCTGCAGCAGCATGTCGCAGAACAGGCGCAGGTGCCGGGCCGAGCCCAGGCGGACCGGCCCGGGCTCGGGGTCGGTCCAGTTGCGCATGGCGTAGTCCGCCTGCTCCACGGCGGTCTTCGCCATGATGGCCGCGGCGGCGGTTGCCCGGGCCTCGGCGCCGGATTCTTCGGTTTTCTCGGTTCTGCTGGGTGCGGCAAGCGCGTCTGACATCCCGGCTCCCCCTGGCAATTGACGATCCGGAGCCATTCTAGCGTGGCCCGGCGGGCTGCGTGTGCGCGGCAGGTATCAGAAGCCCCGGCGCGCCAGCGCCCACGCGGGCTGCCGGCGCGCCGGGCCGGGCCGCGCGTCATCCCGTTTCATCCCGCGCGATGCGGGCGAGGCGCCGCCGCGCGGTAATCGCGGTAATCGCGCGGCGGCAATTACGGTAATCGAAACCGGTGTTTGGGATATTTCTCAAGCTGTTTTGCGAAATGGCCTAGTAACCAGCCGCCGCGACTGGTCTCAAATCGCCTTGGGTTTTAGCGGCGCCTTGAACAAAAGCCCAGTTGCGGCGTCGATTTTGATAATCGAAGGACAACGAGGTTGGAGGCAATATGAATCGACTGGACACGGAGGAAACGGGCCGGATCACCATCACGGACCTTGGCCGGCTCACCCAGGTGCTCAAATGCGAGTACGACGCGGTCGTCACCAGCCAGGGCGACGGCTTCTGGCGCGTGCAGTTCCTGTTGGCGGGACACACCTACATGCTCGGGACCGTGCGCGGCAGCATCCGGCGCTGGCGCCAGCTCGACGCCGTGATCGCCTTCCTGCAATCCAACTGCCCCGACAGCAGCCAGGTCCGCCTGCAGATCGGGCCGTGGATGTTCTGCCGGAACTAGCCCGCCGGACGTACCCGGCGGCGGGCGCGTTCCGGTCCGCGCGCGCCCGCCGCCGACAAGAAACACCCCTGCGATTTCTCCGCGGGGCGCGGCCGGATGCCTATGCGAATCTCCCCCGCAGCGATCAAGCAGCACTTGTTGCGTGCGAACGGCGCGCTATGCGCGTGCGCCGGCATTGCGCCACGCGCCCGGCGGCATGCCGAAACGCTGCGCGAAGCGGCGCGTGAAGGTGGTCTGGTCGGGAAAGCCGAGCATCAGCGAGATGTCCGCCAGCGCGTGGCCGCGGTCGGCCAGCAGGCGTGTGGCCTGGTCCAGGCGCAGGCGCGTCTGGTAGCGGTGCGGGGTGTCGCCGAACGCTTCCTGGAACAAGGTGTGGAAACGCCGCACGCTCCAGCCGAAGCGGCCGGCCAGGTCGCCCGCGCGCAGCGGCGCGTCCAGGTGCTGGCGCAGGTAGGCATCGATCTGCGCCACGGGAAACGGCGCGAGCCGGTCGCGCTCCGGCACGTCCAGGCCCAGCGCGAGGTCGCCCGCCAGCGCCGCGGCCAGCCGCCAGTGGTGCTGGCGCGAGCCGCCGCGCCCCGGCTCCGGCGGCATCGCGGCAATGCGGCGCACGCGCTCGGCCCAGCCCGCGGTGACGGCGAAGGCGCGGGGGCGCCCGGTCAGCGCCGCCGGCACGGCGAGCGAGCCGGGCGGCACGTCCAGCACCAGTTGCCGGTTGTCCGCGAGGCCGAGAAAGTCATGGCGCTCGCCGGCGGGCACGATCAGCCCGCTGCCGGGATCGAGCCGGTGCAGGTGGCCGCCGATCTCCAGCTCGCTGGCGCCGTCCAGGCCGAACAGGACCTGGGTGTAGCCGTGCCGGTGCCAGTCCGGCTCCGGCCGGTAGACGCGGGTCTCCACCAGCGGCGGCGCCGGCGGGCCCGCGCGCGCGGCGGGATCATCGCGCGGCGGCATGGCCGGTACGTTGCGGCGGCCGGGCGGGCTGCCCGGTCTGGCAAAGCCACACGCCAAGCCCGGCCACGGCCAGGCCGAGCAGTTGCAGCAGCCCCAACTTGTCGCCGAACAGCAGCCACGCCTGCAGCGCGGCCAGTGGCGGCGCCAGGAACATCAGGGAGGCGGCGGTGGCGGCCTGCCCGCGCCGGACGATGCGCAGCAGCAGGTAGGTGCCCGCGCCGGACAGCACCAGCGCCGCCCACGCCAGCGCCGACCACAAGGCCAGCCCCGGCTGCCAGTGCGTTTCGCCCAGCAGCCACGCCAGCGCGCCGGCCACCAGCGCGCCGCCGGTGTTCTGCCAGGCGGAACTGGCGCGCAGGTCGGCGGCGGCGATCGAGGTTTTCTGCAGGATGGTGCCCACGGTGATGGAAAGGATGGAAAGCAGGGCCACCAGCAGCACCCACGGCGAAACCGGGTGGGATACGCTGGCCAGCATGGCCGGAGCCACCACCAATATTACGCCCAGCGAGCCCAGCGCGAGGCCGCCCCAGCCCCGCCGCGACGGGAATTCGCCCAGCAGCGGGATGGCCAGCAGCGCCGTCAGCACGGGCTGCAGCGCGCCCAGCAAGGCCATCGCCGCGGGCGGCAGCCCGTGCGCCACGGCCCAGTAGCCGCCGCACAGGTAGCTGCCGTGCAGCAGCGCGCCCGCCAGCAGGTGCTTCGGCACCTCGCGCAGCGCCGGCCAGCGCGCGCCGCCGGCCGCCGCCACCAGCGCGAACAGCAGCGCCGCCAGCGCGAAGCGGGCGAGCAGGAACAGGCTCGGCTGCGCCACCGGCACGATGGCGCGGCCGACGATGAAGCCGGTCGACCAGATCAGCACGAAGGCCAGGCTGGGCAGCCCGGCGCGCAGGGAAAGGCGGGAAGAAGACATGGCATCGGCGCGGCGGGGCGCGGCAAGGACGACGATGCGCGGCAGCATAGTGCGGCGCCGGCCGGCCGTCTTGGCAAATCCGGCAATGCCCGCCGGCTGCGCCGCCGCCGCGCGCGGTTTATAGTTGCCGCTGGATTTCCGCCGGCCATCCGCCTTGCCGTTCTTTTGCGTCCTTTTTCGTCCTTTCCCGTCCTCTCCTACCTTTTCCCGCCCATGTCCCATCCCCTGCTGGAACGCGTTCTCCTGACCAATGACGACGGCATCGACGCCCCCGGGCTGGCCGTGCTCGAAGCCGTGGCCGCCACGCTGGCGCGCGAAGTCTGGGTCGTCGCGCCCGAGCACGACCAGAGCGGCACCTCCCACTCGATCAGCCTGCACGCGCCGCTGCGCTTCAGCCGGCAGGGCGAGCGCCGCTTCGGCGTCGCCGGCACGCCGGGCGACTGCGTCGTCATGGCCGCCCGCCACCTGATGGCCGACGCGCCGCCCACGCTGGTCCTCTCGGGCATCAACCGCGGCGGCAACCTCGGCCTCGAAACCGTGTTCTCCGGCACCGTGGGCGCGGCCATGACCGGCATGCTGCTGGGCATCCCCTCCATCGCACTGAGCCAGGCCTTCTCCGACCGCGACAACGTGCGCTGGGAAACCGCGCGCGCGCTGGCTCCGGACGTCATCCTCCGCCTGCTCGCCGCCGGCTGGAGCGAACAGGCCTGCCTCAACGTCAACTTCCCCGACGTCGCGCCCGCGGCCGCCGGCCCGCTCACCGTCACGCGCCAGGGCGCCGGCCTCGTCAAGGACATCGCCGTGCGCGCCCATGTCGACCCGCGCGGCATTCCCTACCACTGGCTGCAGTTCTCGCGCGGCCCGCGACCCGACGCGCCGGACAGCGAGGCGATGGTGATCGGCCGGGGCGGGATCTCGGTCACGCCGCTGCGCTTCGAGAGAACGAACGAGGAAGCGGCGCTGGGGCTGGCGGAGCGGTTGTAACAAAGCCCTGGCGGCGCACTCCGGATGATCCGGAAGGTTGCCTGGAATAGCCGTCCGGATACTCGCCACTTTCGTGTCTCCATCACGCCGACACAGAAGTGGAAAAGCGATAAATGCGCCACTTCTCTAGCAATCGATGGGCGGGTGTTATGCGTGTCCTGCGTGGTGGCAATGCCCACGACGGGAGACACGGTATTGAGCCCAAGGAGCCGGGAGCCGCAAGCGGCTTTTGTCTTCTGTGGTGATTCCGCAAGGCCCTCCACGGCATATGCGCTCAATCGAGCGTGGCCTTGTGCAGATAATGCTGCATGCCATTCCTCCTTTTTCTGCTTCGATACCGGGATATGTCCTGGGATTCCTGCAGAGAATTCGGAATAACGTACTAGTCCTGATATTTGGGAGTTGGCTGATAGGCAGCGAAATTGCCGCCTGCTCTAATGCGTGCCTGACAAGTACGAGGGGGCGGCATTGACAGCAGATCAAGCTCAGCAGCTACTGGCGCAATTGCTCATGCAATGCGCGATCATCTGCGCGCCGCTTTTGTCCGCCACCCTGTTTGTGGGCCTTCTGGTGAGCTTGTTCCAGGTCATCACGCAGCTGCAGGAGATGAGCCTCAGCTACATACCGAAGCTTGTCGTGACGGTGGCGGTACTGGGCCTGCTTGGTCCTTGGATGATGGGGCGCGTGACGCGCTTCGCCAGCGGCCTTTTTCAACTGATTCCAGCGTTGGGCTGATGGCTGCCGCAGCCTCCCTCATGCCTGCACCCGCGATAGAGAGCCTTCTTGTTTCATTGCGGCTGGGGCCGATGTTCCTGTTTGCTCCCCCGTTTTCCTTGATGCGTATTCCGGCGCGCGTGCGCGTGGTCTGCGTGCTCGGGTGCGCCACCGCGCTGGCGGCGCTGGCCAGGCCCGTGGGTGCCCTATCCTCGGGGCAGTTGCTGTCGGCGATGGCGGGAGAGTTGCTACTCGGCGCAGTGATTGCGTTCTCATGGCAGGCGGCGTTTGCCGGGCTGCTGTTTGCGGGCCGGGTGCTGGATCTGCAGGCCGGATTTGGCATGGCATTGATCATCGATCCCGCTACCCGCGCGCAAACACCGCTGTTCGGCACGCTTCTGGCACTGGGTGGCGGCGTGGTATTTTTTGCCGGCAATGTTCACCACGAGGTCTTGCGGCTGCTGGCAGCACTCAATGAATGGCTGCCGCCCGGCAGCATGACATTGGCGCTGGATTCCTCGGTGCTGGTCTCTTATCTGGGCAAGGTCATGTCAGTCGGGCTGGTCACGACGGCTGTCGCAATCGTGGTCCTGTTCCTGATCGACCTTGCGCTCGCTTTCCTTTCCCGCGTGTTGCCGCAGATGAACGTGCTCATGCTTGGTTTGCAGGTCAAGAGCATTGTCTCGGTGCTGGTGCTGGGTCTCAGCCTTGCTTTGCTTGGGCCGGTGATGGTGCGGCTGTCGGCGCTGGCGGCATCGTTTGTTCCGCATTTGCTCGGAGCCTCGCGATGAGCGATGCGGAACAGAATCGCAGCGAACAGGCCACGCCGTACAAGCTGGAGCGCGCGCGCCAAAAGGGCACCGTTTCCCGCAGTGCCGAATGGAGCATGGTCACGGCATTCGCCGCAGTGGCAATCGCGTGCTATTGGCGTGGCGATGCCTGGGCACGGCAGTTTTCCCGGGAGGTCGCGCGGGCGTTGCTGGCGGCGGGTCAGGATGCCTGGCTTGCCAGTTCGATGCATTTGCTGGCTACCACGGCCTTCCTGATGGTGCCAGTAATCTCGGTCGCGATCCTGGGTGCGGCAGTGCCGGCGTTGCTGCAGACGCGCTTTCTGTTTGCTCCGCAAGCGCTGCGCGTCGACTGGACACGGGTGAACCCGGTCAAGGGATTCAGGCGCATTTTCTCGAAAGAAACCCTGGTGCAGGGCCTGAAGGGTATTGTCAAACTGCTGGTCTACGCGGCGATCACCGGCTGGGTTGCCCGCACCGCAATGCAGGGTGCGCTGCAGGTGCCGGCAACCGCGGCGGATCTGTCTCGCCTGCTGGCGGGAGCGGCGACTCGGCTGGTGATGCTGCTGTTGTCGGCGGCACTGGTATTCGCCGTCGTTGACAGGCTCTGGGTCCGGCATAGCTTCATGCAATCGATGCGGATGAGCCGCCGAGAGCAACGCGAGGAGATGCGGCAGCGCGAAGGGGATCCCCGTATCCGGGCGCGCCGTCGCCAAGTGCAGCGAGAGTTGGTCAAGCATGCGCAGAGCTTGCGCAACGTGCGTGACGCTGATTTTCTCGTGACGAATCCCACGCATTTCGCAGTGGGCTTGCGCTATCGGCCGGAGCAGATGTCCGCGCCCAGGGTGGTGGCCAAAGGCGGAGGGGAATTGGCTCGCCGGCTGCGGCGCCTGGCTTTCATCTACGGAGTGCCGGTCGTCGAATCTCGCGCTCTGGCGCGCACGTTGTTCTATCGGACGCCGCTGGATGGCGAGGTGCCGTCCGCACTGTATGCGGACACGGCAAATGTCTATCTGCAATCGCGGCGGATGAGGGGCGGGCGATGAACGCGCTGCGGATGACTTTGGGCAAGCAGGCAGATCTCGCGCTGGTCGCCTGTGTCGTGGCGATTCTGCTGCTGCTCTTCACTCCCATTCCCGCGGCGCTGCTCGATCTGCTGATCATCGTCAATCTCGCGTTCGCCCTGGCCATCCTGTTGCTGACGTTCTATGTGGCACAGCCGGTGGACTTCTCGACCTTTCCGTCACTGCTGCTACTGGCCACTCTGTTCCGACTCTCCCTAAGCATTGCGGCGACGCGGCTGATTCTCTCGAAGGCACAGGCAGGACATGTGATTGCAGCCATCGGGAAATTCGTGGTGCAAGGTAATTTCGTTATCGGCTTCATCGTCTTCCTGATTCTGGTCGTCGTTCAATACATCGTGGTCACAGGCGGTGCGCAACGTGTATCGGAGGTGGCGGCCCGTTTCGCGCTCGATGGCATGCCCGGCCAGCAGATGAGTATCGATGCCGACCTGAACATGGGCCTGATCGACCAGGCAGAGGCACAGAGGCGACGCAAGTCGCTCGAAAAGGAGGCGGGCTTCTACGGCGCGATGGATGGAGCGAGCAAGTTCGTCAAGGGCGACGCGATTGCCGGGATACTGATCCTGCTGATCAATGTCCTGGCGGGCTGGATCGTCGGCATCGCGCAGATGGGGATGGGCTGGCAGCAGGCTCTGCAGACCTTCACCCTGCTCACCATCGGCGACGGCATCGTGACGCAGGTGCCGGCCCTGATCATCTCCGTGGCGACTGGCCTGATTGTCACGCGCTCATCGTCGGACCAGCAACTCGGCATCGTGGTCGGGCAGCAGTTGTTCCGGTTCCCCAAGGTCCAATGGCTGGTTTCGATCGCCATGCTGGCCTTGCTACTGTTGCCAGGCATGCCGGGATGGCTGGCGCTGGTCATCGGGCCCGTCATGATCCTGGGCTGGCTGCTGAGGCGAACCAGCGCCGGCGCGCGGGAGGAAGCCGGGGGCGAAGGGGCAGCACAGGCCGCGCCGGAAACCGCCACGTTCTCGACCCAGCCCGCGCCGATCGAGATCGGTTTCGGGAGCGTCCTGGGCGCGGCGCTGGCGTCGCAACGTCCCGCGCTTGCCGGGCGTGCGCTCGCATTGCGGCAGGACATCCAGCAAGAGCTGGGAGTGATGCTGCCCGAGATCGCATTCAAGGAGCAACTGACGCTGCCGCCCGATGACTATCGTATTTCGCTGTTTGGCAGCCGCTACGGACAAGCGGCGCTCTATCCGGAGCGGATGATGGCCATCCACGCTTCCGACAATGGCGAGTCGCTTCCGGGCGTGCGCACGCGGGATCCTGCGTTCGGCTTGCCCGCAGTCTGGATGGATGCCGAGGAGACAGCATCGGCCAAGCGAAAGGGATACACGATCGTCGATCCGGTCACGGTGTTGATGACCCATCTCACGGAGGTCATCAAGCTCAATCTCGTTCAGCTGGTTTCGCGGGCAGCCGTGGTGAATTTGCTGGATGAGGTTCGTGCCAGGCAGCCCGGCCTGGTCGAGGAAATGGTGCCGGCGTTGCTGAGCGTGACCGATATCCAGCAGGTGCTCTGCAATCTGCTGGCCGAACACGTCTCGATACGGAACATGGATCGCATCGCCGAGGTCCTGGTGGATACGGGGCGGCACGAGAAAGATACGGCGCGACTGGGCGAAGCGGTGCGGCAGCGCCTGGGCCACCAGATCTGCCAGGCCCTGCGCGGGGAAAACGACGCATTGTCCGTCCTGACACTGGACCCGGCGCTGGAGAGCCGGGTGCTGGACAACTTGCGGTCGGCCGAAGACGGCGCAGCAGGGCCGGTGCTGGAGCCGGCCCTGGCGGAGCAACTGCTGTCCCGCCTGCTGGCGCAGACCGAGGCAATGATGCGGCAGAGCCAGTCGCCGGTGTTGTTGTGCCGGCCGGAGATTCGCCGCGCTATCAAGCTGTTCACGCAGCGCGTGGTGCCCCGGCTTGCGGTGGTGGGAGTCAACGAGATCCCGCCCTCGATGAATCTCAGAGCGTTCGGTGTCGTCAACATCAACTAGCGTGGCCACAAGGCAAACAGGACGAGTGAATCCAATGACTGAATTGATGCGCATCTCGACTCAGCTATTGTCGATTGCTTCGCAGCGGCTCGAAAGCGCCGCCAGGAACATCGCCAATGCAACCACCGCAGGGTATAAGCGCGAGGTGTCCTTTGCCGAGCAACTCGGTATGGCCGGACGTGGCATGCCTGCGTTGCGCGTGGCAAGCGATTTCCTCCAGGGCAAATTGGTAAACAGCGGCAATCCACTTGACCTCGCGTTGGCCAGTTCCGGCTTTTTCGTACTTCGCAATGAATCAGGCGGGGCGGGCGTCGAGTATGCACGCGCGGGGCGCTTCGTCCTCGATGCGTCCGGTCGCGTGACCAGTGCGCAAGGCCAGGCGCTGCAGGGAACGGGAGGCGATATCGTGGTGCGTGGCGCCCAATGGCGCGTCACTCACGACGGTACCGTGCTGGACAACGGCATGCCGGTGGATCGTTTGCTCATCGTGGATTTCGCCGAACCCGCGAGGCTTGTGCGAAGCCATGCTGGCTTTACCGCCGGCGCGGACCCGCGGGAGGTCGAGCGGCCAACGGTCGTGCAGGGTAGCTATGAGGCATCCAATGTCTCCAGCGCGGACGACATGCTGCGCCTGATGGCAGCGCTGCGCGAAGCCGAAGGCGGCCAGAGAGTGGTGAGGGCATACGACGAGATGCTCGGCACCGTATTGCAGCGCATTGGGGAGATTTCCTGACCATGAACGGCGCGTTCTATATCGGTGCGACGGGGCTGCTCGCACAGCAGGGTGCGGTCGATATCGTCGGCCACAATATCGCCAATGTGAATACGGTGGCATTCAAGCGTGGCATTGCGGACTTCGCCACGCTGGTAGCCTCGGCGCCGTCTGCGGTGCGTGCCACTTCGTCTGCGCCGTCCGGCGACCCGGTGGACCAGGGCGTGATGCTTGTCTCCGGACTTCGGACATTTTCTCAAGGCGAGCTGCGGGAGACCGGCAATGCCATGGACCTGGCTATCCGCGGCGAGGGTTTTGTCGAGTTGCAGTCCGCAGGCGGGGAGCCGCTGCTGTGGCGCGGCGGTACCTTGCATGTTGACGACGACGGTCATCTGGCCGTCGCCTCCGGCGAGACCTTGAAGGCGACCATTGCAGTGCCCTCCGATGCGACTGGAATCACGATCGACGCGGAAGGCCGGATTCGCGCCACGGTACCGGATCGGGCTGAATCTGTGGAACTCGGTCAACTGGAACTCGTGCTTGCCGCCGATGTGCGCGCGCTGCGCCCACGTGGCGAAGGTATCTTCGAGGCCGACGAGAATGCCGCATTGACACGGCTCAAACCTGGCGAGGAACGTGCGGGGGCGATGGTACAGGGTTTTCTCGAACGCTCGAATGTTCAGTTGTCCGACGAGATGGTCAACCTGTTGATTTTTCAGCGTGCCTATGCCGCCAATGCCCGTGTCGTGCAGGCGGGCGACGAGTTGATGGGTATCGTCAACGGCTTGCGTCGCTGATGGAGACACTGGCCCGCCGTGTGCCGCTGGTCCTTCTGGGCCTTCTTAGCCTGTTGTCGACCGGCTCCGAAGGCGCCGATGCCGCAGGCTTGGTGCATTTTCGCGATACGGCGGTGGTGTCGTCCTGCGATATCCGCTTCTCCGAGGTGGCCGATTTGTCGGCGTTACCGCCCGTCCTGCGTGAACCCGCCGAACGTTTGAGCCTGGGCACGCTGGCCGGCGCCGGCATGCGGTTGCCGGCGGATCGCCTTGCCACGCGCGCGCGGCGGCAGATTCCGGCGCTGGCGCCGTGGCTGAGCGCAGATGACGACAGCGAGGTGACGGTGCGATTTCCGCCTGGCGGTTGCACTGCAAGGCCCGATGCGACCGGCCCGCGTCGGCGTGCCGCGCCAACGGGGCTGATGCTCTCCCAGGCGGTGCCGCCGGGATTGGCACTGCGCACGGGCGATGTGCATACCGCCAATTGCCGTCCGGAGCGCGAGGCGGGTCGTTCGGTCAGATTTTCCGCCGGTCGCGGCATCGTGATCGCACGTGAAACACTGGCGGCTGGCAGTTGCCTGCCATCGTATCTGCATGGCTTCCTTGCCACGATACGCAAGGGCGATCCGGTCGAGCTCGTGGCGCGTCAGGGGGCCGTGACCATCTCGCGTCGGGCGCTCTCGTTGCAGAGCGGCCGTAGTGGCCAGGTCACGGCATATGGCTTGGCAGATGGCAGGGTTATGCAACTGGCGGCAACGGAGGAAGGCAGATGATGTGCGCCATGGCTCGTCGCATAAGCGCATTCGGATTGGCCGCATTGACGCTCGGCCCGGCCGTGGCAGCCGATCTGTTTTCGGCGACGGAGCATCGCGCACTGGTGGGGGATCGGCGCGCAGCGCGGCAGGGAGACATAGTCACGATCCTGGTCTACGAGAACTCCAGCGCATCCAATACCGCCGACACCTCCACCAGCACCAGTTTCAGCGTTCAGGCCAATGTGTCCGTGCTCGATGCGCGCCGCAATGGCGCTGCACTGGGTGCATCGGACAGTTATGGCGGCCGTGGCCGTATCCAGCGCACCGGGAGGCTACTGGCGCAACTGAGTGCAGCGGTGGTCGAGGTCATGCCCAACGGCGACCTGCGCGTAGCAGGCGAGCAGCGCATCGATGTCAACGGCGAGAAGACGGGTATTCGCCTGGATGGCCGAGTCCGCGCCACGGACATCGGACCCAACAACACGGTGATATCGAGCCGGCTTGCCGATGCGCATATCGACTATACCGGCGACGGCTTCATTACCGATCGAGCCAAGCCGGGCTTGATTCCACGCATCCTGGCATGGTTGGGACTATGGTGAGGCATCTTCGTCTCTGGTTCGCACTGATCATGGCGATCGGGTTGCCGCCATCCGCCTGGTGTGCCGATGCGGAAGTCCGCCTCAAGGATCTCGGCCGCTTTCTGGGCTGGCGCGACAATATGCTGGTTGGCTACGGTATCGTCACCGGTCTCGCCGGCTCAGGTGACAGCAGTCGTCATCAGGCGACCCGGCAGGCACTCGCGAATGTGCTGTCGAATTTCGATGCGGCGGTCGGTCCCGAGCAACTGCAGAGCCGCAACGTGGCGGCGGTGATGGTGTCGGGTACGCTGCCGCCATCGGCACACGTTGGCGACAAGCTGGACATCAATGTCACTTCCATCGGCGATGCCAGGAGCCTGAGCGGAGGCACGTTGATCATGACGCCGCTTCGCGGACCGGACCGGGAAGTCTACGCGCTGGCACAGGGGCCGGTATCGGTCGGTGGATTCCGTTATGACGCCAATGGCAACCTGCAGCAGAAGAATCATCCCACGGTCGGGCTGGTACCGGCGGGCGCTACCGTGGAACGTCAGGTCGTTTCGCCACTGACGCTGCAGGATGGGCAGATCGTCTTCTTGCTCAAGGATGCCGATGCGTCTACCGCCGATCGCGTCGCAGCGCGCATCAACGAAACGTTCGGCACAGGTATTGCCAGCCTGCGCGACGCGCAGTCGGTGGCGATTCGCGCGCAAGGCGGCGCCGCGGGTCTTGCCGCTTTCGTGGCCCGCGTGGAGCGGCTCATGGTCATGCCGGACTGGGCGGCAAGGGTGGTGATCAGCGAACGTACCGGCACGGTAGTGGCAGGCGGCAACGTTCGCATTGGCGCCATTGCCATTTCGCACGGTGATTTGCGCATTTCGGTGACTACCGAGTACAGCGCTTCCCAGCCTGGTCTGATCACCGTGGCGGGACCGCAGGTGCGCAGCCTGGTGATAGGCAACAGTGAACTGAAGGTCGCCGAATCGCCGAAAACGGTCGCAGCGACGTTTCCCAATACCACTGTCGGCGATCTCGTGCAGTCACTGGCCAGGCTTCAGGTCAGCACGCGCGACATCATTTCCATCCTGCAGGCGATCAAGGCTGCCGGCGCCTTGTATGCCGACATCATCGTGCAATAGCCGGCGCGACAGACCAAGAGCAGACTATCCAACATCATGCCAGATCTCACTATCGCCACTGTCGCGCGCGCACTCGATGGGCTCGACGCGCGCGCATTCGCCACTGCCCACAACATTGCCAATCTTGGCAGTCCTGGTTTCTTGCCGGTGCGCGTGTCATTTGAGCGCTCTCTGCAGCAGGCACTGATGATGGCCGAACCATCGAAGGTGCGCGCGGCCCCGATCGATGCCACGAGGGAACTCCCGGCAACCGTGGGAGGATTGCGCCCCGATCTCGAACTGAGCCTGGCCAGTGACACCGCGAGCCGTTTTGCCGTGCTGACGGCATTGGCGGACCGGCAGTTCCAATTGCACTCGCTGGCACTCAAGGGGGTGCTGTGACTGCGGCCGGCACGATTGCCGCCATCGCGCGCTCGGGCATGGAGGTCGAATGGCAGCGCATCGAAGTCATTGCGCGCAATCTCGCCAACGCCGGGACCACCCGCATGGCCAGCGGAGAGGCGTATGTGCCGCAGCGCCTGATTTCCGGTCCGGCGTTCATGACGCAGGCCGGCGTCGCGCCGTGGCCTGCCGACGCCAGGCCGGCGGGTGGTGTCCGGATCTATGGAATCGAAGCCATGGACACGCAGCCCCGGCTGATGCATGAGCCTGCCCATCCCCATGCAGATGCGAACGGCAATGTCGCCTATCCGGGAATCGACCATGCCGCGGAGATGACTTTGCTGATCCAGTCACAACGCATTTACGAAGCCAATGTCGCCGTATACAACCTCGCGCGCACCATGTATGCGCGTGCGCTCGAAATAGGGAGCCGCTCTTGAGTACCGCTGCGTTGGACTCCATTGGCTTGGCCGCGCACGCCACCGCCGCCAGTCTTCCCGGCGAGTTGGCCAACCAGCCTCTGTCATTGGTGTCTGGCGGGTTCGCCGGGCAGTTGCTGGATGGCGCCATGCGTGCCGATGCCGCCATGCTGACGGCACAAGACATGACCCGGCACTTTGCCGCTGGCGAAAACCTGCCGCCACACCAGGTCATGCTGGCGCTCGAGGAGGCCCGCCAGTCTTTTCAACTGGTGCTTCAGGTCCGAACGCGACTGGTCGAGGGGTACCAGGAATTGATGCGCATGCAACTTTAAGGAAATCCCCATGCCTGGAATATTCTCGCTGGTGGCTTCGCTGTCGCCGTCACGACGGCTCGCTTTGGGGGCAGGCGCCGCGGCGATCCTGGCGGGCGCGGTTCTGGCGCTCGTGTGGGCTGTCCAGCCGCGCTACGAGGTACTGTTCCGCGACCTGAACCATCAGGACGCTGGCGCCGTCGTCGCGGAACTGGAAAAGTCCGGGGTGCCGTACCGCGTGTCGGATGACGGCACTTCCGTGCTGGTGCCGGAAGGGGAACAGCGTGCCATGCGCCTGAAGGTGATGAGTGGCAGCATTCATCTCCAGGGCGTAGCCGGGCTGGAGTTGTTCGAGCATGCTGATCTGGGCTTGACCGAATTCGCGCAGAAGGTCAATTTCCAGCGTGCCCTGCAGGGGGAGCTGGCGCGCACCATCATGAGCCTTGACGAGGTCCGTCTGGCGCGCGTTCACCTGTCCTTGCCGGAGGCGACGCTGTATCGCCGCGATGACATCCGTCCGCGCGCGTCAGTGGCGATCTTCCTGAACGAGGGCGAGGTGCTTGCCGAGGCCACAGTCAACGGCATTCGCCGGCTGGTGGCCGCGGCGGTGCCGCAGCTCGATCTTGCCGATGTCGCCATCCTCGATCAGCACGGTACGCCGGCGGTGTCGGCAGAGCCAGAGGTGCGCAATCCGGTGCTGGCGCAGAAGCTGGCGTTGGAACAGTACTATGCGCGCAAGATCCGGGCGCAGATCGAGCCACTGGCTCGTCCTGCGCCGTTCGTAGTCGCCGTCAACGCGGAACTGGACCCAGACAGTCGTCGCCTGAGCCGCGACGAGCAGGTGAGGGTCCCGCAGGGCCGCTGGAGGGATGGCGAGGCGGACCGGAGCGAGCCGCTGCCTTTGCCAGCCGGCGTCGGCGAAGCTGCTGGCAGCGATATTGGGGGGGCACGGCGCGCGCCTCTGCCGGTATTCCAATCCTCGCAGGAAGAGAAGACGGCACGCCGGTTGGAGGAAACGGTCAGCGCACCGGGAACGCTGCGGCGCTTGTCTGTCGGGATACTGGTGGAACGCGCGCTGGAGCCCGCGGAGCAGGAGCGCGTTCGCAACCTGGTGACAGTCGCTGCGGGGCTGGATTCACGGCGCGGCGATGTGGTTACTGTCGACGCGCATGAGCGACTGTCTGGCGAGCATGCGAGCGCATCGGATGACATCGCCGATATGCGGTATGGCGGCGCCGCACCGCGAACGTCTTCCCAAAAGGAGACGGCGGACAGGAATATCGAAAACCTGATGGTCCATGCCTCCGGCTTGGCGGCGCTGGCTGTCCTGATCTGCGCAGGGCTCTATGCCGGCCTGCGGCATTTTCTCAGGCGCACTCCGCGCCAGCCGCGGCTGACCATGCAGCAACGCGAGGAGCACGTGCGGCGTCTGCGTGAATTGCTTGCCAGCGGGAGCGACGATGCTGCCGCATGAAAAGGCGCGCTCCCTGCGCCGTGCGGTGGCCAGGCTCGCCGAATTGTCGGCCGAGGACAGCGAGGCCGTCTTGGGGGCGTTGACGGCAGAGGAACGCCACATCCTTGCACCGCTGCTGGCCAAGGTGCATGGCGACGACGCCGCGGAGACGGCAAGGAGGCGCGAGCCGGACGCCGCTGCCGCGCAAGACGCCATCGATCCGCGTGGGGCGGATCTGTCGCAGGTGCGTGCATTGGTGCAAGGCTTGCCGCCCTGGCTGCAGTCATGCGCCGCCATGGCGCTGTCGCATCCGGCAGAAGGCGATGGGGTGTGCCAGCATGCACCGTCTTCGGAGGTGGCGATGACGCGCGCCACACGTGCTGCATTGGCGCAACAACTGCGGGATCTCGCGTTGCGTGAGCTTGCAGCGGAGCCAGCACGGTCGGATGGAACCGGCCGATCGCAAGATGGAACCTGGTGGCGCCGCCTTTTCCGCCGTCGCATGGGGCCATCGTGACACGCCTGCACAAAGCAATCGATGTGGCCATCGCGGAAGACCGCAAGCGCGTGACGCCGTCCGCGACGGAAAACTTACCGACGGGCGTAGCGCATGCCGGGGCGGTTGGCGGAGCCTTGGCGTGGCCTCGGGCCGAGCCGGATCCACGGCAAATCGAGTTGGCCACGCTGGCGGATGAACTGACGGCCTGCCGGGAAGAGGTTGCCGCTCGCGAAAAAGCGGCTTATGACGAGGGGTCGAAGGCGGGGCTTGCGGCGGGCATGCGCATTGGCCGGGAGCAGGCCGATCAGGATGAGGCCGTGCGCATCGCCTTGATTGGCAAGGGCGTAGCCGCGGCCCGCGAAACACTGGCGGCGAAATTGACCAGTCTGGATGCAATGGCGGTAGCCGTGGCGGTAGCGGCGCTCGAGCGCATGCTTGGATCGTCCGCCGAGCGTGCCTCGCTGGTGGCCGAGATTGTGCGGCACCGCCTGGCGTTGCTGGGACGCAAGGCGGTGCTGGAGGTCGACATTTCCGCAGCGGATTTCCACGACGAAGCATTGTTGCGCGCGAGTCTTCCCGACGGCCAGTACGTGACGCTGCGGATCGATCCCGATCTGCCCTCTGGCGCCTGTCTGCTGCACACGGAGTTCGAGCACATGGATGCCGGTATCGATTCGCAACTGGCCGCGTTGCGCAAGTGCATCGAGGTGTCGAATGACTGACTCGGTGCATCCCGTGCTGCGCGCGCTGAGGGACTTCGACCCCGTGCCGCGCTTCGGCCTGGTTACTCGCCTGCGTGCCACCGCGATCGAGGCGGATGGCCCGCCGTCGGCGTTGGGCGCGGTATGCGAGATTGGGGCCAAGGATGGCTGCATCCGTGCCGAGGTTATCGGCGTCGAGCGAGGGCGCATTGTGCTGGCACCCTATGGATCGGCTGCCGCAGTGCGTCTTGGCGACCGGGTGCACAAGAGCCTTGGCGGCCATGGCGTGCGCGTTGGCGAGGGTTTTCTGGGGCGTGTTCTCGATCCCTTCGGCGTGCCGATCGATGGTGCTGGTCCGGTGGGCGGCGCCACGCGGCTACAGCCCTTGGCGGGTTATCCACCTGGCCCTCTCGACCGTTTGCCGCCGAGCGCTCGGCTTGACACCGGCATTCGCGCGCTGGATACGCTGCTGCCGCTTGCCAAGGGGCAGCGGGTTGGGCTTTTCGCTGGTAGCGGGGTGGGAAAGACCTCGCTTCTGGGCGGGCTGGCGCGTCATGTCGAGGCCGATCATTGCGTGCTGTGCTTGATCGGAGAGCGTGGCCGGGAGGCCGAGGAACTGTGGCGCGAGGCATTGCCGGAAGCCACGCGGCGGCGCTCGGTAATGGTGCTGGCCACCTCCGATCTTTCCGCCGCGCTGCGTGCGCGAGCCATGTGGACGGCATTGGCTCACGCCGAAGCGCTGTCGCAGCAAGGTGCCCATGTGCTGTTCCTGGTGGACTCGATCACGCGCTTCGCCATGGCGCTGCGGGAGATCGGTTTGTCGGCTGGCGAGCCGCCTACGGTACGGGCTTACCCACCGAGTGTGTTCGGCTTGCTGCCCAAGGTGGTGGAGCGTTGCGGGGTGTTCCGTGCGCGCGGCGCCATCACGGCGATCATGACGATCCTTGCGGAATCCGACGAGATCGACGACCCGATGGCGGAGACGATGCGCTCGCTGCTCGACGGCCATATCGTGTTGTCACGCGATCTGGCCGAGCGAGGCCACTATCCCGCCATCGAGATCACGCGCAGCGTCAGCCGGGCGGCACAGCGAGTGGAGACGCCGCAGGACACCGCTTTGCGGCTGGAAGCTGTCTCGTTGCTGGCGTGCTACGAGGGTGCGAAGCTGCTGGTCGAATCCGGTGCTTATGCGGCAGGCAGCGATTCCCTGACCGACCGTGCAATCGAGCTGTACCCGGCTTTGCTCGAGTTCCTGCGCCAGGATCTGGGTGAGGCGGTCCCGGCCAGCACCGCGAGCGCGACGTTGATGTGCGTGCTGAAGGGGGCGCGGTGAAGGCATGGAAGGCTTTGCCGGTACTCGCCGCCATCATGCGGCTGCGCGAACAGGAACGCGAGCGTGCCCAGGCTGTGGTACGAGGAGCGCGGTCGAATCTGGCGGGTGCCACGGTACGGAGGCTCGCATGCAGCGGCGAGCTGGCACGCCAGGGCACGGCCTGGCATGCAGGGGTGTTGCCGGGCGCAGAACTCGATCCGCTGGCGCTGGGCAACTGGAATGCTGTCCTGGACTGCTCACGCAGCCGTGAAGCCAGCGCGATCGCCGACGAGGCCGAGGCGCGCCGCTGTCTGCAGGTTGCGCTGACGGGACTGGCTGCCGCCCAGGCGCGGCTGCAGGCGGTTAGCGCGATGCAGAAGAAAGGCCGCAGGATATTGCGTCATCAGAACGACATGGCGCTTCAGCGGCGGCTTGAAGATCGATGGGCGTCACGGCAGGAGGAGGAATGAAAATCGCGTCGACGATGCAGGTGATACCCCTGGAAAGGCGCGTGGGGGATACATCCGCACATGGAGATTTCCAGCAATTGCTGCATAGCATGGAGCAGCGCATGTGGGATGCGCAGCGGGGAGCGAGACGACCCGGCAGTGGGGGTGGAACCTTGCCGTTCCCACATGCTGTTGGTATTGCGCGGTTGCAGCGAGGCAGCCCGCCGCGCGTGCCTGACCAGCAGCAGGACATCCCGTTGCTCATGCCCGGGATACGCGTGTCCGCGCGCGACGCCGGGAAAGCGATGCCGTCCACGCCGGGCGGCACCATGCGCGCGGCGCGGGGCGATGCACTGAACGGTGTGTCCGGAGGACTGCCTCTCGCGCTGCCATGTGCACTCCCGATCTTGCGTCGCGAGCCGGGCGGCGTCGGCTCCGATACTCAAGCCCAGTCCAGGGCATGCGGCGCGGCCTTGTCTATGTCGGCAGCGGAGCATCGAGCGCGAAGGCTTTTCGCGGCGCACGGCACTGCCGAGGCACAAGTCACCGTTGCTCGGCAGGGCGATTCCGTGCGGCTGCTGGTGCGGGTACCGCCACTGGCGCCGGCTGATGCGACGCGCTTGCGGGATCGTGTCCGCGCCGAGTGTGGGCGATATGGCGTGCACCTCGACGAAGCGTGCATCAATGGCAGCTTCATCGATTTTTCTTCAGGAGAATTTCCATGGCGATTGGCGCGATAAACAGCGGCATCGATACTCGCATCGATTCGCTTGGGCTGGATATGCAGTCGCTGCTCAGGATCATCCTGACGCAGTTGACGTATCAGGATCCGCTCAAGCCAGTCGACAATTTCGAGTTCATCTCTCAACTGGCTCAATTCACCAGCCTCGAGCAATCCCGTCAACTTAGCGAAAAGGTGGACAGCCTCCTGTCTCTGCAATCGGCCACCCAGACCATCGGACTGCTCGGCAAGGAAGTCGGTTTCCAGTCCGAGAGTGGCCTGATCGACGGGAAAGTCACCGCGGTCAGCTTTGCCGGTACCCAGCCCGCGCTTACCGTGCAGACGGCCGACGGCGCTTACTTGACCGACATCGGCTTGTCCCAGATCTCCCAGGTTCGCTAGATCCGGATCGGAAGACGGTCAATCATCAGGAGTACATCATGCTGGATGCGGTACAAATCGGACTGTCGGGCTTGCAGACGTACTCGCGTGGCTTGCAGACCATCAGCAACAACGTTGCCAATATGAATACGCCGGGTTTCAAGGGCGCGATTCCACGTTTTAGCGATCTCTATTACGGCACGCCATCGGATGCGACCGGCCGGTTCAGGGACGCGCAACCTCGCTTCGGCTCCGGGGTGAGCTATCTGCAGAGCTATCTGAATTTTGCCGCCGGCGATCTGCGCGACAGTGACGGTCCCCTGGATCTGGGCGTTTCCGGCGCCGGTTTTCTGACCATGCTGGGGGGCGAAGGTCCCCGCTATGCGCGGACCGGACAATTCCGTGTGGCTGACGATGGCCGTATCGTGGACAGCAATACCGGCATGCAATTGGGGATCCTGGCAGCGGACGGCACGGTGCAGGGCGCATCGGTGGCAGGCCGGCAGTGGAGCCCGCCGCGAACGACAACCACGTTGAGATTCACTGACAACTTGTCGAGTGGATCGGAAGATCACGTGCTGCAGAGCATCAGCGTGTTCGATGCCAACGGGAACGCTCGCGCCCTGACGATACGATTCACCCATGACGATGAAGCGGCGACGCAGTGGAAGGTCGCGGTGGAATCCGCGGAGGGAGGCAATCTCTATACCGGCATGCTGCCATTCGTCGGCGGCATGCCACAGCCGGGCCAGGAAAAGTTGCAGGCGATGCTCGCTTTTGACGATGGCACGCGGATGCCGCTGGAACTCGATTTTTCCAGTGGCGTGACAGGATTTTCGGCAGGTACGGCGTCGACGCTGCGCGTGGCCGGCAACGACGGATACGCCGCCGGAACGATCTCCGCCTTCTCGGTGGATGATGCCGGCCAATTGACGCTGCAATATTCCAACGGTCAGGAAGGCAAGCTCGGCCTGGTGGCGCTGGCGCAGTTTTCGGATCGTCAGCGTTTGATCCAGCACGACAAAGGCCTGTTCGAGGCACCCTCGGGAATGCAGGCACGCTTTTCGTCGGGTGCTTCCAATGCCGCGGGCCACGTGAAGTCCGGTGTCATCGAGGCATCCAATGTGGATCTGTCTGCCGAGTTCGGACAATTGATCCTGGTGCAAAGAGGTTTCCAGGCATCGTCACAAGTCATCAGTACTGCCAACGAAATGCTGCTCCAGTTGTTCCAGCTCAGGGGCCAGACATGACCGCCGCGGCAAGACCGTGGAGATGGCTGGGCAGCCGCGAACTGGCAGCGGTCCATGCATGTGCCGAGACCGTCGTTCATGCTTGGGGAGAAAACTGGTTCGGCCTGCCGGCGACGCTCGGCGAAATAGCCAGGATGGATCCCACGGCCACACTCGGCGTCGAACTGGATGAATATTCGGCGCGCTGCGATGCCGCCATGCGGATCTGCGCCACGGCGGGACATGCCGTGGCGCGGCGGGCATTGCAGATGCCTGTGCCAGGCGAGCCAGCCGAAACGACTGGCGTGCGGCTGCTGGCTGGTCTGCAGTCCGTCGTCATGGATGACCTAGCCATGCGCCTTGCCGATGCTTTTTCTTTCGAGTCCAGAGGCATGGCGTCTGCAAGCGCGATCACGGATTTGCCGCGGCGCGTGCCGGAGGGCGGGGTGAGGATGACCGTCGAGGTGGGCGAGATGCGTCTGCTCCGTGCGCAACTTGGTTTGACCATGTTTCCTGCCGCTCCGGAGGCGCCGTCGAAGCGTTCGGGAAGGACTGCGCTTGCCACGCCGGTGGAAGCGCTGGGGCGGACCACCATCGCGCTCGATGCCGTGCTTGCTTGCGTCCGTCTGCCGCTGGCGCAGATCGCTGATATGGAGCCTGGCGATGTGATCGAGCTCGATTGCCTGCTCGATGCGCCGGCGGCGCTGCGCGTCGCGGGCACAAGTGAGTGCATTGCCCACGGCCATCTTCGGCGCAACGCGAGGCACCTGGCGCTACAACTCGACGCAGCGGGCGGGAGTGCTGCCGACTTACTTCAGCAGGCCACATCATGAGCATTCAGAAAGCCACTATCACACCGCTGGAATTCGACGAGACGGCGGCTATCGCTCAGGCGCCGGAAGGGCGGGGCATGATCGATCTTCGACTTGTAAAGGATGTCGTCGTCGATCTCGAGGTCTACCTGGGCAGCGCTACGTTGACGGTGGAGGCGCTGCTTGCGCTGGAAAAGGGTATCGCACTCACATTGGACGCGGCGCTCGACGAGCCGGTAGCGCTGCGCCTGAACGGTAAGACGGTTGCCCGCGGCCAATTGGTGGCAATCGGCGACCATTTCGGTATTCAGTTGACGGAACTTGTGGAGAAGCGCTGATGCCCGCCGCATCGACCCCGGCATCGGCTCGCGGCTGGCCTGATCTAGCGCCGCCTCCGCCCGTGCTTCCCGATCTGTCGCTGGTGGGCATTTCCCTCTTGCTCTGCCTGGCGCTTGCCGTGGCCGTTATTCTGTGGCTCCATCGGCGCAAGCAGGCGGGCTCGGCAGGTGCGCGCCTGCCTGCTCAATTGCAGTCGCTGGCGTCGTTGCCGCTGGGCAGGCACGGGACGCTCTACCTGGTTCGTTGCCAGGCGCACACATTGCTGATCGCGGCGGACGCAAGGGGGATCGTATCGGTCAGCACGTTGGCGCCGACCGGCGTCGCCGCGGCGGAGCCGTTGGCATGAGGCGCACAGTTTGGCCTGCCTTCGGCGTGGTGTTGGTGCTGGCGCTGTTCGCCGGCTTGGCGCATGCCGGGACCGGCGCTTTGCTGCCCGCGCTCGGGAGCCGGACGGCTCAGATGTCGCAAAGCGCCGGTGAGGCTGTGTCGGGGCCGATGCGCACGGCGATCCTGCTCACCTTCCTTAGCCTGGGACCGGCGGTCGTGGTGTCGATGACGGCCTTTACCCGCATTGTCATCGTCCTGTCGATGATTCGCCATGCCTTTGGCATGCCAGAGACACCCCCTACCGCGGTGCTGATCAGCCTGGGACTGTTCCTGACGCTCTTCACCATGATGCCTACGGTGGCCGCGGTGAATCAGGATGCGCTGCAGCCATTCCTCCAGGGTCAGATCGAAATGCCGGTCGCGCTCGAGCGTGCCGCCGCCCCGATGCGGGACTTCATGCTGCGCCAAGTGAGGCAGGAGGACCTTCGTCTGATGTACGAATTGTCGCATCAGCCGCCGCCGCCGTCGCCCGATGCCGTCAGCCTGGTGCAACTGACGCCGGCGTTCATCCTGAACGAATTGCGCGTGGCATTTCAGATCGGTTTCGTGGTGCTGTTGCCGTTCCTGCTGATCGACCTGGTGGTCTCGAGCATTCTGCTCGCGCTGGGTATGTTGATGGTCCCTCCGTCGACCATCGCTTTGCCGCTGAAGGTCCTGATGTTTGTGCTGATCGACGGCTGGGCCCTCGTATTGCGCGGTGTACTGGGTAGCTTCAAATGACTGAAGGGTATGAGTCGGCCGGCGCGGCAGACTTCGCCGCCATGCCCGCGGTTGATGCCGAAGAGGGAATGCTCTGGCAGACGCTCCGCCAGGTGCCGGATGGCGCTCCTGGCAGGGCCGCGGCCCGCGAGGCGCTGCTGCAGCACTATCTTCCCTATGCCCGGGCGCTGAGCATGCAGCTCTACCGCAATCGATTCGGCAATGATGCGGAGTTCCGCGATTACTGCCAGTTTGCCATTGTTGGCCTGCTCGAATCGATCGACCGTTTCGATCCAGCGCGGGGAGCCTCGTTCAAGACGTTCAGCACGCCACGGATCCGGGGCGCCATGTTGAATGGCATCGAGACCGTCAGCGACAGGCACGAGCAGGCGATGCTAGGCGCACGGCTGCGAAGCGAGCGGCTGGCGTCGTTGACGGACGGGAGAGCCGTGCGCAGCAGGCTTCCGCAGGCGTTCGCCACCATTTGCGAGGTGGCGGTGGCGGCTGCGATTGGTTTCATGCTGGAAGATACGGGAATGTACGATGCGCAGGATGTCGCGCAGGACACTTCCTGTCACGGCTACCGCAAGGTGGCATGGCGGCAGGCTCGCGCCTCGATGCAGGCCGCGGTACGCAGTCTGGGCGAACGGGAACGCAAGGTGATTACCTATCACTACTTTCATGGCCTGGTTTTTGATCAGATCGCCGATATCATGGGCGTGACGAAAGGCCGGATCTCGCAACTGCATCGGAGTGCTCTGCTGTCGTTGCGCAAGCGGCTGCACGGTGAAACGGACAAGGAGTGGCAAGAATGACGAACGACTCGGAAAGTGCATGCTGCGATGACGCCGATCTGGATATCCTGGTGAATGCCCTGCGCACGGGGCAGGCTGACGACCTGACGCGCATCGATGAGGCGTTGGCCGTGTGGCCCGGCGATCATCGCCTGTGGGTTCTCAAAGGAGCGGTGCTTGCTGCCGGGCAGTTGCACGACGGTGCGCGGCAGTCGTTCCGCACGGCGCTGGAGAGGGCCCCTGGCTTTGCGCCTGCTGCCTTCTTCCTTGGCTTGCTCGAAATGTTCGACTCGCAACCGGAAGCGGCTGCGGCGGCGTGGCGTGCGCTGGATCCGCTTCCAGCGGATAGCAGCATGCGGATCTTCCGCGATGGCATGCTGGCTCTTGCCGAGAATCGTTTCGACCAGGCTGCAGCGATGATCGAGCGTGGCTTGCGTGGCAATCGCGAGTTGCCGGAACTGAACGACTATTTTCGCGCGGTACTTGCCTCGCTGTCTTCGGAGGCGGAGCGTGCCGGGCGGTCGGCGGAGGCCAAGATGCTGGAGCCCGACCAGGATCAGGACGTACTTCGCCGTCTTATGCTGGCCCGCTATTCTGCGGATTCCACCCGCCACTAGCGACTGCCCCTCATGCAACCTGTTTCCATTCTGGACCAAGTGGTCATCCAGCTCCGCCGCCAACTGGAGGCGCGCGATCGAAGGCCCGCCGGCACAGGCCCTGCGGCGTCTGCCTCTCCATCCGGCGCGGTTTCTTTGCCAGGTGCTGTCGGAGCGGCATCCGCCGCAGTGCATGAGGCTGGCGGAGATGCCTATGGAATCGGGCGCATTGCCGTGGAGCAGATGCTCGGCGCGGAGTTTGGGCCAGAAGTCGTCAACGATGCCGAATTCCAGCAGGTGGTCGATCAGGTGACTGGCATGCTGCGTGCCGATTCCGCGCTCTGGGACGAATTCATGGCGGTGCTGGACACCCTCGCCAGGCGATGATGATCACCCTTGCGAATCCTGTGTGGCGAGGCGCTTGCGTGCTGCTTGTTTTTCTTGCTTGCGGTTGCGGCAGGGCCTTGGCGGAGGACGACTGTCTCGGCGAGGCGGCGCGCTACCACAAGGTCAATGACGTGGTATTGCGAGCGATTGCCATGCAGGAGAGCGGCATGCGTCCGCGCACTCAGAGCAGAAACGCCAATGGCACGGACGATATCGGCATGATGGGTATCAATTCGGTCCATCTCCCGATGCTGGCGCGCCATGGCATTTCGCGCGGCGCACTGCTCGATGCCTGCATCAATGCCTATGTGGCCGCCTGGTACCTGCGCGGCAAGATCCTCAAGCACGGCAACAGTTGGCAGGCCGTGGGCGCATACCATTCGGAAACCCCGGCGTTGCGCGATGCCTATGCGCAACGCATCCGCAGCCGCATTGCCGGGACCCGGCCCTAGAAGTCATTTCAAGAAGATCCTGGCGTCGTTGCGGGGCACGGCAAGTATCTTTGTACTGTCTGCGGCCCCGCCCTTGCAGGGCGCATGCGCGCTGGCAGACGCGCATCGCTGCGCAGGCGGATCACTGCATGATCCTTCCTTGCATGCAACAACCTCGACGCTGCGGGAGGGCACGCAGACCACCGAAGCGGTTCGGCGTCCGCGACGCTTCCGGCGATGACGGCCTGTATCCAGTATCAGTGCTTGTCGGCGCGCGCGGAGTACCGGGCCACTGCCTGCAGCACAGTGGGACCACCAGGCGCTGTGCGCTGGTCGAGCGCCTGGGCGATGATCTCTTCAGCCCGCGCGCGGTCGCCATCGGCCTGGAGCAGGAGGCTCTCGGCCAGCAGGACCGACAGGCTCGTCGGTCCCAGCCGCTTGCCGGCGCGCGCGTGGTGTTCTGCCCGTTCGCGCTGGCCGTCTTGCAGCAGGCACACTGCCATGCTGCCATGCGCCTCGGGGAAATTCCGATCGATGTCCAGTGCCTGCCCGAGGCGGTTCAGTGCGGTGGGGAGATTGCCGCCCAGCAAATGGGCCCATCCCGCGGCTACCCATGACCCGGCATGTCCGGGCAGCAGGTCCGCGGCGCGATCGAGCTGCTGTGCTGCCTCGGCATATCGCTTGCTGGCGAGCGAGACCAGTCCGGCGCCCAGCCAGGCGCGCCCATGGCGCGGTGTCATGTGTCTTGCCGCCTCGAATGCGGGCGTGGCCTGCTCGAGTTCCCCTTGCTCGAGATTCAGCCAACCGCGCGCCACCATCGCATCATCGTTGTTTCCGGCAAGCGTGGCGAAACGGGCGGCATCGTTGCCGCGGTCCATGTCGAGACAAAGCAGGGCCAGTGCGCCAGCGCCCTCGGCCGTCAGCGTCTGCTCGGCCAGCCATTGCTCCCCTTCCGCCAGAGCTGTCTCCAATTGGCCGGTGCGATGCAGGAGTCTGAGCCGCAATTGCTGAGCGTTGGCGGAATTGCCCACTAGATCAGCGGGCAAGGCTGCTAAGGCATCCTGATATTGCTGCTGACAGGCCAGGGCATAGGCAAGGTCATGGCGGACGGCGACGTCAGCCTGCCCGCCGGCAAGCAGGATGTGAAACAGCGCTGTGGCTTGTTGCAGTTCGCCAATTGCGAGCAGCGTTTGACCGAGCAGATGCGTCATGGCAGGTGCGGGTGGCCGTGGCGCGTCCTCGGCGACAAGCAGGGCGCGGCATAGCGAGTAGTCCTGTTCTGAAAATGCCATCTGTGCGGTGTCGAAGCGCAGATTGGGATTTGTTGGATCTTTCTCGAGAAAACCCAGAAGCCGCTGCAGACGTTGAGAGTGTTGCATGGTGTCCAGACGGTGAATAGGCAGGCAGTCAGCGTACCCAAGAACGGTGCCGGCGTCCACGGTTCCATATCCATCTTTGGCGCGAGAACGGCGTGGATGGGCGGGTCACTAAACAAGATCATCGAAGACTGGATAAGTAATGAAGAAGCGTGAGGCAAATTGCCCCGCGCTGCTTTCACGACCGAGCCGGTCGGCACGCTTACAGGATGCCAAGATGGTTGCGATTGTCACGGGAAACGGATTGGGAATTCGGACAGGGTCGAGTTTCGTGCTGGGGGGCCGCGGCCAGCTCGGCGAAGCTGCCCTTGGGCGCGGCGGCGACAAGATCTACGTCAATGCGAAGACCGGCAATCTGCACATCAAGCATCTCGATGCGACGTTGATGGGTGTCGGCTCAGGCGTGGAGCTGACGCGGGCGTACAACAGCCTGGGGCTGATGAATGACGACAACGGCGACAACTGGCAACCCGGCCAGTTCCGTGTGGCGGGACTGGTGTCCGGCGCGGTCGGCACGGCGGGCAGCGTTGCGCGCCGCGTCGATTGGGATGGCTCCGAGGTCCTGTATGGCTGGGATGCGGGCAAAGGCTGCTACGTGGCCAGCGAAATGGCGGGAGCGAGGGATACGCTGACGTTCGATGCCAGCACCAGGCAGTGGCGCTGGAAGGGCGGTGCCGATGGCGTGACGGAAGTCTACGACGGCGGCAATGGCGGCCGCGTGTTGTCGCGGGCCGACCTCAGCGGCAACACCGTGAGCTATGCCTATAACGCGGCTGGCTATCTTGGCAGCGTGCGTACCGCCAACGGCGAGAGCATCTACCTGGACTACACGGGCAAGCTGTTGACCCGCTTGCGCAGTGAGGCGAAGAGTTCCGACGGTGCGCAGGCCGTGCGCACCATCGTGCGCTATCAATACGATGCCAGCGGCCGGCTGAGCCGGGTTGGGGTGGACGTGAGCCCGGACGACGACAGCGTGGCGGATGGCAAGGAATACTGGACGACCTATGCCTATGACGGGGCCAGCAGCAGAGTCAACCGGACCGAGCAGTCCGACGGTACCCGGCTGGAAATCTCCTATGTCGAGATGGGTGGCATCTATCGGGTGGGATCGATCCGCGAAACCGTGGACGGCACGGCGCGTAGCACTACCTTTGCCTACGGAGCGGATGGCAAGGCCACCGAGGTCGTCGACAATCTGGGTCAGAAGACCACGCTGGCATATGATGCCCAGGGTCGCCTGACCCAGGTCCGGACAACTGGCGCCGGCGGTGTCCCGGATACCGTCAGCTACGCCTACGATGCGCGCGGCAACGTGACATCCGCTACCGATGCACTGGGCCGGACGGTCAGTTACCTGTATGACAACAACGGCAATCTCGCCGTGCAGCGCGACCAAGCCGGCAATACGATTCGTCGTAGCTATGGCGAGGCAAACCTGCTGATGTCGGAGACCACGTACCTGGTGCCGGACCCGGATGGGGCGGGCGCGGGTCAACCCGGCAAGCCGCTGACGGTGCGCTACGTCTACGACAAGCAGTCGCGCCTGCGCTTTGCGCTGAGCGCGGAGGGGCGCGTCAGCGAATACCGGTACGACGGTTTCGGGCAGCGTGTCACCGCCATCCAGTATCAGGCACGCTGCTATGACGTCTCCACGCTGCCGGTCGATGCCGTTCTGAGCGAGAGCCAGTTGCAGGCATGGGCACTCGCACAGCCGGGCAACCAGACTCGCCGCACCGATACGGCCTACGATTTTCGCGGCAACGTGGCGCGTGTCACTGAGTACGGCGCCGTCCGGCCGGACGGCGTGGGCATCGCGAGCGCGGGCAGTGCAACAGTGACCACGCTGTATGTCTATGACCAGGCAGGGCGCTTGCTTGAACGCCGTTCGCTCTCGTCGGCATCGGGACAATCCGAGCGCTTCGTCTACGATGGCCTGGGGAGGCTGCAGAATGCCACCAGCGCCACCGGCGCGTTGACGCTGTACCAGTATGACGACGCCGGCCGCAAGACCACGGTGACGCTGGCCAATGGGCTGGCCAGGACCTCGCTGTTCAACCAGGCGGGCGAACTCGTGTCGCTGACGGAATCCGGTGCAGGCGTCCAGACATCGGTCAGCAGGCGGTTCTACGATGGCCTGGGGCGACTTCGCATCGTGCTCGACGAACGCAAGGCTCGTTCCCAGGTGCTGTATGACGAGGCGGGTCGCAAGGCGGCAGAGATCAATTCGGAGGGTGCGTTCACCGAGTATGTCTACGATCGCAGTGGCAATCTCGCCAGGACGATCCACTACGCTACGCGGCTGACAACTGCCCAGCGCGCGGTGCTGTTCGACGCCACCAGCGGGAAACCCATCGAGCGTAAGGACGGTGCGCTGCTGACGATCGAAAACGCCAGCATCAGGCCGGCGGCGTCGGCGCAGGACCGCGTGGACTATCGATTCTATGATGCTGCCGGCCGCCTGTACAGGACGGTCGACGGCGCCGGATCGGTGGTGGAATACCGCTACGACGGTGTTTCGCATCTCGTGGCGACGCTTGCCTATGCGCGGCAAATCGATATGGCGGCATTTGCCGCGGATCCGGTTGTCACCCGGGCGACAACCGTTGCGGATGCCGCTGACAGGCTTACCAGGCAGTTCTATGACGGCGACGGCAAGCTCACCGGCCAGCTCGATGCCGAAGGCTACCTCACCGAGTATCGCTACGATGCTGCGGGCAACAGGACACACAGCATAGCCTACGCAACGGCCATCGGCGGCGCCCAGCGCGCGGCGGAGACCCTGGCGGGACTGAAAGCCACGGCGAGCGCGATGGATATCCGGCAGTTCTTCTTCTACGATGCGCGAGGCAATCTCACGTCGGCCGTGGACGGCGAAGGCTATCTCACCAGTTATCGCTATGACGAGACTGGCAGGCTGGCCGGGAAGGTGGAAGGCGGCCGCGTCGATCCGGCACAGTTCACCGCGCCGCAAACGGTACCGCTGACCTTTCAGGCGCGCGGCTCGGTTGCCAATGGCGAGTGGCCGGCACTTGAGGTATGGGTGGACGGCAAGAAAATCACCACGCTCACCATTGATGTCATCGAGTCCGCGAATTACACGGTAAACGTGCCGGATGTCGTGCCGTTCGCCACGCACGAGATTGCGCTGGTATTCACCAACGACCTGTTGACTGCCACCGAGGATCGCAATGTCTGGGTGCGCAACGTCAAATTCGGCGCGCGTTCTCTGGAGGCCGGGGTGGATACCTCGGTTTTCGACCAGGGTGTGGGCGCCGCCGCATTCGATGGGCTGTCCGTCGTAGCCACCGCGGTTGGCGGGACCAAGACGATAAGCCGTGGTGGCGCGGTCCGCTGGGCCGTGGATCCCGCCGCCACGCTGGCCGCCTTTGCGAAGATGCCAGCGAATCCGCGCCGGACAGCGTATAGCTACGACGCGGATGGTCGCTTGCTGACCACTACCCGCTATCTTGCCGGTGGGGCGACGGAGTCCGACACGGTGGCATACGATGCGGTCGGAAACAAGCTCGCGGAGACGGTCGCCGGGCAGACCGTGCGCTGGCGTCGCGACGCCCAGGGCCGCGTGGTCCAGGAACTCTTCGGCGAAGGTAGTGCGGCACTGGCCGCGCTTGGGAATGGCGCCACACAAGCAGATCAGGATGCCATATGGTCCGCTTGGGCAACTTTCTATGCCTACGATATCGCGGGGCGCCGCATCTCGGCGACGAATGCCAACGGTATCCGTACCCTGTACTACTACAACAACATCGGACAACTGGCCTATACGGTCAACGGCGCGGGAGAACACGTCGGATATCTGTACGATGGCCTGTCTCGCTTGATCGAGACCCGTACCTATATCAACCGATTGGACTCCGCCGGACTGGCGGCTTTGACTGGTGGCGCGATAACCACCGGCTTTACCGATCTGATTCAGGCTGCCGGCGGAAAGTACACCAACAACAAGATCACCTACGGCAAGCAAGGTGCTGTCGAGCAGACCACCGATGCGCTTGCGAAGGCGACCAGATTCAGCTACAACGCCTTCGGCGAACTGGCCGGCACGATTTCGCCGGCAGTTGGGGGCCAATCGCGCCAGGCCACGCGCGCGTATGACCGGCGCGGCCTGCTGCTCGTCAGTACCGCGGACGCGGCGGAGGGTGGCCTGAAGCTCTCCACCCGGACCGTCTATGACGCCTTCGGCCGGGCCACCCAGATCACCTTGCCCAACGGCGCGGTGCGCAAGCAGGCCTACGATCGGAACGGCAGGGTGATTGCCGTCACCGATGCGCTCGGCCAGCAGACGGGCATGAGTTATGACGCATTCGGCAATGTGCTGACGCAGACCGACCGGCTCGGCAACATTACCCGCTACGCCTATTCGGCCTTCGAGCGCGAGCTGAAGATGACCACGCCGGAAGGGCTGGTCACCACTACCACGCGCAACGCGCGCGGGCAGACCATCGCGGTGCAGGACCCATTGGGCAACCGGACAGAGTACAGCTATGACGCAGACGGTCGGCTGCTGACCACCAGACAGGCTGCCGGCGCGCTCGATCTGGTCAGTAGCCAACGCTACGACCGGGCGGGCCAGTTGACCGAGAGCATCGATCCGAATGGCAACAAAGTGGCGCTTGCCTACGATGCGGCCAGCCGGCTGCTGACGCGCACTGTCGATCCTGGCGGCCTGGCGCTGGTTACGACCTACGCCTACGACAGCAGCGGCCGCGTGGTGAGGGCGACCGATCCGGGCGGCATGGTGACGGAAACCACCTACGACGCCAATGGCCGTTCGGTCAAGGTCGTGGTGGACCAGGGTACCGGCACGCTCGCCCTCACCACGGCGATGAGCTATGACGACGCCGGCAATGTGGTCAGGATCGTCGAGGGAAGCGGCAGCCCGGCGGCGCGCACGACGGTCCATGTCTACGATGGCGTGGGGCGGCGCATCGAGTCCGCGGTGGATCCGACCGGACTGAACCTGGTGACGCGATATGCCTACGATGCCGCGGGCAATGTGACCGCGCGCACCGATGCGGCCGGGAACGTGGCCCGCTACGTTCATGACGGCGAAGGCCGCGTGATCTATGTGGTTGACGCCACCGGCGGCGTGTTACGGCAGGAATACGATGCCGAGGGTCGCCTCGCGACCCGCAGCGCTTATGCCAGGCGCATTTCGCTATCCGGATTCGGCTTGACGTTGAGTTCGACAGAAGTGGCGGGCCGCGTCGCGCCAGACACGAGTGCCGACCGCGTGGAGCGCTGGGTGTACGACAAGGATGGCCGGCTGCGCTACAGCATCGACGGCCGCGGCTACGTCGAACAGCGGATCTATGACAAGGGGGGCAACGTTGTCTGGCATGCGCGCTATGGCAGCGAACTCGTTTCCCCCGAGGTGTTGACGCCGGCAACCGTGGCGGCGGCAGTCACGGCGCAGGGGCTCTCCGCCCTGCTCACCAATAGAGTCACGCGCTATGTGTTCGATGCAGCGGGCCGGCAGACCTTCAAGATCACCGGCGGGCAGGTTACCGAGTACCGCTATGACAAGGCGGGCAGTTTGCTCGCCACGGTGGCCTATGCGACTCGCTACGCCACTTCAGACAATCCGAGCGATGCCGCCATGCGTGCGTGGCTGGCAACCGGCAGCAACAGCGCCGATGCACGGGTCAGCCAGAGCCGTTACGATGCCGCCAACCGGCTGAAGTATGAGGTGGACGCTGCCGGATACGTCACGCAGTACGATCGCGACGAGGCTGGCCGGACGGTCCGTACCGTCCGCTACGCCAGCGCCGTCAAGGTGTCGGACGGCACGACCTCCGCTTCGTTGGCGGCGGCGCTGGCGTCGCAGCCACCGGCATCCGCCGCGGTAACCGAATCGCGCTACGATCGTGCCGGCAGGCTGTTCGAATCGGTCGACGCAGGCGGGGTGGTCACGCGCTTCGAACGGGATGCACTGGGGCAAGCGACAAAAACGTTCGAGGCCTTTGGCACGGTGGACGAGTCAGTGACGTTGCGGCGCTACGATCGCGCGGGCCGGCTCTACAATGAAACGCTCGGCTATGGCAGGCCGGAAGCCTCTTCGACCTTGTATGAGTATGACGCCTTGGGACGTCTGACCCGGCGCATCGATCCGCTCGGCCATGAGCTTAGCGAATCCAACAGCAACTGGGCGCTCGGCGAACGCAAGGCGATGGGCATGGTCGGTGCCGATGGCAATGTGCTCGTTGCCACCGCATTGAGCGCCCAACAGAAGGAACTGCTGCGTTCCCGTCATGCCACCAGCTTCCAGTACGATGCGCTGGGCCATGTCGTGATGGAAACGGATGCGCTCGGCGGCACGCGCAGGACCGAATACAACGCCTTCGGCAACGCCGTCAAGGTGGTGGACCTATTGGGCAACGCCGGATATTTCTACTACGACCGGCAAGGCAATAATGTCCTCCAGGTGGATCCGGAGGGTTTTGTCACGGCCACTACCTACACGGTATTCGGAGAGGTCGGCACAGTCACGCGCCATGTCAATCGTGTCGTGGGCAGCGTGAGCGCCGCTGTACCGCCAGAGATGCGCACCGCGCCGGCCGAGACGGCGACGACTCCCTATTTGCTTGTTGCCAGCGAGCAGGACGCTACCACCAGTTTCGTTCGAGACCAGTTCGGGCGGTTGACCCGGAGTACCGACGCGCTCGGGAAATACGAGAGCTTCGGCTATGACGGCTTCGGCAACCGCATCAGCTATCGCAACAAGCTCGGTTGCGTCACCAGCTATCAATATGATGCGCGCGGGTTGTTGATCCGGGAAACCTTGCCCATTACCTCGCGCAACGCGGCCGGCGTCGCGGTTGCCGTTGTCAATAGCTACGGTTATGACGCGCGTGGTAATCGCACGCTTGTCGTTGAGGCCGATGGGCTGCCGGAGCAGCGCAAGACGACATATCAGTTCGACGCCATGAACCGCGAGATCAAGCGAACGTTCGGCGCGGTGCCGCTTTATTCGTTGAGTACACATGGGGAGACACCTGCCACGCTGTCGGAATCGCGTGCCTATGACGCGCGCGGCAACCTGATCCGGGTCACTGCCAAGGACGGCGGAGTCACCACCTCGTACTATGACGCGATCGGCAGAAAGAGCGCAGAGATCTCGGCATTGGGACAACTGACGCAGTGGAGCTACAACCGCAGCGGCGATGTGACCGTCGTGCGGACCTATGGCGACCCGGTGGCAGTGCCCGCGGATCGTGCCTTGCCGCAGCCCGTCAATACTGCGAACGCCAGGGCGACTCTCTATAGCTATGATGCCAACCACCGGCAGATCGAGACGCGTGTCAAAGGCATTACCTTCGGCAGGCGCGATCCCGCCAGTGGAAATTATCAGAAAGGCGTGACCGACGTCGTTACCCGCACGCAATACGATGCCAACGGCAACGCGGTGTTGGTCACAGACGCCAACGGCGGCGAGACTTACTCCTTCTACAACAGATCGGGTGAACTGATTCTCACGGTGGACCCGGAGCGCTATGGTGTGGCCTATATGCGGGACGCGAACGGCAACGCCTTGCGGGAGACCCGCTTTGCCACGCAATTTGGCAATCCCGTCACTACCCAGAGCGATGGCGCGGCGCTCATTCAGCAGTGGACTGTCGCCGGGGCGGACCGTATCACGTTGTATACCTACGACAAGAATGGCCGCGTTCTCAGCGAAGGCCGCCAGAACGTGGAGTACTGGACGGTCGGCTCCAACGGCGCGCTCAGCGGTACCAACAAGGGAGCGGCAATCATCTGGTACAGCTATGACGGCCTCGGCAACGTCACCGGGCGGACCGATGGCAATGCCAGCCGCAGCAACTGGGCCTACGATGCGATTGGCCGTCGCGTGAAGGAAACGTTGCCGCTGTTCGACACCGAAGCGGCAACCGGCGTGCGGATGGTCACCGACTATGAGTACGATGGCCTTGGCAACGTGGTGCGTGAGATTCGCCGGGGCGCGGACAACAGCTCGGAGGCCGACGACCAGATCACCCTGTATGCCTATGGCTCCCTGGGCCGCCTAGCCCGGCGTGTCGATCCTCAGGGCAACGTAGTGCGCTATGGCTACGATCGCGCGGGCAACGTCAATGCCGTCATCACCGAACGGCTGGACGCCGACGGCACCAAATGGCTCGAAGAAACCGGCATTGCCTACGATCTTGCCGGCCGCGAGACCAGCCGCCGTATGGCCGTGCTCAATGCCTCGGCCAACACATGGAGCACCAAGCCCGTCACGGAGACGCGCTACAACCTCTATGGCGAGATGACCGGCCAGCGCGTGGGCGGCGGCAACGCGGCCGGCGCGTGGCAGAAGGTCAGCGAATACGACCAGATGGGGCGCGTGTGGCGGACCAACGCCGGCGCGGGCGTGACCAAGGTCTATCTTTACGATGCCATGGGCAACGCCACGGCGGAGTTCGAGTCGCAGACCCTGGATCTGAACTCGCTGTCGCTGGACCAGATTCTGGCCAGTCCGCAAGTGATGCGTACCGTCGTGGTCTATGACAAGCGCAATCAGATACTGGAGCGGATCACGCCACAGATGAATGTGTCGGGAACCGGTGCCACGCTGCAGGCGCGCAACGTGAACATGGTCACCGGGAGTTTCGACAATGTCACGGCGAAGATCGGGGCCTCGCAGGCAGGTTCGACTGGCAGCCTGCGGGAACTGAATAATCTCTCCGATATTGCGGCCAGCAGCAAGCCGCGTGTGACGACGTCGTTTGACGTTGGCTACACCATGTCGGAAAACAATGTCGTACAACGCGCTTGGGTAAATTCCATGCGTGTGACGGTTCCCGATCGGATCAAGGAGTTTCTTGGGGCGGACAAGCTGACGGTCAGGGTGAGTTATCGCTTCATGGGGAGCGGCTGGCGTTCCAATCCGATTTTTTCGGATACTCCCTTTTCCGATAGCCAGAACAAGCCGGAGTCGACTGTAAGTCAGATATACACCGGGGGATCGGCGATTAACATCCCGTTGAACTGGAGCAGCAATGGCGGCGGGACGACGCTGCTTTACGAGAAACTTTCACTTCAGTACACCATTTATTTCGATGTCGAGTCCAATGGAGTCTCGGATCCGGGCGTGATGAGCTTCCGCTCGGATAACATCAAATTCATCGAGACGGCGAACGGCCCCAACAATTCCCGTAGCACGACGTATTACCCCACTGACACGCCGGCGGTGACAGGTGACCGCGTGTCCAATCTGCTCCAGCTTCACACCAGCGACAATGCCCAGGCCACCGATGTCTACTATCGGCAAAAGGGCGCCACGGGTTCCTTCGCCAAGCTGTCCAAGGTATCTGTCAACGGACACAGCTACGCCCAGCTGAACGGCCTGGCGACCGGCAACTACGAGATCCTCCTGGTCTCCACCAAGCCGGGCGGCGGCTTCGAGCGCTTTACACGCTATGACCTTTCGCGTGACGCAGGCAGCCAGACCAATACCTTGAGGAAAGTCAGTCATGGCAACAACGTGCGCGGTACTGGTTATCAGCTCACCGCGACCGGAGGCTTCGTATTCAATGCGGGGGTTCTGACATGTTATGACTTGCGCACGGCAGGCGGCGTCAAGCCGGCGAAGGTTGCCATCCGCTATCGGCCGCTCGGGTCGTCCGGCGCGTACAGCGCCACGACACTGGCAGTCCCGGACATCAATAGTGGATACAGCTGGAATGTATCGGGACTGGCGAGCGGTGACTACGAGGTGATCTTCGACCTCAAGAATGCCGACAACGCACTGCTCGACACCATGCGAGGCACGCTTACCGTTGGCGGCTCGCCGAACCTGGTGCTGAACTACGTCAAGAGCCTGCCCAGCAGCGTCGTCTTCAGCAACCTGAGTACGCAGACGAAGAGTCTCGAGATTCTCTATCGCCGCTCCGGATCGACTGGCGCGTTTTCACGGCAGACCCTCGCATCGTCCGGCAGTTCGTCGCTGGCTTGGGACGCGAGCGCTCTGGTGCCGGACAACTCGCTGCTGTACGACTACGAGATCGAATACGTGGCTCGAGACCAGGATGGCTTTGTCGTCAATCGCGGTGTGGGGCGCATGACGCTGGGTGCCACGGGGCAGGCCAACAGCATCACGATAGCGGGGAGCACGCGGCCGCCGGTGCTGGCCTTCACGCCACCCGCCGGCAGCACCCGGCTGGAACTCTATTATCGGGTCGCCGACCCGGATGGCACGCGCGACTTCACGAAGGTGCTCCTGAATGCGCTGCCATCGGGCGCATTCAAATGGGATGCCAGCCTGCTCGATCCCGCCCGGACCTATGAATACTATTACGACGCATTTTCCGGCGCCAGCAATCTCGGCCGCAGTACCGGCACGTTCAAGCCGGATGTCAGGGATGCCTCCAACGGAAAGAACCAATCGGTGCAATATGTCCTGGAGGGCTTGTACGAGAAGGGGGTGACGATCCATCGAAAGCAGACGCGGAATGCATATGGCGAAGTCATCAGTGAAGTCGATGGGCGCGGAAATACAACGCAGTTTGTCTACAACACGCAGGGCGCGCTGATCCGCAAGGTCGACGCCCGGACCTCGATCACCAACGAAGCCGGAGTCAAGCAGACCGTGGCACCCACCACGTACTACTACGTGGATCGCGCCGCGCAGACGGTGGGTACGCGCGATGCGAACGGGTATGTGAATACGCGGCGGCTCAGTTACGGCATGCCTGAACCGGTTGTGATCCAGCAATGGAACGCGGGTAGCCTCAACGAGAGCGCGCCCGGCGGTGGCACGCGGCTGATGCGTTACGACATCTTCGGCAGTCGTGTCGCGGAGATCGATGAACTGGGTCGTCGCACAGACTATCGTTACGACAGCAATAATCGGCTGATTCGCGTCGAACGTCCAGCGCAGGCCGACGGCAGCCGCCTCGTCGATCAGTATCAGTACGATTCTCTCGGCAATCGCATTGTCACGACGGATGCTTCGGGCGGCCGCACGCGTACCTACTATGACGAAATCGGCCGTGTGATCAAGCAGGTCAGCGCGGCCGGGCGGGCTACGCAATATAGCTATGCCTACGACAAGATCGTTCTCGGCGCCGGCGGGGCGCAGGTTGGTGGCTGGAAGATCACCACGACCCAGGCGGACGGCAGGACGCTGGTGGATCAGCAGGACATCGACGGCCGCACAAGCTGGCACAGCGACCTCGGCGGCCGCAAGTTCGTCTACAACTACAACTGGGCGGGTCTGGTGTCGGGGCAGACATCCAGCAATGGGCAGAACATCGCCTTCGAATACTACGCCAACGGCCTGACGAAGACGGTCCGGGATCTCGCCATCAAGACTGTCTCCAGCTATGAGTATGACGAAGACGGCAACCGCACCTTCGAGGGTTACTACGACTCCGGCAGAAACCGGGTGTTCCAGCATGCCTACATCGAGTACGACGCGCTGAATCGCATCAAGCGGATCAAGGACAGTGGCCAGTCTGGCGACGCGCCCGAGAAGAGCCGCTACACGGTGGATTACGAGTATGACGCGGTAGGCAACCGCCGGCGCATGGTGGCAACGTACCGTGACACGGTGGCGGGCAGAGCCTCGGTGCAGAACTACTGGTATCGCTACGATGCGCAGAACCGCTTCGTAGTGACCATGGGCAAGCTGGAAGGCGGCAAGATCGTCGGCGGGGCAAGTGGTGACGGCGTGGAGCTCGGTTACAACGCGGCCGGGGAGCGCAAGTCGGCGTTCTACGCGAGCGACCAGCGCACAGAACGCTACGAGTACGACAGCAATGGCCGGTTGACGCAGGTGATGCTCAACGGAAAGCTGGTGAGCGAGCGCACGCTGGACGCGCTGGGCCGCGTGCGGGTGTATCAGACGTGGAACACGGCCGGTGCGTGGACTTCGACGACCACGCGCGCGTGGGATGCGGACGGCGCGCAGACGAGCGAGGCGGTGTGGCACCTGAATGACAAGAGCCAGGAAGTCCGCAGCGATGCCACATACGTCAACAACGCCGATGGGAGCGTACAGTCGATTACCACCAGCACGACAGTGGCGGGCGGCAGCGCCAGCACGCAGACGCTGAACTACACCTACGAGCAATGGGACAGCGCAAAGCAGAAGACGATCAGGCTGGGTACCGGTTGGGCCGATAGCAGTTCGCTGTTCGAATACGACGTCAACGGTCACCTGAGGAGTGCGGTGGACGTCAACGGCGGACGCAAGTTCGACTACGACACGGACAGCGACGGGCGGGTGCTGAACCGGCAGGAATACCTTGGCGTCACGGTAAAGGATGGCAAGGTGGTCAGCGCGACGTCGAATCGCTACCGGCAGTATTACTACGCAAACGGCCACCGGGTCGGCAATGCGGGCACGGACGAATCGGAGCGTGCGGACTACGTGCAGGAACTGGCACGGATAACGGCGGCGCCGGAATCCAAGCTGGAGTCGTACAAGCGGTTCAAGCCGGTGATGTCGGCGGATTTTGATGAGAACTACCAGCCGATCACGGGCAATTACCCGGCGGTGACGCCGGGCAGCTACACGGTGCGCGGCGGGGACACGCTGCGTTCGGTGGCACAGGCGGTGTGGGGCGACGCGGCGCTGTGGTATGTGCTGGCGGATGCCAACGGACTGTCGGCGGATGAAGCGCTGAAGCCGAACACGACGCTGGTGATTCCGAACAAGGTCACCAACATCCACAACACGGCGCAGACCTTCAAGCCGTACCAGGCGGGCCAGGGCGTGGGGGACGCCTCGCCGACGATGCTGGATCCGCCGCCGCCGCCGCAACCGAAGGGAGGAGGCGGGTGTGGTGGCATAGCGAGTGTGATCGCGGTGGTCATCGCGGTCGTGGTGGTCGCGGTGGTGACGGTGTACACGAGCGGCACGGGGACGGCGCCGACGATGCAAGCGCTGGGCGGGGCGGGCGCGGGCGTGACGGGAAGTGGGGCTGCGGCCGGCGGTGCAGTTGCTGGCGCGGCGGCGAGTGCTCCATTGTCGCTGGGTGCCTCGATCGGCTACGGAGCAGCAGCGGGAGCCGCGGCGTCGGCGCTGAGCCAGGGGGTGATGATCCTGGCGGGCGAGCAGCATGGATTCAACTGGAAGGGTGTGGCGCTGGGGGCGGTGGGAGGCGCGATCTCGGGCGGCTTGGCAGGTGCGGGCGTAGGCTCGTCGCTCAGCCCGATTGGCGCCGGCATGTTACGCGGGGCGATCGGCTCAGCGGCGACGCAGGGCGTGGCGCTGGCGAGCGGGATGCAGCAGCGCTTTGACTGGCGTGGCGTGGCGGCATCGGCGATCGCCGGCGGGATAGGTGCGGGGATCGGCGAGGCGGCCGGCGCGGCGAAATGGAACCCGCTGGCGCGGCAGGTGAGCAGCGGGTTGGGGGCTGGGTTGGCGAGCGCGGGAGTGCGGGGGGATTTGTCGGCGCAGAGTCTGGGGTATATCGCGGCGGACTTGGTGGGGAATACAATCGGGAACCAAGTGGCGGAGCGGCTGGTGGAGGGGATGGGGCGGGAGGGGGGGGGTGGCAATGCGCTGGGCAGTAGTCTCGCGAGCGCCAACAGTAGCAGTGCCGGCATGACCGCGCAGGAACAGATGCTCGCCCAGTCGCAGGGCAACGTGATGAGCCAGGGGAGCCTGTATGGCAATGCCGACGGTCCGCACTATCTGGATAGCGCACCGACAACGGGGATATTCCCGGGGGATGTATCGCCCCCGCAGACGCAGCCGGTGACTTCGGGTGCATCGGGTAGCGGCTACTACTGGAGTGATATCGGCGAGCCACAGACTCAGGCGCAGCGCTACGCGCAGACGTTCGGTGGGCAGGCAATCAACACCAGTGCTACAGGGGAAGTCATGCTGCCGCAGGTGACGGTCCGTGCCGACCGGATTGAAATTGAACAGCCGGAAGATGTCTTCGGCGGTAGCTTCGGGCGCAGCACGACCTACGGTCCCGCTGTGACCGGGGACATCCGGGCGACCAATCCAGTAACGGGATTCTTTACCGATACCACGGTTGGGAAAACCTGGCTTGGACTGAGCGAAGGTACGCTGCAGTTGATAACGGCGCCGCTGGAGGCTGGCCGGCAAGCGGTGCTGACGGCGGGCGACGCCATCGGGCATGCCGTATACGGCGTGGGCAATGCGCTCACCGGTGGGAACATCGGGTATCAGTCGTCAAGCGCGCTGTATCAATCGCTGGAGCGACAGGGGGCTCTGGGGACCATTGGCAGCGTTGCGACCGGAACCGTGAAGGGCATGCTCGGGTCGGTAGATGCCCTCTATCGTCGGGACCTGGCTGGATTCGCAGAATCGGTGCCGGGTGCTGTCGGTCTGGTCTCAGGTGTGGGGGCCTTACGAGCGGGTCGCTTCGACAGTGCTTTGATGAACTCCGGTGGTGACCGACTTCTCGGCACGATGGGGCCAGCGCGACTTAACAATGCAGCTGAGTACAACTCCATCGTCAGCGACTTGCGAGCCAAGGGCGTGGATATCAGTTTCCGCGAAGGGCAATTCGCCTATGGTCCAGCTCCCAGTGCAGGTAGACCCGGCAATATTGTCTTTGACCGAGATGCATCAATCTCGGCTATCCGGCACGAATATGGGCACTTCCTCGACGATTCTGCCCTTGGCTTCCCTGGTCAGCGGTATTACTACGAGAATCCAAGTGCCAGACTGGGCTCCGAGCGACGTCAGTATCTGCAAGAGATTCGAACGGCGAGGGAGGTGGGCGACCAGGTGGCGCGCCGACAGCTAGTCCAAGACTACTTGGGTGAGAAGAATTATTTGATTGATAATTATTACGTCAAGCCTTACGGCATGCGCTAAAGGAGCGCGGAGATGTTATTCCCAGAAAATCCAGCGAAGCGGCCCGCTCTGTGGAGCGCCGTTGCGACTCAGTTGGCTCGCGACGAAATGTGCTACGTGATATCAAATGGAGTCGACAAGATGCAGGCGAGAGCCATTCGAGCTAGTGCCACGGAGGTTGAAACGTGTCTACAGCGCATGCGGACTGCCGACACGTGCCGTCTTAGTGCAAGCCGTGCCGGACCTGTGGCCCCTCACTTTGCAGTGATGCAATCGATAACCGAAGCGAGGCTGACCGAGTTGATAACTTATCCCTCGGCTGGAGAGTCCACGGTCAGCATCAACCAACTGCGTCGAGACCTGGAGACGGTGCTAATCAATCTGTTCTACGAGCATCCTGATTTGCAGGAGGTGCTGATTCCGCTCCATATTGCTGGATGGGACTTCGCTGAAGCGACGATGAGCTCGACGGACAAGGGCCTCTCTGCTAAACGGGCTGTCAAGTAGCACCTAACCGACGCCGAGCTATGGTGACGCCCGCCTCGTGCGGGCGTTGTCGTTCCTGGCCCCGGGTTCGCTCTCAGCCGCCTGGTCTACGGCATCTCAAATTCCCCGCAAAGCCTTGCCAGTGGCCGGTCTCCGGTAAAGGCTAAACCCGAGTCGCTTACTCCTGACGTAGACCTGCACCTGCGGGTCTGCCGAGCCACGGCCCGCGCCCACGGCGCGACGTCGAACCGCTACCGGCAGTATTACTACGCAAACGGCCACCGGGTCGGCAATGCGGGCACGGACGAATCGGAGCGTGCGGACTACGTGCAGGAACTGGCACGGATAACGGCGGCGCCGGAATCCAAGCTGGAGTCGTACAAGCGGTTCAAGCCGGTGATGTCGGCGGATTTTGATGAGAACTACCAGCCGATCACGGGCAATTACCCGGCGGTGACGCCGGGCAGCTACACGGTGCGCGGCGGGGACACGCTGCGTTCGGTGGCACAGGCGGTGTGGGGCGACGCGGCGCTGTGGTATGTGCTGGCGGATGCCAACGGACTGTCGGCGGATGAAGCGCTGAAGCCGAACACGACGCTGGTGATTCCGAACAAGGTCACCAACATCCACAACACGGCGCAGACCTTCAAGCCGTACCAGGCGGGCCAGGGCGTGGGGGACGCCTCGCCGACGATGCTGGATCCGCCGCCGCCGCCGCAACCGAAGGGAGGAGGCGGGTGTGGTGGCATAGCGAGTGTGATCGCGGTGGTCATCGCGGTCGTGGTGGTCGCGGTGGTGACGGTGTACACGAGCGGCACGGGGACGGCGCCGACGATGCAAGCGCTGGGCGGGGCGGGCGCGGGCGTGACGGGAAGTGGGGCTGCGGCCGGCGGTGCAGTTGCTGGCGCGGCGGCGAGTGCTCCATCGCTGGGTGCTTCGATCGGCTATGGAGCTTGGGTCAGGGGTGTGGAGTCGGTACACGGCAATTCCGTGATGTCTGGGCGGGAAGCTTCACTCTACAGACTGGAAGACGCTGCTTCTGGCAACCTGTTGAAGTGGGGTATCTCACAGGACATGAACAGCCGGTATTCGAGCGGTTTTATGCTGGACAAGCAAATCTTTGAGGTATCACGTGGAAGTCGCGCTGACATATTGCGTCAGGAGCGCGAACTGGTTGAGACGCAACCGGGGTCGCTGAATCGTGAGCCATGGGCTGGTAAAAGAAGGTGAGGGTGATGATATCAATCGGTGGCGTATACAAAGGCCCAGAGCTTCGTGGTTCTGAAATCAACCGCACGCTTATGGCGGTAACGCGTGCCCTGAATGAGTTAAGAGGCCCTGCGAAGCTTGGGGAATTACCACTTGTCAATGCCGTCTTCGTCGTTCCCGGGTCACTAGGAGATGCCGGCTTTAGTGGCTTGCAATTCGGGGATTTCTCGAAAAAAGACAAGGCGGTTGTGGTCCAGATTGCGGTACCGCCTGAACTGACTACTGGCCCTGACCAAGTTAGTTTCATACTCGATGCACTTCATGGCGCGAACGCTATGGCGTTTGAGTTCTTCAGGCAGCGAGGTGAGCAGTTCTCTCTGCGTGAGGCCGAAGAGTTGATAAGTGCCATATCCGCAAAGCTCTAACACGTCTAACACCTCCGCCATCAGCGCCTGTCTCGTGCGGGCGTTGTTGTTCTTGGCCCCGAGGCTCCCCCTCAGCCGCCTGGCCGGCGGCATCTCAAACTCCCCGCAAAGCCTGACCAGTGGCCGGTCTCCGGTAAAGGCTAAACCAAGATTGCTTCTCTCCTGACGTAGACCTGCGCATGCGGGTCTGCCGAGCCACGGCCCGCACTTGAAAGGCGTTGGGCCGGACTCGCTACACCTTGCATCCCCACGCGTCAGGAGCGACCGATGTTCGATCCCAAGGGGGCGGTATTGGCCGGGTGATGACAATCATCGCGGTCGTGGTGGTTGAGGTGGTGACCGCTTCGCTGAGCTACGCCTTGTGCCCCGATGGCAGCAGCAGGCCGCTGTTCGGCACCATCGTCCTGGACGAAGCCTTTTCCAAGAGCTCGCAAGCGGTGGCGGGCCGCATCATTTCCGCGTTGCGGGAATTCGGCCTGCATCCGCTGTTCGTCACGCCCAACAAGGAAATGCGCCTGCTGCGCGCGCATACCCGTTCCGCGATCCTGATCCATCGCCGGGGACAGCAGGCCACCATGACTTCGCTGAGCTGGGAAGAACTGGACGAAGTGGCCCGCGTGCGGCAAGGAAGGCGCGATGAAGTCACCGGCTGAGCTGGCCGCGAAGCTGGGCCGGCAATGGCAGTCGGCTTCGTTGCGGACCTCACGCCTGCTCCAGCGGGGCCATTGGCCGCTGCGGCTGATGATCGGGCGGCCCACGGCGGGCATCTTCGCCCGCGAGACCGAGGCGGTCCGGCGTCATGCCCAGTCCTGGCGGCAGGTGCGGGTCGGCAAGGTGGCCTGGGAAAGCACGGTCTACCGTGCCGGCGAAGCGCCGGTCGAGCTGCCTGTGGCATGGGAGATCGGCACGCCATCGGAGTGGATCGAGGCTACCGGCGACGCCGCGATCCAGGCCGAATACCGGGCGCTGGGGCAGCTGGTGGAAGGCGTGGATCCGCTGTTCCACTCGTTGATCCTGCGTCATCGCAGCCTCGCGCTGGATCGTCCCGCCGGGGAGGTTTTCAAGGCGAGCGAGGTCGCGCTTGCCCTGTCGCCTGGCTGCGCCGGCGGGCGCCCGTTGCGGGCCGTGACGGTCTGCAACATCGACAGCAAGTTCCTGGAGCGTAATCGTGCACTGCTGACGCAGATGCTGGATGCCCGCTTCGGCGGGCTGGCGGGTGGCGCCGGGCTGGAGGCCTTCCTGGGCGCGGCGGAGGACAGCGATCACTGGCTGCTGGTGGCACCGCTGGTGCCGGGGCTGCTGCCGTTCGCGCAGCAGCGCGTGCCGGTCGGAGAGCTGGCTGGCATGCCGGGCGAAGCCAGCCGCATCCTGATCGTGGAGAACGAACGTTGCCTGCACCAGTTGCCGGCGCTGGCCGGCACAGTGGCCATTCTGGGCGCGGGATTGCACCTCGGCTGGATGCGTCAGGAATGGCTGATCGGAAGGCACGTTGCGTACTGGGGCGATCTCGATACCTGGGGCCTGGCGATGCTGGCCGGAGCCCGGCGGGCATTGCCCGGTGTCAGGCCCGTGCTCATGGATCGCGCGTGCTTCGATCGCTACGCCCCGGCGCTCGCGGTCAATGAACCCGTGCGGGCGGGTGCCGAGCCGCCGGAAGGCCTGGACGCGACGGAGGCGGCCTTCTACCAGTATCTCTGCGGACTGGAACGTGGCCGGCTCGAGCAGGAGTTTCTGCCGGCGGACACGGTCGCTGCCGCGCTTGGCGCATGGCATGGGCAAACGCAGCGGTAGGGTGCCGATGCGTTTCTCGCTCGCTGCGGCGGCCTCCATTGTTCCTGCAAAGCCGCTTCCCATCCTACCGGCAGCGCCGCCTGATCGAGTTCCTGCAGGCGCGCTTCGCCGCCTTCGACGCGGAATATCCGTTTCCCGGCTAGTAGATCCGCAACTCGGCCCACCTCGCCGTGCGCGGGGTGCCGCCATGCTGTTGGGAGCACATTACGCCCTGCGCACGGGGACGGGCGGTCACGCGGGGCCGCAATATGACCGAATTATTGCGTTGTACGGACATAAAGCTTTCACGAAAGGTGGAGAGAATGCGTCAGCCGCAACAGCTTCAGGCTCGTGGCAGATCGCCTCATCCATCCATAAGACTGAGAACAACCCAGTGAAGAAAGCTCTCCTCGTAATGACCGCCGCGGCCGCAGCCGCAGCGTCGGGCGCCACGTTCGCCCAGACCACTTCGGGCGTGACGCTCTACGGCATCGTCGACGCCGGCGTCGAAGTCATCAACCACACGCCGGCCACCGGCTCGGCCGGCGGCACCGTGACCCGCCTGAATTCCGGCAACCTGTCCGGCTCGCGCTGGGGCGTGCGCGGCGTCGAAGACCTCGGCGGCGGCCTGAAGGGCATCTTCGTGCTGGAAAGCGGCTTCGACATCGACACCGGCCTGTCCGGCCAGGGCAACCGCCTGTTCGGCCGCCAGTCGTATGTCGGCCTGCAGGGCGACTTTGGCGCCGTGACCTTCGGCCGCCAGCAGAACGCGCTGTACGACCTGTTCGGCGCCTATGACCCGATGGGCGTGGGCCCGCGCTACTCGCTCAACAACGTCGACGCGCAGTTCAACGGCCGCGCCGACAACGCCATCAAGTACACCGGCAAGTTCGGCGGCCTGACCGCCACCGGCTTCTACAGCTTCGGCCGCGACGCCACCGTGTCCAACGGCAGCGAAGTGCCGGGCGCGAACAAGGTCGGCCGCAACTACGGCGCGGGCCTGTCGTATGCCGTGGGCGGCCTGTCGATCGGCGGCGCCTACGACCAGTACCAGGGCGCATCGGTCGCGCTGCAGGACCGCAGCGCCAAGCGCGCGGCCCTCGGCGCCGCGTTCGCCTTCGGCGACGCCAAGGTGTTCGCCGGCTACCGCTGGCTGCGTGACGACGGCACCGCCAGCACCACCGCCGCGGTTCAGCGCAGCAACGTGTACTGGACCGGCGCGAGCTACAAGTTCACGCCTGCCTTCCAGCTGACCGGCGCGGCCTACTACACCGACACCAAGAACAGCGGCGGGGATCCGTGGATGTTCGTGCTGTCGGGCGACTACTCGCTGTCCAAGCGCACCGATGCCTACCTGAACATCGGCTACGTGAAGAACAAGGACGGCTCGTCGCTGGGCCTGAACGGTGCGGGCACGGCCCTGGTGGGCGCGAACCAGACCGGCGCCACCATCGGCGTGCGCCACCGCTTCTGACCTGATGCCTGACACCTGACGCGGGGCGGATTCGTCCGCGCCGCGCAGTGACAGCGGGCGTGCCGGGGACGACCCGGCACGCCAAGTCTCATATCGACCTTGCCTGGCGCAGGGATCGTTGGGCCGGTCGGACGACCGGCCTTTTTTCCGTCCGTCATTCCCGTTCCTGCCTGCCCCGTGCCTGCCGCGGTCATTGCTGCTGCGCGGCATCCATCGGCTCGTCCACGAGGCAGCGGGCGAGGGCCGTGCCGCTGCCGTATTCGGTGTCGTGCAGCGTGAGCGCCCCGGACAGGCAGATGAACACGGTCATGCCGGCCAGGGCGGCGAGCAGGCAGAGCGTGAGAAGCGGCAGTCTTCGCATGGCCAATCCTCCGGACGGTTGCGGCATCGGCGCCGGCGTTTCCCGGATGCATCGCATTTCCCGTGCCGGCCGCGCGCGGGGCACAAAGCCGCCTTTGCCGTGCCTCAGGGAGCGCCTGGCGCGGCCGCGCTGTTGGGCGGCGCCAGACAGCCGCGTGCGCCGTGTGCGCGCGCCGCAGACAGGGGCGTGCCGGCCGGCGCGGCTGGCCTCGACGCATGCGGCGGCGCCGGCCGGGTAGTTGCGCCGATTGTCCGAGCCGCGGCTTTCCATTAGGCTGGCCCACTGCTTTCCGATCCCGCCGGCGCCGCAGCGCCGGTCACTGGAGATGCCCGATGCCCGCCGTGCCAAGCCCGCCGCAGACCGCGTCCCGCCGCAATGGCCTGACCTTCGAGCAATGGCGCGAGGCGATCGACACCAGCTTCCTGCCGCTCGCGTATTCGCGCCAGGCCAGCGGCCGCTTTCATTGCAGCTTCAGCTATGCGCGCTTCGGCGCGTGCGCGGTGGCGGACCTAGAGGTCGACGCGCACCGCGTGGCGCGCGAGCCGCGCCACGCGGCGGCGTCGGACGCGGGCTTCTTCAAGATCTTCTGGCAACTGAGCGGGCACAGCCGCGTGGCGCAGCGCAACAACGCGGCCGAGCTGGCCGCGGGCATGTGGTCCATCTACGATACCGCGCAGCCCTACAGCATCGACATGGGCGAGCGCAGCCGCGTGCTGGTGCTGCTGGTGCCGCAGGCGCACGCGTTCGGCTGGCGCCAGGCGGCGGCGAACCTGGGCGGGCAGGCGCTGCCGGGCGAGGGCGCGGCGCGCATCGCGGTGTCGGCGCTGGGCGCGCTGCTGCACGACACCTGCGCGGGCCACCTGCTGGACCATCACGGGCAGGCCGTGCTGCAGGACTCGGTGGTGTCGCTGATGGAGACCGCGCTGCAGGGCGCGCGCGCGGCGCAGCCGGCGGCCGGCGACATGGACGGCGTGGCCGGCGTGGCGGGCGCCGCGGTGGCGCGCCGCCTGGGCGAGGCGCGCATGCGCCGGCTGGCCGAGTTCGTCGATGCCCAGCTGCATGATCCCGAGCTGTGCGCGCAGCGGCTGGCCACCGTGCTCAACGTGTCCCGCCGCACGCTGTACAACCTGTTCCGCGAGGCCGGCCTCACGCCCCACGCCTACATCCTGTCGCGGCGGCTGCGCCAGGCCGCGCGGCGTCTGTCGGGCGAGCCCGGGCGCACCATCACCGAGATCGCCTTCGCGCTCGGCTTTGCCGATGCCGCGCATTTCAGCCGCGTGTTCCACGAGCGTTTCGGCATGAGCCCGTCGCAATGGCGGCAGCGGCACGCGGGCGTGCATATTGCGCTGCCGCACTGATCCGTCTCTCCGGCCGCAGTCCGCTTTCGCCGCGCTTGCACGCATCGGCAAGCTTTGTGCACGGCCAGACAAGCCATGCGCGCGGGGCCGATGCTAACTTCGTTCTCCATGACAAGGCGCAAGCCGACAATGACCGGAGACGAAGATGAATGCACCCAAGGAAGCCCGCGGCGGCCTGGACCAGGCCATCCGCAATGCCATGCTGGTCGACGGCGAGTGGCGCCAGGCCGCGTCCGGCGAGACCTTCGCCGTGTTCGATCCGGCCACCGGCGAGGCCATCGCGCGCGTGCCCTCGGGCGGCGCGGCCGACGTCGATGCGGCCGTGGCCGCCGCCGGGCGCGCGTTTGCCGGCGGCGCCTGGCCCGCCATGACGCCGGCCCAGCGCGAGCGTTTGCTGCTCAGGCTGGCCGACCTCGTGGAGCAGCACGCCGACGAGCTGGCCCGGCTGGAGACGCTCAACAACGGCAAGCTGCTGGCCTTCGCGCAGGGGCTGGAGGTGGCCGGCAGCGTGCAGTGGCTGCGCTACATGGCCGGCTGGGCCACCAAGATCGAAGGCAGCACGTTCGACATCTCGGTGCCGTTTCCGCCGGGCACGCGCTACCGCGCGTCCACGCGGCGCACGCCGGTGGGCGTGGTGGGCGCCATCGTGCCGTGGAATTTCCCGCTGCTGATGGCGGTGTGGAAGATCGCGCCGGCGCTGGCCTGCGGCTGCACGGTGGTGCTCAAGCCGGCCGAGGAAACGCCGCTGACCGCGCTGCGGCTGGCCGAGCTGGCGCTGGAGGCAGGCTTTCCGGCGGGCGTGTTCAACGTGGTGACGGGCGGCGGCACGACCGGCGCGGCGCTGGTGGCGCACCCCGGCGTGAACAAGATCACCTTCACCGGCTCCACCGAAGTGGGCCGGCTGATCGGCGCGCGCTGCGGGCAGGACATCCGCCGCGTGTCGCTGGAGCTGGGCGGCAAGAGCCCGGTCATCGTGCTGGAGGACTGCGACCCGGCGCGCGCCATCGAGGGCGCGGCTGGCGCCATCTTCCTCAACCAGGGCCAGGTGTGCACGGCCGGCTCGCGCCTGTACGTGGCGCGCCGCCACTACGAGCAGGTGGTCGAGGGGCTGGGCAAGGTGGCCGATGCCACGGTGCTCGGCGCCGGGCTCGACCCGGCCAGCCAGATGGGTCCGCTGGTGTCGGCGCGCCAGCGCGACAAGGTGATGGGCCTGATCGGCACCGGCCGCAGCGAAGGCGCGCAGATCGTCGCGGGCGGCACCGCGCCGGAGCGTCCCGGTTATTTCGTGCGGCCCACGGTGGTGGCCAACGCGGCGTGCAAGGACCTCACGCTGGTGCGCGAGGAAGTGTTCGGGCCGGTGGTGGTGGCCATGCCGTTCGACGACCCGCAGGCCGTGCTGGCCGAAGCCAACCGCTCGGAATACGGCCTCGGCGCCAGCATCTGGAGCAACGACCTGCGCGCGGTGCAGCGGCTGGTGGACGGGCTCGACGCCGGCACGGTCTGGGTCAACACGCACAACATCGTCGACCCCAACATGCCGTTCGGCGGCTACAAGGCGTCCGGCGTGGGGCGCGAGCACGGCTATTCGGCCATCGAGTCGTACACCGAGATCAAGTCGGTCTGCATGGCCTACTGAGCGGCGCCGGACCCCCTCGGGGTAATTCCGGGTATTTAAAAGGTCCGCGTTGCACACATGCTTGGGCCTGCCGCATGCGCCGGCGTGGTGGAGGAGGTCCGCCACGCCGGCCCCGCAGGCGCGGCACCCTCTTGCAGCCCCCCGCAGCCCCGCAGAAGAAGCAAAAAACAAAAGAGAGAGGAGACACGATGCGCCACGAATCCACGCGGGTTCCGTCCCGTGCTTTGCCGCGCCGGTTGCGCGCCGCCGCCGCGCTGCTGGCAGCCGCGGCCATGACGGCATCCCTGCCGGCCGCCGCGCAGGGCCGGCCCGCCCCGCGCGCGGCCACGCCCGACCACATCCGCGCCGTCACGCGCAGCGTCGACGGCGCCTTCATCGAGGCCAACGCGGCCAGGACGCCGGACTGGCCCAGCTACGGGCTGGACTATGCCGAGACCCGCTTCAGCCGGCTCGCGCAGATCAACGCCGACAACGTCAAGGACCTCGGGCTGGTCTGGTCCTACAACCTCGAGTCCACGCGCGGGGTCGAGTCCACGCCGCTGGTGGTGGACGGCATCATGTACGTCACCGCCTCGTGGAGCGTGGTGCATGCGGTGGACACGCGCACCGGCAAGCGCCTGTGGACCTTCGACCCCAAGGTCGACCGCGCGCTCGGCTACCGCGGCTGCTGCGACGTGGTCAACCGTGGCGTGGCGCTGTACCAGGGCAAGGTGTTCGTGGCCGCCTACGACGGCCGGCTGATCGCGCTGGACGCCGCCAGCGGCCGCAAGCTGTGGGAGAAGGACACCATCATCGACCGCAAGCATTCGTACACCATCACCGGCGCGCCGCGCGTGTTCAAGGGCAAGGTCATCATCGGCAACGGCGGCGCGGAGTTCGGCGTGCGCGGCTACATCACCGCCTACGACGCCGGCACCGGCGAGCAGAAATGGCGCTGGTTCACCGTGCCCGGCGACCCCGCCAAGCCGTTCGAGGACGAGTCGATGGCCGCGGCGGCCAGGACCTGGGACCCGGCCGGCAAGTGGTGGGAGGCGGGCGGCGGCGGCACCGCGTGGGATACGCTGGCGTTCGACCCCGAGCTCAACCTCATGTACGTGGGCACCGGCAACGGCTCGCCGTGGGCACGCAGCAAGCGCAGCCCGGCCGGCGGCGACAACCTCTACCTGGCCTCCATCGTCGCGCTCGACCCCGATACCGGCAGATACGTCTGGCACTACCAGGAAACGCCGGGCGACAACTGGGACTACACCTCCACCCAGCAGATGATCCTGGCCGACCTGAACATCGGCGGGCAGGCGCGCAAGGTCATCCTGCACGCGCCCAAGAACGGCTTCTTCTTCGTGATCGACCGCACCAACGGCAAGTTCATCTCGGCGCAGAACTTCGTCGACGTGAACTGGGCCAGCGGCTACGACCAGAACGGCAGGCCGGTGGAGATCCCGGCGGCGCGCGAGGGCGACAAGCCCTATGACGCCATCCCCGGCCCCTACGGCGCGCACAACTGGCACCCGATGTCGTTCAACCCGCAGACCGGCCTGGTCTACCTGCCGGCCCAGCACGTGCCGCTGAACCTGATGGACGACAAGAACTGGACCTTCAACGGCGGCCAGCCGGGCCAGCCGCACGGCAACGTGGGCTGGAACACCGCCAAGTTCCTCAACGCCGAGCCGCCCGCGAGCAAGCCCTTCGGCCGCCTGATCGCGTGGGACCCGGTGCGGCAGAAGGCGGTGTGGACCCAGGAACAGGTTTCGCCGTGGAACGGCGGCACGCTGACCACGGCCGGCAACCTGGTGTTCCAGGGCACCGCGGACGGGCGCTTCATCGCCTACCACGCGGCCAGCGGCGCCAAGCTGTGGGAGTCGCCCACCGGCACCGGCGTGATCGCCGCGCCGGTCAGCTACATGGTGGACGGCAGGCAGTACGTGTCCGTCGCGGTGGGCTGGGGCGGCGTGTACGGTCAGGCCCAGCGCGCCACCGACCGGCAGGGGCCGGGCACCGTCTACACCTTCGCGGTGGGCGGCAAGGCGCCGCTGCCGGCGTTCGCGCAGTACCGCGCCGGCCGACTGCTGTCGGGCGTGAAGTACGACCCGGCCAACGTCGCCGCCGGCACCGCGCTCTATGTCAGCAACTGCGTGCTGTGCCACGGCGTGCCGGGCGTGGACCGCGGCGGCAACATTCCCAACCTGGGCTACCTGGACACCACCTACATCGAGCATCTCGACAAGATCGTCTTCAAGGGGCCCGCGATGGCGCGCGGCATGCCGGACTTCACCGGCAAGCTGAGCAGGGAGGACGTGGAGAAGATCAAGGCGTTCATCCAGGGCACCGCCGACGCGATCCGGCCCAGGTGAGCGCCGGGCGGCCCTGGCAAACCGCGCGTGATCGGGCACAATCGGGCGGCGGTGGCGCAGGATCCGATCAACGAACCCGGGACAGGCACATGGCGGGCAACAGGGCGCGCGCGCGGGGTGGCAGGCCGGCTGGCGCGCAGGCCGGCGGACCGGCCGGCGGACCGGCTGGCCGGCATGCGCCGCCGCGTCCCGCGCGGCGCCTGTGCTGCCTGGCCGCTGCCAGGCTTGTGGCCTTGCTCGCGGCGGGCGCCGGCGGCGCCTTTGCCGACGACACGCTGCCCGACGTGGTGGTCGGCGCCAGCCGCGCCGAGCAGAAGCGCTTCGACGCGCCCGCCGCCATCGACAGCGTGCCGGTCGACCCGATGGCCGCGCCCAGCGCGCTGGTCAACCTTTCCGAACTGCTGGCCGGCGTGCCGGGCGTGACCGCGCGCGAGCGCCAGAACTATTCGCAGGACCTGCAGCTGGCCGTGCGCGGCTTCGGCAGCCGCTCCACCTTCGGCGTGCGCGGCGTGCGGCTGTTCGTCGACGGCATTCCCGCCACCATGCCGGACGGCCAGGGGCAGGCCTCGACCTTCGACCTCAACAACGCCAGCCGCATCGAGGTGCTGCGCGGCCCCTTCGCGCAGATGTACGGCAATGCGTCGGGCGGCGTGGTGCAGGTCTTCACGCCGGACCCGCCCAGGGCGCCGATGGCGCGCGCGTCCACCGGCTTCGGCTCGGACGGGCAGTGGACCGCCGGCGTCACGCTGGGCGGCGGCAACGACAAGATCGGCGCCACGCTCGACGCCTGGTCCTTCGAGACCGACGGCTACCGCGACCACGGCGCGGTGCGGCGGCGCCAGCTCAACGCCAAGGTGGTGGCCGAGCCGGCGGCGGGCACCCGCCTCACCGCGCTGCTCAACATCTTCGACCAGCCGCTGGCGCAGGACCCGCTCGGCCTCACGCGCGCGCAGGCCGAAGCCCGCCCGCGCCAGTCGGTGCCGCTGTCGGCGCAGTTCGACACCGGCAAGACCGTCAGGCAGGCCCAGGGCGGGCTGGCGTGGGAGCAGCGCCTGGGCGAGCGCGACCGCATCCAGGCCCGCGCCTACGGCGGCACGCGCGCATTGACCCAGTACCTGGGCTTCAGCGGCGCCGCGCCGAATTCCGCCGGCGGCATCGTCGACATCGACCGCAGCTATGGCGGCGCGGCGCTGTCGTGGCACCACGACACGCGCTTCGCCGGCCTGCCGCTGCTGTGGAGCGCCGGCATCGAGGCCGACGGCATGCGCGACGCGCGCACCGGCTACGTCAACCAGAACGGCACGCAGGGCGCGCCGCGCCGCGACGAGACCGACACCGCCAGCAGCTACGGCGCCTACGCCCAGTTCGACTGGACCTGGCACCCGGCGTGGCGGCTGGTGGGCGGCGTGCGCGCGAGCCGGGTCCGGCTCGGCATCGCCGACCATTTCGTCACCGCCGCCAGCCCCGACGACAGCGGCAACAACACCTTCGGCAACGTCAGCCCGGTGCTCGGCGTGGTGTGGCAGGCGTTCGAGTCCGTCAACGTCTACGCCAACCTCGGGCGCGGCTTCGAGACCCCGACGCTGACCGAGGTGGCCTACGGCCCTGCCGGCACCGGCACCAACCTCGGGCTGAGTCCGTCCACCAGCCGCCAGGGCGAACTGGGCGTCAAGTGGCAGGGCGCCAGCCAGCGCGTCGAGGCGGCCCTGTTCGACGCCGACAGCCGCAACGAGATCGTGCCGCTGTCCAACGACAACGGCCGCAGCGTCTACCAGAACGTCGACGGCGTGCGCCGGCGCGGCTTCGAGCTGGCCTGGCACGGCGCGTTCGGCGCGGGGCAGCGCTACGGCGCCGGGCTGGCCTACACCTGGCTGGACGCCCATTTCGGCGAAGCCTTCGTCAACGCCCAGGGCCAGACCGTGGCCGCCGGCGCCCGCGTGCCCGGCACCGCGCGCCACAGCCTGAACTTCGAGGCCACCTGCCGCCCCGTGGCCGGCCTCGTGCTGGGCGCGGAAATGCGCGTGGAAGGGCGGGTCTTCGCCGACGACCTCAACACCCAGGCCGCGCCCGGCTACGCCAGCTTCAACCTGCGCGCCGGCTACGCCTTCCGCGTGGGGCGCACGCGCTGGTATGCGTTCGGGCGCATCGACAACCTCGCCGACCGGCGCTACATCGGCTCGGTGATCGTCAACGAAAGCAACGGCCGCTACTTCGAGCCGGCGCCCGGGCGGCGCTTTTTCCTGGGGCTGCGCGCGCAGATCTGACGGCGCCGGGCGGCCTGCGCGGCGCAATGCCGCCGCAATGCCGCCGGCCTGCACTAAACTGTCGCATGGCCACGGCCGCGTGGCGCCGCTCCGCACGTCCACATGCAAGACCACATGCAAGACGATACCCAGCCCTCGACATCCGCCACGCCCCCGGCCCCGGCCGCGTCTTCCGCACCTTCCGCGCCTTCCGGTCCTTCCGCGCCTTCCGCCGTCGACGACCACACCCGCAGGATCATGCTGTGGGTCGTGGCCGTCGGCTTCTTCATGCAGACGCTGGACTCCACCATCGTCAACACCGCCTTGCCCTCGATGGCCAGGAGCCTCGGTGAAAGCCCGCTGCGCATGCAGTCGGTGATCATCGCCTATTCGCTGACAATGGCGGTCATCATCCCGGCCTCGGGCTGGCTGGCCGACCGCTTCGGCACCCGCACCATCTTCCAGACCGCCATCGGCCTGTTCGTGGCCGGCTCGCTGGCGTGCGCGTACTCCAACACGCTGACCATGCTGGTGGTCTCGCGCGTGCTGCAGGGCGTGGGCGGCGCGATGCTGCTGCCGGTGGGGCGGCTGGCCGTGCTGCGCACCTTCCCGCGCGACCAGTACCTGCAGGCGCTGAGCTTCGTCGCCATCCCGGGCATGGTCGGGCCGCTGATCGGGCCGACGCTGGGCGGCTGGCTCACCGAGGCGTTCTCCTGGCACTGGATCTTCCTCATCAACGTGCCGGTGGGCCTGCTGGGCGGGCTGGCCACGCTGCGCTACATGCCCAACAGCCGCCTGCACGGCGTGGCGCGCTTCGACACCAGCGGCTACGTGCTGCTGGCCATCGCCATGCTGACGCTGTCGTTCTCGCTCGACGGCCTGGCCGAGCTCGGCTTCGAGCACGCCGTGGTGCTGATGCTGCTGATCGCCAGCATGGCCTCGCTCACCGCCTACGTGCTGCACGCCACGCGGCACCGCCGCCCGCTGTTCGCGCTGCGGCTGTTCCGCATCCACACCTTCAGCGTGGGGCTGCTGGGCAACCTGTTCGCGCGCATCGGCAACGGCGCCATGCCGTTCCTGGTGCCGCTGACCCTGCAGATCAGCCTCGGCTACTCGCCGCTGCAGGCCGGCATGATGATCCTGCCCGTCACCGCCGCGGGCATGGCCTCCAAGCGCCTGGCCACGAAGCTGATCGAACGCTACGGCTACCGCAGGGTGCTCGTCACCAACACCTTCGTGGTGGGGCTGACGATGGCGTCGTTCGCGGTGATCTCGCCGCGCGAGCCGTTCGCGCTGATCCTGCTGCAACTGGCGGTGTTCGGCGCGGTCAACTCGATCCAGTTCACCGCCATGAACACCGTCACGCTCAAGGACCTCGGCACCGCCGGGGCCAGCGGCGGCAACAGCCTGCTGTCGATGGTGCAGATGCTGTCGATGAGCCTGGCGGTGACGTCGGCCGGCGCCTTGCTGGCGACGTTCCAGGGCGTCTTCGCCCGCCACGGCACGACCTCGGCGCTGCCGGCGTTCCATGCCACCTTCATCTGCGTGGGGCTGATCACCTCGGCCTCGGCGTGGATCTTCCTGCAGTTGTCGCCGGACGTGGCGCGGCCGGCGGGCAAGAAGATGGCGGACGCGGGCGAGATGTGAGAGGGCGCGCCACCCAACCCCAAGCCGAGACCGATTCCCGCCCTCCGGAGACCCGATGCCCCATCTCGACCACGCCGGCGCTTCGCTGTTCTACACCCTGGAAGGCCCCGATTCCGCGCCGGTCCTGATCTTCTCCAACGCGCTCGGCACCGACCACACCATGTGGGCGCCGCAGGCCGAAGCGCTGCGCGGGCAGTTCCGCATCCTGCGCTACGACACGCGCGGCCACGGCCGCTCGACCCTGCCGCCGGGGCCGTTCACGGTGGCCGGGCTGGGCGGCGACGTGCTGGCGCTGATGGACGCGCTCGGCATCCGCGAGGCCGCGTTCTGCGGCCTGTCGATGGGCGGGCTGACCGGCATGTGGCTCGGCGTCAATGCGCCGCGGCGCTTCACCCGCCTGGTGCTGGCCAACACCGCGGCCAGGATCAGCACGGCCGCGTCCTGGAACACCCGCATCGACGGCGCGCTGCGCGGCGGCATGGCGCCGCTGGTGGCGGCCTCGGTGCAGCGCTGGTTCACGCCGGCGTTCGCGTCGGCGGCGGGCGCCGGGCTCGACGGCCTGCGCGCCGTGCTGGCGGGGCTCGATGCGCGCGGTTATGCCGCGAACTGCGCCGCCCTGCGCGATGCCGACCTGCGCGAGGCGGTCGGGGCCATTCCCGTTCCCGTGCTGGTGATCGCGGGCAGCGCCGACCTGTCGACCCCGCCCGCGGCGGGCCGCGCGCTGGCGGACGCCATTCCCGGCGCGCGATACGTGGAGCTGGAAGCCGCGCACCTGTCCAGCTTCGAGCAGCCCGCGCGCTTCACCGATGCGCTGCGCGATTTCCTCGGCGCCGAGGCGAGGCCGCGCGGCGATGCCGGGCGCCACCAGGAAGCTGTCTCGGTTTCAGGATGAAGCGCGGCGGTCCTGGCCCGGGCGGAGCAGGGCATTCGGATCGCGCGGCGGCCCGCCTGCGCAACGACGCCGGGATCTTCCCGAGACCCCTTCCGGGCCAACCTCGCCGCCGCGCGCGCGTTCAGGCCAGGCAGGCTTCCAGGTCGAACGCGTCGATCTGCTCCGGCCGCATGTAGCGCCGGGCGTAGGCGAGATAGACGCCGGAGCGCAGGAACAGGTCGAACAGGTCCGGGTCGATATGGTGGTTGTTCTTCATGGCCACCATGATCTCCATCGCCTCGGAGAGCATCTTGCCTTTCTTGTAGGGCCGGTCGTCGGCGGTCAGCGCCTCGAACACGTCGGCGATGGCCATCATGCGCGCGGCCGGGCTCATCTGCTCGCGCGTCAGTCCCTTCGGGTAGCCGGTGCCGTCCATCTTCTCGTGATGGCCGCCGGCGATCTCCGGCACGTTGCGCAGGTGGCGCGGGAAGGGCAGCGCGCTGAGCATCTTGATGGTCTGCACGATGTGCTCGTTGATCTTGTAGCGCTCCTCCTCGGTCAGCGTGCCGCGGCCGATCGACAGGTTGTGGAGCTCGCCGCGGTCGTACAGGTGCTCGGGCGGCTTGACCGTGAACCCCCACGGATTGCCGGCCGGCAGGCGCTCGCGCTCGGGGCGCGCGAACAGGTGCTCGGGCTTGTCGGCCAGCAGCGGCTCCGCCGCCGGCAGCGGCGGGGCGGGCTGCGCCTCCTTGCGCCTGCGCTCGTCGCGGGAGATGCCGAGCCGGTCGTCCAGCGTGCGCAGCCACGTGCGCGAGCCGATCGCGCGCAGCCGCTCGATCTTCTCCTGCGCCATGAATTCGCCGCCGTGGTTGCAGGCCGCCACGAAGGCGAATTCCTCGTCCAGCACCGCCTGCGCCGGCGCCGCCGCCGCGCGCACGGCGGCGAGATCGGCGCCGCCCGCGCGCAGCGCCTGCTCGCATCGTTCGACGTAGGCGTCGCGCTTGAGCAGCTCGAAGCGCATGCGGATCTCGTGGATGCGGTCGTAGAGCGTCTCCAGCTTGGTCGCCTTGTCGACCACGAACTCCGGCGTCGTCACCTTGCCGCAGTCGTGCAGCCACGCGGCGATATGCAGTTCCTCCCACTGCGCCTCGCTGAGCTGGTAGCTGGCGTAGGGGCCGCGGTCGGCGTCGCAGGCGGCGCGCGCCAGCATCTTGGTCAGTTCCGGCACGCGCTGGCAGTGGCCGCCGGTGTAGGCGCTCTTGGCGTCGATGGCGCCCGCCAGCATCTGGATGAAGCTCTCCATCAGCTCCTTGCGCCCGCGCGACAGCAGCTGGTTGTCGATGGCCACCGCCGCCGTGCCCGACAGCGCCTCGACGAAGGCCGCGCGCGACGACGGCAGATTGTCTTCCATGCCGGTCTCCGGCAGGAACACCAGCGACAGCGTGCCCACCACTTCGTCCTGCCGGTTCTTCAGGGGCAGCGCGAGCACGCGGAAGTGCGGCGACCGCAGGCGCGCGAACAGGTGTCCGTAGGTGGTGGCCAGGGCCGGATCGTCCTGGCTGGCTTCGATGCTGACGGTGCGGCCGTCGCGCGCCGCCTGCATGGCGGCCGAGGGGTTGGTGGGGTCGTTCAGCGACCACCCCTTCACGCCGGAGAGGTCGCCGCGCGCGCCGCCCACGCGGATGGCCGCCGGCTCGAGCGTCTGGCCGTCGGTGGCCAGCAGGTGGATGGCGCCCTCGCTGGCGCCGCTGACGGAGATCGTCTCGGTCAGGATGCGGTCCAGCAGCGTCTCGAAATGATGCTCGCTGGACAAGGCGTCGGAGATTTCCAGGAAGCGCCGCAGCGTCTCCTTCATGCCGAGCATCGCGGTGGCGAGGCGGTCGATCTCGCGGATGTGGCTGCGCGGCTGCCCGGTGAAGCTGAAGTCGAAGCGCCGGATCGCGGCCGCCTGCCGCCCCAGTTCCTCCAGCGGCCGGGCGATCAGGCTGGCCGCCCAGTGCAGCAGCGGCAGCATCAGCAGCACGATGCCGCCGGTGATCAGCAGCGACAGCCTGCGGCTGCGGATCGCGTTGGCCTGGAGTTCGTCGCGCGGCGCGGCGATGGCCAGCATCAGCGGCGCGCCGGCGGGATTGGGCAGCGGCTCCAGGCGCGTCACCCACTCGCGCTCGTCCACCGACAGCATGGCGACGCCGGGCTGCGGGCCGCGCCCATGCTGCTGCCACAGCGCGCTCAGGACCGGCACGCCGAGCGCCGCCACGCCGGGCGCCTGCCCGGACGCGCCGCCCGGCTGCCCGGCGCGCGAGTAGGCCAGCACCGTGCCCTGCGCATTCACGATCATTAACTCCGCCGACGGCGTGATGTGCTGCCGCGCCAGCATTTCCGACAGGTCCCGCAGGCTGACGTCGACGCCCGCCACCGCGCGCCCCTGCGCGCTGGCCAGCGTGAGGCCCAGCTCCTGCGTGGTGGCGAAGCGGTAAGGACCGGTCTGCACCACGGCGCCGGCGGCGGCCGTGGCGGCGGTGAACCAGGGCCGCGCGCGCGGATCGTAGCGGTAGTCCGGCTCGTCGCGCTCGGCCAGCAGCCGCAGCCCGGCGTCGTAGAAGGCGAAGCGGCCGCGCGTCGCGCCGCCGGAGCGGTCCACCGACTGCAGCAGGAAGGCGGCGCCGGCTGGCGTGTCGGGCACGGCCTGCGGACCGGCCGCGCGCAGGTTGCGCAGCAGCACGAAAGACCCGTCGCCGGTGCCGCCGTAGACCGCCGACAGCGACGGGTTGTGCCGCAGAGCGGTCGCCAGCACCGGCAGTTGCGCCAGCCGCGTGGCCTGGTCCGGCGCGCTCAGCAGCGGCGTCTGCGCCAGCAGCACGGCGGTCAGCCGCGCGGGCCGCAGCTCGGCCTCGGCCGAGGCGACCGCCTCCCGGCCGACCCGCTCGAAGGTGGTTCGCGCCTGCACCAGCATGAGCTGCCTGCTCGCATGCCGCTCGTACAGCGTGAGCGCGCCGTAGAGCAGCAGCACCATGCCGGCCATGAGGACCAGCAGCGTGATGTAGATCGAATACGGCGACAAGATTCCGGACTGGCGCTCTGGAGTGGCGGCATGCATGGTAGTGGTCCGAGGAGGTACGGTTGACCTGGTCCGTACCGCAAACAGCATCACGGCGCGGGCGCGCTGGCGCGCGATCGTGACGGTGATATGAAGCGGCGGATGCGTCGTCCCCTTGCCGCTTGCCCATGCACAAAGGCCGGAAAAATGCCGCCGGCCGGTGTGTCGGGCTGATTCTGTCATAAGCGTTTTTCAAATGATATGGCGTGCCGCGCATTCGCTCCTTCGCCACATGCGGCGCGCGATATTCGTGCGCGGCAGGAAATGGCGCAATTCAATCCGATTGCGAAAATTCCGCGGCGTTTCCTTATGCCAATGCGGATGTCGATGGCGCGCAGCGGCCGTGGCAGCCACGCCGGACGCCAATTCGCGGGCAGCGGGTTTCGCCATGATTTGTCGCGACCGCGCCTGGCCGGCCATAACCCGCTTATGGCCGGTGGCGGCGCGCGAGCGAATCCGCGCCAGGCGGCGAACATGGCGCGGCGGCCGAATGTTGCGGGTAGATCTGGAAATGCCTGGAGGCGTTTCGGGCCGGTATTGTTTTTTTCGTGCCGCTCGCGATAGCCTGCGGATTTTCCGTGCGGCGCATTCCCGCGCGCATCAGCCGAATATCGCGGCACGGGCGGGGCTGGCGTTCTGCGCCGCCGTCCCCGCCCTCATGCCCTGAGCCGCCCGCATGGCGGCTTTCCCTGGCTTCAGCAGTTGCAGTCCGGCGCGGGCGCGATCACGCCCGCGGCCGCCGGGGCCGCGGCGTGGTCCTTGCCGATGGCGCGGAAGCTGCCGAGCAGCGCCAGTCCGATCACCGCCAGGGCCGCGCCCAGGCCGAAGTCGGTCGGGATGCCGGCGTGGTCCACGATGCCGCCGCCAACCGAGGAGCCCACCGCGATGGCCACCTGGATGATGCCGACGAACAGCGCCGAGCCGGCCTCGGGCAGGTCGGCGGTGGAGCGCTGGATCCATACGCTGAGGCACAGCGGGATCGCGCCGAAGGCGATGCCCCACGCCAGCACGGTCGCCACCACCGCCGGCGCCGCATGCCGCAGCGCGGGCATCGCCAGCAGCGAGACCATCAGTATCACGATCATCGCCGCGAGCGACGCGCTGAGGTTGCGTCCCACCGTGGCCGAGACCGCGAAGTTGGAGACGAAGCCGATGATGCCGAAGCCGAGCAGCACCAGGGTGATGCTCTGCGCGCTGAAGTCGGCGTATTGCTGGAGGAACGGCGCGATGAAGGTGTAGGACGAGAAGTGGGCGCCGAACACGAAGGCGACCATGATCAGGCTGCGGCGCGAATGCGTGCGGCGCAGCAGCGCGAGCAGGTCGGCCATGCGCAGCGCGGCTTTCGACGGCAGCGCCGGCACCAGCATGGCCTGGGCCACCAGCGCGACCGCCACCAGCACGCCGGTGGCCATGAACGAGGCGCGCCATGAGGCGAGACCGGCGATGAAGGTGCCCAGCGGCACGCCGATCACGGTGGCGCACGTCACGCCCGCGAGGATCATCGCGGTGGCCTTCGGCGCTTCGTGGGGGTGCACCAGCCGGCCCGCCGCGGCCAGCGCGAGCGTCCAGAAGCCGCCCAGGCTCGCGCCCAGCAGCGCGCGGCCGACCAGCATGACCGTGAAGCTCGGCGCGAATGCCGAGATCAGGTTCGACGCCAGCAGCAGCACCGACAGGACCAGCAGGATCAGGCGCCGGTCGATGCGTCCGGCGCCCAGCATCATGCCCGGCGCGGAGATGGCGGCCAGGATGCCGGGCGTCGTCACCATGAGTCCCGCGGTGCCCGGCGTCACGCCGAATTCCGCGGCGACCTGCGGCAGCAGTCCGACCGGCAGGAATTCCGTGGTCACGAACGCGAACGCGCCCACCGTTACCGATCCGACCGCCAGCCACGCCCGCAGGGGCGAATCGGCGTGGGGATTGTTCGTTGCGTCACCCGCGGGGTGACTGCCTTCCATCATCATGAGTCTGCTCGTTTGCTTGTCTGTTGCGGATCTGCGGGGCGCGACCCGGAAAGACGGGCAACATACCACCGCCGCGCGCTTTGCGCTGGCGGCCCGCAAATACCGCGCTAATCCCCGGTCCGCGGCAGGGTCTTCATCGTACTTACACATGGCGGGCGCCGCCGCCGGCGCGCGGGCCGGCATTTTCTGCCGCGAAGCGAGGTTTCGCGCCGGGCTCAAGCCGTTTCCGCCACCCTGATCTCCGTCAGCAGCTTCTTCAGTTCCGGCACGCAGGAGCCGCAGTTGCCGCCGGCCTTGACGCAGGCCGTGATCTCGGCGGGCGTGGCGAGGTTGTGCTTGCGCACCGCGTCGCAGATCGTATTGCGGCCCACGCCGAAGCACGAGCACACCGTGGGGCCGGCATCCACGCCTTTTTCCAGCGGCTGGCCGAGCAGCAGGCCGATGCGGTCGGCATCTTCCAGGCGCTCCCTGGCGAACAGCGTGGACAGCCACGCGCGCGAGGGCAGCTCGGGCCGGGTGGCGACGTAGATGCAGCTCTGCAGGCGGTCGTCGACCACGTGGCCGGCGTGGTAGATGCCGGCGCTGCGGTCTTCGTATTCGATCCAGTCGGCGTCGGGGTCGGTGATGCCGAGCAGGGCGCGCGCCCACGCGGCGCGGTCGTCGACGTTCTCGCGGCCGGCGAATTCGTAGCGCTGGAACTGGCGGCCCTGCACGCGCGTCCAGTAGGTCAGGGCGTTGCCGGACAGCTCGCCGCGGCTGAGCGCGAAGCCGTGCCACGAGACCGGGAACGCCTCCACGCGCGCCGGCGTGTGCTTGAACTCGGGCTCGCCGGAGAGCGGGTCCACCACCGGGTTGACCAGGGCGCCGACGCGCGCGTCGGAGCTGAACTGGTCGTTCCAGTGGATCGGCACGAATACGCTGCCGCGCGCGATGCCGCCGCTGTGCTGCACGCGCGCCACCAGCGCGCCCCAGCGGGTGCTCACGCGCGCCAGCTTGCCTTCGCCCACGCCGCACAGCAGCGCGTCCTGCGGGTGCATGTCGACGAACGGCTCGGCGATGTGGTCGGCCAGCCTGGGCGATTTGCCGGTGCGCGTCATGGTGTGCCACTGGTCGCGCACGCGGCCGGTGTTGAGCACGAGCGGGTATGCGTCGTCGGTGGCGTTGGCCGGCGCGCGCGGCGCGGTGGCGACGAAGCGGGCGCGGCCGTCCGCGTGGGCGAAGCGGCGGTCGGCGAACAGGCGCTCGGTGCCGCGGCTGCCGCGCAGCGCCGGCGCGCTGGCCGCCACCGGCCATTGCACCGGCGGCATTGCGTCGAACTGCGCGCGGCTCATGCCGGCCAGCCCGGCGATGTTGAAGACGCGCGGCGCGTGCGTGGCGTCCGCGCCGCCGTTGCGGTAGGCGCTCAGCCGCGCGTGCTCGTCGAAGATCTCGTGCACGCCGCCGTAGGCGAAGCCGTCGAAGCCCATGCGCGTGGCCACGTCGCACAGGATGCGCCAGTCCGCGCGCGCTTCGCCGGGCGCGGGCAGGAACGCGCGCTGGCGCGAGATGCGGCGCTCGGAGCTGGTCACGGTGCCGTCTTTCTCGCCCCAGCCGAGCGCGGGCAGCAGCACGTGCGCGGCGTCGTTGGTGTCGGTGCGCAGCATGATGTCGGAGCTGACCACCAGTTCGCAGCGGGCCAGCGCGCGGCGGGCCTGGTCGGCGTCGGGCAGGCTCACCACCGGGTTGGTGGCGATCACCCACACCGCCTTGACGCGGCCCTGCTCGATGGCTTCGAACAGTTCCACCGCCTTGAGGCCGGGCTTGTCCGCGATGGCGGGCGAGCCCCAGAACGACTGCACGATCTCGCGGTGCAGCGGCTCGGCCAGCTCCATGTGGGCGGCCAGCATGTTGGCCAGGCCGCCGACTTCGCGCCCGCCCATCGCGTTGGGCTGGCCGGTCAGCGAGAACGGCCCCGCGCCGGGCTGGCCGATGCGGCCGGTGGCGAGGTGGCAGTTGATGATGCTGTTGACCTTGTCGGTGCCTGCCGAGGACTGGTTGACGCCCTGCGAGAACGCCGTGACCACCCTGGGCGTGGCGGCGAACAGCGCGTAGAACGCGCGCAGGTCGGCCACGTCGAGCCTGCAGGCGCGGGCCACCGTGTCGAGGTCGGCGCAGTCCGGGCCGGCGGCGGCCAGCGCGTCATCGAGGCCGCTGGTGTGGGCGGCGATGAAATCCGCGTCGGCGGCGCCGTGCTGCGCGAGATAGTGCAGCAGGCCGTTGAACAGCCACACGTCGGTGCCGGGCTTGACCGGCAGGTGCAGGTCGGCCAGCTCGCAGGTGGCGGTGCGGCGCGGGTCGATCACCACCAGCTTCATGCCGGGGCGCGCTTCCCTCGCCCGCGACAGGCGCTGGAACAGGATCGGATGGCACCACGCGGTGTTGGAGCCGACCAGCACGACGAGGTCGGCCAGCTCCAGGTCCTCGTAGTTGCCCGGCACCAGGTCCTCGCCGAAGGCGCGCTTGTGCCCGGCCACCGCCGACGACATGCACAGGCGCGAGTTGGTGTCGATGTTGGCGCTGCCGATGAAGCCCTTCATCAGCTTGTTGGCGATGTAGTAGTCCTCGGTCAGCAGCTGGCCGGAGACGTACAGCGCCACGGCGTCGGGGCCGTGCTCGGCGATGATGTCCCGGAAGCCCCGCGCCACGCGGTCGAGCGCGTGGTCCCACGAGACCTGCGTGAGCGCGCCGCCGGCGCCGCGCACCTGCGGATGCAGCAGGCGGCCTTCCAGCCCGGTGGTCTCGGCCAGCGCCGAGCCCTTGACGCACAGGCGGCCCTGGTTGGAGCCGTGGCTGGCGTCGCCGGCCACCTCGACGCTGCCGTCGGCATGGCGCGTGGCGCGCACGCCGCAGCCCACGCCGCAGTAGGGGCAGGTGGTGTCGGTGACGGTGGCCGCGGTGCCGGTGGCGGCGATGACGGGAATATCGGACAGGTTCACGGTGGCGCTCGTTGCTGACGGTTCTATCGGAGGCGGCGCGGCATTCAGGCCGCCAGCGCCTCGCACTGCGCGCGGCCGAACAGCAGGCGCTGGCGCATCGCGCCGACCGGCGCGCCGCGCTGGATCAGGTCGAAGTACCAGGGGCCGTCCTGCACGTCGCCGTACAGCACCGCGCCGACCAGGCGGCCGTCCTGCAATACCAGCCGCTTGTAGACGCCGCGGCGCGCGTCGCGCATGACCAGGTCCTCGCTGCCCGCGCCGCCGATGAAGTCGCCGGCGGAGTACAGGTCCACGCCCGTCACCTTGAGCTTGGTGGCGGTGGCCTGCTGCACGTAGCGGCGGTGCCCGGCGCCGGCCAGGTGGGCGGCGGCCACGCGGGCCTGGTCCCAGATCGGCGCCACCAGGCCGAAGGTGGCCTGGCGGTGCTGCACGCATTCGCCCACGGCGTACACGCGCGGATCGTAGGTCTGCAGCGTGTCGTCCACCACGATGGCGCGCTCGCAGTGCAGGCCGGCCTGCCGCGCCAGTTCGATGTTGGGCCGCACGCCCGCGGTCATCACCACCAGATCGGCGGGGACGCTGGTGCCGTCCTTGAAGCTCACGCCGGTCACGCGCGTCTCGCCGAGGATGGCGCTGGTATGCGCGTTGAGCAGGAAGCGCAGGCCCTTGCGCTCCAGCGCCTGCTTGAGCAGGGCCGAGGCGGGCGCGTCGAGCTGACGGTCCATCAGGCTGCCGGTGACGTGCACCACGCTGACTTCCATGCCCTGGCGCATCAGGCCGTTGGCGGCCTCCAGGCCCAGCAGGCCGCCGCCGATCACCACCGCGTGGCGGTGGTCGCGCGCCGCGGCCAGCATGGTTTCCACGTCCTGGATGTCGCGGAAGGCGATCACGCCGTCGAGCTGGTGGCCCGGCACCGGGATGATGAAGGGCTTGGAGCCGGTGGCCAGCAGCAGGCGGTCGTAGCGCACCTCGCGGCCCGACTGTGAGCGCACCATGCGGCGCGCGCGGTCGATGGCCACCACCGGGTCGCCGGCCAGCAGCTCGATGCCGTTCTGCGCATACCACTCGCGCGTGTTGAGCATGATGTCGGCGATGGTCTTCTCGCCGGCCAGCACCGGCGAGAGCAGGATGCGGTTGTAGTTGCCGTGCGGCTCGGCGCCGAACACGGTGATGTCGTAGAGGTCGGGCGCCAGCTTGAGCAGTTCCTCGACCGTGCGCATGCCGGCCATGCCGTTGCCGACCACCACCAGGCGGGGCTTGGGGCTTGCGCTCATGCGGCCACCCACACCTTGCCGTCGTAGACGCGCGCCGGGTAGGCCGCCACGGAATGCTCGGGCGCCTCCAGGCATTCGCCGGTGCGCAGGTCGAAGTGCTGCTTATAGATCGGCGAGGCCACCACCACGCGCTCGCCCAAGCTGCCGACCAGCCCGCGCGACAGCACCGCGGCGTGGGAGTTGGGGTCGTAGTTGGCGATGGCGAAGACCTGCTCGGCCTCGCCCGCGCCGACGCGGAACACGGCGATCTGCGCCTGGTCCACCAGCGCGCACACGCCGGTATTGGGCACGATGTCGCGCAGGGCGCAGACGGCGGTCCAGGTCTCGGGCTGGCGGGCTTGGCTCATGCTTGTTCTCCTTGGGTCTGGCGCGGTGGGGCGGGTGGCTCGGGCGGGGCGGCTCAGGCGGCCTTGACGACGGTCACGGGGATCTGTTCGATCCGGGAGCGATGCAAGATCCGTTCCTCGGGCGTGGCCGGGCGGACCTGGCCGCGCTCCTCCATGAACACCAGGTTGTCGTCGCGCAGGTCGCTGTTGACGAAGTGGCGGAAGCGCTTGCGCGTCTCCGGGTTGGTCACGGCCAGCTTCCATTCGTCCTCGTAGGTGTCCACCACGTGCTGCATCTGCGCTTCCAGTTCGGCGCCGATGCCCAGGCTGTCCTCCAGCACCACCGCCTTGAGGTAGTCCAGGCCGCCTTCGAGGTTGTCGCGCCAGGTGCTGGTGCGCTGCAGGCGGTCGGCGGTGCGCACGTAGAACATCAGGAAGCGGTCCACGTAGCGCAGCAGCGCGGCGCGGTCCAGGTCGCTGGCCAGCAGCTCGGCGTGGCGCGGCTTCATGCCGCCGTTGCCGCACACGTACAGGTTCCAGCCGCGCTCGGTGGCGATGATGCCCACGTCCTTGCCCTGCGCCTCGGCGCATTCGCGCGTGCAGCCGGACACGCCGAACTTGATCTTGTGCGGCGCGCGCAGGCCCTTGTAGCGGTTCTCGATCTCGATGGCCAGGCCGACCGAGTCGTCCACGCCGTAGCGGCACCACGTCGAGCCCACGCACGACTTCACCGTGCGCAGCGACTTGCCGTAGGCGTGGCCCGACTCGAAGCCGGCCGCGATCAGTTCTTCCCAGATCATCGGCAGCTCTTCCAGGCGCGCGCCGAACATGTCGACGCGCGCGCCGCCGGTGATCTTGGTGTAGAGGCCGTATTTCTTGGCCACCTGGCCCACCGCGATCAGGCCGTCGGGCGTGACTTCGCCGCCCGGCATGCGCGGCACCACCGAGTAGGTGCCGTCCTTCTGGATGTTGCCGAGGAAGTAGTCGTTCGAGTCCTGCAGGCTGGCGTGCTCTTCCTTGAGCACGAACTCGTTCCAGCACGAGGCCAGGATGTTCGCCACGGTGGGCTTGCAGATGTCGCAGCCCAGGCCCTTGCCGTGCGCGGCCAGCAGCTCGCCGAAGCTCCTGAAGCCGCCCACGCGCACCAGGTGGTAGAGCTCCTGGCGCGAATAGGCGAAGTGCTCGCACAGGTGGTTGTTGACCGCCAGGCCCTGCTTCTTCATCTCGGCCTTCATCACCTGCGTGACCAGCGGCACGCAGCCGCCGCAGGTGCTGCCGGCCTTGGTGCAGCTCTTGAGCGCGCCGATGGTGGCGGCGCCGTCGCGCACGGCGGCGCAGATGTCGCCCTTGGAGACGTTGTTGCACGAGCAGATCTGCGCGGCGTCGGGCAGCGCGTCGGCGCCCAGCGCCGGCCTGGCCTGGCCGTCGGAGGACGGCAGGATCAGGAATTCGGGCGACTCGGGCAGCTCGATCTTGTTGAGCATCATCTGCAGCAGCGTGCCGTATTCCTCGGCGTCGCCGACCAGCACGCCGCCCAGCAGGTACTTGCCGCAGTCGGACACCACCAGCTTCTTGTAGACCTGCTTGCGCTCGTCGGTGAACTGGTAGGCGCGCGCGCCGGGTGCGCTGCCGTGCGGGTCGCCCAGGCTGGCCACGTCCACGCCCATCAGCTTGAGCTTGGTGCTCATGTCGGCGCCGGCGAACTCGGCCTGGTGGCCCAGCAGGTGCTTCGCCGCCACGCGCGCCATTTCGTAGCCGGGCGCGACCAGCCCGTAGATCTTGCCTTGCCACAGCGCGCATTCGCCGATGGCGTAGACGTCCGGGTCGGAGGTCAGGCACTGGTTGTCCACGGCGATGCCGCCGCGCTCGCCCACCGCCAGGCCGGCCGCGCGCGCCAGTTCGTCGCGCGGGCGGATGCCGGCGGAGAACACGATCATGTCGGTCTCCAGGTGGCTGCCGTCGGCGAAGTTCATGCGGTGCGTGCCGGCCTCGCCGTCGACGATCTCCACGGTGTTCTTGCGCGTGTGCGCGGTCACGCCGAGGTCTTCGATCTTCCGGCGCAGCATCTCGCCGCCGCCGTCGTCCACCTGCACCGCCATCAGGCGCGGGGCGAACTCCACCACGTGGGTCTGCAGGCCCATGTCGCGCAGCGCCTTGGCGCATTCCAGCCCGAGCAGGCCGCCGCCGATGACCACGCCGGTCCGCGCGCGCGCGCCGCATTCCTGCATGGCTTCGAGGTCTTCGATGGTGCGGTAGACGAAGCAGTCCTTGCGGTCCTTGCCCGGCAGCGGCGGCACGAACGGATAGGAGCCGGTGGCGATGACGAGCTTGTCGTAGGGCAGCGTCTCGCCGGTGGAAATGCTGACCGTCCTGGCCGCGCGGTCGATGCCGGTGGCGCGCGCGTTCAGGCGCAGCAGCATGTTGCTGCGCTCGAAGAAACCGGCCTCCACCAGCGACAGGTCCTCGGCGGACTTGCCGGCGAAGAATTCCGACAGGTGCACGCGGTCGTAGGCCGGGCGCGGCTCCTCGCACAGCACCGTGACCTCGATGTCCTGCGAGCCGGCCTCGGCCAGGCTTTCCAGGAATTTGTGGCCGACCATGCCGTGGCCGATGACGATCAGTTTCATGATGGTTTCCTTGTTCTGTGGGGCCGGGGCCTTGCTGTGCTTCTTGTCGTTCCGCGCGGCTCAGGAGCCGGCCAGCGCGTTGTCGAACAGGGCCTGCTCGCTGGCCTTGTGCTCGGCGGAGAAGCGCACGGCGATGGCGCACAGGGCCGAGGCCAGCGCGGCCGCGCCGAGCACCGTCAGGGTCTGCTGCAGGTTGCCGCCCAGGCCCTTCATCAGGAAGCCGGCCGCGACCGCGCCCACGTTGCCGCCGGCGCCGATGATGCCGGCCACGCCGCCGAGCGCCTTGCGGTCAATGAACGGCACCAGCGCGTAGGTGGCGCCGCACGCCATGTGGGTGAACAGGCCGAAGGCCAGCATGGCCACCACCGCCGCCACCACGCTGTGCGCCTGGGCGAACCACAGCAGGCCCAGGCCTTCGCCGAGGATCAGCACGAACAGCAGCATCGAGCGCGCGTCGAGGCCGCGGCGCAGCGCCGCCTTGTCCGACAGCCAGCCGCCCAGCGCGCGCGCGAACAGCGCCAGCAGGCCGAAGCTGGCGGCGGCCAGGCCGGCGCTGCCCAGCGACAGGCCGAAGTGGTCCACGTAGTAGGTGGCGGCCACGTTGTGGATGAAGATCTCCACGCCGAAGCAGGCGCCGTAGGTGATGAACAGCATCCACACGCGGTAGTTGGCGCTGGCCGCGGCGAAGCTGGCCCAGCCGCCTTTCTTGCCGCTGTCCACGGCGATGCCTTGCTTGCGCAGCGCGATGAAGTCGCCCTGCGGGCAGTCCTGGGTGAACTTCCAGTACAGCACGGCCACCACCAGCATCAGCACGCCCGGCACCAGCAGCGCGAGGCGCCAGCCCAGCGCGTGGTTCACGCCCAGCATCAGGATCGCGCCCAGCAGCAGCGGCATGGTCGCCTGCGCGGCGCCGCCGCCGGCGTTGCCCCAGCCCGCGGCCGCGGCGTTGGCGGTGCCGACCACGTTGGGCGCGAACATCACCGAGGTGTGGTACTGCGTGATGACGAAGCTCGCGCCGACCGCGCCGATCAGCAGGCGGAAGAACAGGAAGGCTTCGTAGCTCTGCGCCATCGCCACGCCCAGCACCGGGATCGCGCCGAGCGCCAGCAGGCCGGTATAGGTGCGGCGCGGGCCGAAGCGGTCGCACAGCGGACCCACCACCAGGCGCACCAGGATGGTCACCGCCACCGCGGCGATGTTGATGTTGGCGATCTGGTCGGGCGTCAGGCCGAACTCGCCCTTGAGCACCGGCATCAGCGGCGCGCAGGCGAACCACGCGAAAAAGCACACGAAGAATGCCATCCACGTCAGGTGGAAGGCGCGCATCTGCGGCGTGCGCAGGCTCAGCAGTTCGATGCGGGTGGCTTTGCCGGTCATCATGGCTCCAGACTCCAGAAAAACAAATGGCGTCCCGCGAGCCGGTCATGAAGACAGGATCAGGGGACGCCGTTGTCCTGGCGGCATCGGTAAAGACCGCTGTCGCCGTGTGTGGGGGGAGCGGGCCGCCGTTGGTCCGCTCGCGTTCTGTTGAGCAAGCGGCGTGCCAGCGGCGGATGTGATGGCGAGCGGGGCTTCTGGCGGGAAAGGGCGCTTCGGCGGCGGCGGCCGTGCGCCGCCTTGGGGCAGCCGCGGCGGCGCGGCACGGTCATGGTGCAGTGCAGTGAACGAGGGCGGTGCGCGGCGCCGCCGCGCGGCTCAGGCGCCGGCCGCGGCGGGGCGCCCGTCGGCGGCGGCGGCGGGAGGGGCCTCGCGCGGTACCCGGCTGAGCTCGATGTCGTTGGGCCGCACCAGCGCGTCCATGTCGTCGACCAGCGCGGCGCGCACGTGGCGGCCTTGGGGCGTGAGCAATGCCACCGGACCTTGCCCGTGGGGCGCCAGGTGGCGGTCGCCCCATTGCAGCAGGCCCACGAGCACCGGCAGCAGCTCGACGGCGGCGCGCGTGGGGCGGTACTCGAAGCGCTCGCGCTCGCCGGGCTCCTTGTAGCCGACCTTGCGCAGGATGCCGGCCTCGGTCAGCGTCCGGAGGCGCGCGGACAGCACGGCGGGCGAGCATTGCAGCCGCGCGAGAAAGTCGTCGAAGCGCCGGATGCCGTGGAACACGTCGCGCAGGATCAGGATCGTCCACTTCTCGCCGATCAGGTTGAGCGTGGCGGCAATCGAGCAGTGCTGGAGGTCTTCGGCGGTGGGTCGCATGCAAACCAGCATAGCACCCTGACTTCATTTGCAAAAGTCAGGGTATAGCCTATACTCCTGACTATTAAAAATGTAGTCAGGAGTCGCCGATGCCCTCGTCGCAACCACCCGCCGCCGCGGCCGGATGCCCGCAATGCGCCCAGGGCTGGCAGCTTGCGGGCGGCGAGCGGGTGGTGGTGCGCGCCGTGCGCGCGGCCGACGCGGCGCGCGAGCGCGCCTTCGTCCAGGCGCTGTCGCGCGAGAGCCGCTATTACCGCTTCCTCACCGGCGGGCGGGTGTCCGACGAGGTGATCAGCCGGTTCATCCATGGCGAGGACGGCCTCGCGCTGGTGGTCACGGCGGAGGTGGCGGGCGAGCCGGTCATCGTCGCCAACGGCAACTATGTCGTCACCGCCGCCGGCGTGGCGGAGTTCGCGGTGGCGGTGGCCGACGACTGGCAGGGCAAGGGCCTGGGCCGCCGGCTGATCGCGCGCCTGCGCGATGCCGCGGCCGGCGCGGGCCTGCGCCTGCTGCGCGGCGACGTGCTCAGCGAGAACCGCCGCATGCTGGCGCTGATGCGGGAGTTCGGCTTCTCCAGCCGGCGCAACCCGGAAGACGTCATGCTGCACGAGGTCACGCTGGTGTTGCGCGGCGGCGCCGGCCAGGACGCGGCGGCCGGCGCCGCCCGCGCGGCGGCGGGCTGAATCGCGCGGGGCTGGCCCGCGTGGGCTTACGCCGGCACCGTGTCGCGCCGGCGCGTGCCGGCCGTGACCGTGCAGCCGACCGAGGCGATGATGATGCTGGCGATGGCCAGCCACTGCTGCGCGCTCAGCGTCTCGTGCAGGAACACCAGCCCGGCCAGCGCGCCCATCGCCGGCTCCATGCTCAGCAGGATGCCGAAGGTCCGGCGCGGCAGGCGCTTGAGCGCCACCATCTCCAGCGAATAGGGAATCGCGCTCGACAGCAGGCCCACCGCCAGCCCCGCCAGCAGCAGCGCCGGGCTGAACATGGCCGTGCCGGTGTGCGCGAGGCCGAACGGCAGCACCACCAGCGCCGCCACGGTCAGGCCCAGCGAGGTGGCCTGCCCGCCATGCGCGTTGCCGGCCATCTGGCCGAAGATGATGTACAGCGCCCAGCCCACCCCCGCCGCCAGCGCGTAGCCGATGCCCACCGGATCGAGCGTGCCCACGTTCTGCCCGAGCGGCAGCAGCAGCAACAGGCCCGCCACCGCGAACGCGATCCACAGGAAGTCGATGGCCCTGCGCGACGACGACACCGCCACCGCCAGCGGCCCGGTGAACTCGATGGCGATGGCCAGCCCGAGCGGCACCGTGCGCAGCGCCATGTAGAACAGCAGGTTGGTGGCGCCCAGCGCCGCGCCGTACAGCGCGATCGCGCGCGCGTTGGCCCGGCTCAGCGGCAGCCGCCACGGCCGCCACACGCACAGCAGGATCAGCGCGGAAAAGCCCACGCGCAGCGCGGTGGTGCCCTGGGCGCCGGCCGCGGCGAACAGGGTCTTGGCGAACGAGGTGCCGATGCACAGCGAGGCCATCGACCCGACCAGCGCCAGCATGGCAACGAGGGTTGTGCTTTGTTTCAGTCGGTTCAGCGGCAATTGCGAGTCTCGGGAAGGGGGTGTCCGGGCAGCCGGCGGGCCGGCGGGCGGCGGCGAGGCCTGCATCTTGAACGATCTTGCCGGCGCTGGCTAGGACATGTGCAGCATGGCGGACCCGGCCCGCCCGCGCCGCGCACCGGGTGGTCCACGCCGCCGGTGCGTGCCGCGGCGCCGCATGGTGCTGGCGGCCGAGGAGGGCGATGTCTATGTTGAAGGAGAACGCCGGCATGGCCGGCCCCGCCACCGCCTTCAGGAGAACTCCGATGGCATCCTCCGCCTCTCCCCGCCGCGTCGCGATCACCGGCGCGGCCGGCGCGCTCGGCCGCGCCGTCGCCGGGGCCTTTGCCGACGAAGGCGACCGCCTGGCCCTGATCGACCTCGACGCCGAAACGCTGCGCGCGCACGCGCCGGTGGCGCAGGCCGCCGGCTGGCACCTGCCGCTCGGCGCCGACGTGACCTCGCCGGACAGCATGGCGCAGGCCGCGCGCGCCATCCTCGACGCCTTCGGCGGCCTCGACGTGCTGGTGCACGTGGCCGGCGGCTTCGAGATGGGCGAGCCCGCGCACGCGCTGAGCCGCGAGTCGTGGCTGCGCATGATGGATCTCAATGCGTGGTCGCTGGTGGCCGTGACCCGGCACTTCATTCCCGCCATGCTGGCGCAGCACGCCGGCAAGGTGGTCGCCGTGTCCGCGCGCGGCGCGGCCAGCGGCGCCGCCGCGATGGGTGCCTATTGCGCCTCCAAGAGCGCGCTGCAGCGCCTGGTGGAAAGCCTGTCGCACGAAGTCCGGCAGGCCGGCATCAACGTCAACAGCATCGCCCCCGGCATTCTCGACACGCCCGCCAACCGGCGCGCCATGCCCCATGCGGACACGGCCGCCTGGGTGTCGACGGCCGCGGCCGCGCGCGCGGTGCTGTTCCTGGCGTCGGACGGCGCGCAGGCCATCCACGGGCAGCATCTGGTGCTGGACGGGTTGAGCTAGGCCGGCGCCGCGTTCCTCACGCCGGTCCGGGCCGTGCCAGCGGCAGGGTCGCCAGCCGTTCCAGCACCACGGCGCGCATGCCCGCCGGCGCCGGCAACTGTTCCAGCAGCGCGGGCCAGCGCTCGTGCGCCATCGCCACCGCGTCTTTCGCGGCGGCGGTGGCGATGCGCTCGGCGACCCTGGCCGCGCGCGCGAACTCGCGGTAGGTCTGCAGGGTCTGCGCGCGCTGCTGGCCGTCGATGGCGACGTTCTGGCCGAAGCCGGCAAAGCCCGGCAGGGCGGCCACGCTGACGATGTCGTAGGCCGGCGACAGCTCGGCGGCGATGCCGTTGCGGTACAGGAACGAGAAGTTCCTGAGATGGGCGTCGCTGTTGCCCAGCAGCGTGTTGACGGCCTGGCGGATGAAGAACTGGCGCACGTCCTCGATGCCGCGCACGCTCAGGCGCTCCAGCAGTTGCACCAGCGCGGCGTAGGCCTCGGGGCCGGCGTACTTGCGGCTGGGCATGCGCGTGAGCACCTGGCAGCCGTCCTCGGCATGCACGCGGCCGCCCGGCTCGCGGTCGAAGCGGTCCACGGCGAGGAAATGCAGGCCGGCGCCGAGCGCCTCGGGCAGGCCTTCCACCTCGATGGCGGCCAGCGGCACCGGCCGGCACGGCGCCACCGCCACGCCGGCGGCCTGCGCCAGCTGCATGGCGACGTACTCGTTGAAGACCTGGCTGTCGTCGTTGCGCGCGGGCAGCTTGGCGATCAGGTCGGAGAGGCGCCCGTGCGTGGGCAGCGTGTAGCGCCTGCCGGCCTGCGCGGTGGACAGCGCGAGCTTGTTCTGCACGCCCGAGACCGAGGCCGCGCCTTCGGTGGCGCCTTCGATCACGGCGATCTCGAGGTTGTCGGCGCCGCCGGTCACGCCCACGGTGCGCACGTGCCCGGGCAGCGTGTCGAGCGGGGCCGGGCGTATCACCACGGCGCCGGGCAGGTCGTCGCCGGCGGCGGCCAGGATGCCGAAGTCGTCGCGGTCCCCGGCGTGCTGGCGGGTGGCTTCCAGGCGCTTGCGCAACTCGCTCTCGGGCAGCAGCCCGGCGAAGTAGGGCGGCAAGGCGCCGTTGGTGTTGTAGAGCGCCGGATGGAACGGGTTGGAGAGCACGGTGGCGGTCAGTGCCTCGTTGCCGGGGAAGGTCAGCGACAGGCTCAGCGTGGGCCGCAGCGGATCGCCGCGGAACGCTTCGGCCGGCACGAAGCGGCAGGTGCGCTCGACCTCGCACAGATGCCCGCACAGCACGCCGTGCAGATGGACTTCGAGGTAGCGGGGCCGCAGGCCGGGGCTCACGGCTGCGGCTCCAGGAACATTTCCACCGAGGTGCGGGCGTCGCGGTCGGGCCCGCTGTCCTTGCCTTCGAGCAGGCGCCGCACCGCCAGCAGATGCTCGCGCGGCACCAGCACCCATTCCGCGTCGAGCGCGGCGCCGATGGCCTCCAGCGTGGAGGCGCGCACGTCGCTCCTGCCGCTCAGCGCGGTGGTCAGGTTCGATGGCGCCATGCCGATCAGGCGTGCCACCTCGGCCAGGGAAGCCTTGCGCGCGGCGCGGCGCGCCTGCAACTGTGCTTGGAATGATGCCATGACATAGTTTTAGCTGAATATATATGTCATAGCATAGCAGATGGCCGGACGGACTTATGCTATTCCATAGTTTTTTTATTAAAACTATGTCATAACATAATACGCCGGGATGTGATGCCGCGGACGCGGGCAGGCCGGTCCTCGGCCGGCGCTCGCCGCCGGCGCGGCGGCGGGCTCGCGCGCCGTGGCGATGGCGGGCGGGGAAAGCCCTGGGTTCCGGCCGCCGGTGCCGCGCGCCGCCCACGCCGGCGGCCGGCAGCGGCGCCGCCCGGTGGCAGGGAACCGGCGGCGCCGGGGCGCTACGCCGCGCGGCCGTGCACGGCCGGCTGGCCCGGCGCCCGGCGGAAGACCCCGAGCTCGTCCGGCGCGCACTGCGCGATCAGCCCGGTTTCCCACGCCAGATAGGCGCGCGCCGCCTCGTGGTTGCCCTCGTGGCGGTCGTGCACGAAGAACAGGAAGTCGATGCGCTCCGCCGCCGGCAGCGGCGCCGGCCGCACCGCCTGGGGCAGGCCCGCGGCCAGCCAGGTGTCGTAGCCCTGCGCCAGCCGGTACACATGGGTGTAGCCCTCGGCGAGCAGGTCGTTGCCGGCCAGGCTGGCCACGCGCGGGTCGGCGGCGATCAGGATGACCGGCCGGCCCGGCTCGGCGCCGAGCTCGCCGAGCGTGCGCGGCAGGCGCGGGCGGATCGACCAGACCGCGCCGTCGGCGTGGCCGCGCCCGTAGGCGGCGCTGTCGCGCAGGTCGATCGCGATGGCGTCGGGCGCCTCGGCATGCAGCGCGCGCAGCAGGCTGGCGTCGAGCACCGGCAGCTTGCGGGCGGACAGGGGCCGCGGCGGCGCGCTCACCTTGAGCGCCGCGTCGACGCCGTCGGCCAGCACCGCGCTTTCGTAGCCCAGCTGGTACAGCCAGCTTGCCACCACCGGCGCGCGCACGCCGTCGTCGTCGAACACGATCACGCGCGCGCCGCGCACGCCGACGTACTGGTCGGTGGCCTGGATCAGCTGGCCGCCGGGCGCATGCGTGGCGCCGTCGATGGTGCCCGCGGCGAATTCCTCGGCGGTGCGGATGTCGAGCAGGAAGGTGGTGCGCCCGGCATCGTCGAGCCATTGCTGGGCCTGCGTGGCCGACAGCGCGGGCAGGCCGAAGCGCAGCAGCAGCCGCGCCGAGCGCGCGCGCGCCGCGGCCAGCGCGGCGGCATCCGGCGCCGGCGGATAGCGGCGCTGGCTGCCGTGCTCCAGCGCGTGGCCCGCGAGATACCAGCCCTGGGTGCCGTTTTCCAGCGCCAGCACCGGGTTCGGCAGGCCGAGGTTGCGCAGCGTCTGGGCGCCGACGATGCTGCGCGTGCGGCCCGCGCAGTGCACCACCACGGTGGTTCGCGCGTCGGGCACCAGCGCGTCCAGGCGCAGCGCCAGCTCGCCGTTGGGCAGGCTGCTGGCGCCGGGGATCGTCATCTTCTGGTGCTCTTCGAAGGTGCGGCCGTCCACCAGCACCAGCCTCTCGCCGGCCGCGCGCCGCGCCACCAGTTCGTCCGCGCTCAGGCGCGGCGTGTGGTGCCAGTGCTCGACCAGTTCGCCGAAGGTCTTGGAGGGCACGTTGACGCCCTTGAACAGCGTATAGCCGGCCGCGGCCCAGGCCGGCGCGCCGCCCGCGAGCAGGGTCACGTCGCCGTAACCGAGCTGCGCCAGCCGCTGCGCGGCGCGCGCGGCCACGCCGTCGCCATCGTCGAGCAGCACGATGCGCTCGGCCAGGCGCGGCGCCAGGCGCCCGACATCCAGCTCCAGCCGGCTATAGGGCAGCGGCACGGCGAAGAACGGATGGCCTTCGCCATACTGGCCGTGCTCGCGCACGTCGAACAGCGCCAGGGGCTGGCCGTCGTTGAGCCAGCCGCGCAGCGTGGCGGCATCGATGGATCGGGTCATGGCGGGCTCCTGGGGGGGCTGGGATGGACGGCGCTTCAGGCCGCGGCCTGGGCCGGGACCTGTTCGCTGCGGTTCATCTGGGTGGTGTTGTAGTTGACGATGCGGCCGGTCTCCGGCTCGATGCCGATGCGCCCGGTCAGCGCTTCCAGCGGGCGGCCGTAGAGGTGGAAATGCAGCGTGGGCGCGTCGCCCACCACGTGGATGCTGTGGATGTCCTGCGGCAGGAAAGCGATCGGCGCGCCGGGGCGCACCACCTGCTCGCGCTCCAGCGCCAGCGCGGCGCGGGCGGGATCGCTGCCGTCGTCGGTGCGGCGGTAGACGCGGTTCAGCTCGTCGCCCTGCACGGCCACGATCACCGCCCAGGTGTCGTGGTTGTGCGGGATGGTCTTCTTGCCGGGAACGATGGAGTTCAGGTACAGCGCCGGCAACTGGCCTTCCTCGCTCAGGCGGTAGCGCGTGGAGGTGGCGGTGCCGTCGGCGGGCGGCGGGAAATCGGCGAAGCCGAACAACGCCTTCTTGTCGGCCAGCGCCTGCAGGGCGTGGGTCACGCGCTCGAGCGTGGCGCGGTCCACGTCGCGCTGGCTGGTGAGGGCGCGGACTTCGGCAAGGGTGGTGGCGACGGCGGCGCTGCGCTGGCTCTGGATGGTCATCTGGGGGAATCCTCGTTCTGATCGGCAGGCCTCCACTCTACGGAGTGCGCGGCGGCGGCTGAAAGAACAATATCGCCGATGCATATGCGGTTTTGCCGCCAGGCCCCAGTCGGGCGGGCGCCGCGCTTCGCATTTCCAATGGCGGAAAGATTCGTTGCCGCGGCGCCTGCCCGGCTCTTAGAGTTGGGCGCAAGCCGGTCCGGGCAAGCCCCGGGGGCCAGCCATTGCCGGGCCCCGTTCCCGGAACGGAGACCGCACATGAGCCAGACCCTGCACGAACGCCTGCAACCCTATCCCACGGAGAAACTGGCGGCGCTGGCGGCACAGACGCCGCTGCGCACCAGCCTGCCGCCGATCAGCTTCAGCTGGGGCGAGCCGCGCCATGCCACGCCGCGCTTCATCGAGGAAGCGCTGGCGCGGCACGCCGGCGAGATCGGCCGCTATCCCAAGGTGCCCGGCAGCGACGCGCTGCGCGAGGCCATCGCCGCCTGGATCGCGCGCCGCCACGGCGTGGGCGACCTGGACCCGGCGCGCGAGATCGTGCCGGTCAACGGCGCCAAGGACGGGCTGTTCAGCCTGGCGCAGGCCGTGCTGGGCGCCAGCCGCCCGCGCGAGGGCGCGCCGGTGGTGCTGGTCAGCAATCCCGGCTACCAGGTGTACGAGGGCGCGGCGCTGCTGGCCGGCGCCGAGCCCTATTACATCGACACCGCGCGCGGGCTGGTGGCCGCGCTGGACGCGGTGCCCGCCGAGGTCTGGCCGCGCGTGCGGCTGTGCTACCTGTGCTCGCCGGACAATCCGTCCGGGCGCGTCTATCCGCTGGAAGACTGGGCCCACGTGCTGGCGCTGTCCGAGCGCTACGGCTTCCACGTGGTCTCCGACGAGTGCTACTCCGAACTGTATTTCGACGAGGCCGCGCCGCCGCTCGGCGCGCTGGCCGCCGCGCAGGCGCTGGGCCGGGACCGCCGCCGTCTGCTGGCGGTGGCCAGCCTGTCCAAGCGCTCCAACGCGCCCGGCCTGCGCTCCGGTTTCGTCGCCGGCGACGCCGACGTGCTGGCGCGGCTGCGCCAGTACCGCAGCTATTCCGGCGGCGTACTGAACCCGGCCGTGCAGGGCGCCAGCCTCGCCGCGTGGCGCGACGAGGCGCACGTGGTGGAGAACCGCCGCCTGTACCGCGAGAAGTTCGATTTCGCCGTGCCGCGCCTGCGCCAGGTGGCGCGGCTGGAAGCGCCGCAGGCGGGCTTCTTCGCGTGGCTCGACATCCGCGCCAGCGGGCTGGACGACGTGGCCTTCACGCGCCTGCTGCTGGCCGAGCAGAACCTCGCCGTGGTGCCCGGCACCTTCCTCGCGCGCACGGTCGACGGCCACAACCCCGGCCTGGGCCATGTCCGCATCGCGCTGGTCGCCAGCCCCGAGGAATGCGCGCAGGGCGTGGAACGCCTCGTGAGCCTGCTGCGCGGGTTGCAGCCGGCCGCTGCCTGAGCGCGCGCGGCTTGTTGCCGCCTTGCCGTATCCGACGATCTCCTTTTTCTTCTCCGCCATGACCATCACCGACCTGACCCAGACCTTTGCCGACGACCCCGCCGCCGCGCGCGCGGACCATCCGCGGGTAAGCCCGGCCGCGCTCAAGGACGCCATCGCCGGCGGCGGCGAGCTGGCCGTGCTGGACGCGCGCGAGGAGGGCGCCTTCTCACGCGCGCACCTGCTGTTCGCCGTGCCCGCGCCGCTGGGCCGGCTCGAAACCGTGATCGACCGCCTGGTGCCGCGCCGGAACACGCGCATCGTGGTGACGGACCTGGCCGAGGACCTCGCCCACGCCGCCGCCGGCAAGCTGCTGCGCTTCGGCTACACCGACGTCTCGGTGCTGGCCGGCGGCACGCGCGCGTGGCAGGCCGCCGGGTACGAAGTGTTCAGCGGCACCAACGTGCCCAGCAAGGCTTTCGGCGAAGTCATCGAGCACGAGCTGCACACGCCGTGGATCACCGCCGAGGCGCTGCGCCTGCACCAGCAGCGCGGCGACAACGTGGTGGTGGTGGACAGCCGCCCGTTCAGCGAATTCCAGAACATGAGCATTCCCGGCGCGGTGGACTGCCCCGGCGCCGAGCTGGTCTACCGCATCGGCGAGATCGCGCCCGACCCGGACACGCTGGTGGTGGTCAACTGCGCGGGCCGCACGCGCAGCATCGTCGGCGCGCAGACGCTGATCAACGCCGGCATTCCCAACCGCGTGGTGTCGCTCAAGGACGGCACGATGGCATGGCTGCTGGCCGGCTACGCGCTCGACCACGGCCAGACCCGCTTCGCCCCGCAGCCCGGCGACGCCGCGCAGGCCACGGCGCGCGAGCGCGCCGCCCGCGTGGCCGGACGCGCCGGCGTGCGGCACATCGACGCCGCGCAACTGGCCGCGTTCGAGCAGCAGGCGCATGAGCGCACGCTGTATCGCTTCGACGTGCGCTCGCCCGAGGAATACGCCGCCGGCCACCTGCCGGGCTGGCGCAGCGCGCCCGGCGGGCAGCTGGTGCAGGCCACCGACGCCTACGCCGGCACCCGCCGCGCCCGCATCGTGCTGGCCGACTGGGACGGCGTGCGCGCGCAGACCACGGCGGCATGGCTGGCCCAGTTCAGCGGGCACGAAGTGTTCCTGTTCCGCGCCGATCCGCGCGCCGCGCGCGAGGCCGGGCCCGAGCCGGTGCGCGTGCTGCGCACCTCGGCCACCGAGGCGCCGTGGATCGAGGCGGCTTCGCTGTCCGCGCTGCAGGCGCGCGGCGGCGTGACGGTGGCCGACGTCGACAGCAGCCTGGCCTTCCGCCGCGGCCACATTCCCGGCGCCTGGTTCGCCACGCCGGAAAAGGCGGCGCTGGTGCTGGACCACGCCGGCCCGGCCGACGTGATCGTCGTCACCTCCGCCGACGGCGTGCTGGCGCAGGTGGTGGCCGCGGCGCTGCGCCACGCCAGCGCGCGCGACGTGCGCGCGCTGCTCGGCGGCAACGCGCGCTGGCAGGCGCTGGGGCTGCCGGCCGAAGCCGCGCCGGCCGGCTCCGCCGCCGCCGCGCGCGTGCTGACCGGCGACGAGGATGCCTGGTACAGCGCCTACGCCTACGAAGACGAAGGCCGGCGCAAGGCCGAGATGCATGCCTACCTGAACTGGGAAATCGGGCTGGTGGACCAGCTCGGGCGCGATGGCGATCTGGCGGTGAAGCTGGTGGACTATCGCAAGGCCTGAAAGGTACAAAAGCCCTGGGGGTTTGTTTCCCTCACCGCAACGAAATCCCCGAAGCCGCGATCACCGCCGCATAGCGCGGCATGTCCTTCGACAGCGTGGCATCGAGTTCCTGCGCCGTCGATCCCACCACCACGTAGCCCGCGTCTTCCAGCTGGCTGCGCGTGGCCGGCACGCTGAGCACGGCGGCCACGTCGCGGCTGATGCGCTCCACCACCGGCGTGGGCGTGGCGGCCGGCGCGATCAGGCCCTGCCAGCTTTCCACGGCGAAGCCGGCGGCGCCGGCCTCGGCCATCGTCGGCACCTGCGGCAGCGCCTTCGAGCGATAGGGCGTGGTGACGGCCAGCGCCGTCAGGCGCCCGGCGCGCACGTAGTCGGTGACGGCGGCGAGCGTGATGAGGGTGGCGTCGATATGGCCGCCGAGCAGGTCCACCGTGGCCGGCGCGCCGCCCGCATACGGGATGTAGTTGACGCGGATGCCGGCCTGGCGCGACAGCATCTCGTGCGCGACGTGGGCGATGCCGCCGTTGCCGGGCAGGCCCAGCGTCACCTCGCCGGGTTTCCTGCGGGCCAGCGCCAGGTAGTCCTGGAACGTGCGCACGCCGAGGTCCGGGCGCGCCACCAGGATCTGCGGGTTGACCACCGCCTTGCTCACGCCGCGGAACGCATGGGCCGTATCGTAGGGCAGCGTCTTGAACAGCGAGGCGTTGAGCGTCACGCCCTCGCCGCCGAGCAGCAGGGTGTAGCCGTCGGCCCTGGCCCTGGCCACCTGCGCGGCGCCGAGCGTGCCGCTGGCGCCGGCCACGTTTTCCACCACCACCGGCTGGCCCCATTTCTCGCCGAGCTTGAGCGCCAGCGTGCGCGCGAGCTTGTCGGCGCTGCCGCCGGCGGCAACCGGCACCACGATGCGCACGGCGTGCGCGGGAAAGGCGTCGGCCTCGGTGGCCGCGGGCGCGGCGTGCGCGCGCAGCAGCAGCGGGGCGCCGGCGATGGCGGCGGCGCCGAGGCCGATGAAGGTGCGAAAGAGAGTGCGGCGTTGCATGGCGTTGCGGCCCCGGCGCGTTGCCGGGACGTGCGGAATGGAAGGAGGAGGAACAGCTTAGGAACGCACCCCGCCGGCGGCCAACGAATCTTTCCGCGCATGGTTATGCGGCGTGCCCGATGGCAACGCGCGGCGCATAACGATTGCCTCTTTTATTCGTTCCGTGGCACCGGGCCTTTGCGTACAGTTGGTCGACCGCACCGGCTGCCGCGCGCTGGCCGGCGCGCGGCATGACGACACGCATAACAACCAGAAGCACACCATGACACGCACTTTTTCGCCACGGTCGCCGCGTTCGCCGGCCCTTGCCGCCGCCTTGCTGGCCGGCACCTTCCTCGCCGGCGCCGCGCATGCGGACGCCACGCTCGACAAGATCCGCCAGCGCGGCAAGATCGTGGTCGGCGTGATGCTGTCCGGCAGCGCCTTCGGCTCGATCGACCCCGCCACGCAGAAGCCGGTCGGCTTCAACGCGGACCTCGCGCAGGACCTCGCGAAGCAGCTCAACGTGGAGCTGGAGACGGTGCAGGTGCAGCCGTCCAACCGCGTGCAGTTCCTGCAGCAGGGCAAGGTCGACGTGCTGATCGCGTCGATGGAATACACCCCCGAGCGCGGCGAGCAGCTCGGCTACGTGCCCACGCCGTACTACCGCGTGGGCGGCGCCGTGATCGTGCCCAAGCAGAGCGACATCAAGCGCTGGGAAGACCTCAAGGGCAAGACCGTGTGCATCTCGCAGGGCAGCAGCTATACGCGCCCGGTGCAGGTGGAGTACGGCGCGATCCCGAAGGGCTTCAAGGGCTCGTCCGAGTCCCTGCTGGCGCTGCGCGGCGACAACTGCGCCGGCGCCGTGCACGACAACACGCTGCTGCAGCCGCTGGTGCGCGGCAACCCGGAATGGCAGAACTACCGCATCGTGCTGCCCGAGCTGAACCCCGCGCCCACGGTGATCTGGACGCGCAAGGGCGAGCAGGACACCATCCAGGCGGTCGAGCGCGTGGTGCAGGGCTGGCACCGCAGCGGCTGGCTGATCGGCACCGAGAAGAAGAACGGCATCCTGCCGCCGTCGCCTTCGCTCACCGAGCTGCATGACAAGTTCAAGGGCGGCCGCGGCTGATGGATGCCGCGATCGCCGCACTGATCGCGGGGGCGCGCCACCTCGGCCTGAACTACGCCTTCCTGGCCGACGCCTATGACCGCGGCGCCTTCGTGCACGGCGCCTGGGTCACGCTGGAGCTGGTGCTGTGCACGCTGGCCGGCAGCCTGGCCGCGGGCGTGGCGCTGGCCGCCGCGCTGACCTCGCGCCACGCGCTGGTGGCCGGCGCCACGCGCGCGTTCGTCGAGGTCACGCGCAACACGCCGACGCTGGTGCAGCTCTACTGCGCCTTCCTGGTGCTCAACATGCTGATCACCCACGCCTTGCAGGACGCGCAGCGCAGCAACCCGCTCACGCCGTTCCTGTGGGTGGTGGTGGTGCTGTCGCTGCACAAGGGCGTGTTCCATGCCGAGGCCCTGCGCGCCGGCATCGAGGCGGTGCCCAAGGTCACGCTGGAGGCGGCGGCGTCGCTCGGCTTCGACCGCCGCACGCTGCTGTGGCGCGTGCAGCTGCCGCTGGCGCTGCGCTTCGCGCTGCCGGCGCTGGTCAACAACTCGGTGGAGCTGGTCAAGGCCACCGCGGTGGCGTCGGCCATCGCCGTGGGCGACATCACCTACGCCTCGATCATGATCTGGACCCAGCGCGACAACGTGCTGGAACTGATGGTGCTGTTGCTGCTGTTCTTCGGCGTGCTGACCTGGGTGGTCAGCCGGGCCGGCAACTGGCTCGAACTCCGATTGAGGATGCCCGGCTATGGCAACCGCTGATTCAAGCCTGCCGCGCGCCGGCATCGCCTGGCCCGCGGCGCGGCGCTTCTCCGGCCTGCTGTGGCTGCTGCCGCTGGCCGCGCTGGCGGTGGCGGCCAGCCGCCATCCCGACCTCGCGCGCGCGCTGGCCGGCGCGTGGCAGTGGTCGCCGGCGCTGCTGCGCGGCTTCCTGGTCAACATCGGCGTGAGCGTGCTGGCGATCGCGCTGGGCACCGCCGGCGGGCTGCTGGTGGGCGCGCTGCGGCTGTCGCCGGTGGCGCTGCTGGCGCGGCCCGCGCACTGGTACGTGCAGGTGTTCCGCAACGCGCCGTGGCTGGTGCTGATCTATTTCTCCACCTACGTGTTCCCGTTCGAGATCAACATCGGCCGCCACATCCTGCCGTTCCCGGACTGGTTCAAGGTGGTGGTGGGGCTGGCGCTGCCGGCCAGCGCCAACGTGGCCGAGGTGCTGCGCGGCGCGGTGCAGTCGATCCCGCTCACGCAGTGGGAGGCGGCCAGCTCGATGGCGTTCTCGCGCCGGCAGATCCTGCGCCTGATCATCGTGCCGCAGTGCGTGCGGCGCATGCTGCCGCCGTGGATGAACCTCTACGCCACGCTGACGATGGGCACCGCGCTGGCTTCGCTGGTAGGCGTGCACGACCTGCTCGACACCGCGCAGATCGCCAGCAATACCGTCAACCAGACCGCCTTCACCGTGCTGATCTACTTCGTCGTGATGGCGATGTTCTTCGCCTGGTGCTACCCGATCTCGCGCTTCACCCGTTATCTGGAACAAAAACATGCTGTTGCCTGAACATGCCGACGGCCCCGCGCTGGCCACGCTCCCCGCGCCGGCCGCGCCGCTGGTCGCCCTGCGCGACGTGCACCTGTCCTTCGGCGGCAACGCGGTGCTCAAGGGCATCGACCTCGACGTGCGGCGCGGGCAGGCGGTGTCCATCATCGGGCCGTCCGGCTCGGGCAAGTCCACCATCCTGCGCTGCATCACCGGGCTGCTGGAGCCGCAGCAGGGCAGCGTGACCGTGGGCGGCGTGGCGGTGCGCGAGTTGCGCGGCGAGGCCGAGCGCATCGCGCTGCGCAAGCGCGTGGGTTTCGTCTTCCAGCAGTACAACCTGTTCCCGCACCTGACCGTGCTGCAGAACCTCACCATCGCGCCGCTGCGCGTGCTGGGGCGCGGCCGCGCGCAGGCCGAGGACACCGCCATCGAGTTGCTGCGCAAGGTGCGCCTGGCCGACAAGGCCGGCGCCTACCCGGGCGAGCTGTCCGGCGGCCAGCAGCAGCGCGTGGCGATCGCGCGCGCGCTGGCGATGGAGCCCGAGCTGATCCTGTTCGACGAAGTCACCTCCGCGCTCGACCCCGAAACCGTGGGCGAAGTGCTGACCGTGATCGGCGACCTCGTGGAAGAAGGCCTGACCTGCCTGCTGGTCACGCACGAGATGCGCTTTGCCGAGGAAATCAGCGACGAGGTGTATTTCACCGAGGGCGGGCGCATCGTCGAGCATGGCCCGGCGCGCCGCATCTTCAGCGCGCCCGGCAGCGAGCGCACGCGCGCCTTCCTCAACCGCGCGCTCGGCGCCCAGGCGCGCCCGCACGCCGATCCCTTCGTCGTCAGCTTCGACAAGCTGCGCTTCGCCATCTGAGCCACACCCGCATCCACCACCGAGCACCATGAGCCACCATCGCGATACCCAGCTGATCCACGCCGGCACGCCGCCGTTTACCGACGGGCACGGCCCGGTCAACGTGCCGGTGGTGCGCACCAGCACCGTGCGCTTCGAGAGCACCGCCGCCTACGACGACATCCGCGCCCGCCACGCGCGCGGCGAGCGCGTCAGTTCCTACGGGCGCCAGGGCATGGACACGCACCGCGCGCTGGAGGATGCGCTGGCCGCGCTCGAAGGCGGCAGCCGCACCTTCCTGGCGCCCTCGGGGCTGGCGGCGATCTCGCTGGTGTTCGTGGCGCTGCTGTCGCCGGGCGATCACGCGCTGGTGGCCGACAGCGTCTACGCGCCGGTGCGCCGGCTGGACCAGTCGCTGCTGCGCCGGCTCGGCATCGAGCTGACCTATTTCTCGCCGTCGCGGGATGACCTGGAGACGCTGATCCGCCCCAACACGCGGCTGCTGTACCTGGAGTCGCCCAGCTCGCTGCTGTACGAAGTGCTGGACCTGCCGCGCCTGTCGCAGATCGCGCACCGGCATGGCGTGACCGTGGCCACCGACAACACCTGGGCTTCGGGCCACCTGCTGCAGCCGCTCGCGCTGGGTGTGGACGTCTCGGTGCTGGCTTCGACCAAGTACGTCAGCGGCCATTCGGACCTGATGCAGGGCGCGGTGGTGGTCAAGGACGAAGCGCTGGCGCGCCGCATCGCCGAGACCTACGACAGTTTCGGCCTGGCCATCAGCGCGGACGATGCCTACCTCGCGCTGCGCGGCATCCGCACGCTGGCGGTGCGGCTGGCCCAGCACCAGCGCAACGCGCTGGCGGTGGCGCAGTTCCTGGAAGGGCACGAGGCCGTGGGCCGCGTGTTCCATCCCGCGCTGCCGTCCGACCCGGGCCACGCGCTGTGGCGGCGCGATTTCTCGGGCGCCAACGGGCTGGTGTCGTTCACGCTGCCGGGCGCCGACGCGGCGGCGGCGAACGCGCTGGTCGACGCGCTGGCGCTGTTCGGGCTCGGCGCTTCCTGGGGCGGTTATGAAAGCCTGGCGCAGGTGGCGGCGCGGGAACGGCTGGCCGAGCATTCCTACTGGCGCGGCAGCGAGCCGGTGATCCGGCTGCACGTGGGGCTGGAGGCGGCGGCGGACCTGATCGCGGATCTGGAGCAGGGACTGGCGGCGACGCAGCGCCAGGCGGCGCGGCCGCGCGCGGCAGCCTGAGGCCGCGGGAAAAGAGGAGGCGGGGGCCGGCTCGCGGCTGTCATCCGCCTCCAAAGAAGCCGGCGTCATCGTGCGCCGGCTTCCAGTACGCGGTCGCGGGCCGCGGCCGTCAGATCGCCCATCCGCCCGCGTAGAACACCGCCAGCGCCAGCGCGATGCCCACCGTGCCCACGTTGAGCTTGCGGAATTCGCCGGCCACCACGCGGCCGATCACCAGCGTGCAGAAGCCCAGCATGATGCCGGTGACGATATTGCAGGTCAGCACGATGAACACCGCGCACACCAGGCCCGCCATCGCGTCGACCAGATCGTCCATATGCAGCTTGCCGACGCTGCCGAGCATCAGCAGGCCGACATACATCAGCGCGGGCGCGGTGGCGTAGGACGGCACCAGCGCGGCCAGCGGCGAGAAGAAGATCACCGCCAGGAACAGCAGGCCCACCACCACCGCGGCGAGGCCCGTCTTGGCGCCGGCGGCCACCCCCACGCTCGATTCGATGTAGGCCGCGGCCGGCGCGCCGCCGAAGCACGCCGAGAAGATCGAGCTGAGCGAATCGGCGGTCAGCGCGCGGCCGCCGTTGGGGATCCGGCCCTTCTCGTCGAGCTGGCCGGCCTGCCCGGCCACGGCGCGGATGGTGCCGGTGGCGTCGAACACGGCGGTCATCACCAGCGCCAGCACGCTCGGCAGCACCGCCAGCGAGAGCGCGCCCTTGATGTCCATCGCGCCGATCAGCGAGGCGTGCCCCGGCGCGCTCAGCGCGGGCAGCGCGAACACGCCGCCGAACCTGACCGCGGGGTCGAAGGCCAGCCCCAGCGCCGAGATGGCGACGATCACCAGCAGGATGCCGCCCGGCACGCGGCGCCGCTCCAGCCCGAAGATGGCGGCCAGCCCGACGATCGACATCACCACCGGGAAGGCCGTGATCTTGCCCAGCGAGACCGGCAGGCCGGCGCCGGCGTTCTTCACCACCAGGCCCACGTCGCTGGAGGCGATCAGCAGCAGGAACAGGCCGATGCCGATGCCGGTGCCGTGCGCCACGCCGGCCGGCAGGTTGCGCAGGATCCACGCGCGCACGCCGGTGACGGAAATCGCGGTGAACACCACGCCCATCAGGAAGATCGCGCCGAGCGCCACCGCCGGCGACAGGCCCTGGCCCAGCACCAGCCCGAACGCGGTGAACGCGGTCAGCGAGATGGCGCAGCCGATGGCGATCGGCAGCCGCGCCCACATGCCCATCAGCAGCGAGCCGAAGGCCGCGGTCAGGCAGGTCGCGACGAACACCGCGCTGGTGTCGAAGCCCGCCTTGCCGAGCATGCCCGGCACCACGAAGACCGAGTAGACCATCGCCATGAACGTGGTCACGCCGGCCACGGCCTCGCGGCGGCCGGTGCTGCCGCGCGCGCTGATCTGGAAATACTTGTCGAGGAATCCGTTGACCTCGATGGCTTCGATCGCATCGACGGCCTTGGCCTCGACGGCATCGGTGCCGGGGAAGGGCTGCTCAAGCATGGCGGAGTGTCTCCTTTGTGGTGCGCCGGGGCGGTGGCGTCGCCACTCGCATCCGGGCTGTCTCGCTTTGTTTTCGTCGTCGCCGGGCGGGTGCGGCGGCACAGGCCGGTTGCCTGTGCCGCGCGCTGCACTGCATGCCGCGGTGCGCGGGTGCCGGCCACGTGGACGCCACTCCGTGCTGGCGGCCGTGGTCCGGCATGGCGAAGACTAAGGGAGACGCGGCGATTCTCCATACGCGGCGGCGCATGGCGGGCATTGCGGCTTTTGTATGAGGGAAAGGGCGCCGGTCGGCGCACGAGGCTGGCATGCGCTTCGTGTAGCGCCGCCCCGGTTCAGATGCCGATGGTTGCCTCCGCTCGCCCACTTCGCGGGAGAGCGGAGGCAACAGCCGGTGATGCCGCCGTCGTCAGTGGTCAGTCGTCGCGCGCCGCCGCGAATTCCGCCAGCAACGGCTCGCGATGCTGATCGAGCCGCGGCGCGGCGGTGAAGCCCGCGAGCGGGCGGTCTGCGGCATTGCGGTTCATCTTGCTCCTTGGGAAAACGCGGGAAGTCAGTCGATGCGGGCGCCGCTGCTGAGCGTGAGCTCGGTCACGGTCTTGCCTTCGCGCAGCGCGAACTGCCTGAACTCGGCCGGCGAGGCCGACGGCGAGACCTCCTCGCCGCGGCTGGCCAGCCGCGCGCGCAGGTCGGGCCTGGCGAGCGCCCTGGCCGAGGCCGCGAACAGCTTGTCGATCACCGCGGGCGGGGTCTGCGCGGGCGCGAACAGGCCGTACCAGTTGGTTATGTCGTAGCCCTTGATGCCGGCCTCGGCGATGGTCGGGTAGTTGGGCAGCACCGGCGAGCGCGTGGCCGAGGTCACGGCGATGCCGACCACCTTGCCGGTGTCGATCACCGCCTGCACCGAGGCCGGCGTGGCGAAGGTGAGCTGCGCGTCGCCGGCGGCGACCGCCTGCGCGGACGGCGCGCCGCCCTTGTACGGCACGTGGGTGAGCCGCACGTCGGCCAGCTTGGCGAACTGCACGCCGGCCAGGTGCGTGATGACGCCGTTGCCGGACGACGAATAGTTGAGCGAGCCGGGCTGCTGGCGCGCCCTGGCCACGAGGTCCGCCACGCTGTTGATGCCCGCCGCCTTGTTGGCCGCCAGCAGCAGCGGCGACACCGTCAGCCGCGTGATCGGGGCGAAGTCCGCCGGCTCGTAGTGGATGTTCTTGTACAGCACCTTGTCGCCGCCCATCACGCTGGCCGTGGCGATGTACAGCGTGTAGCCGTCGGGCGGCGCCTTGGCCACGGTTTCGGCGGCGATGGTGGTGCCGGCGCCCGGCTTGTTGTCGATGATGACCGGCTGGCCCAGCTCCTTGGACAGCGCGTCGCCGTACAGCCGCGCCACGTTGTCGGCGCCGCCGCCGGCGGGAAAGCCGATCACGAGGCGCACCGGCCTGGACGGGAACGCGTCCGAGGCCAGCGCCGGGCCGGCCAGCGCGCAGGCCATCGTCATGAACAGCAAGGTCGGGTGCCGCTTGGTCATGCTTGTCTCCTTTCTCGGTTTGTCCGCGTTTTCTTCGCGGTTTTTTGGGCTGCGCGCGCCTAGCTGCCGGCGAACGCCGGCGGCCGTTTCCCGCGCTCCGCGGCGGGCGCGCCGCACGCGATCCGGTTCGGGGCCTGCTCCATGCCGTCGACGGCATTGATATGCTCGCGCAGTACCTCGAGGTCGCGCGGGCTGAGGCGGCTGGTCATCTGGGGGCGGCTCGACGTGATGATTGCTGCGCGCTCTTCGACGCGAAGCCGCGGCTCGCCGTGGTTTTGCATATAAGATTGATGTATAGATATATTTAAGACGATTCTAGATATGCCAAAAGAGCAGTCAAATCGAGGTTTACCCGGTCAGTCGCTTCAGGACCGCGTGCGCGAGGCCATCGAGGCGGACATCCACGCGGGCAAGCTCAAGCCGGGCTCGCAGCTCGACGAGCGCGCGCTGGCCGAGCGCTTCGACAGCTCGCGCACGCCGGTGCGGGAGGCGCTGCTGATGCTGGCGGCGCAGGGGCTGGTGACGATCGCGCCGCGCGCCGGGATCTTCGTGCACAAGCCGACGGTGGCCGAGCTGGTGGCGATGTTCGAGACGCTGGCCGAGATGGAGGGCGTGGTGGCGCGGCTGGCCACGCAGCGCATCACCGAGGCGGGCCGGACCGCGCTGGCGGCGGCCTTCGAGCAGGGCCGCGCCTACGTCGAGGCGGCCGACACGCCCGGCTACGTGGAGGCCAACCGCGCCTTCCACGACGTGCTGTACCACGCCGGCGCCAATCCCTACCTCGCCGAGCAGATCCGCATGCTGCGCCGGCGCCTGGCGATCTACTGGCGCCAGCGCGGGCTCATCAACGCGGCGCGCGTGCCCAGCTCGTTCCGCGAGCACGGCGCGATCGTGGCGGCGGTGCTGGCCGGCGACGCGGATGCCGCGGCGGCGGCCATGCGCGCGCATGTCTCCGCGGGCGGCAAGGCCATCGCGGACCTCGTGCTGCTGGCGCGGGACGCCTACGACGAGCCCGCGGCGCCGTGACGTGGCGCCATGACGTGACGCCACAACGCGGCGCCACAAAACGCGCGGCGCCCGCAACTGGTAGCATCGCAGGCAGCTTGCCGGGCGGCCCCTGCGCCGCCCGGCATGGTCTTCAACGCAGTCTTTCCCGGGTGTCCCGCTCCGTGTCCCACGACTTCTACTTCTACGAACCCGCGCGCGGCCACGGCCTGCCGCACGATCCCTTCAACGCCATCGTCGGGCCGCGCCCGATCGGCTGGATCTCCTCGCGCGCCGCCGACGGCATCGCCAATCTCGCGCCGTACAGCTTCTTCAACGCCTTCAACTACACGCCGCCGATCGTCGGGTTCTCGAGCGTGGGCTACAAGGACAGCGTGCGCAACATCGAGCAGACCGGCGAGTTCTGCTGGAACCTCGCCACGCGCGCGCTGGCCGAGCAGATGAACGCCAGTTGCGCGGCGGTGCCGCCCGAGGTGGACGAATTCGCGCTGGCCGGCCTGACGCCGGCGGCCTCGCGCATGGTGGCGGTGCCGCGCGTGGCGGAAAGCCCGGTCTCGTTCGAGTGCAAGCTCACGCAGCTGATCCAGCTCCAGGGCGCGGACGGCCACAAGGTGCCCACATGGCTGGTGCTGGGCGAGGTGGTCGGCGTGCACGTGGAGAAGTCGCTGTTCAAGGACGGCATCTATGACACGGCCGCCGCCCGGCCGATCCTGCGCGGCGGCGGTCCGGCGGACTACTTCGAGATCGTGCCCGAGATGCTGTTCCGCATGCGGCGCCCGGGCTGAGCGCGGGGTGCGGGCGGGGTGCGGGCGGCGGCCCGCGGGCCGTCCGCCGTGGGGGTTTTCGAATTTCTCCTTGACATACAGACCTGTCTACTTAAACAATGTGTAGACAGATCTGTATCATTTCTTCACCCCCAACCGCATCCCAGCCGCGCCCTAGTCAGGAGAACACCCATGTCCCAAGCCGAATCCCGTCCGCCGTTTCCCCCGTTCACCCGCGAGACCGCCATCCAGAAGGTGCGCGGCGCCGAAGACGGCTGGAACAGCCGCGACCCCGAGCGCGTGTCGCTGGCCTACACCGTCGACAGCGCATGGCGCAACCGCGCCGAGTTCGTCAACGGCCGCGAAGCCATCGTCGGCCTGTTGACGCGCAAGTGGCAGAAGGAGCTCGACTACCGTCTGATCAAGGAACTGTGGGCCTTCGACGGCAACCGCATCGCCGTGCGCTTTGCCTACGAATGGCATGACGATTCCGGCAACTGGTACCGCTCCTACGGCAACGAGAACTGGGAGTTCAACGAGGCCGGCCTGATGCAGCGCCGCTTCGCCTGCATCAACGACGCGCCGATCAAGGAGTCCGACCGCAAGTTCTTCTGGCCGCTGGGCCGCCGCCCGGACGACCATCCCGGCCTGAGCGACCTCGGGCTGTAAGCGCGCCGTCTTGTTCTTGCGGGAACGCCGCCGTCCCGATCCGGGCGGCGGCGTTTTCGCTTCTGCTTTTCCCTTCCCCTCATTCCCGCTCGGCATTCTCCCGCCGGCGCGCCGCGACTTGTTCCGCCATGTATCAAGTCATGTGCCGGGCCGCCCGTTTATCCCGCCGCGGCGCCTGCCTATAGTTCGACTCAAGGTTTCCGGCATTTTCCGACAAGCAGCCGACACCGAGATCCGCGATGAATCGCCCGACTGAATTGATCGATTAACGGCGCGATTTTCCAACCGTCAAACCATTTGGAGTCTGCAATGAGCAACCATCCCAAGACCGTCGTCATCACCGGCGCTTCCAGCGGCATCGGCTTCGCCCTGGCCGAGGCCTATCTCGCGCGCGGCGACAACGTGGTGGGCAACGCCCGCACGCAGCAACGGCTGGACGCCGCCGCCGCGCGCCTGGGCCATCCCGACAACTTCCTGCCGGTGGCCGGCGACATCGCGCTGCCCGCCACCGCGCGCGCCATCTTCGAGCGCGCCAGCGCGCGCTTCGGCAAGGTCGACGTGCTGGTCAATAATGCCGGCATCTTTATCGCCAAGCCGGTCGGCGAATATACCGAGGACGACGTCGAGAATATCGTCAATATCAACCTCAAGGGGTTTTTCTATATTACCCAGCAGGCCGCCGCGCATATGAGCGCGAATCGCGCGGGACATATCGTCAGCATTACCGCCAGCCTCGCCATGCAGCCGACCGCGCAGGTGCCGGCGCTGCTGCCGGTGCTGATCAAGGGCGGCCTGAACCACGCCACCCGCGGCCTGGCGCTGGAACTGGCGCCGCACGGGGTCAAGGTGTCGGCGGTCGCGCCCGGGATCATCGATACGCCGCTGCACGGCGCCGGCACGCACGACTTCCTCAAGACGCTGTCGCCCAGCGGCGAGATCGGGCAGGTCAGGGACGTGGTGGACGCGGTGCTGTACCTGACCGGCGCGGCGTTCACCAGCGGCGTGGTGCTGCCGGTGGACGGCGGCGCGACGGCGGGCCGCTGGTAAGCAGGCCATGCGGGGCGGCGGCATGCCGTTGCCGCCCGGCATGCGGGCAACATGACGGAGACGATCATGTCAGTGGAACAACGCATCGCGGCGCTCGGGCTGACGCTGCCGGCGCCGCCGCAGCCGCTGGGCAGCTATGCGGCGGCGAGCGAGGCCGGCGACCTGCTGTTCATCTCGGGGCAACTGCCGCTGCGCGACGGCAAGCTCCTGTACCGGGGCCAGGTCGGCGCCGGGCTGACGCCGGAAGACGGGCGCCAGGCGGCGCAACTGGCCGCGCTCAACGTGCTGGCGCAGATCCGCGCGCACCTGGGCGGCTTCGACCGGCTGGCGCGCATCGTCCGCGTGGAGGGGCACGTCAGCAGCGCGCAGGGCTTCTTCGGCCAGCCGGCCGTGCTCGACGGCGCCTCCGACCTGTTCGCCGCGGTGCTGGGCGACAAGGCCGGGCACGCGCGCGCCGCGTTCTCGCAGACGCAGCTGCCGGCCGATGCCGCGGTGATCCTGGTGGTGATCGCGCAGGTCACGCCGATCGTGCCGATCGCGCCGATCATGCAGGCGGCGCCCGCGCCGCGCGTGTCCCCGGCCTGAGCTAGCCGGCGAACTTGTCGACCAGGAAATCGACGAAGGCCCGCACGCGCGACGACATATGCCGCGCATGCGGATAAAGCAGCACGAAGGGCCGGCTGGCGCCGCCGAATTGCGGCAGCAGTTCCACCAGCCGGCCGTCGCGCAGGTCCTGCTCCGCCACGAAGCGGTAGGTCTGGAACAGGCCCGCGCCGCTGCGCGCCAGCGTGACGCCGCCGAGCACGTCGTCCGAGCAGCCGTAGCCGCCGCGCGTGGCCACCTCGGCCAGCTCGCCGTCCTCCATGAACAGCCACGGAATGCGCCGGCCGCTGCTGGGCAGCTCGAACTGGATGCAGTCGTGCGCCTGCAGCGCGTCCAGCGTGCCGGGCACACCGGCGCGCGCGAGGTAGGACGGCGCCGCCACCAGCACCAGCTCGGCGTCCTCCAGCTTGCGCGCGATGAGATTGGAGTCGTCCGGCGCGCGGCCGCGCACCGCGAGGTCGAAGCCGTCGTCGGCGAAATCCACGTTGCTGTTGCTGATGTGGGTCTCGATCTCCACCTGCGGGTAGCGCGCCCGGAACTCGGGCAGCACCGGCAGCACGCGGTAATGCGCGTAGGGCGTGGGCAGGCTGATGCGCAGCAGGCCGGCCGGGCTGGCGTGCTGGCCGGTGGCCTCGCGCTCGGCATCCACCAGTTGCGACAGCGCGCGCCGGGCCCGCTCGAAATACGCGCGGCCTTCGTCGGTCAGGCGGATCTGCCGCGTGGTGCGCACGAACAGCCGCACGCCGAGCCGCTCTTCCAGCCGCGACACCGAGCGGCTCACCGCCGCCGGCGTGACGCTGGCCGCCACCGCCGCGGCGGTGAAGCCGCCCAGTTCCGCCGCCAGGCAGAACAGCTCGATGCTGCCAAGCTGGAGGTCGTCGAACTGGCGCTTCATCGGTGTGTCATCCGCGTTCCCGTTCGGGTTCTGGCCTGATTCAGGCAGCGGCGCCGGCGGCGTGGGCGAGGTCCGCCACCGCCTGCGCGAGCTCCGCGCGCAACTGCGCCACCAGCTCCGCCGCCGGCAGGCTGCACGAGAGTTGCGCGGCCTGGCCGGCCCACTGCGCGGCGAAGCTGGCGCTGCCCCGTGCCTTGGCCGCGGCGTGCAGCGCCTTGCCGGCGTCGTAGGCGATGGGGTAGTCGGGGATCGGCGGGCAGTCCGGCGCCTCGCCCAGCTCGGTCAGCCGGTTGACGATGCCGCGCGCGGCGCGCCCGGACACCGAGCGCGTCAGCGTGGTGCGGACCGGCTGGCCGGCGAGCAGGGCGGCGCGGTAGGCGGCGTCGGCCGCGCTTTCCGGGCACGGCACGAAGGCGGTGCCGAGCTGCGCGGCCTGCGCGCCCAGCGCCAGCGCGGCGGCGATGCCGGCGCCGTCCATGATGCCGCCGGCCGCCACCACGGGCAGCGTGGTGTTGCGCACCAGCAGGCGCACCAGCGCCAGCGTGCCGAGCCGCTCGTCGCGCGCGGCCGGCTCGAAGATGCCGCGATGGCCGCCCGCTTCCACGCCCTGCGCCACGATGGCGTGCACGCCGGCGTCGGCCACCTGGCGGGCCTCTTCCACGCTGGTGGCGGTGGCCATCAGGTAGATGCCGGCCTCGCGCAGCGCGGCGATCCACGGCTGCGGCGGCAGGCCGAAATGAAAGCTCGCCACCGCCGGGCGCTCCTCGAGCAGCATCGCGAACATGGCTTCGTCGGCCACGAAGCTCTGGTAGATCTCGCGCAGCGCGGCCGGCGGCGTGGCGCCGAACTCGGCGAAGCTCGGCGCGAGATAGGCCAGCCAGCGCGCCTCCCGCGCGGCGTCCGCCACCGCGGGCGCGTGGCAGAACAGGTTGACGTTGAACGGCTTGCCGGTCAGGGCGCGGGTGTCGCGGATCATCTTGCGGGCGCCTTCGGCGTCCGTGGCGCCGACGCCGAGCGAGCCCAGCCCGCCGGCATTCGAGACGGCCGCAGCCAGCGCCGGCGTGCCGATGCCGGCCATCGGCGCCTGGATGAGCGGCACGGCAAGGCCGAGCCGGGACAGCAGCGCGCGCGGCTGGGTGGCGGAATTGGGGGTGTTCATTGCGTGACTCCTTCGGAAGAGGGGCGCTTGCCGGCTCCCGGCGCGCGCACGAAGATGACGGCGGCGGCCGCCAGCAGCGCCGCGGCGGCGGCGGCCAGCGGCCCGTTGAAGCTGTGGCTGCGGGCCATCAGCGCGCCCGCTGCCAGCGGCCCGGCGATCTGGCCGACGCCGTAGGCCGAGGTCATGGCGGCCAGCAGGTTGAATGGCACCGCGTGGGCCACGCGCCTGGCCGCCGGCATGGCGATGGTCACGGTGCCCACGAAGGTGCCGCCGACCAGCAGCGCGCTGGCCAGGTAGGACCACGCGGCATGGCTGAGCGCGGGCAGGATCACGCCCGCGGCCTGCACCAGCAGGTTGAGCGCGAGCGCGCGCCGCGTGCCGAGGCGCCCATGCAGGGCGTGCCACAGGTAGCACGACGGCGCCGCGCCCAGGCCGAACACGGCCCACACGTGGATCGGGTCGACCTGGCCGAGCGCGTCGCGCACGAACAGCGGCAGGTAGGTGGCGGTCACGATGTAACCGAAACCGGCCAGGCCATAGCTGGCGATCAGCGGCCACGGTCCCGGGACGCTGGCCGCGTTGGCGGCATCGGCGGCATCGGCCGCGCCGACGGCGGCCACGGCCGCGCCGGCCGGATGCGGCGGCGGCGCGCGCCCGCCGAGCAGGCGCCATGCCGGCAGCGACAGCGCCAGCGCGCCGGCGGCCAGCGCGGCCCACAGCGCGGGACTGCGCCAGCCGGCCAGGTTGCCGGCGGCGATGGCCTCGGCCGACAGCAGGATGCCGCTGCCCACGCCCGCGAACAGCAGCGGCGCGCCGTGCGGCTGGCCCACGAGCTGGAACAGCCACACCGAGGCGGCCACCAGCGCCAGCGCGCTGAAAAAGCCGGCCACGAAGCGCGTGCCGGCAACGAACCACGGCGCCGCCGGCAGCGCCAGCACGAGCAGGCACAGCACGGTGCCGGCCAGCGCGATGCGGCACAGCTGCGGCGTGGCGCGCGGCGACAGGCGCGTCACCGCGAGCGCGCCGGCCAGGTAGCCCGCGTAGTTGGCGGACGCGGCCAGCGAGCCGGCGCCGACGCTCAACAGCCCGTCGCGCACCATCAGCGGATACATGCCGGTGAAGGCGAAGCGGCCGAAGCCCATGCCGACCGCCAGCACCAGGGAGGCAGCCAGCGCCGGCAGCCAGGGCGCGCCGGCGCGCTCGGCGCCGCGCTCGCTGCCGCTCTCGATGTCGCCGGCGGGCCGGGCGGCGCAGGCAGGTCGGGCTTCAGCCATGTTGCAGCTCCTGCAGGAAAGCCTGGTATGCCGCGGTCGTGAAACCCTGGCGCCGCACCAGGAAGGTATGCGCGGTGCGCACCGGCACGGTCTGCAGGCCCGCCGCGTCCGGGTGCAGCGCGAGCAGCGAGCGGGGCACGACGGCGACCGCCGAGCCGGCCGTCACGCAGGCCAGGATTGCATGGTAGGACGCCAGCTCCAGCATGTTGAGCGCCGGGCGCTGGCCCGCGCCGCCGGCGAGCCAGTTCTCGGCGCACAGGCGGTAGGTGCAGCCGCGCGAGAAGGTGGCCAGGCTGCGCAGCACGAGGTCCTGCGGCGCGCGCACCGGCGGGTGGCTGGGCGGCAGCACCAGCAGCAGTTCCTCGGAGAACAGGAAGCTGCCTTCCAGCCCGGGGCCGAGCTCGTCCATGTCCAGCGTGTCCGGCGCGCCTTCGCCGGGATGCGCCACCACCGCGCAGTCGATGCGGTGCGCCAGCAGCGCGTCCACCAGCGCCTGCGTGGTGCCGGTCTGGATCTCGATCCGCACCTGTGGCCACTTGCCGTGGTAGCGCGCCAGCGGGCGCGGCAGCCGCGCCGCGGCCGAGCTTTCCATGCTGCCCACGCGCAGCCGGCCGGAGGGCTCGCCGGCGCGCATCGACTGGCGGGCTTCCTCGGCCAGCGCCAGCAGTTGCTCGGCGTAGCCCAGGAAGCGCTGGCCTTCGGGTGTGAGCGTCATGCGCTTGCTGTCGCGCAGGAACAGTGCCACGCCAAGCTCTTCCTCGAGCTGCTTGACGCGCGTGGTGACGTTGGACTGCACGCGGTCCAGCGCCCGGGCGGCGCGCGTCACGCTTTCCTCGCGCGCCACCGTCCTGAAGATTTCCAGCTCGGCCAGATCCACGGCGGGTTCCTCGATATGGGATTGAAGTTTATTCTTTAAAAAAGAACAAATTTCAGTTAACTATCATTTATTAGGATGGTTAAGTCAAGAAGACCTTGCCGCGCGCAGGGTTTGCGCGCGCCGGGGTGACTTGCAAGGCGGGAGGGGAAGGGTAAGGAGAAGGGCAGCGCGTTCAGCGCCGGCGCGCGGGCGGCCTCGCGGCTGGCCGGGCTGGCCGGTAGCGCTCGCGCAGCGTTTCCAGCAGCAGCGGCAGGGCCGGCGCCGGATTGCCGGGCGCGTGGACCACGGCCACGCCGATCCGCAGCACGGCGGCTTCCTTGAGCGGCTTGTAGACCACGCCCGCGCGCGCCATCGCCTGCAGCGAGGCCGGCACCAGCGCCACGCCCTGGCCGTCGGCGATGAGGCCGAGCAGCACGTGGTGGTCGGCCGGCTCGGGCACGCGCGGCGGCGAGAAGCCCAGCGTGCGGAACAGCGCTTCGTAGTGGTCGAAGTAGGCGGGGTTGAGGCGCCGCTGGAACCAGAACAGCGGATCGGCCCGCAGCTCCAGGATGGAGAGGCGCTTGCGCCGGGCCAGCCGGTGCGTGGCCGGCAGCGCGGCGACCAGCGGATCGTCGAACAGGTGCTCGACGTGTAGCTCGCCGGTGCCGGACGGCAGGCCGATCAGCGCGGCATCGAGCGCGCCGCGCCGCAGGTCGGCGATCGACTGCTGCGAGATCTGCCGTTTCTGCAGCAGCCGCACGTCGGGCGCGCGCGCCTGCAGGGCCGGCGCCAGCCATGTGAACAGCGCGGCGTCGACCACCGTGGTGATGCCCAGGCGCAGCCCGGCGTTGCGCCGCGCGCGCTTGCGCGCGCGGGCGAGCATGGCGTCGGCGCTGGCCAGCAGCGCGCGCGCCTCGGGCAGCAACTGGCTGCCGGCGGGCGTGAGCGCCACGCCGTTGCGGTCGCGCTCGAACAGGCGCGCGCCGACGGTTTCCTCGAGCGCCTGGATCTGCCGGGTCAGCGGCGGCTGGGTGATCGACAGGCGCTCCGCCGCGCGGCGAAAGCTCAGTTCGTCGGCCACGGCCACGAAGTATTCGAGTTGCCAGAGTTCCAGGCGGGGCTGCATGCGGGGTGCGCTCGGACGGGTTGCTGATACGCACAAGGTATCACGCCGAAGGCATTGGCGGCGCGCGCACGCGCTGGCTAAGCTTGCTTCACCGTTTGCTTCACCTCTTCACCTCTTCACATCTCCAACTCGTCACCGAACCAAGGAACACCTTCCCGATGAATCCGCACACCCTTCCGCACACGCTGTCTCTCGGCCGGGCCCGGCTTGCCGCCATCGAAGGCAGCGCCGATGCCTCCATCCTCGACGCGCTCGGCGACATCGCGCCCGATCTGGCCAGCCTTGCCATCGGCTTCGTCTATGGCGAGATCTATCCGCGCGCGGGCCTGTCGCTGCCCGAGCGGCAACTGGTCACGGTGGCCGCGCTCGCCGCGATGGGCGGGCTCGCGCCGCAACTGGAGTTCCACCTGGCCGGCGCGCTGAACGTTGGCTGCCAGCCGGCGGAGCTGGTCGAGGCCATGATCCACCTGGCCGTGTACGCGGGTTTTCCGGCGGCGCTCAACGGCATTGCGGCGGCGCGGGCCGTGTTTGCCCGCGCGGGTGTCGTGGTGGCGGCGGCGGCCGCGCGGCAGGCCGCCGCCGGCTCGCGCTACGAGGCCGGGCTCGCGCGCCTGCGCGAGATCGACGGCGAGGCCGGTGTGCGCGTGATCGCCTCGCTGCAGGACATCGCGCCGGACCTGGGCCGCTTCATCATCGAGTTCGCCTTCGGCGACATCTACGCGCGGCCCGGCCTCGATCTGGCCAGCCGCGAGCTGGTGACGGTGGCCGCGCTGGCGGCGATGGGCTCGGCCACGCCGCAACTGAAGGTGCACATGCATGGCCTGCTGAATGTGGGCGGCACGCGGCAGCAGCTCGTGGAGACCATCATCCAGATCGCGGCCTATGCCGGTTTCCCGCGCGCCATCAATGCGGCGCTGGCGGCCAGGGAGGTGGTGGCCGCGCACTGACGGCAGCGAGGCCGCCTCACGGCGCCACGCCTTGCCTGGCCTCGAGCAGGCCCGCCACCCAGTCGATGAAGACCCGCACCTTGGCGCTCAGGTGGCGGTTGCGCGGGTACAGGGCCAGCATCGGCAGCGTGCCGGCATTCCAGTCCGGCAGCACCGGCACCAGCCGGCCGCTGGCGAGGTGCGCGCGCACGACGCCGTTGAGCGGGCTTTGCATCAGGCCCATGCCGGCCACGGCGGCGGCGATGCAGGTGTCGGCATCGTTGGCCGCGACCCAGTGCGGGCGGGTGATTTCATGCGCCTCGTCGCCGCGCCGGAAATCGAACGGGAACACGCGCCCGGTCTTGGCCGAGAAGAAGTTCACGAAGCGGTGCCGGTCGAGGTCGGCCAGCGTGGCGGGCATGCCGTGGCGCTGCAGGTAGGCCGGCGCGGCGCAGGTTGCCACTTCCAGCTCGCCGAGCCGCCGCGCGGCCAGGCTCTCGTCGTGCACGAGGCCGCCGCGGATCACGCAGTCCACGCCTTCGGCGATCAGGTCCACCGGGCGGTCCGAACTGCCCAGTTCCATCATCACCTGCGGATAGCGCGCGAAAAAGTCCGGCAGCGCCGGTGCGATGACATGGCGGCCCAGGGAGGCCGGCACGTCCACGCGCAGCCGGCCGGCGGGCGTGATCACGGCGTGCCCGAGCATGGCCTCCAGCTCGTGCATCTCCTGCAGCATGGTGCGCGCGCGCTGATGGTAGGCCATGCCGTCGTCGGTCAGGCTGAGCCGCCGCGTGGTGCGGTGCAGGAGCCGCACCCCGAGGTGGCTTTCGAGGTCCTGGACGATGGTGGTGACGCGCCCCCGGGGCAGGTGCAGCGCGGTCGCCGCGCGCGAGAAGCTGGCCAGCTCCACCACGCGGACGAAGACCTCCATAGCTTTGAACCGGTCGATGGACATGGCGGGATTGTTCTGAATATAGGGAATAGTGATTTCTTCGTTTCGCAGTTTATACGCATCCGTTAGCACAATAGACTGCCTTCACCGATTCAACGATGCGAAGGAGATTCACATGAGCACGTCTTCCCAATCTTCCCAATCCCCCGGGGTTCCACTGGCCGCGCTCGGCGCGCACGGGCCGCAGCAGGTGTCGGCGCTGGGCCTGGGCTGCATGGGCATGTCCGATTTCTACGGCGCCAATGACCGCGGCCAGAGCATCGCCACCATCCACGCGGCGCTGGACGCCGGCATCAACCTGCTCGACACCGGCGACTTCTACGGCGCCGGCCACAACGAGATGCTGATCGGCGAGGCGCTCCGGGGCCGCCGCGGGCAGGCGCTGGTGTCCGTCAAGTACGGCTCGCTGCGCGCGCCCGACGGCAACTGGCTGGGCATGGACGGGCGCCCGCAGGCGGTGAAGAACTTCATCACCTACAGCCTGCAGCGGCTCGGCACCGACCACATCGACATCTACCGCATGTCGCGGCACGACCCGGCCGTGCCGGTGGAGGACACCATCGGCGCCGTGGCCGATCTCGTGAAGTCCGGCTACGTGCGCCATATCGGCCTGTCGGAAGTGGGGCCGGAGATCATCGAGCGCGCCCACAAGGTGCATCCGGTCAGCGACCTGCAGATCGAATATTCGCTGCTCAGCCGCGGGCCGGAGGCCGGCATCTTCCCCGTGCTCAGGCGGCTGGGCATCGGCGTGACCGCCTACGGCGTGCTGTCGCGCGGCCTGATCAGCGGCTCGCGCCCGACCGGGCCGCGGGATTTCCGCGCCCACCTGCCGCGCTTCACCGGCGAGAACCTGGGCCGCAACCAGCAGCTCGTGGCCGCCCTCGGGCAGGTGGCGCAGGAACTGGGCGCGACCACGGTGCAGGTGGCGATCGCCTGGGTGCTGGCCAAGGGCCGCGCGCTCGGCGTGCAGATCGTGCCGCTGGTCGGCTCGCGCTCGCTGGCGCAGCTGGAGGGCGCGCTGGGGGCGCTGCGGCTGTCGCTGTCGGCGCAGGACATGGCCCGCATCGAGCAGGCCGTGCCGCGCGAAGCCGTGGCCGGCACGCGCTACGGCGAGGAACAGATGGCGTTTCTCGACAGCGAGCGCTGAGCCGGCAGTCTTGTCAGCGGGGGTTCCCGGCCAGCACCGACGGCGGCTGGGAAGCGGCCAGTGCCACCGCGTGCCGCGCCGCGGGCGCCGGGCGCGCCAGCATCTGGCGGATCGAGGCGAGGTAGCGGTCCCCGACTTCGCGCGTGGCGCGGTTGGCCTGCGCGCGCAGCGAGCGCCGCGGCGGCGGCGTGACGTTCAGGCTGCGGCAGATCGTGGACAGGTAGGGTTTGCGTTCCCCGGTCAGCCGCTGCGCTGCCGCCGCGAGGGCCGCGTCGCCGACCCGCGCGCGCAGCCACGCGAGGACCTGGCGGTCGTATTCGTTCTGGACCCGGACCAGATGCTCCATGATGGGCTCCTGAAATACTGTTCATGCATACAGTAACTGTAAATATATACAGTAATCGGGAGATTTCAAGGAACGGCGGATGCGGGGGAATGGATGTGGCTTATGAATAACCTGCCCGCCAATGCCGGCGCGGCGGCTGGTAGCCGGCCCGGGATTGCCCGGGCTGGACGGCGGTAGTGCCGGTTGCGGCAATGGGTGATGAGGGGAGGAAAGCGTGGCGGATGCCGCGCCGGACGGCCGGCGATCCGCCGCGATGAGACGGCGCCGGCCGGCCCGGACGCGGGCGATGTCGAGGGCGCTACGCCAGCTGGTTCATCAGCGTGTCCTGGGCGGACACCAGCCGGCGGCCGCGCCGGCGCCGGTAGCTGCCGTCCGGCTCCAACTCCCAGGTATCGCGGTTGTCCTTGAGATAGCGCTTGAGGCCTTCCTCGATCACGCGCTTCTTGAGGGCCTTGTCCAGCACCGGGAAGCAGATCTCGACGCGGCGGAAGAAGTCGCGCTCCATCCAGTCGGCGCTGGACAGGCGCACGTCCTCGGCCTTGTCGTTGTAGAAATAGAAGATGCGCTCGTGCTCGAGGAAGCGGCCGAGCACGGAGCGCACCCGGATGTTCTCCGACAGCCCCGGCAGGCCGGGCCGCAGCGCGCAGGCGCCGCGCACGATCAGCTCGATCTTCACGCCGTCGCACGAAGCCTGGTACAGCGCCTCGATGATCTTCGGCTCCAGCAGCGCGTTCATCTTGGCGATGATCAGGCCCTTGCGGCCGGCCCTGGCGTGCCTGGCCTCGCGGCGGATGGCCTCGATCAGCGCCGCGTGCATGGTGAACGGCGACTGCCACAGGTGCGCGAGCGTGCCGGGATGGCCGAGCCCGGTCAGTTGCGAGAACACGTTGGCCACGTCGGCGGCGATGGCTTCCTTGCAGGTAAACAGGCCGATGTCGGTGAAGTTGCGGGCGGTCTGCGAATGGTAGTTGCCGGTGGAAAGATGCACGTAGCGGCGCAGCTTGCCGCCCTCGCGCCGCACCACCAGCGCCATCTTGGCGTGCGCCTTGTAGCCCACCACGCCGTACACCACGTGCGCGCCGGCTTCCTCGAGCTGCGCGGCCCAGTTCATGTTGGCTTCCTCGTCGAAGCGGGCCAGCAGCTCCACCACCACGCTGACTTCCTTGCCGCGCCGCGCCGCGCCGATCAGCGCGTCGAGCAGGGCCGAGTCGTTGCCGGCGCGGTACACCGTCTGCTTGATCGCCATCACGTCCGGGTCTTCGGCGGCCTGGCGGATGAAGTCCACCACGGGCGCGAACGACTGGTAGGGGTGGTGCAGCAGGATGTCGCCGTCGCGGATGGCGCGGAACATGTCGGTCTGCTCCTGCTGGAGCGCCTTCGGCAGGCCGGGCCGGCACGGCGGGTATTTGAGGTCGTCGCGCGCGACGCTGTCGGGCACCGGCAGCAGCCGCACGAGGTTGACCGGCCCGTTGACGGCGAAGACCTCGGTCTCTTCCAGCCCGAACTGGCCTTGCAGGAAGCGCGTCATCTTGGGCGAGCAGTTGTCCGCCACCTCGAGGCGCACCGCGTCGCCCAGGTGCCGCTGCGGCAGCTCGCCCTGCAGCGCGTCGCGCAGGTTGCGCACTTCGTCCTCGTCGACGAACAGCTCGCTGTTGCGGGTGACGCGGAACTGGTAGCAGCCGCGCACGCGCATGCCGGGAAACAGCTCGCCCACGTGCGCATGCAGGATCGAAGACAGGAACACGAAGCCGTGCGGGCAGCCCGAGATCTTGCTTGGCAGCAGGATCACGCGCGGCAGCGCGCGCGGCGCCTGCACGATGGCGGCGCCGGCTTCGCGGCCGAAGGCGTCCTTGCCTTCGAGCTCCACGGCGAAGTTCAGGCTCTTGTTGAGCACGCGCGGGAACGGGTGCGCCGGGTCGAGGCCGATCGGGGTGAGCATCGGCATCAGCTCGCGGAAAAAGAACTCGCGGATGTACTCGGCCTGCTCGGCGGACCAGTGCGGGCGCCGCAGGAAGCGAATGCCCTCGGCGGCCAGCTCCGGCACCAGCACGTCGTTGAACAGCCGGTATTGCTCCGCCACCAGCTTGCGCGCCCGCGCGCCGAGCAGCGCGTAGACCTGGCGCGGGTCCAGCCCGTCCGGGCCGGGCAGCGCGGACTGCAGCTTGATCTGCTCCTTGAGGCCGGCCACGCGGATCTCGTAGAACTCGTCGAGATTGCTGCTGAACACGCACAGGAAGCGCAGCCGCTCCAGCAGCGGGACCTCGGGGTCCGCGGCCTGGAGCAGCACGCGGTGGTTGAACTCCAGCTGGCTGGCGATGCGGTTCAGGAAGGTCTGCCGGGCATCGGCGCTGGCGAGGAAATCCGCGGGAGCGCCTTTTGCATCACTCGACGGCAAGGGGAGGGACGGGGCGGTCTGCAGTGGGACACCCGAGCCTTCGGCCATATTCGACTTCAATCCTTTTTCTTGTATGGGTCGCCACCGGCGGCGACACGATGGCCTGATAGTACCGCGTCGCGCGGCGCTTGAGGAGGGTGGCGCGGCGCCTGCATCGTGCCGGAACGGCCGCGTCGGCTGCCGCGGGCGCGCGCCGCATTCATTCCATGCCGGGATAGGTTTATGAAAACCATTCGCTTGTGACGCGCGGCGGGCTGCGAATAGGATGCCCCCATCAAAACAGAACAGACGATGAGGAGACATGGCATGAAGAGATTCGCAGCCTTGCTGGTGGCATCGGCCGCGCTGGCCCACGCCGCTTTCGCGCAGGACGGGGAGGCCTATCCGGCCCGCCCGGTGAAACTGGTGGTGCCGTTCGGCGCCGGCAGCGCGTCCGACACCGCGGCGCGCATCGTCGCGGAGGCGGTGCGCGACAAGCTCGGCACCATCGTGGTGGACAACCGCCCCGGCGCCAACGGCATCATCGGCTCGGCCTACGTGGCCAAGGCCGCGCCCGACGGCTACACCCTGCTGCTGACCAGCAGCGCCACCCATTCCGGCATCGGCGCGCTGTACCGCCATCCCGGCTACGACCCGATCAAGGACTTCGTCCACATCACGCGCATCGCCACCATCCCGATGGTGCTGGTGACGCGCCCCGACGCGCCCTACAAGACCGCGAAGGAACTGGCCGCCCAGGCCCGCAAGGCGCCGCTGCGCTACGGCTACGGCAGCGGCTCCGCGCAGATCGCCGCGGCGACCTTCAGCATGGTGGCCGACGCGCCCTCCGAAGGCATTCCGTACAAGAGCCAGCCGCCCGCGGTCACGGACCTGATGGGCAGCCAGATCGACTACATGCTGGCGGACACCTCGGTGGTGACGAGCTTTCTCAAGGGCGGCAAGCTGGCCGGCTTGGCCATCTCCAGCCCGCGGCGCTCGCCCGACCTGCCCGGCATTCCTACCATGACGGAGGCCGGCTACAAGGACTTCGACCTCGTGGTCTGGGTCGGCCTGGCGGCGCCCGCGGGCACGCCCGCGAGCGTGACCGAGCGTTGGAACAAGGAAGTCGGCGCGGCCTTGTCCGACCCGCAGGTGAAGGAAAAGCTCGCCCGCCTGGGCATGGTGGCCAGCCCGAGCGGCATCAGGGAGCACGGCGCCTTCGCGCTGGCGCAGCGCGATATCTGGACGGCGCGCGCGGCCAGGGCGGGAGTCGAGCAGCAATGACGCAGCCGTTCAGCCAGCCGGCGCCGCTCGAAGGGGTGCGCGTGCTCGACCTGACCTCGGTCGTGATGGGGCCGGTATGCACCCAGATCCTGGCCGACTACGGCGCCGAGGTGGTCAAGGTGGAGCCGCCCGAGGGCGACGTGATGCGCCACGCGGGGGCCAAGCGCGCGCCGGGCATGGGCGCCATGTTCCTGCACGCCAACCAGGGCAAGCGCTCGGTGGTGCTCGACCTCAAGCGCGCGCAGGACCAGGACGCGCTGCGCGCCATGCTGCCCGGCTTCGACGTGTTCATCCACAACGTGCGCCCGCAGGCGATGCGCCGCCTGGGCCTGGACGAAGCCGCGGTGCGGCGCCTGCATCCGTCGGTCGTTCACGTCGAGCTGACCGGCTATGCCGCCGACGGCCCCTACGAGGGCCGCGCCGCGTACGACGACATCATCCAGGCGCAGACCGGCCTGGCCGAGCTGTTCGCGCGCCAGTCGGGCGGCGCGCCGATGTACGTGCCGACCCTGATCGCCGACCGCGTCACCGGCCTGACCGCGGCGCATGCCACGCTGGCCGCGCTCTATCGCCGCCGGCAGACGGGGCAGGGCGAATCCGTGAAGGTCTCGATGTTCGAGACCGTGGCCGCGTTCGTGCTGGGCGACCACCTCGGCGGCGCGAGCTTCCTGCCGCCGGCCGGCCCGATGGGCTACAGCCGGCTGCTGACGCCGCACCGGCGCCCCTACCGCACGCTGGACGGCCACATCGCCGCGGTGGTGTACAACGACAAGCACTGGCGCGCGTTCTTCGCGGCCATCGGCGACCTCGCCGCGTTCGAGGCCGACGCGCGCTTCCAGACCGCCGCCGCGCGCGCCGAGAACTACGACGTCATCTACGGCTACCTGGCCGGGGTGCTGGCCACGCGCACCAGCGCCGACTGGCTGGCGCTGCTGGCGGCGGCCGACATCCCGTGCAGCCCGGTCAACCGCGTCGAAGACCTGCTCGACGACCCGCACCTGCGCGCCGTCGGCTTCTTCGAGGAAGACACCGGCGGGGCCGCGCACGGCACGCGCCGCATCGCCGCGCGCTTCCGCTCGCCCGCGGCATCCACGGCATCCGCAGCATCCGCGCGTGGCGGCGCCGCGGCGCCCGAGCTTGGCGCGCATACCGCGCAAGCCACGCAGACCGTGCCGCGCGGGCAGATCGAGCCGGCGGACCGCTGAATCCAACCATCATCCGGGAATTCCCCTCATGCAGACGCTTCACCATGTCACGCTCGCCACGTCCGCGCAGGGCGTCGCCACCATCCAGATCGCCAACGGCACCTCGCTCAACATCCTCGACTCCGACACCATCGTCGAGCTGACCCGCCTGCTGCGCACGCTGGCGCGCGACCCGCAGGTGCGCGCGCTGGTGATCCGCGGCAGCGGCGACAAGGCCTTCATCGGCGGCGCCAACATCAAGGAACTGGCCCGGCTCGATCCCGACACCGCGGTGGCCTTCATCACGCGCCTGCACGACCTGTGCGAAGCGGTGCGCGACTTTCCGGTGCCGACCTTCGCGCGCCTGGCCGGCTGGTGCATGGGCGGCGGCATGGAGCTGGCGGCGGCCTGCGACATCCGCGTGGGATCGACCGCGGCGCATTTTTCCATGCCCGAGGTGCGCATCGGCATCCCCTCGGTGATCCACGCCAACCTGCTGCCGCGCCTGATCGGCGAAGGCAACACGCGCTGGCTGCTGCTGTCCGGCGCCGCCATCGACGCGGCCAGGGCGCATGCCTGGGGCTTCCTCAACGAGCTGGCCGAGCCCGACGCGCTCGACGCCGCCATCGCGCACGCGGTGGGCGAGATCCTCGAATGCGGCCCGGCCGCCGTGCGCGCGCAGAAGGCGCTGCTGCGCGGCTGGGAGAACCCGGCGCTCGAGCGCGGCCTGAAGGACAGCATCGCCATGTTCGGCGCGGTCTACGAAGGCGCCGAGCCGGACCAGTACATGCAGCGCTTCCTCAACCGCAAGCGCCCGGCGTGAGCCGGCGCGGGGTTCTCTTGTAAGATCGGGGGCGCCGGGCGGCGCCCTCGCGGCGGCGGTCCGGCCGCAGGGCGTCATCCGGCGCTTTCGCACACGGCCGCGCCATCATGAACCTGACGATCCGGGAGTTCCGCGTTTTCCGCGTGGTGTACGAACTGCGCAGCTTCAGCGCCGCCTCCGAAGCGGTGCACATGACGCAGTCCGCGGTCAGCAAGCTCTGCCAGGAAATGGAGGCCAAGGTCGGGCACCGCCTGTTCGAGCGCTCCACCCGCAAGGTGGAGCCCACCATGCTGGCCGACCACCTCTACGGCTATGCGTGCGAGATCCTCGGCACGATGGACGCCGCCGAGCGCAGCCTCAACGGGCTGCTGAGCCTGGAGCAGGGCGAGGTCCGCGTGGCGGCCTCGCCGATGATGACGCAGGGCCTGCTGACCGGCCCGGTCAGCCGCTTCCACGCGGCGCACCCGGGCGTGCGCATCGGGCTGCACGAACTCTCCACCGACGAGACCATCGACTACGTGGTCAACGGCAAGGCGGACTTCGGCCTGGTCTCGATCGAGCAGACCCATCCCAAGCTCGCCATCGAGCGGCTCTACGACGAGTCCATGTACGCCATCTGCGCCAGGGACCATGAACTGGCGAAGAAAAAGCGCGTCTCCTGGGATGCGCTCAGCGCCTATCCGCACGTCTCCATGCATCCGTCCTTCAGCGTGCGCCGCACCGTCGACCGCGTGTACGGACAGAAGGGGCTGGGCTACGTGTCCGTGATCGAGGTCGGCACCGTCCTCTCCGTGCTGGGGATGGTGAAGGCCGGCGTCGGCGTGGCGGTGCTGCCCGGCTACGTGATGAGCTTCGTGTCGGACATCGGGCTGGCCTCGGTGTTGCTGCCGGCGGCCGATTACAGCCACCCGATCTCGCTGATCCGCCGCTGGAACGCCCGCCCGTCGACCGCGGCCGAGGCGCTGATCGCGCTGCTGAAGGAAGCGATCGCGCCGGGGTAGGCGTGCGTCCTTGCTCAGGCCCGATGCGCCCCGTCGCGGCAGGCCGGCACCTCGATCTCGAATCAGCGCGCTCCCTCGATGCCGCCGCCGGCCCGCCGGGCGGCGATGAAATACAGCAGCGCGCTGGCGGCCGCGGCGGCGGTGCCGACGATGGCCAGGGCGATCGCCAGCCCGGCCCTGGGATGGCCCAGCCATTCGTTGATGGCGCCCACCGCGAACGGCCCCAGCCCGCCGCTGATGGCGTTGGTCAGGAACACCAGCAGCGCCACCGCGCGGCCGCGCATGCGGTTGGGAATGGCGATCTGCAGCGGCACCGGCGCCAGCGCCATGACGATGCTGGCGGCATACGCGCACAGGCCGTACAGCGCCAGCGACAGCCACATCGCCGGCGCGAGCGGCGCCGCGCAGGCGGCGGGCACCAGCAGGGCGGCCGCGCCGCAGGCGATGCGCAGCACCTTGCGCAGCGCGTCGCGGTCGTTGACCTTGCCCACGAACAGGCTCGCGCTGACGACGCCCGCCATGCCGCCGATCATGTAGACCGGGCCGGTCAGCTTGCCGACCGCGCTGGCGGACAGGCCGAAGCTGCGGATCAGCAGGGTCGGGAACCACGCGGCGTGGGAGTAGAACAGCAGGATGAGCGCGACGTAGCCGAAGAAATAGGGCAGGCAGAAGCGGTTGCGCACGAACAGCTCGCGCAGGACTTCGCCGATCGGCGGCGCGGCCCCGGCGGCGCCCTGCGCGGCCGGCAGCCCGCGCCGCGCCGGCTCGCGGATCGTCGCCAGCACCAGCGCCGCGAGCGCCAGGCCGGGCAGCCCGACCAGGAAGAAGACCACCTGCCACGGCTGCAGGCCCTGCCTGGCCAGCCAGCCGGCCATCGCGGGCTGGTCCATCCAGCCCAGCAGCGCGCCGCCGCCGAGCAGGGCGACGCCGCCGCCGATGTAGGGCCCGAGCATGAACACGCTGCTGGCGCGCGTGACCTTGCGCGGCGGGAACATGTCGCTGAAGATGGACAGCGCGGCCGGGCTCAGCGCGGCTTCGGCGATGGCCGTGCCGGCGCGCCAGACCAGCAGTTCGCCGAAGCTGCCGGCGGTGCCGCACATGGCCGTGGAGATGGCCCAGATGGCGACGCAGGCCGCACTCAGGCGCACGCGGTTGGAGCGGTCCACCAGCCGCGCCACGAACACGCCGGCGGTGGCGTAGCAGAGCGTGAAGGTCGCGCCCTGCAGCAGGCCGATCTGGGTGTCGCTGAGCAGCAGCGATGCCTTGAGCGGCTGCACCAGGATGCTGACGACCTGCCGGTCGATATAGGAAAAGGCAAAGCACACGAAGAACATGAATACGATGTATCCATGCGAGAACGCGGTGCCGGTGTCTTCGATCACCGGCGCGTCGGCGCCGGGCGCGCCGGCTTGCAGGGCCGGCGCGGCTTCGGGGGCGGAGTGCATGAAGGTTTCCTCGTAAGGGCGGAGGGCGGGCCGGCGCGCGCCAGGGAAGGCGCGCCGGTTCCGGCGAGGCTGTCGGCTACAGCGTGGCGGGGGCGGCCAGCAGGGCGATGCAGTCGCCGGGCTCGACGCCGGCGAAGCTGCGCGCGCACACCACCATGCCGGCGTCGCCGAAATGCAGTTCGCGCGGCGGCTCCCACGGCGCGTAGGGATCGAACAGCCGCCCGGCCAGTTCGCCGGCGGCCACCTGCTGCCCCAGCGTGAAGCAGGGTTCGAACACGCCGTGGCGCGGCGCGAACAGGTAGTGCCGGGTGCCGTCCACGGCGATGAAGCGCGTGTCGTGGCGCGGCGGCGGCGGGTTGTCGCCGCGCGTCAGGCCGGTGGCGTGGAGCACGCGGCGCAGCCCGTCCTCGACGATGGCGAGACCTTCCACATTGCAGCTGCCGAAGCCGCCGAACTCGCCGCACAGGAACAAGGTGCCGTGGCGCTCGGCCGCCGCGCCGTAGGTCCGGTCCTCGCCGAGCAGGTCCATGATCATGGTGTGGGGCGCGGCGAACGCATTGACCAGCTTCAGGTACTCGGCGCGGCGCGCCGGGTCGGGCGGCAGCGCGGCCAGCAGCGTGGGCATGTGGTTGAACGAGGCGCCGCCGGCGTGCAGGTCGAGCACCACGTCGGCGCGCGGAAAGAGCTCGGTGTCCACGTAGTGCGCGATCATCGCCGTGACCGAGCCGTTGCGCTCGCCGGGGAACATCCGGTTCAGGTTGCCGCGGTCGATCGGCGAGGTGCGCGAGCCGTTCAGGAACGCCGGGAAGTTCAGCGCCGGGATCACGATCAGCCGGCCCTCGATCCGCATGGCGGGCATGCGCTGCAGCAGCTTCATCAGCGCCAGCGGGCCTTCGTATTCGTCGCCGTGGTTGCCGCCGGTCAGCAGCACCGTCGGCCCCGTGCCCTGCTTGAGCACGGCGACCGGCGCGGGAATGTGGCCGTAGGCGGAGCGGTCGTGCGAATAGGGGATGCGCAGCACGCCGGTCTGGAAACCCTCGCGCTCGTAGTCGATCCCGGTCGAGATCAGTGTTTTCCTGGAAGGGGTGTGGTCGTTCGGTCGGCCTGGCATGCCTTGTCTCCGGTGGGGGATCGGGCGCGGCCGGTTGGCGTCTGGAGGGGGGCGGCCGCGCTGCATGTCATATTGATGACCGCGGCGGTCGACGACAAATGCCGTTTTCTGGCGCAGGCGATGCCTTCCAGGCATCAGCCCGGCGCGGCGCCGGCCTGTCGCATCGCTTCGACGGTCTGGATGAAGCGCGCAAGCGCGGGCGCGGGCGCATCGGCCTTGTGCGCGAACACGAGCGGCATCGGGATCGACAGGTCCGTGAACGCGGCGAAGCGGCACAGCGCGGGCGGGCGGCCGAGGTTGGCCGAATTGACGATGGCCGCGCCGACGCCGGCGCAGACCAGCGACAGCATGGCGGCCTCGGTCGAGACCTCCTGCACCACGTTGAGCGTGATCCCGCACGCCTGGCAGGCGCCGATCAGGCGGTCGTAGTAGAGCGGATACGTGGCGCGCGGGAAGGTCACGAACGGCCAGTCCGCGATCTGGCGCAGCGCCACGCCGGGCAGCCCCGGCCGGGCGCGGGCGGTTTCCTGCGCCGGCAGGGGCCAGGCGAGCGGCGCGGCCAGCATGACGTCGTTCGTCGTCAGCGGCAGCGTGCCGAGCGGTTCGGCGAGCGGTCCGTACTGGTAGATGAAGCCGCCGTCGAGCGTGCCCGCGCGGATCTCGTCGAGCTGCAGCGGCGTGTTCATCGGCACCAGCTCGATGCGCACGTCGGGCACCTCTTCCTGGAAGCGGCGGAAGACGTGCGGCACGATGCCGTCCCAGCCGCTGTTCTCGACGAAGCCCAGGCGCAGGTAGCCTTGCACGCCGGCCGAGATGCGCTGCGCGCCGCGCGCGGCCACGTCGAGCTGGTTGAGCGCCGCGCGCGCATCGCGCAGGTAGGCCTGGCCGGCCGAGGTCAGCCTGAGGCCGCGCGGCGTGCGCTCGAACAGCGCGAAGCCGAGCTCCTCCTCCAGGTCGTGGATCTGGCGCGAGATGGCGGGCTGCGTGACGTGGACATGCTCCGCCGCCACGCGAATGCTCTCGTGCTCGGCCACGGCGATGAAATAGCGCAGATGTCGTAGTTCCACAGACTTACCCGTTGTTGAGTTGCGCCGGCGGCGGCCGGTCCACGGCAAACATGCCACAAAGCGCGGGCCCCGGAAAGGCGGGGCCGCGCGGCGCGGCGCATGTCCGGCGGGCATCGGCGGCCGGCGCACGCAGCCTGACGCGGGGCGCGGCCGGCAAGCCGACGACGGAACCGGAGGCATATGGTTGCGTTGCCATGCCGGCGCCGCGTTCAGCGCTGCGCGCCCGCCGCCGCCCGTTCGAGCCGCGGCACGAGGAAGTCGATGAACGCGCGCAGCTTGGGCGGCTGCACGCGCCCGCGCGGGAACACGGCGTGCAGGTCCGGGCAGCGCCCGAGCCAGCCCGGCAGCACCGGCACCACCAGCCCCTGTCCGGCATGCCGCGCCATGATGAGGTCGGTTGCCATCATCAGGCCCGCGCCGTCGAACAGCGGCGCCTTGAGCGCCTCCGGGTCGTCGGCCTCGATCACGGGGCGGATCGGGTAGTCGACGAGCTTTCCGGCCGCGTCCGCGCGGCGCATCGGCCAGGCATGGCCGCCGGCGCGCCGGGCCACGCGCGTGGACAGCGCCGCGTGCTCGCGCAGCGCATCCGGATGGGCCGGCGCGCCGTGCCGCGCGAGATAGGCGGGGCTGGCGTAGATGCGGTTCGGGAAGGTCGCGAGCCGGCGCGCCGCCATCGACGAATCCGGCAGGTCGCCCATGCGCAGGGCGAGGTCGATTTCCTCGCCGACCAGATCGAGCGTGCGGTGGCTGAGCACGAGGTCGATCTGCACGTCCGGGCAGCCGGCGCGGAATTCCGCCAGCAGCGGGCCGAGCAGGCTGACCGACAGCGAATACGACGCCGTGATGCGCAGCGTGCCGCGCGGCGCGCCGTGCAACTGGCCCACCGCGGCATCGGCGTTGGCCAGCATGGCGGGAATGGCGCGGCAGGATTCGTAATAGAGCGTGCCGGCCTCCGTCAGGCCGAGGCGGCGCGTGGTCCGGTGCAGGAGCTGCGCGCCGAGCCGCTGCTCGAGCTCGCGCAGCTTGCGGCTGACCGTGGTCTTGGGCAGGTCCAGCGCGGCCGCGGCGGCGGTGAAGCTCCCGGCTTCCACGACCTTGAGGAAGACCAGGGTGTCGTTCATGTCGGGCATGGTCGGGGCGGCGCGCGGCGTGGCAGGAGCGATGGCGGGTGACGCCGATTATGCCATCGGCGGCACAATGATTGCCGGAAACGACGGCTTATCGCCGTGGTGGACCGTTGTTATCGTTCCATTCATCGCCGATTCGGCACCAATATCAGATCCAGTGCGGCGCCTGACGAAGAGGCCGCCGCATAACCGGAACGAGACCCGCCATGCATTTCTCCCGCTTCCTGCTGCTTGCCACCGCTTCCATGTCCGTCCTCGTCGCCAGCCCCGCCGGCGCCGACGTGGCGCCTTCGCCGGACAAGCCGGCCAGCCCGGGATGGGTGGCGCGCCAGGCCCCCGGTTTCTATCGCTTCGCGCTCGGCGCGTTTCGCGTCACGGTGCTGTCCGACGGCACCGCGCCGCGCGACGTGCCGGCCATCACGAGCGACCCGCAAGCCGTGCGCGCGGCGTTCGCGGCCGCCCACCAGGCCTTGCCGGTCGAGATCTCCGTGAACTGCTTCCTGATCGATACCGGCGAGCGCCGCATCCTCGTCGACACCGGCGCCGGCGAACTGTTCGGGCCGCTGACGGGCCGCCTCGTCGACAACCTGCGCGCCGCCGGCTACGAACCCGGCGACATCGACGACATCCTGCTGACGCACATCCACGGCGACCATTCCGGCGGCCTCAGCATCGGCGGGCGGCGGGTGTTTCCGAATGCCGTGGTGCACGTGGACCAGCGCGACCCGGCCCTGTGGCTCAGCGCCGAGGCCGAGGCCCGCGCGCCGGCGGCGGCCCGCACGACCTTCCGCCAGTCGCACCAGACCGTGGACCCGTACGTGGCGGCCGGCAGGCTGCGCACCTTCGATGGCGCCACCCAGTTGTTTCCGGGCGTGCGTTCGGTGCCGCTGTACGGCCACACGCCCGGCATGAACGGCTATTTCATCGAGAGCCAGGGCCAGCGGCTATTGCTGTGGGGCGACATCATCCACGCCAGCGAGGCGCAGTTCCGCGATCCCGGCATCACCATCGACTACGACGTCGACCGCGCCGGCGCCGCGGCGGCGCGCCGCCGCATCCTGGCCGACGCGGCCAGGGAGGGCTTCATGGTCGGCGGCGCGCACGTGTCATTTCCGGGGATCGGCCATGTGCGGGCCGAGCGGAGCGGTTTCAGTTGGGTGCCGGCTCCCTATAGCGTGACGCTCAAGAAGTGACAAAACGGGATCGTCGGCAATGGAGAGCATTAAAAGTAATGCAATGCGCACTTCGTTGCTTTCCTACATACGTACTATCACCTAATGCTGCGTTGCGACATTCCTTTTGCTACAATTAGGGAAAACCCGATGCGGGTTATCCCTTAAGGAGTGAATCATGACCAAGCAATCCGATATCAAGATGACCGACCAACTGGAACGCGAACTGATCGAACGCGAACTCGGCCCGCGCAGCCCCGGCTTCGTCGACGACGTGAAGAGCGCCGTCGCCGCCGTGCAGCGCGTCTTCGGCCGTCTGCAAAGCCAGGCACGCAAGGCAAAGATCGCCTACGCCAACGGCTGATCGCGGCAGTCGCGATCGTCGTCGGGAGCCAGCGGCTGTCGCTGTGCCCGGTAGTTAGTCTGGAGTCTGTTGTTTGCGATCGTCGGCGGTGTGGATAGTCGATCGTCGCTTGATGGCTGAGTTGTCGATCAGCTAGCTTTGTAGTGCTTTGCAGTATCGGTTTGACGGCCATGCGGCCGCGGCTTTGCGGATCGTGCCGAGGCACGGATCAATGCGGGCGCGGGCATCGGCGCCGTCGGACCCGGCGCGGACATTCCGCGCGGCAAGACCGGCCAACGCGTCGCTCGGGTGAGCGCAGCGCTTCTGGCCGGTTTTTTTATTTCGGGCCGCATTTTATTTTGGGCCGAGTCGGCGTGGACTTCGCCGACCGCTTATATTTGACGCTCATTGCATCGGCAGCATCGCAGGCGGGAGGGCGCCCTGAATGGACAAGTCGAAATACGCGGCCTACGAGCCTGCCGCTCCGTACTTCAACCTGGTGCGCGAGGCGCTGGGGGGTCTGGTCGAGGGCGAGCACTTTTTCGACGTCATGACGAATGACACCGTCTACGAAGTGCTTTACGACATTCCCGGCTGGCCTCGCGTCATCCGGGGGCGGACCGACCTGATGGCCGCCTTCCGGGGCTACGCCGAACATATCGAACTTCAGTCCGCCGACAAGCTGATCGTGCACAAGGCCGATGACGGCCATGCCGTCGTCATCGAATACGAGGTGCACGGCGTGATTCTCGCGACGGGCGTGAAATACGACAACCGGTTCTGCTCGATCATCGCCATCGAGAATCGGAAGATCGGGCACTGGCGGGACTACATGGATTCCCTGGCGGCCTGGAACGCGCTGACTGCGGCGCGTTGACCGCGGCGCGCTGACTGGCCCGGTTTCCCGGGCCGGCGCAGCCGCCGCAATCCTCTGCGGCGCGGCCGCTCAGAGGCCGACGCGCGCCACGCTCAGCGCCCACAGGCGATCCGCCGCGGCCGGGTCGACCGCGTAGGCCATCACGCCGGCGAGCCGCATGGCGTCGCGCATGTCCATGCTTTCGGGCTTCCCGTCCATGATGCTCGCCACTTCGACGTTTTCGCAGTAGACGCCTCCCATGCCGTCGAGCCGCGGGCTGGTTGCGCACCAGACGCTGGTCGCAGCGCCTTGCTCGACGGTCTTCAGTTGCCGCGACGGGTCGCGCACCGGGTTGCCGTTCGCGTCGAGCACGCCGGCGGCGATCAGTTGCTCGCGCGAGATGTATTTGCCGAGGCCGGTGTCGACGATGGCGCCCGGGTGCAGCGAGAAGGCGCGGATGCCCTCGCCGCGGTAGCGCGCGTCCAGCGCCACCGCGAACAGGACGTTGGCCGTCTTCGACTGGCCGTAGGCCGACCACGGATCGTAGGGGCGGCGCTCGTAGTCGGGGTCGTCGAACACCACCGGCGAATAACGGTGGCCGAGCGAGGATACCGACACCACGCGCGCGCCCCTGGCCTGGCGCAGCGCGGGCAGCAGCCGCGCGGTGAGCTGGAAGTGGCCGAGGTGGTTGGTGGCGAACTGGGATTCGTAGCCGCGCGCGTCGCGGGTCAGCGTCGGCACGGCCATGATGCCGGCGCTGTTGACGAGGATGTGCAGCGGCTGCCCGGCGGCGAGGAAGCGGGCGGCGAACGCGTCGATCGAGGCCGGATCGAGCAGGTCCATCGGTTCCACTTCGACATCGATGCCGGACAGCGCCGTCCGCGCCCGTTCCACGTCGCGGGCGGGCACGATGACGCGCGCGCCGGCCGCGCGCAGCACGCGCGCGGTCTCGCGGCCAAGGCCGGAATAGCCGCCGGTCACGATCGCGGTCTTGCCGGCGAGGTCGATGCCGGCGATGACTTCGCTGGCGGTGGAGGCGGCGCCGAAGCCGGAGCCGATCGGTTGTTGCGGGGTAAGCATGGTGTCCTTTCGGGAATGGAGGTGTAGCGGCAGTGTAGGCGTGGCGGCCTGTACGATGAATGCTTTAGAATCCCGAATACTTTCGTATTCGTTCAGAAATAATGACCGACCTGCTTTCCGACATCCTCAAGCTGGCCGACGCGCAGCCCGCCGTGGCCGGCGGTTTCTCCGCGGGCGGGGCGTGGGCGATCCGCTTCCCGCAGCCGGACAAGCTCAAGTTCTTCGCCTTGCTCAAGGGCGGCTGCTGGCTGCGCATCGACGGCGTGGCCGAGCCGGTGCGGGCGGAGCAGGGGGACGTGTTCCTGCTGTCCGGGCAGCGCGCCTTCGTGCTGGCCAGCGACCCGGACCTGGCGCCGCTCGACGCGGTCGGCCTCTTCACCGGCTGCGACAGCAAGACGGCGAAGCTCGGCGACGGCAACGACTGCGTGCAGATCGGCGGCCATGTCCGCCTGGACCCGGTCAACGGCGCGTGGCTGGCCGAGGCGCTGCCGCCGCTGATCCATATCCGGGCCGCGTCGCCGCAGGCGGCGGTGCTGCAATGGCTGCTCGACCAGATGGTGCGGGAGCTGGCGGCGGATCGTCCCGGCAACCGTCTCGCGTCGGCCTATCTGGCGCAACTGATGTTCGTGCAGATGCTGCGCGTGCACCTCGATACCTCCGACCATCTCGACGGCGGCTGGCTGCGCGCCATCGGCGACAGGCGGCTCGCGCCGGTCCTGCAGCTGATGCATGGCGAGCCCGGCCGGGCATGGCGGCTGGAAGAACTGGCCGGCGCGGCGGCGATGTCCCGCACCGCGTTCGCCACGCACTTCAAGGCGGTGGCCGGCACGGCGCCGCTGGCGTGGCTGACCGAATGGCGCATGCGCCTGGCGCGGCGGGCGCTGCGCGACGAGAGCACGCCGATCGCCGTGCTCGCCGCGCGTTTCGGCTACGCATCCGAGAGCGCTTTCAGCAATGCCTTCAAGCGCGTGACCGGCGATTCCCCGCGGCATTACCGGCGCGCGGGCAGGGCGTGTTGAAGGTGGCGAGGGATGGCGCAGAGGCGGCCGCGCGAGTGTGCTGCGCGCGCCGGGCGCGGTCAGGGGAAGCCTGTCGTGGGTCAAGCCGGATTCCGGGACCAGCCATATCCAGCCATTCCAGCCATATCGCCCGGCCGGCCAAAGCGCTGTCTAGTGGGACGATACGTAGCCCGAACCCGGATGCGCCGGCGGCACGGCGAAGCTCGCCTTCATGCGGCGCACTTCCATCGCCGGGGTCAGGCCGAACAGGCGCTTGAACTCGCGGTTGAATTGCGACGTGCTCTCGTAGCCCACCGCGTGGCAGGCGGCCGCGGCGGTCATGCCTTCCCGGACCATCAGCATCCTGGCCTGGTGCAGCCTCGTCGATTTCACGTATTGCATGGGCGAGGTCCGGGTGACGGCCTTGAAGTGACTGTGGAAGGTCGGCACGCTCATGCCGGCTTCCCGCGCCAACTGCGTCAGGTCGAGTTTGCCCGCGTAGCCGGCATGGATGCGCCGCAGCGCCTTGCCGATCTTGCCGAACTGCCCCTGCAACGCCAGCGCCGCGCGCATGGCCTGTCCCTGCGGGCCGGTCAGCACCCGGAAATACACCTCCCGCACCGCGGCCGGACCAAGGACCGCGGCTTCCAGGGGGCGGCTCAACACCGCCAGCAGGCGCTGCAGCGACGCCCGCATGGCTGCGTCCATCGGGCTGGACATCATGCTCCGCGGCGCCTGGGCCGGCTCGGCCAGGCCGGTGCGGTCGATCTGGAGCATCAGTTCGGCCGCGGCCTGGAAATCCAGGTGCATATAGACGGCCAGCAGCGGCCTGGCCGGCGTGGCATCCGTCTGCATGGTGAAGGGCACCGGCACCGAGACCGCCAGGTAATGCTGCTCGTCGTACAGGTAGACCTCATCGCCAAAGTAGCCCCGCTTGGTCCCCTGGCAGACGAGGACGAGGCCGGGGTCGTACAAGACCGGAGTGTTCAGCAAGGGCCGGTCCGAGCGCAGGATGCGCACGTCCGGCAGCGCGGTCAGGTTATATCCCTCTTGCGGGGCCAGGGCGCGAAGCAAAGGGATCATGCCGGCCCCCGATGGGGCATGTGTGGCAACGTTCCGGATCATAGTAATAGGCAATAAAACCAGAAAAATCGATCTGTCGTGGGAAGTTCGATCTGAATATTATGCACTTCTGACTGGATCTTCAGGAGTGCATACCGTGTCATCCCCCAAGACTTTCCTCATCACCGGCGTCAGCAGCGGCTTCGGCCGTGCCCTGGCCCGGGAGGCGCTGTCCGCCGGCCATCGCGTGGTCGGCACCGTCCGCAGCGCCGAAGCGAAGCAATCGTTCGAGGCTCTCGATCCGGCCCGGGCCTTCGGGCGCGTGCTGGACGTGACCGACTTCGACGCCATCGACGGCGCGGTGGCCGGCATCGAGGCGGAGATCGGCCCGATCGACGTGTTGGTCAACAACGCCGGCTACGGCCACGAAGGGGTGATGGAGGAGTCGCCGCTATCCGAAATGCGCCGTCAGTTCGATGTGAACGTGTTCGGCGCCGTGGCCATGATGAAGGCGGTGCTGCCCTGCATGCGGGAACGCCGGCGCGGGCACATCATCAACATCACCTCGATGGGCGGCTTCATCACCATGCCGGGCATTGCCTACTACTGCGGCAGCAAATTCGCCCTGGAAGGCATCTCCGAAGCCGCGGGCAAAGAGGTGAAGGACTTCGGCATCGCCGTGACGGCCGTTGCTCCCGGCTCGTTCCGCACGGACTGGGCCGGCCGCTCCATGATCCGCACGCCCCGGTCCATTCCCGACTATGACGCGCTGTTCGATCCGGTCCGCCAGGCCCGCGAAGAAAAAAGCGGCAAGCAGCTCGGTGATCCCGCCAAGGCAGCGCAAGCCATGCTGCGCATCGTCGATAGCGCGGCGGCGCCGGCCCACCTGCTGCTGGGCAGCGATGCGCTGGGACTGGTACGCCAGAAGCTGGCCGCCATGGCAGCCGGGATGGACGAGTGGGAAGCGGTGACGCGCTCCACGGATGCCTGAACGCCGGGCGCTGGCGGCATACCCGCATCGGCATCGCCTAGGGAATCCACAGCGCCGCGCGGCGCAGATTGGACCTTACCACCAGCCGGTGAAAAGGCCGGATGGCCGTCAGGTAAGCGTGGCCCAGCCGGTTATGGCAATGCACGACCGTCGTCGCCACGAGCTGGTGTCCCTTGCCGCCGGGCAAGGCGCGCAGCAGCAACGACAAGCGAAAGTCCAGGTGGTGGTCGTCCTCCCCCATCACGATCTCGCTGGGGGAGCGCGACTGCACCCGAAAGAAGTCCACATATTCCCCGGGACGCGCCTGAGCCGACTGGCGCAAGGCGAGGGTCGTCTTCAGCCCCAGCCCGCGCACGGCGGTATCGCGCATCGCGAGCAGCGCGGCGATCCAGCGAGGCGGATGGGTCAGGGTCGCGGCGGCCCATCCGTCCAGGTCGAGCGGGCTGCCCGCGGGCAGGGTGACAGCAAAGGCGTCCGCGAGATCGGCCTCGCCGAAGCGCGCCGCCAGCGTGCTCTCTTGCGGCAGCCGGACAGCGGTGACGTGCAGATTGGTTTTCATGGGATCGGATCAATGTGCCGTTGCCATCGGTGTCTTGTCGGACACGACTTCTCGCGGCAACCACGGCTCGCGTTCTACCACGCGGCGATCCGGGAGCCCAGCCTTGATCGCGGGCAGTCGCTCCGGTTCGGCGTCGACGGCCCCGGCATCGTTCGCCTCGCGGACCCGCATTGCTGCCGGCGGGTTTGGCCGGAAATGGATTCCCGCAGCCTGCCGCTCCGATTGACGCGGTGAAGTGCAGACCGTGCGGTCTGGCCGCGTTGCCGCCTTTTCGCCTTTTCCCGCCGCGCGGGTCGACCGGCTGTGGCCCGCCGATTGAGGTTGACTCCTGCTTCGTGGAATGTAGTATGTGATATATCAAAAAAATCATTCCATCCATCAGGCAGCGGGAGACGACAGCATGAAAATCTGTATCTATGGCGCCGGCGCGATCGGCGGTTATCTTGGCGCGCAGCTCGCGCTGGCGGGCGCGGAGGTCAGCCTGGTGGCGCGCGGGCCGCACCTGGCGGCCATGCAGGCCGGCGGCCTGCGCCTGCGGATCGACGGCGAGGAGCGGGTGGCGCGCGTGCGCTGCACCAGCGATCCCGCCGAACTGGGGCCGCAGGACTACGTGTTCATCACGCTGAAGGCGCACTCGGTACCCGGTGTGGTCGACCTCATGCAGCCGCTGCTGGGGCCGGGCACGGCGATCGTGACCGGCGTCAACGGCATTCCCTACTGGTATTTCCACCGGCACGGCGGGCCGCTGGCCGGCACCACGCTGCAGAGCGTGGACCCCGGCGGGCGCCAGTGGCACGGGTTCGGGCCGGAGCGGGCCATCGGCTGCGTGCTCTATCCCGCCGCCGAAATCGTCGAGCCCGGCGTGATCCGCCATGTCTACGGCAAGAAATTCCCGCTCGGCGAGCCCGATGGCAGCCGGTCCGCGCGCGTGGCGCACCTGAGCGAGATGATGGTGGCGGCCGGGCTGGAGGCGCCCATCCGCGACAATATCCGCGACGAGATCTGGCTCAAGCTGTGGGGCAACCTGTGCTTCAACCCGATCAGCGCGCTGACGCATGCCACGCTCGACATCATCACCGCCGACCCGGCCACGCGGGCCTTGTCGCGCGCCATGATGCTGGAAGCCAAGGACATCGCCGAGCGCTTTGGCGTGCATTTCCGCGTCGACGTGGAGCGGCGCATCGACGGCGCCGGCGCGGTCGGCGCGCACAAGACCTCGATGCTGCAGGACCTGGAAGCGGGGCGCGCGATGGAAATCGACCCGCTGCTCACGGTGGTGCAGGAAATGGGGCGGCTGGTCGGCCAGCCGACGCCGATGGTCGACGCCGTGCTGGGCCTCATCAAGCAGCGCGAGCGGATGGCGCAGGCGGCCTAGCGTGGCCGCGCCGCGTGGGCCATGCAAGGTATGAAGACGGGTGGCGGCCATGTGATATACCATATACGCAACTCGGCCGCCGCCGTCCAAATGTGGCTGAATTTATGCCAATTGTGCATTTTTCTATGCATTCCGCGCATGCCATGCGGCTTTTGGTAAGCTAGGCGGCAAGCCGCCGGCGCCGCTTTCCGAGGGCGCCGCGGTGCTGGTATCAATATGAGCCCATCCATGTCTGCGCAAAGCCAATCCGCTGAACAGCCCGCCGGGCTGACCCTGTCCCTCCAGCCCATCAACGCGGGCGCCAGCCTGCGCGACCAGGCCTACGCCATGCTGCGCCAGGCCATCGCCGACGCCGACATCTACCAGTCGGACGAGGAAATCCGGCTCGACGAGCGCGTCCTGAGCGAAGCGCTCGGCGTGAGCCGCACGCCGATCCGCGAGGCCATGACGCTGCTGGAACAGGAGGGTTTCCTGCGCACCGTGCCGCGGCGCGGCATCTACATCATGCGCAAGACCAAGCGCGAGATCGTGGAGATGATCCAGGTCTGGGCCGCGCTGGAAAGCATGGCCGCGCGGCTGGCCACGCTGCACGCGAGCGACGCGGAGATCGCCACGCTGCGCCATATGTTCGACAGCTTCCGCGACGCCACGCCGGCCGAGCACATCGAGGAATACTCCGACGCGAACATCGCCTTTCACCAGGCCATCGTGCAGTTGTCGAAGTCGCAGGTCATCATGGACGCGATCAAGAACATCTTCGTCCACGTGCGCGCCATCCGGAAGATGACGATCTCGCAGAGCGACCGCGCCTCGCGCTCGATCGTCGATCACCTGCGCATCATCGAGGCCCTGGAAAAGCGCGACACCGAACTGGCCGAGCGGCTGGTGCGGCAGCACTCGCTGGACCTCGCGGCCTATGTGGAGAAGCACTGCGATTTCCTGGACTGAGGCCGCGGCAGGCGGCTGCTATCCGGGATGGCTACGTTATCCCGGATAGCTTCGTCATCCCCGATATGGTCCGATTTGCCGCGGGTTTGCTCCCCTCGCCCACTTCGCGGGAGAGGGGAGAGAAGCGGCAGTCGTCGCGGGGTGTCGCCAAGCCAGCCGGCGGCGGCATCGCTGCCGACGTCTTCAGTCTTCGGCACTGCCGCCCCCGTCTTCACACGGCTGCCACCGCCATTGCTCACACCGCAGCCGTCACGACGCCCCCATCGCCTCCACCATCGTCTTGCCCAGTTCCGCCGGCGAGCGCGCCACGCGGATGCCGGCCGCGCGCATGGCGTCGATCTTGGCCGCCGCGGTGCCCATGCCGCCCGAGATGATCGCGCCGGCATGTCCCATGCGGCGCCCGGGCGGGGCGGTGGTGCCGGCGATGAAGCCCGCCACCGGCTTGACCTTGCCGCCGCTGCGCGCGTCTAGCAGGAAGCGCGCGGCGTCTTCCTCGGCCGAGCCGCCGATCTCGCCGATCATGATGATGCCTTCGGTGTCGTCGTCGGCCAGGAACATCTCCAGGCAGTCGATGAAGCTGGTGCCGTTGACCGGGTCGCCGCCGATGCCGATGCAGGTGCTCTGGCCCAGCCCGGCGGCGGTGGTCTGCGCCACCGCCTCGTAGGTCAGCGTGCCGGAGCGCGACACCACGCCGATCTTGCCGGGGCGGTGGATGTGGCCCGGCATGATGCCGATCTTGCACTGGCCCGGGGTGATGACGCCGGGGCAGTTGGGGCCGACCAGCCGGCTGCCGGAGCCCGACAGCGCGCGCTTGACGCGCACCATGTCGATGACCGGGATGCCCTCGGTGATGCAGACGATCAGGCCGATGCCGGCATCCACCGCTTCCAGGATGGCGTCGGCGGCGAACGGCGGCGGCACGTAGATGACCGAGGCGTCGGCGCCGGTGCGCGCCACCGCCGCGGCCACGGTGTCGAACACCGGCAGGCCGAGATGGGTTTCGCCGCCCTTGCCGGGCGTCACGCCGCCGACCATGCGCGTGCCGTAGGCCGCGGCCTGTTCGGAATGGAAGGTGCCTTGCGCGCCGGTGAAGCCCTGGCAGATCACCCTGGTGTCTCGATCGATCAGTACGGCCATCTTATTTCCCTCCCTTGGCATGCGCGGCCTGGACCGCGTTGACCACTTTCGCGGCAGCGTCGGCGAGGCGATCCGCCGACACGATGGGCAGGCCCGAGTCGCGCAGGATGGCCTTGCCCTGTTCCACGTTGGTGCCTTCGAGCCGCACCACCAGCGGCACGGTCAGGTCGATCTCGCGCGCGGCCGCCACCACGCCTTCGGCGATCACGTCGCAGCGCATGATGCCGCCGAAGATATTGACCAGGATGCCCTCGACCTTGGGGTCGTCGAGGATCAGCCGGAACGCCGCCGTCACGCGCTCGCGCGTGGCGCCGCCGCCCACGTCGAGGAAGTTGGCCGGCTCGCCGCCGTGCAGCTTGATGATGTCCAGCGTGGCCATCGCCAGCCCGGCGCCGTTGACCATGCAGCCGATGTTGCCGTCGAGCCTGACGTAGTTCAGCCCGTGGCGCGCGGCGGCGGTCTCGGCGGGGTCTTCCTCGGTCTCGTCGCGCAGCGCCTCGATGTCGGGGTGGCGGTAGAGCGCGTTGTCGTCGAAGTTGAACTTGGCGTCGAGCGCGATCACGTCGCCGGCGCGCGTGACCACCAGCGGGTTGATCTCCACCACCGAGGCGTCCAGCTCGACGAAGGCGCGGTACGCCGCCAGGATGAAGCGCGAGGCCGCGCCGACCTGCTTGCCCGACAGGCCCAGGCCGAACGCGAGGCGGCGCGCGTGGAAGGGCTGGATGCCGCTGGCCGGGTCGATCGCCACCTTGATGATCTTCTCCGGCGCGCGCGCGGCGACTTCCTCGATCTCCATGCCGCCCTCGGTGGAGGCCATCACCGTCACGCGCGAGGTGGCGCGGTCGATCAGCATGCCCAGGTACAGCTCGCGGGCGATGTCGCAGCCTTCCTCCACATAGAGGCGGCGCACTTCGCGCCCGGCCTCGCCGGTCTGCTTCGTGACCAGCACGGCGCCGAGCATCTGGCCGGCCTCGGCCCGCACCGCGTCGACCGACTTGACCACGCGCACGCCGCCCTTGCCGCCGGGGTCGTTGCGGAAGCGGCCGGCGCCGCGCCCGCCCGCGTGGATCTGGGATTTCACCACCCAGACCGCGCCGCCGAGCTTGCGCGCGGCGCCGGCGGCTTCCTCCGGGGTAAAGGCAACCGCGCCGCGCGGCACGGCCACGTCGAACCGCCGCAGCAGTTCCTTGGCCTGATATTCGTGGATGTTCACGGGTCTCCTCGCTCTTGTGATGGCGCGGGGCCGGGCGCCGCGGATCGGCTGCCGGCCGGATTGCGCTGTGAAATATGGTATGTAATATATCAACGAGAAACAAGGAAAATGCATCACACGAAAATGCGGCGAAAGAGGCGCGGCATTGCCGGACGGGAAGCGGCCGAAGCCAGCCCGAACCGGTCCGAAATCGGCCCGAGGCAGGTTCGAAGCAGGCCGGAAGGGCTGGTGCGGGAATGGAATGAGTCCGCGCGGATTCAGCAATTCCGCTCATCATCCCGCCAATTCCGCTTAAATGCTGCGCCGCGTCGTCGAAACCTGTCGCCTGTACGGCAGATTTCTCTTGAGCTTCATTGATATATCACATACCGTATGTCATAAAGATCCGGCGAAAAGGATCGAGCGCGTCGCAGGGCGGACGCAAGAGGTACGCCGCGGCCGGCCGAGAGGCGGCAGCGCGGCGACAGACGATAGGCGAAAGGGTGTCGCGGCACCGCGCCGGCGGCAGGCGCGTGTCACAGCCAGTCGCAATCCAGTCAACGAGGAGACCAAGACATGTCTGCAGTCGTATCCACGCGGCCCGAGTCCACCACGGCCGAAGACACCCTGAAGCAGAAGACCCGCGACGCCGGCGTGATTTCCGGCGGCCACCTGGTGGCGCGGGCCCTGAAGAACGAAGGCGTCGACACCATCTTCACGCTGTGCGGCGGCCACATCATCGACATCTACGACGGCTGCGTGGACGAGGGCATCCGCATCATCGACGTGCGCCACGAGCAGGTCGCCGCGCACGCGGCCGACGGCTACGCGCGCCAGACCGGCAAGCTCGGCTGCGTCGTCACCACCGCCGGCCCCGGCTGCACCAACGCCGTGACCGGCGTGGCCACCGCGTTCCGCTCCGAAAGCCCGGTGCTCCATATCGGCGGGCAGGGCGCGCTGTCGCAGCACAAGATGGGCTCGCTGCAGGACCTGCCGCACGTGGACATGATGTCGCCCATCACCAAGTTCGCCGCCACCATCCCCAGCACCGAGCGCGTGGCCGACATGATCTCGATGGCCGTGCGCGAATGCTTCAACGGCGCGCCCGGGCCGTCCTACCTGGAGATCCCGCGCGACGTGCTCGACCGCGAGGTCGATCTCGCGCGCGCCGTGATCCCGCGCCCCGGCCACTACCGCGCCTCCACCCGCTCGATCGGCGACCCGAAGGACATCGAGCGCCTGGCCGACATCCTGGTCAACTCGGAGCGCCCGGCCATCCTCTACGGCCAGCAGGTGTGGACCGCGCGCGGGCACGGCGAAGCCATCGCGCTGCTCAAGGGCCTGGACATCCCGGGCTATTTCAACGGCGCCAGCCGTGGGCTGCTGCCGCCGGGCGACCCGCATCACTTCGACCGCACCCGCTCGCAGGCCTTCGCCAACGCCGACGTGCTGATCATCGTGGGCACGCCGTTCGACTTCCGCATGGGCTACGGCAAGCGCATCAGCCGCGAGCTGACGCTGGTGCAGATCGACATGGACTACCGCACGGTGGGCAAGAACCGCGAGATCGACCTCGGCCTGGTGGGCGACCCCGGCGCCATCCTCGGCGCGGTGCTGCAGGCCGCCAGCGGCCGCATCAAGAACGACAAGCGCCAGGCGCGCCAGAAGTGGATGGGCCAGCTGACCGAGGCCGAGGCCACCGCCACCGAGAAGCTGATGCCGCTGTTCCGCTCGGACAAGTCGCCGATCCATCCGTACCGCGTGGCCTACGAGCTGAACGAGTTCCTGGGCGACGACACCGTCTACATCGGCGACGGCGGCGACGTCGTGACCATCTCCGCGCAGGCGGTGCGCCCGCGCCGCCCGGGCCAGTGGATGGACCCCGGCGCGCTCGGCTCGCTCGGCGTGGGCACGGGCTTCGCCATCGCCGCCGGGCTGGCCAACCCGGACAAGGAAATCCTCTGCTACTACGGCGACGGCTCGTTCGGCATGACGGCCTTCGACATGGAGACCGCCAACCGTTTCGGCGTGCCCTACCTGGCGGTGATCGGCAACAACTCGGCCATGAACCAGATCCGCTACGGCCAGCTCGCCAAGTACGGCGAGGAGCGCGGCAACGTCGGCAATCTGCTGTCGGACGTGCCGTTCTCGAAGTTCGCCGAGATGCTGGGCGGCTACGGCGAGGAGGTGCGCGACGCCAGCGCCATCGCCGGCGCGCTGCGGCGCGGGCGCGAGGCGGTGCAGCGCACCGGCAAGTCCGCCGTGATCAATATCTGGGTGGACCCGCGCGAATACGCGCCGGGCACCAAGAACCAGACCATGTACAAATAACCACGCGCGAGGAGACAACTCATGGACAAGGCACTGGACGGTGTGCGGATCCTGGACATGACGCATGTGCAGGCCGGCCCGTCGGCGACCCAGTTGATGGCATGGCTGGGCGCCGACGTGATCAAGGTGGAGTTGCCCGGGCGCGGCGACATCACGCGCAGCCAGCTGCGCGACGTGCCCAACGCGGACAGCCTGTACTTCACCATGCTCAACTCCAACAAGCGCAGCCTCACGCTCAACATGAAGACGCCGGAAGGCAAGGCGCTGCTGGAAGACCTGGTGCAGCGCTGCGACGTGCTGGTGGAGAACTTCGGCCCCGGCGTGCTGGACCGCGCCGGCTTCGACTGGGAGCGCCTGCAGACGCTCAACCCGCGCCTGATCTACGCCTCGATCAAGGGTTTCGGCCCGGGGCCGTACGCGGACTGCAAGGCCTACGAGAACGTGGCGCAGTGCATGGGCGGCGCGGCCAGCACCACCGGCACGGCCGAAGGCGCGCCGACCGTGACCGGCGCGCAGATCGGCGACTCCGGCACCGGCGTGCACTGCGTGGTCGGCATCCTGGCGGCGCTGCTGCACCGCGAGCACAGCGGACGCGGCCAGCGCGTGGAGGTGGCCATGCAGGACTCGGTGCTCAACCTGTGCCGGGTCAAGCTGCGCGACCAGCAGCGCCTGGCCGCGGGGCCGATGCGCGAGTACCCCAACAAGGCGTTCGGCGACTTCGTGCCGCGCGCGGGCAACGCCTCGGGCGGCGGCCAGCCGGGCGCGGCCTTGCGCTGCGCGCCGGGCGGCGCCAACGACTACGTCTACGTGATTGTGCAGCCGCAGGGCTGGGAGCCGCTGATGCGCCTGTGCGGGCGCGAGGACCTCATCACCCACGCGCAGTTCGCCACGCCGGAGGCGCGCCTCAAGTGCCTGGACGAGTGCTTCTCCATCATCGAGAAATGGACGCGCACGCGCACCAAGTTCGAAGTGATGGACGCCCTCAACGAGGTCGACGTGCCGTGCGGGCCGATCCTCTCGATGAAAGACCTGATCGAGGACAAGTCGCTCTACGAGCGCGGCTACCTGGTCGAGCTCGACCACCCCGAGCGCGGCCAGTATGTGCAGCTCGGTTGCCCCATCACGCTGTCGGCCTCGCCGGTGGAGGTGGAGCGCTCGCCGCTGCTGGGCGAGCATACCGAGGAAATCCTCGACTGGCTGGGCCGCACGCCCGCGCAGATCGAAGCCTTGCGCGCCGTCGGCGCCGTCTGAGCGCCCGGGTTTCCGGCGCTTCAGACACTTCCCTTGGCAAGTCCGCAAACCGCCCGCCCTCGCGCCCGCCGCGAGGGCGCGGGACGGTGCGTCCCGCTGCAACCCAAGCAACAGAACAGATGGAGACCTGACATGGCACACGACAAAGACGCGGTGCGCAAGATCCTCGCCGCGGTGAAGGCAGCGGGCCGCGATGCCCTGACCGCCCCCGAGGGCAAGCTGGTATGCGATGCCTACGGCATCAGCGTGCCGGGCGAGGGCGTGGCCCGCACGCCGACCGGCGCGGTGGAGCTGGCGGCGAAGATGGGCTACCCGGTGGTGCTGAAGATCGTCTCGCCGGACATCCTGCACAAGACCGAGGCCGGCGGCGTGCTGGTCGGCCTCAAGGACGCCGCCGAAGTGGAGCGCGGCTACCTGACCATCGTCGAGAACGCGCGCCGCTACAACGCGCAGGCCGACATCGTCGGCGTGCAGGTGCAGCAGATGATCGCCGGTGGGCAGGAGGTCATCATCGGCGCCGTCACCGACCCGTCGTTCGGCAAGCTGGTGGCGTTCGGCCTGGGCGGCGTGCTGGTCGAGGTGCTCAAGGACATCACCTTCCGCATGGCGCCGGCCAGCGAGGAGGACGCGCTGTCGATGCTCGACGGCATCGCCGCGGCCGAGGTGCTCAAGGGCGTGCGCGGCGCCGAGCCGGCCAACCGCGAGGCACTGGCCGGCATGATCCGGCGCGTGTCGGAGCTGGTCAGCGATTTCCCCGAGATCGCCGAGCTCGACCTCAACCCGGTGTTCGCCAGCAAGGACGGCGCGATCGCCGCCGACGTGCGCATCGTGGTCGATTTCTCGCCGCAGCCCGAGCGCTACCGGCCCACGCAGGACGAGATCGTGCGGCAGATGAACCGCATCATGCGGCCCGACGCGGTGGCCGTGATCGGCGCCTCGGCCGAGGACGGCAAGATCGGCAACTCGGTGATGAAGAACCTCATCAACGGCGGCTACCAGGGCAAGATCTACCCGATCCATCCCAAGGGCGGCGAGATCATGGGCATGACCGCCTACAAGAGCGTGCTGGACGTGCCGGGCACGGTGGACGTGGCGGTGTTCGCCATTCCCGCCAAGCTGGTGGCGGGCGCGCTCGAGGAAGTGGGGCGCAAGCAGATCCCCGGCGCGGTGCTGATCCCGTCCGGCTTCGCCGAGACCGGCAACGTGGCGGGTCAGGAGGAGATCGTGGCGATCGCGCGCAAGCACGACATCCGCCTGATGGGGCCCAACATCTACGGTTTCTACTACACGCCCAAGAACCTGTGCGCGACCTTCTGCACGCCGTACGACGTCAAGGGCAAGGCGGCGCTGTCGTCGCAGTCGGGCGGCATCGGCATGGCCATCATCGGTTTCTCGCGCTCGGCCAGGATGGGCGTGTCCGCCATCGTCGGCCTGGGCAACAAGTCCGACATCGACGAAGACGACCTGCTGACCTTCTTCGAGCAGGACGACAACACCGAGATCATCGCCCAGCACTGCGAGGACCTGAAGGACGGCCGCGCGTTCGCCGAGGCCGCGCGCCGCGTCTCGAAGAAAAAGCCGGTGGTGGTGCTCAAGGCCGGGCGCACCAGCCTGGGCGCGCGCGCGGCCAGCTCGCATACCGGCGCGCTGGCCGGCAACGACAAGATCTACGAGGACGTGTTCAGGCAGTGCGGCGTGATCCGCGCGCGCTCGCTGCGCGACCTGCTGGAGTTCGCGCGCGGCATTCCCAAGCTGCCCACGCCCAAGGGCGAGAACGTGGTCATCATCACCGGCGCGGGCGGCTCGGGCGTGCTGCTGTCGGATGCGTGCGTGGACAACAACCTGTCGCTGATGACCATGCCGGACGACCTCGACGCGGCCTTCCGCAAGTTCATCCCGCCGTTCGGCGCGGCCGGCAACCCGGTCGACATCACCGGCGGCGAGCCGCCCTCCACCTACCAGAACACGCTGCGCCTGGGCATGGAGGACCCGCGCATCCACGCCATCATCCTCGGCTACTGGCACACCATCATCACGCCGCCGATGGTGTTCGCCCGGCTGGTGGTGGAGGTCAAGCAGGAGATGGCCGCGCGCGGCATCGAGAAGCCGATCGTGGCCTCGCTGGCCGGCGACGTGCAGGTGGAGGAGGCCGCCGAGTACCTGTACGAGCACGGCGTGCCGGCCTATGCCTACTCGACCGAGATCCCGGTCGCGGTGCTGGGCGCCAAGTACAAGTGGGCGCGCGGCGCGGGCAAGATCTGACCTGGGGCGGTGGCGCCGCGCCGCGCGGCGCCGCCGCGACGACAATGCGGCACGAAGGCGGGCGGCGGGCAGCCGCGCCCGCCGCAGGGAGTTGGCTGTGCAGACATGGATCCGCTTCCAGACCGGCGACGGCGAGACCGGCTTCGGCCGCATCGAGGGCGAGCGCGTGGTGGCATACGATGGCGCGGGCTACGCGGGCGGGCAGCCGACCGGCGCCACGCTGCCAGGCGAGGGCCTGCGCCTGCTGAGCCCGTGCGAGCCGGGCAAGGTGGTGGCGCTGTGGAACAACTTCCACGCGCTGGCGCGCAAGCTGGAAAAGCCGGTGCCGCGCCACCCGCTGTTCCTGATCAAGCCGGCCAGCTCGCTGGCCGGGCCCGGCGACGCCATCGTGCGCCCGCGCGGCTACGCCGGCAAGATCGTCTACGAGGGCGAGCTCGGCATCGTGATCGGCCGGCGCTGCCGCGACGTGGCGCCCGAGGACGCCGCCGCGCACATCTTCGGCTACACCGTGGTCAACGACGTGACCGCCTCGGAGGTGATCGCCGAGGACCCGAATTTCCCGCAGTGGTGCCGCGCCAAGGGCTTCGATACCTTCGGCTGCATCGGCCCGGCCATCGTCACCGGGTTCGACTGGCGCGCGGCGCGCGTGGTCACGCGGCTCGATGGCACCGAGCGGCAGAACTACCCGCTCGCCGACCTGATCTTCACGCCCGAGCAGCAGGTCAGCCTGATCTCGCAGGACCTCACGCTGATGCCCGGCGACGTGATCGCGTGCGGCACCTCGCTCGGCGTCGGCTCGATGAAGGACGGCGCCGTGGTCGAGGTCGGCATCGACGGCATCGGCGCGCTGGTCAACCACATGCGCGGCTAGCCGCGCCTGGTCAGCACCGCGCGGCCGCGGTGGCCGTGGCGGACTGCGCGCGCCGGCGCAGCCGCGCCAGCGAGCCGCCCTTCATGACCTTGCCGGGCAGGGCGTGGCCGACCAGCCGCTCGGCCAGCTGCGCGGCCTCCACCAGCTTGTCGAGGTCCAGCCCGGTCTCGATGCCCATCTCCTCGCACAGCGCCACCAGGTCCTCGGTGCAGACGTTGCCCACCGCCGGCGGCACGCCGCCGCTGGCGCTGCCGAAACCGGCGAACGGGCAGCCGCCCAGGCCGCCGATGGCCGCGTCGAACTGGCGCACGCCCATCTCCAGCGCCGCCACCGCGTTGGCCAGCGCCGCGCCGCGCGTGTCGTGCAGGTGGAGCTTGATCTCCACCTCGGGCCAGCGCTCGCGCACCGCGCCGACCAGGCGCCGCACGTGCAGCGGATTGGCCCAGCCCATCGTGTCGGCCAGCCGCAGCGCCGCGAGGCGGCTGCCGTTCTCGAGCAGCAGCCGGTCGGTCCGCGCGATCAGCCCGATCACGTGCTCCACCGGCACGTCGCCCTCGAAGTTGCAGCCGAACGCCGCCATCACGCCGAGGCTGTCCGGCACCATGCCGGCCGCGCGGTAGGCCTCGATCCAGCGCGGCATGTCGGCGAAGGCGTCCTCGATGCCGCGGTTGGTGTTGCGGCGGATGAAGGTCTCGCTGGCGGTGATCGTCAGGCGGCCTTCCATCGCGATGCGCCGGCTGGCGCGGGCCAGCTCCAGGCCGCGCGTGTTCAGCCACAGCGCGCGCCACGTCATGCCGGCAATCTCGGGCAGCGCGGCGATCACCTCGGGCGAGTTCGCCATCTGCGGCACCGCGTCCGGCTTGACGAACGAGCCGACCTCGATCTCGCGCAGGCCGGCGGCGGCAAGCGCCCCGATGAGCTCGATCTTCTCGGCGACGGTGAGCACCTTCGGCTCGATCTGCAGGCCGTCGCGCGGGCCGACTTCGATGATGTGGACGGAACGGGGGTAGGTCGGGGCGGTCGTCATGCGGGGCTTCGGTGAACATGTGGGAAGGGCGGCGCGGCGCGGCGAGGGCAATGCGGACGGAGGCAATGCACACAGCGAGCGCGCGATGCCTGCATGCTAGGCATCCGCGCGCGCGCTGGCAATGCGTGCCGCGCCGCGCGGCGCCGATATCCGCCCGCTGATATGTGCGCTGCCCGCCGCCGCGCGGGCGCAAATATCAGCTACGTGATATCGCACCGCGCAGGGCGCCGGATGCTTGCGACGCCCCTTCGCGCTGGCTATTCTGGCCTCCGTACCTGTTCTGCCATGCCCGATGCGCGGCATGGCCCCCCGGAAACGAAACACGATGCCAACCAACCAACCCTTATCCGGCTACACGATCGTCGAGATCGGCCACAGCGTAGCCGCGCCTTATACGGGGCTTATCCTCGCCAACCTCGGCGCCACCGTCATCAAGGTGGAGAACCCCGGCTCCGGCGACCATGCGCGCGGCTGGGGGCCGCCGTTCTTCGACGAGGCCGGCCCGCACTTCGTCGCCATGAACCGCAACAAGCGCAGCGCCGCCATCGACCTGGCCGACGAGACGCAGCGCCAGGCGCTGCGGCGCCTGATCCTGGAAGAGGCGGACGGCGTGATCTGCAACCTGCGCGCCGGCGTGGCCGACCAGTTCGGCGTGGGCCCGGCGTCGCTGCTGGAAGAGAATCCCGCGCTGGTCTATTGCGAGATCGGCGCGTTCGGCAGCGGCGGCCCGATGTCGCACAAGCCCGGCTACGATCCGCTGATGCAGGCTTACGGCGGCATGATGAGCATCACCGGCGAGAGCGCCGAGCGCCCGCCGATCCGCGTCGGCGTGTCGATCATCGACATGGGCGCGGGCCTGTGGGGCGCGGTCGGCATGCTGTCCGCGCTGCTCGAGCGCGAGCGCACCGGCCTCGGCGGCCTGGTCGAGACCTCGCTGTTCGAAACCGCGCTGGCCTGGACCACGGTGCCGGTCACGCGCGCGCTGATGAAAGGCGGCCCGCAGCTGCCGCAGGGTTCGGGCGCGGCCGGCATCGTGCCTTACCAGGCGTTCCGCACCCAGGACGGCTGGCTGGTGATCGGCGCCGGCAACGACAAGCTGTTCGCCAAGCTGGTCGGCGCGCTGGACCTGCCCGCGCTGGCCGAAGACGAACGCTTCCGCACCAACCGCGGCCGCGTGCAAAACAAGGATGCGCTGATCCCCGCGCTCGAGGCGCGCGCGATCACGCACACCAACGCCAGCCTCGGCGCGCTGCTGGACGCCCACGGCGTGCCGAACGCGCCGGTGCAGACCATCGAGCAGATCGTCGACGACCCGCAGACGCAGGCGCTCGGCATGATCCAGGAAGGCCCGGCGGGCTCCATGCCCACGGTCGGCCTGCCGCTGCGCTTCGACGGCAAGCGCAGCGCCTACCGCAGCGCCGCGCCGCGGCTCGGCGCCCATACCGGCGAGGTGCTGGACGCGCCCGCCGGCGACCAAGACAAAGACAAGGACCGCGAGGATCGCGCATGACCGGAACCCACGAATCCTACGAAACCATCGAGACCACGCTGACCGAGAACGGCACGCTGGTGGTCACGCTGAACCGCCCGCAGGCGAGCAACGCCACCAACACCCAGATGGGGCGCGAGATGCGCGACATGTGGGCGCGCGTGGCCGCGCCCGGCAGCGGCGTGCATTGCGTCATCCTGACCGGCGCCGGCCGCACCTTCAGCGCCGGCGGCGACCTCAAGGAACGCAACGGCATGAGCAACGAGCAATGGCAGCAGCAGCACGCCATCTTCGAAGCGAGCCGGCGCGGCCTGATCGAATGCCCGGTGCCGGTCATCGCGGCGGTTAACGGCCCGGCCTACGCGGGCGGCTGCGAGACCGTGCTGGCCTGCGACTTCGCCTACGCCGTGCGCTCGGCGCGCTTCGCGCTGACCGAGGTCACGCTCGGCATCATGCCCGGCTCGGGCGGCACGCAGTACCTGCCGCGCGTGGTCGGCCAGCCCAGGGCGATGGAGATCATCCTGACCGGGCTGCCGTTCTCGGCCGAGCAGGCGCGCGAGTGGGGCATGGTCAACGCATTGTTCGACGATGCGCAGTCCATGCTGGACGCCGCGCTGGCGACAGCCGCGCGCATCGCCCAGAACGCGCCGCTGTCGATCCGCCAGGCCAAGAAATCGATCCGCACCGGCCTGCAGCTCGACATCCGCAGCGCGTTGCAGTTCGAGGTCGAAGCCTACAATCGGCTGGTCGGCACCGAGGACCGGCGCGAAGGCGTGCGGGCGTTCCAGGAGAAGCGCAAGCCCGTGTTCACGGGGCGCTGAGCCGCGCGGGCCCGCGCGCGGGCCGGGCCGCGGCAAGACAGACACAGAGTTGGCCAGAGAGACAGAGAGAGACAACACGATGCAAGACGTACAGCCGAATCACGATGCCGTCACGCTGGAGCTTGGCGAGGACTACAAGGAAATCCGCGAAGCCGTGCGCCGCGTGTGCGCCGATTTCCCCGACACCTACTGGCGCGAGATCGACGACGCCGAGGCGTACCCGACCGCGTTCATCGACGCGCTCACGGAAGCCGGCTTCCTGGCCGCGCTGATCCCCGAGGAATACGGCGGCACCGGCATGCCGCTGCGCGCGGCCGCGGTCATCATGGAAGAGATCTGCGCCGCCGGCTGCCACGCCGCGGCCGGCCACGCGCAGATGTACATCATGGGCACCATCCTGCGCCACGGCAGCGCCGAGCAGAAGCGCAAGTACCTGCCGCAGATCGCCGCCGGCAAGCTGCGCCTGCAGGCCTTCGGCGTGACCGAGCCGACCACCGGCTCCGACACCACGCAGCTCAAGACGCGCGCCACGCGCACGGCCAACGGCTACGTGCTCAACGGCCAGAAGGTGTGGACCTCGCGCGCGCTGCACTCGGACCTGATGCTGGTGCTGGCGCGCACCACGCCGGCCAGCGAGGTCAAGAACAAGGTGGACGGCATCTCCACGTTCCTGATCGACATCCGCACCTCGCTCGGCAAGGGCCTCGACATCCGCCCGATCCCGACGATGGTCAACCACCACGCCACCGAGGTGTTCTTCCAGGACCTGGAGATCCCGGCCGACAGCCTGGTCGGCGAGGAAGGCAAGGGCTTCCGCTACATCCTCGACGGCATGAACGCGGAGCGCATGATCACCGCCGCCGAGGCGCTTGGCTCCACGCGCTGGTTCGTGCGCACCGCCACCGCCTACGCCAGCGAGCGCAAGGTGTTCAACCGCCCGATCGGCGCCAACCAGGGGATCCAGTTCCCGATCGCGCAGGCGCACATCCAGTCCGAGGCGGCCGACCTGATGATCCGCCGCGCCACCGCGCTGTTCGAGGCCGGGCTGCCGTGCGGCTCGGAGGCCAACATGGCGCGCTACCTCGCCGCGGAAGCGCTGTGGAACGCCGCCGAGGCGTGCATGCAGACCCACGGCGGCTTCGGCTTCGCGCGCGAGTACAACATCGAGCGCAAGTGGCGCGAGGCGCGCCTGGCGCGGATCGCGCCGGTCTCGACCAACCTGATCCTGGCCAACGTCGCCCAGCACGTGCTCGGGCTGCCGCGGTCGTATTGACACGGCGACGCCGCGCCGGCCGGCGGCCGGCGCGGGAGCCGCAAGAGCAAAACCAAGCCAGGAACGGGGACACAGACATGGCAGCGCCTGGGAACCAGGACAAGAAAAAACCGGACGGCACCGGATCGTTCAGCCGCTCGCTCGAGGTGCTGGAGCTGTTCTCGATCGAGCAGCGCCCGCTGACCGTGGGCACCGTGGCGGCGCGGCTCGGTTATCCGCAGTCGAGCACCTCGGTGCTGCTCAACCAGCTCGCGCAGCGCGGCTACCTGACGCACCAGCGGGCCGACCGGACCTATTTCCCGACCGCGCGCGTGATGTTCCTCGGCATGTGGATGCAGCACCATTTCCGGCATGGCGAGAACCTCGGGCGCATGGTCGAGGCGGTGGCCGCGGCCACCGGGCGCATCGTGCGGCTGGGCATGCAGAACGGCCTGCAGGTGCAGTACGTGCGCACCGAGGCCGGGCGCCCGGTCAACCTGGACCTGCTGCCGGGCCAGCTGCGGCCGCTGTGCCGCTCGGCGGTGGGCAAGACGCTGCTGATTCCCAAGACACGCGACGAGGTGCAGCGGCTGGTGCGCCATATCAACGCGGTGGAGACCGATTATGAGGAACCTGTCGATTTCGAGGCGCTGTGGGCCGAGCTGGAAACCAGCCGGCGCACCGGTTTCGCCGAGAGCGTGGACGGCGTGCTGCGCGGCAATTCCGCGGTGGCGATGCTGATTCCGTCGCAGGGCTGGGACGTGCCCCTGGCCATCAGCGTGGTGCTGCCCACCAGCAAGCTGGAGGCGCTGCGCGGGCCGACGCTGGCGGCGATGCACGACGCGATCCGCCGCTTCCTGTTCGGCAACTGAGCGATAGCGGGGCAGCACCCGAGCGATATCCGGGCCATACCCGAGCGATACCCGATTTTCCCCGGCCTCCGGCCGGTTTTCCCGATCCCGCCGTGCGGACAGCGATGCCCGCGCCGGCCACCCCTTTGTCTTGCCGCTTGCAAGGGCCGTGTCGTCGGAAGCTGAAGAAGCGGCATTAATGGAAGGAGACATCTCATGAAACGCATGCACCTGAACCGGGCCCTTGGCCTCCTGCGGGCCGGCCTCGCCATCGGCGCGGCGCTGCTCGCGCTGCCGGGCGCGGCCAGCGCGCAGGGCGGAGGCTATCCGCGCCAGCCGATCCGGCTGGTGGTGCCTTATCCGCCGGGCGGCGGCGCGGACTCGCTGGCGCGCCTGGTCGCCGCCAAGGTGGGCGAGAACCTGGGCCAGACCATCATCATCGACAACCGCCCCGGCGCCAACACCTCGCTGGCCACCGAGATCGTGGCGCGCCAGCCGGCCGACGGCTACACGCTGCTCTACGTGGCCAGCTCGTTCGCCATCAACCCCAGCCTCTACAAGCTGAACTACTCGACCGAGAAGAACTTCACGCCGGTGGCGTTCGTGGCGCGCGTGCCGCTGATCGTGCTGGCCAACAACGCCTATCCGGTGCGCAACGTGCGCGACATGATCGCCGCGGCCAAGGCCAAGCCCGGCGCCGTGACGTTCGCCTCCTACGGCGCCGGCAGCCCCGCGCACCTGGCCGGCGAGCTGTTCGAGCAGATGACCAACACCGCGATGCTGCACGTGCCCTACAAGGGCAGCTCGCCGGCGCTGACCGACCTCATGGCCGGGCAGGTCAACCTGGCCTTCAGCAGCATCGAGCCCGCGCTGCAGCTGCTGCGCGCCGAGAAGGTGCGCCCGATCGCGGTGACGACCGCCAAGCGCATCCAGGCGCTGCCCGACGTGCCGACCATCGCCGAGTCCGGCGTGACCGGCTTCGAGGCGATCGGCTGGAACGGCATCGTGGCGCCGGCCGGCACGCCGCGCGACATCGTCAAGCAGCTCAACGCGGCGGTCAACACCGCGCTGCAGTCGCCGGACCTGAAGGAGAAGTTCGGCACGCAGGGCGTGGAGATCGACCCCAAGACGCCCGAGGCGTTCGGCGCCATGATCCGCAGCGAGAGCGCGAAGTGGGCGGCCGTGGTGAAGAAGGCCGACGTCAAGCTCGACTGAGGCGGGGAGCCATCATGGCATTGACGCTCGAACTCGGCGAATTCGTCGCCGGCGTGGCCGCGCGCGGCGCGCCGGCCACCGCGCACGCGGTGGCCAAGACCGGCTTCATCGACAGCATCGCCACCATGATCGCGGGCCGCGGCGAGGACGCGGTGCGCACCGCGTTCGGCGCGCTCGCGCCGCTGCCGGACGGGCCCGCGCGGCTGTGGTTCGGCGCCACGCGCACCGGCGCCGCCGAGGCCGCGCTGCTCAACGGCATGGCCGCCCACGCGCTGGACTTCGACGACGTATCGCTGCGCGGCCACCCGAGCGCGGTGCTGGTGCCGGCCATCGTGGCGCTGGCGCAGCAGCGCGACGCCTCGGGCCGGGCCATGCTGGACGCCTACGTGGCCGGTTTCGAAGCCTGGGGCGAACTGGTCGACCGCGAATCCGGCATCCACCACATGAAGGGCTGGCACCCGACCGGCGTGTTCGGCGCGGTCGGCGCGGCCGCCGCGTGCGCGTGCCTGATGGGGCTGGACGCGCGCCAGGCCAGCCACGCGCTGGGGCTGGCCGCGTCGCAGAGCGCGGGGCTGATGTCCAACTTCGGCTCGATGGCCAAGCCGTTCCATGCCGGGCGCGCGGCGCAGGCCGGCGTGCTGTCGGCGCGGCTGGCCGCGGCCGGTTTCACCGCCTCGCCCGACGCGCTGGAGCATCCGCAGGGTTTCCTGGCGGCGATTTCCCCGGCCGGCGACGTCGACCGCGAAAGCCCGGCCGATACGCTCGGGCGGCAATGGCGCATCGAGGCGCGCGGCCTCAACCTCAAGAAATACCCGACCTGCTACTACACCCACCGCGCCATCGACGCGCTGCTGGCCCTGCTCGCGCGCGCGCCGCTCGATGCGGCCGAGGTGGCGAGCGTCGACGTGACCATGAGCCGCGAGCACGCCACCGTGCTGCGCAACCACCGTCCCGCCGACGCGCTGGCGGCGAAGTTCAGCATCGAGTTCGCCGTGGCCTCGGCGCTGGTGGCGGGCAAGGTCGGCATGGCGCAGCTCGACGACGATTTCGTGCGCAGCGCGCCCGTGCAGGCGCTGTTCGGGCGCGTGCACGTGTCGTTCGCCAGCGCCTACGACCCTGACACGCCCGGCGCCGCCTTCGCCGACCAGGTGGTGGTGCGCATGCGCGACGGCGCCGTGCACGCCAGCGAGCCGGTCCACCACGCGCTCGGCCACGCGCGGCGCCCGCTGCCGCCGGCCATGCTGCGCGAGAAATTCCTCGACTGCCTGCAGGCGGGCGGAGCCGGGGAGGGCGGGGAGGCCTTGTTCGACCAGTTGCTGTCGCTAGAGCGGCAATCCGCCAACGGCCTGCAGGTCCTGAGCGGACTTGCCGGCCCCGGCACCCACCACCACACATCAACGGAGCATCCATGCGGTTCCTGAGCTTCACCCGCGGCGCGGCCGCGGGCTTCGGCGCGCTCGCCGGCGACGGCGTCATCGATCTTTCCGCCCGCCTCGGCGGCCTCGACTTCGGCGAGGCGCTGCGCGTGCACGGCGCCGACGCGCTGCGCGACCTCGCCGCGCGCCACGCGGCCGACTTCCCGCTGGCCGGCGCCGACGGCATCGAAGCGTATCGCCCGGTGGTGGCCGATCCGCGCCAGATCTTCTGCGTCGGCCTCAACTACCACGAGCACCGCGTCGAGGCGGGCCGCGCCGAGACCGCGTTCCCCACCATCTTCCTGCGCCTGGCCGGCTCGCAGACCGGGCACGGCCAGCCGCTGGTGATCCCGCGCGAAAGCGAGCGCTTCGACTACGAAGGCGAGATCGCCATCGTGATCGGGCGCGGCGGGCGGCGCATCGCGCCCGGGCAGGCGTTCTCGCACATCCTCGGCTTCTCCTGCTACAACGACGGCTCGCTGCGCGACTGGCAGGCCCACACCACGCAGTGGGCGCCGGGCAAGAACTTCCCCGACACCGGCGCGTTCGGCCCGTGGCTGGCCGATACCGACGAGATCCGCGAAGGCGACGTGCTGACGCTGGAGACGCGCATCAACGGCGAGGTGCTGCAGCAGGCGGACACCAGCATGCTGATCTTCGCGATCCCGGAGATCATCGCCTACGTGTCGAGCTTCACCGCGCTGCTGCCCGGCGACGTGATCGTCACCGGCACGCCCGGCGGCGTCGGCTTCAAGCGCCAGCCGCCGCGCTTCATGCGCGCGGGCGACGTGGTCGAGGTCGAGGTCGGCGGCATCGGCACGCTGTCCAACCCGGTGCGCCAGGAAGCGTGAGCGGGCCGCGGGATTCGCTGGCCGCGGAGCTGGCCGCGCTGCGGCGCGAGGTGCGGGCATCCGGCGCGCAGGCGTGGCGCGCCGCGCGCGCCGGGCATGGCGGCGGCGGTCATGGCGACCACGGCGACCACGGCGCGGCGCTGTCGCGCGTGCTGGAAACCTGGATCGCCAACACCAACGCGCGCCAGAAGGTGGTGTGCTTTGCCTGCGCGGCCGAGTTCGGCGTGCTGCTCGACACCGCCTGCGAGCAGGAATGCATGCGCGTGGCGCGCGGCTCGTCCGCGCTCAACGCGCTGTTCTGGGCGGCCATGCGCCGCGTCGGCCGGATCCGGCGGCGGCGCCCGCCGCGCTGAATTGCCGCCGGCTTGCCGCCGGCGCGGCCGGCGGCGGAGCGCTTCTAGCGGTCCATCCAGCTGACGTGCGCGGCCACCACGCGCCAGCCCTGCGCCTGCCGCACCCAGGTCTGGGTCTGCCGCCCCACGCGCGCCTCGCCGTCGCGGCGGAAGGTCTGGCTGGCGGTGGCGAACGCGCTGCCGAAGGTGGTGATATGGCGGGACAGCACCTCGCGCGCCAGCCCGGCGGCCGGGCGCGCCGCGCGGAACGCCTCGATCTCGGCGTAGCCGACCAGGTTTTCCCCGGCGCCGTAGCGCAGGGTGCGCGGGTCGTGCCAGAACCACTGGCCGAGCGCGCCGAGGTCGTTGCCGACCAGCGCGCGCTCATAGGCTTCTACGGCCTCGGCGACCTCCGCCATCACGGCGGGGTCGTCGACGCGCATCGGCGCGCGCCGCGACGCGCGCGCCCGGGGGGCCGCGGGCGCCATGCGGCGCCCGTTCTTCTTCGATTGTCTCTTTTGCATGATTTCCGGGAAACCGGCTGTGGAAGGTGCTGGCATACAGCACGGTCCGTACCAGCCGTGCTGCCGGGGCGGCGGCGCGCGCGGCGCCGGCTCGCCGTTTGCGCGGGGACGTTCCCGCCCGGGCCGCCGGCGCGCGGCTTGCGTGGCGCCTTGCGCGTCTTTCCGCGCCGTCCGGCGCGCTTTGACGACTTTCGGCGGCTTTCGGCGCTTCCCGGACGCCCCGCCAACGCCCCTTTCATCCGGCTTTCACGCGCCCGGCGACCCGCCAGCAGGGCGGCACGGAGCCATTTCGCCATTTACGTGGCATACCACTCAATTCACCAAAACGACGCCATCCGCACAGGCGCAGTGCGCGCGCCGGCGCGCCCAATCCACCTTGGTGCCGGCGGCGCGCGGCGGCGGCGCGGCGCGCGGGGGCGCCGGCCAGCCGCCGCGCGAATCCGGCCAAGGGTTGGCGGGCGGCAGGGGGTGCGCGGGGGGATGCCCGGCACGGTATTTGCGGTACACCACGCATTCCCGCGATTACCACCCCCGCACCAACCTACTAAAGCGGAGCGACAAGCATGAAATCGAAGCAAGGCAAGGCAACTTTCCCAGCTTTCCTGATGGCAATGGCCACCGCGGCCGCCGTGTTCGGCCTGGGCGCCGGCAGCGCATGGGCGCAGGCCGCGCCGACCCTGGCGGCGGGCACGCTCAAGGTCGGCATGCAAGCGACTTATCCGCCATTCGAATACTACGAGGGCGACAAGATCGTCGGCGCCGACGCCGAACTGGCGCGCGCGCTGGCCAAGCAGCTCGGCGCCGAGGCCAGCTTCGCCGACACGCCGCTGTCGCAGCTCATCCTGGGCCTGAACGCCAGCCGCTACGACATCATCATGTCGGCCATGTACGTGACGCCCGAGCGCAGCGCGCAGGCCGCGGCGATTCCCTACGCCCAGACCGGCTCGGCCATCATGGTGGCCGCCGCGACCGGCCTCAAGCCGCGCACCATGCAGGACCTGTGCGGCATGCACCTGGGCATCGTGCAGGGCACGGCCTGGGTGGGGCAGCTGCACGCGGTCTCCGACAGCTACTGCAAGCCCAACGGCAAGGCCGAGATCCAGATCAGCGAGTTCGCCTCGACCTCGCATGTGTTCCAGGCGCTGCTGTCGAACAACGTGCAGGCCGGCATGCAGGTGGCGGCCACCGCCAAGGCGCTGGCCGACAAGTCCGCCGGCCGCGTGGTGGTGACCTCGACCGAGCTGATCAATCCCCAGACCATCGGCATCTTCGTGCGCAAGGACAACAAGGCGCTCTTCGAGGCCGTGTCGCGGGCCCTGGCGTCTCTCAAGAAATCCGGCGAGTACCCGGCGCTGCTGCAGCGCTACGGGCTGGCGCTGCCGCCGGCGGACAAGGCGTCCTGACGGACCGCGCGATGCCCGCCCGGCACCGTCCCGCCGCTGCTGTCGCTGCAGCAGCCGCGCCGGCGGCCCGCCGCCGCGCGCGGCACTCCCTGGAGAGACCCCATGCATTTTGATCTTGGATACATGCTGACGTTGTTCGCGATGCCGGCATTCTGGAAGGCCAGCCTGACCGTGGTCGAGCTCAGCGGGCTGGCATGGCTGTTCGCGGTGGTGCTGGGCTTCCCGCTGGCGTGCGCGCGGATGTCGGGCGCGCGCATGCTGCGCGTGCCGGCGGCGCTCTACATCTGGCTGTTCCGCAGCCTGCCGCTGCTGGTGCTGATCGTGTTCGTCTACAACATGCCGCAGTTGCTGCCGGCCACCGGCGGCGTGCTGTCGAATCCGTTCATCTCGGCGCTGATCGCGCTGGCGCTGACCGAGACCGCCTACATGGCGGAGATCCACCGCGGCGCGCTGCTGTCGGTGGCCAAGGGGCAGTACGAGGCCGCCGCCGCGCTGGGTATCCGCCCGGTCGGCACGCAGCGCCTGGTCATCCTGCCGCAGGCGCTGCGCATCGCGCTGCCGACGCTGGGCAACCAGTTCGTGTCCTGCGTGAAGCTGACCTCGCTGGCCTCGGTGATCTCGCTGAGCGAGCTGCTGCTGGTGGGCGAGCGGCTCTACGCGCAGAACTTCCTCGTGATGGAGACGCTGCTGGCCTGCGCGATCTACTACGTGCTGATCGTCACGGTGTTCGGCTGGGCCATGAAGTACGTGGAGCACCGCATGAACACCGCCGGCCGCAAGCCCGCCACGATGAGCGCGGAGCAGGTGGCGACGCTGCGCGGCACGCTGCCGGCGCCCGCGGCGGCGGCCGCGCCCGCGTCCGGCAAGGGCGCGCCGCCGGCCCTGGCCCTCAAGGGCCTGCACAAGCGCTACGGCGAGCACCACGTGCTCAAGGGCATCGATCTCGACGTGCGCGCCGGCGAGGTGGTCTCGATCATCGGCCCGTCGGGCTCGGGCAAGACCTCGCTGATCCGCACCATCAACGCGCTGGAGCGCATCGACGGCGGCGAGATCATCCTGTTCGGCAACACCTTCATCACGGCCACCGACCGCGCCGACATCCCGCGCGTGCGCCGGGGCGTGAAGGACATCGGCATGGTGTTCCAGGGCTTCAACCTGTTTCCCCACCGCACCATTCTCGAGAACGTCACGCTGGCGCCGAACTACCACGGGCGCGGCGGCCACGCGCTGACCGCCGCGCGCGCGCTGGCGCTGCTCGACAAGGTCGGCCTGCTGGCGCACGCCCACAAGTATCCGCACCAGCTCTCCGGCGGCCAGCAGCAGCGCGTGGCGATCGCGCGGGCGCTGGCGATGGAGCCGGCCATCATGCTGTTCGACGAGCCGACCTCGGCGCTCGACCCCGAGCTGGTCGGCGACGTGCTGGCGGTGATCGGCAAGCTGGCGCGCGAGGGCATGACGATGGTCATCGTCACGCACGAGATGGACTTCGCCATGTCGATCTCGGACCGCATCGCTTTCATGGAGGGCGGCACGGTGCAGCTGTTCGCCTCCCCCGCGGAGATCCGGCAGCAGCCCGGCGCCGGGCGCGTGCGCCGCTTCATCGGCCTGGGCGACGCGCCGTGCGGCGACGCGGGCGCCGTGGCGTCGATCGCGCCGCTCGCGCCGGTCGTCCCGGTCGCCGCGCCGGTCGTCGCCGAGCGCGCGGCATGAGCCCGCCGCTCCGCTCCCGCCCGCCGGCCCGGCGCAGCGCCGGGCGCCGCGGGTCAACCGTTTTCATTGCCACCGGAGCGCCGGCACGACGCTCCAATTCTTGAAGGACACCTACCGTTATGAATGATCGACACATGGTTCTCGGGATGCTCGCCTACGCCACCGGCCAGCACGCGGCGTCGTGGCTGCAATCCACCGCGCCGGCCGACGCCACCACCAACATCGAGTACTGGCGCAGCGTGGCCGCGCTGGCCGAGGAGGGCATGCTCGACCTGTTCTTCCTGGCCGACAGCCCCGGCGCGCGCACGGAGAAGCTCAACGACTTCTCGCGCTTCCCGTACATGATGAACATGTTCGAGCCGATCTCGCTGCTGTCGGCGCTGGCCGGCACGACCAAGCACATCGGCCTCGGCGCCACCGGCTCGACCAGCTTCTACGAGCCGTACAACCTGGCGCGCCTGTTCGCCTCGCTCGACCACCTCTCGCACGGCCGCGCCGGCTGGAACGTGGTGACGACCGCGAGCGACTACGCCGCGCGCAACTTCGGCCTCGACAAGCTGCCGCCGCACGGCCAGCGCTATGCCCGCGCGCGCGAGTTCTTCGACGTGGTGATGCGCCTGTGGGATACCTGGGAGGACGACGCCTTCCTCGCCGACAAGGCCAACTGCCGCATGTTCGACCCGGCGAAGTTCCACATCACCGACTACCACGGCGAGCACTTCAAGCTGTACGGCGGCCTCAACATCCGGCGCACGCCGCAGGGCCGCCCGGTCATCATCCAGGCGGGCTCGTCCGAGGAAGGCAAGTCCTTCGCCGCGGAAGCCGCCGAGGTGGTGTTCTCGTCGGACCCGACCTTCGAGGAGGCCAGGCAGTTCTACGCCGACGTCAAGGGCCGCATGGCGCGCTTCAACCGCGACACCAGCCAGCTCAAGGTACTGCCGGGGCTGTCGGTGATGGTCGGCAGCAGCAAGGCCGAGGCCGAGGACAAGTACCGCGAGCTGCAGAGCCTGATCCATCCGGACGTGGGCCGCATGCGGCTGGGTATGGACCTGGAGGCGGACCTGACCGGCCTGCCGGTGGACGAGCCGATCCCCGAGCACGTGATCCCGCAGAAGGCCAACCTGCACCAGGCCTATTTCCGCCAGATCACCGCCATGATCCGCGAGCAGAAGCTCACGCTGCGCCAGATCTACTCCAGCTACGACCGCGGCAAGGTGACGCTGTGCGGCACGCCGGAGCAGATCGTCGACCACATGGAGGAATGGGTGGACGGCGGCGCGGCCGACGGTTTCATGCTGGCCTTCCACGTGATCCCGAACGACACCACCGACTTCGTGCGCAAGGTCGTGCCCGAGCTGCAGCGGCGCGGGCGCTTCCGCAAGCAGTACACGGGCACCACGCTGCGCGAGCACCTCGGCCTGGAGCGGCCCGCGAACCGCTACGCGCGCTAGGCGCGCGCGGGGCGCGCGGCCGTCCCCGCGCGGGGCGCCGGCGCGTGCCGGCGCCCGCCATGATGTCCGCAGTCAGATTCGATCGAAGGGAAAATGTCATGTCCACCGATACCGTACTCACCCCGGCCGCGCAGGCGGGGACACAGGCCGCCGCCAGGGCCGTCACCGTCGCGGCGTTCCGCGACGCGATGGCCGACCTCGGGGCGGCCGTGCATATCGTCACCACGGATGGCCGCGCCGGGCGCGCGGGCTTCACCGCCTCGGCGGTCTGCAGCGTCACCGATTCGCCGCCGAGCGTGCTGGTCTGCATCAACCGCACGTCCTCGGCCTACGCCGCGACCATCGCCAACGGCGCCGTGTGCATCAACACGCTGAGCGCGGACCAGAAGCCGCTGTCGGCGGCGTTCTCGGCCAAGGCGTCGATGGACGAGCGCTTCGCCAGCGGCGAGTGGTCCGGCGCGCCCGGCAGCGCCCCGGCGCTGCGCGGCGCCATCATGTCGATCCATTGCCGCATCGACAGCGCGGTGCAGGTCGGCACGCACGACATCCTGCTGTGCGAGGTCGACCGCATCGAGAGCAACGCGCACGCCGGCATCCTGATCTACTACAACCGCCGCTACCACGACATCGCGCGCGAGTGAGCGCCGCGCGCGGGGCCGCGGCGGGGCAGGGGCCTCAGTCCTGCGGCAGGCGCAGCGGCACCACGTTGTCGGCGTTGTTGGCCTTGACCAGGCGGATCATCAGCAGCATGAAGATGTCGCGCTCGGCCGGCGACAGGTGGTCGATGGTGCGGTCGTGCGCGCGCTGCACCGCGGGCGCCATCTTCCGCAGCAGGCGCTTGCCCTGCGTGGTCAGCTTGACGAGCCGCTGGCGCCGGTCGTGGATGGCCTGCGCGCGGTCGACCAGGCCGCGCGCGTGCAGGCGCGGGATGACCTCGGCCACGCTGGAGCGTTCCAGCCCGATCTCGATCGCGAGCGTGTTCTGGTCGATCTCGCCGAGCGCGTCCAGCGTGCTCAGCAGGCTGTACTGGACCGGCGTGATGTTGAATTCCCCCGCCTCCTCGGCGAACAGGAAGCCGTGGATCTGGTGCATGCGCCGGATCAGGAAGCCGGGGCGCTTGAACAGGGGCGTGCTCGCCTGCAGGACGTCGAGCTCGGCCCGGACCGGATCGGTGATGAATGTCTCGATAGTCGTGGTTGACATGGAATGCTGTAAGCCGAAATTGGGAGCCCGGGTTCTTGTCCGGGACGTGATTCGTCGGATCGGATGGCGCAGGCCGCGCTGTCCGCGCCGGTGCGCCGTGCCACTGCCGAAAAGCAAAATCCGGGCCGCTTGGTGCCGTACATGGTACTGCATGCGCTCGCCAGCAACCCCGCCGCGGGCATCAAAAAGGTGCGCCCGCGCCGGCGCGCCCCACAACTTGGTGCAGCGCGCACGCCAGAGATGCGGGGTATAACCCGCATCAAACCGTTTTTCCCGAGAATCTCCGCGGATACCGGCCCTGCGTTTATCGGCACGGTATTTGCGGTACACCACACATCTTGTCACCGGAACCGCATCTCATGCCTCAAATTCTGCTCAAGGGTGGCCGCGTCATCGATCCGGCCGCGGCGCTCGACGCCACGCTCGACATCCTCGTCGACGGCAACACCATCGCCGCCATCGGGCCGGACCTCGCCGCGCAGGCGCCGTTCGCCGACGTCATCGACTGCGCCGGCCAACTGGTGCTGCCCGGGCTCATCGACACCCACGGCCACGTGTACCAGTACGTGACCGGGCGCTTCGGCCTGAACGCCGACCATTGCGGCGTGCAGTCGGGCGTGACCACCATCATCGACCAGGGCGGCGCGAGCTGCATCACGCTGCCGGGCTTCCGGCGCTTCGTCGCCGAGCCGGCCGCCACGCGCGTGCTGTCGTACATCTCCGCCTACCTGGTGGGCGGGCTGGAGGGACACTACTATCCCGACCTCTACAACCCCGCCTGCCTCGACGCGGCGGCCACCGTCAAGAGCGCGCTGGCCAACCCGGACCTGGTCAAGGGCGTCAAGGCGCATGCCGAGATCGGCGGTTTCGCGCGCTGGGGCCTGGACGTGATGCGCATCGCCTCGCGCATCGGGCGCGACGCCGCGCTGCCGGTCTACATCCACTTCGGCCAGCTGTGGCCCAAGCCCGAGCAGGGCGGGCGCGAGGTGAACCCGGACTCGATCTTCAACCAGGTGGTGGACATGCTCAAGCCGGGCGATATCCTGGCGCACCCGTTCAGCCGCCACCCGGGCGGCTTCGTCGAGGAAAACGGCCGCCTGCACCCGCTGGTGCACGAGGCGGTGGCGCGCGGGCTCAAGATCGACGTGGGCCACGGCTCGCATTTCAGCTTCAAGACGGCACGCATCGTGCTTGATGCCGGTGTCATTCCCGATACGCTTGGCGCCGACATGCACGGCTACAACACGCACGTTCCCGCTCCCGCCGGCACGCCGGACAGCCACCCGGACGAGGAGCATTCCTTCCTCGGCCGCACCCAGTTCAGCCTGGTCAGCGCGATGAGCAGCATGCTCGCGCTCGGCCTGCCGCTGAACCACGTGGTGGCGATGGCGACAGCCAACGCGGCGCGCATGGCCGGCATGGAAGGCGAGATCGGCACGCTCAAGGTGGGCGGCGCCGCCGACATCAGCGTGCTCGACGACCGCCGCGGCCGCTGGGTGCTGGAAGACAACGAAGGCACGCAACTGGTGACGGACCGCATGCTGTCGCCGCTGTTCTGCCTGCGCGACGGCATTCGCCACGACGCCACTTCGCCGACGCTGCCGCTGGCACGCGCGGCCTGACCGAGCAAGGAGAGAGCCGATGAACCGGCAAGGCAAGGCGAAGGCCCACGACGGGCCGCAGGGCATCGGCGCGTCGCTGCCGCGCAAGGAAGACGAGCGCTTCATGCGCGGGCGCGGCGAGTACGTGGGCAATATCCGCATGGTGGGCATGCTCGACGTGGCCTTCGTGCGCAGCCCGGTCGCGCACGGCCACATCGTCGGCATCGAGAAGCCGGCCGGCTTCGAGCACGCGGTGTACACCATCGCGGATCTCGACGGCGTGGCGCCCATCGTCGCCAATTCGGGGCTGCCCGGCTTCAAACCCTCGGAGCAGCCGGTGCTGGCGCAGGGCAAGGTGCGCCAGGTCGGCGAGACCATCGCCATGTGCGTGGCGGCCACGCGCGCGGCGGCCGAGGACATCGCCGCGCAGGTCTTCGTGGATTTCGAGGAACTGCCCGCGGTGGTCGACATGCTGGCCGCGCGCAGCGCGCCTCCGGCGCTGGTGCACGAGCACTGGGGCGACAACGTGTTCCTCGAGGCGTTCGTCGACGCGCATCCCGAGGTGGACCTCGAGGCCATCCGCCGCGACGCGCCGATCCGCGTGCGCCGCCGGCTGCGCACCGCGCGCCAGAGCATGGCGCCGATGGAAGGGCGCGGCGTGGTGGCGTACTGGGACAAGCGCCTGTCGCAACTGATCGTGCACACCTCGGCGCAGATGCCGCACATCACGCGCACGGGCCTGGCCCACTGCCTGGGCCTGGACGAGGGGCAGGTGCGCGTGATCGCGCCGGACGTCGGCGGCGGCTTCGGCTACAAGGGCATCCTGCTGCCGGAGGAAGTCTGCTGCGGCTGGCTGGCCATGCGGCTGGAGAAGCCGGTGCGCTGGATCGAGGACCGCCGCGAGCAATTGACGGCCAACGCCAATTGCCGCGAGCACGCCTACGACATCGCCGCCTACGCCGACCGCGACGGCCGCCTGCTGGCGGTGGAGTGCGAGGCGCACGTGGACTCGGGCGCCTATTCGTCCTACCCGTTCTCGGCCTGCCTGGAGGCCGCGCAGGTCGGCAGCATCCTGCCGGGGCCGTACAAGATGGAGCGCTACCGCTGCCGCACGTGGTCGGTGGCCACCAACAAGCCGCCCATCCTGCCGTACCGCGGGGTGGCGCGCACCGGGGTCTGCTACGCCATCGAGACCATGATGGACGCGATCGCCGTGCAGGCCGGCATCGAGCCTTACGAAGTGCGGCTGCGCAATCTGGTGCAGCCGCACGAGATGCCCTACGACAACATCACCAACAAGCATTTCGACAGCGGCGACTATCCCGAGGCGGTGCGGCGCGCCATGCGCGCCATCGACCTGCCCGCGGTGCGCGCGCGCCAGCAGCGCGGCGAGGCCGACGGCAGGCGCATCGGCTTCGGCATGGCGGTGTTCTGCGAGCAGGGCGCGCACGGCACCTCGGTCTACCACGGCTGGGGCATCCCGATGGTGCCCGGCTACGAGCCGGCCGTGATCCGGCTGACGCCGGACGGCGTGCTCGAAGTGCGCGCCGGCGTGCACTCGCACGGGCAGAGCATGGAGACCACGCTGGCGCAGATCGCCCACGAGGTGCTCGGCATCGACACCGGGCGCGTGCGCATCGTGCTGGGCGACACCGGCGTCACGCCGTATTCCACCGGCACCTGGGGCTCGCGCTCGATCGTCATGGCGGGCGGCGCGGTGGGCCAGGCGGCCAAGGAACTCAGGCAGCGCCTGCTCAAGATCGGCGCGTGGCTGCTCGGCGCGGCGCCGCAGGACGTGCGCTGGGAGGATGGCGCGGTGGTGGGCGCCGGCGGGCGGCGCACGCTGGCGGAGATCGCGCGCACCTGGTATCTGGCGCCGCAGTTGCTGCCGCCTGACGTGGACCCGCGCGGCCTGGAAGTGTCCACCTCCTACCAGGCGCGGCGCGACACCGGCACCTTCAGCTACGCCTGCCACGCGGTGGTGGTGGCGGTGGATACCGAACTGGGCCACACCGAGATCCTCGACTACGCGATCGTCGAGGACGGCGGCGTGCTGATCAACCCGATGGTGGTCGACGGACAGGTGTTCGGCGGCGCCGCGCAGGGCATCGGCACGGCGCTGTACGAAGCCATGCCGTACAGCGCGGACGGCCAGCCGCTCGCTTCGACGCTGGCCGACTACATGCTGCCGGGCGCCACCGAGGTGCCGGCCATCCGGATCGAACACATGGAAACACCCGCGCCTTACACCGAATTCGGCCAGAAGGGTATCGGCGAGAGCGGCGCCATCGGCTCGCCGGCGGCCATCGCCAACGCCGTCAACGATGCGCTGCGCGCGCTTGGCGCCGAGGTGCTGGAGCTGCCGGTATCGCCGCGCGTGGTGGTCGAGGCGCTCAGCCGTGCCCGCGCCGCGGCGGGAGTCGCAGCATGAAGCCGCCGGTATTCGACTACGCCCGCCCGCTGACCTGCGCGGATGCGTTCGCCCATCCCGACCTGGCCGACGGCATGGCCAAGTTCGCGGCCGGCTGCCAGTCGCTCGGGCCGATGATGAACCTGCGCCTGGCCCAGCCCGGCATGCTGGTGGACCTGCGCGCCATTGCCGCGCTGCGCGAATGCGGCGCGCAGGGCGACGCGGCCGTGCTCGGCGCGTGCATCACCCATGCCGAGATCGAGGACGGCAAGGTCGACGACGGCACGCAGGGGCTGATGCCCCACGTGGCGCGCGGCATCGCCTACCGCGCGGTGCGCAACCGCGGCACGCTGGGCGGCAGCCTGGCCCATGCCGACCCCGCCGCCGACTGGATCAACACCATGTGCGCGCTCGACGCCGAGTTCCTGGTCAGCGGCCCGCGCGGCGCGCGCACGGTGGCCAGCGCCGACTGGATGCTCGGCGCCTTCACCACCGCGCTGGAAGGCGACGAGATCCTGACCGGCGTGCGCTACCGGCGGCTGTCGCCGGCGGCGCGCTGGGCCTACTACAAGTTCAACCGCAAGCCCGGCGAATTCGCCGAGGCGATCGCCATCGTGATCGACGATCCGGCCGCCGGCACGTGCCGCGCGGTGATCGGCGCCATCGACGGCGCGCCGCACCGGATCGACGACGCGCGCGCGCTGCTCGCGCCGGGCGCCGATGCCGGCTTGCCCGGGCGCCACGTCGAGGCCGCCGGGCTGGACGCGGACAGCTATGAATTCCAGGTGCACCGCGTGGCGCTCGAGCGCGCCATCGCCATTGTGCAGCGCCACGGCAGGAACCCGCTATGAACGACCTCACCGATCTTTCCGACCTCACCGACCCCGCTGCCTCTGGCGGCCACGACGCCGTGACCGTGCCCGTGATCGAGCACGCCATCGAGCTGACCGTCAACCGCGCCCGCGTGCGGGCCACGGTGGAGCCGCGCACCAGCCTGGCCGACTTCCTGCGCGAGCAGCAGATGCTGTGCGGCACCAACATCGGCTGCGAGCAGGGCGTGTGCGGCGCCTGCACGCTGCTGGTCGACGGCGCGCCGGCGCGCTCCTGCATCACGCCGGCGGTGGCCTGCGCCGGCGCGAGCGTGCAGAGCATCGAGGGCTTCGACGACGACCCCGCCATGCGCGAGCTGCGCGAGGCCTTCCGCGCCGAGCACGCGCTGCAATGCGGCTACTGCACGCCCGGCATGCTGATGACCGCGCGCGACATCGTGACCCGGCTGCCCGATGCCGACGACGCGCGCGTGCGGCTGGAGCTGTCCGGCAACCTGTGCCGCTGCACCGGCTACGTCGGCATCGTGCGGGCCATCCGGCGCGTGCTGGAGGCGCGCCGCGCGCGTGCCGCCGCGCCGGCTGCGCTACTCGCCGGCGCCTGATTCAGGAATTCACAGGGAACCATGATGGAAATCGAACAAAGCTTCACCGTGCCATACCCGCGCGCCAGCGTGTGGGCCTGCTTCCATGACGCGCCGGGCGTGGTCGGCTGCCTGCCCGGCGCGTCGCTGCTCGCGCCGCCCGAGGGCGGCCTGCTCAAGCTGGCGATGGCGGTCAAGCTGGGCCCGATCGCCGCCTCGTTCAGCGGCGACGGCGAGATGCGGCTCGACGAAGACGCCTTCCGCGGCAGCGTCAGCGGCGGCGGCGTCGACCGCAAGAGCGCCTCGCGCGTCAAGGGCGTGGCGGCCTTCGCGCTGGAAGAGGCGGCGCCGGGACAGACGCGCGTCGACGTGAAGGTCGACTACACGATCGCCGGCAGCCTCGCGCAGTTCTCGCGCGGCGGCCTGGTGAAGGACCTCGCCACGCGCATGACCGAGGCCTTCGCCGCCAACCTCAAGGCCAGGCTCGACGCCAGCGCGCCGGCGTCGGTCCCCGCGCCGGCGGCGCCCGTGCCCGCCGGCGACGCATCGCCGGCCGCGGCCAGCGCGCCGGCGCCCATGTCCGCGCCCGCCGCGGCCGCGCGCCAGCCGATGCCCGCCAACGCGCCGCTCAACCTCGGCAACCTGTTCTGGAAGATCCTGTGGGCACGGCTGCGCGGCCTGTTCGGCGCGGGAAGCCGCTGATGATGCCCGCGACACCGATGCCGGACACATCCGCCGCGGCCGGCCGCGCCAACGACGCCGCGCTGCAACGGCTTTACGCCGTGCGGCCGCAGTGGCAGGGCGTGCGCAGCGCGCGCGACGCCGTCGGCCTGCCGGACCGCACGCTGCTGCACGCCGGGCCGCCGTTCGCCGACCCGCGCGCGCCGTCGGCGCCGGTGCTGTCGTCGGCGGTGCTGTGCTGCCTGTACGAAGGCTGGGCGGACACCGAGGCCGGGGCCGAGGCGCTGATCGCATCCGGCGCGGTGACGCTGGCCAGCGCGCAGTCGTTCGACGTGGTGACGCCGCTGGCCGCGGTCATTTCGCCGCGCACCGCGCTGGTGGAAGTGGTCGACGCCGGCAACCCCGCCAATCGCGCGTGGTCGCTGCTGGGCAGCGGCGCGGGGCCGCAGATCCGCTTCGGCAGCCGCGATCCGGCCGTGCTGGCGCGTCTCGGCTGGCGCGACGACGTGCTGGCGCCGGCGCTGGCGGCGACGCTGGCGCGCTGCCCGGTCGACCTGATCCCGCTGGCCCGCCACGGCGTGGACGGCGGCGACGACCTGCACGCGCGCACCGCGAGCGCCACCGCCGCGCTGATCCGGCACCTGGCGCCGCGCGTGCACGACGAGGAGGTCATGGCGGTGCTGGCGCGCACGCCGCTGTTCTTCCTCACGTTGTGGATGGCGGCCTGCCACACCATGACGGCGGCGGCGGCGCACGGCGCCGCGCCCGAGGCCACGCTGGTGGTGGCGCTGGCCGGCAACGGCAGCGAGGTCGGCGTGAGGCTGGCGGGCCGCGCGTCGCGCTGGTTCACCGCGCGCGCGGACGCGCCGGACGGCCCGCGCCTCGACGCGGCCTGCACCGTGGCCGCCGCGCCGATGACCGGCGACAGCGGCGTCATCGATGCCGCCGGTTTCGGCGCGCAGGCGCTGGCGCTGGCCCCCGAGCCGGCGGCGGCGTTCTCGGCGTGGCTGCCGCCGCGCTGGCAGGAGAGCCAGGCGCGCCTGTACGCGGGCCGGCATCCGGCCTTCGCCGACCTGCACTGCGGGCTGGATGCCGCGCGCGTGGCGGCCGGGCAGGCCGCGCCGCTGGCCGCCATCGCGATGATCGGCGCCGATGGCCGCACGGGCCTGCTGGGGCGGGGACTGTTCACGGCGCCGGCGGCGCTGTTCGCGTCGGCATTGCCGGGCGCGGCGGCGCAGCACGGCGCGTAGCGGGGCGGGGCGGCGCGGCAGCCGGGCCGCGCGACGGCGAAGAGCGCCTTGCGCGGCGCCGCGATGGCGCGGTTGCGCGCTCAGAGCGGCAGCGTCATCAGCAGCGTCAGCGCCGAGGTGTCGCGCAGGCCGGCCCGCGTGGCCAGCCGGCGCAGGGCGGCCAGCGCCGCGCCGCCCGCCTCGCCAAGCCGGCTGGCGAGGTTCAGCCGCGCCAGCACGCGCGTGGCGAAGCGCAGCATGAAGGGCACCTGCCTGCGGCAGAACGCGACCTTGCGCACGTAGCCGTCGACTTCCCACAGCCACGTGGTGTTGGCCGGGAAGTAGGCGATGTCGCCGGCGCGCAGCGCGTGCGTGCGCCCGTCGGCACTGGTGACCTGGACCTTGCCTTCCAGGATCACCACGGTTTCTTCCCAGCCGTAGTACCACTGGAAGGTGCCGGAAGTGCATTCCCACAGATTGGTGCAAGCCAGCCCGTCGACGGCGCGCGAGTGCAGCGCCGCGCGCGACTGCGGCTCGCCGGCGCGGATCCAGGCCGGGTCGATGGGGCAGCTCTGCATCGGCAGGTCGCGCGTGTTGGCGAACGCGCCTGCGCGGCGCCGCGCGGGCGTGCGTTCCGGCGCAGCGGTGCCGGATATCGTTTGCGAGCCCATGTCAGCCTCCCGTTGTCTTGACTGGTAGGCCGAATTTAGCGGGCGGCGGGCGCGCGTTAAGTGCGCAAGCGCACTTTCGGGCGAGCCCGCCCGGCGGACACGCTCGGCGCGGCGGCGCGGCTCAGTTGGCCCGGCCGGCCAGCGCGCGCAGGTACTCGTTCTTCTTGTCGAGAATCAGCTTGCCGAGGAAACCGGCGTCATAGGCCTTGAGCAGGTGCGCGTGGTATTGCTCGAGATAGCGCGCGATGCGGCTTTGCTCGCATTCGATGCCGCACAGCCAGGCGAACGTCTCGCCGTCCCAGCGGAAGCGCAGGCCGAGTTCGGTGAAGGCGGCGTTGTAGGCGGCAAGCTGGGCGTCGTCGGCCGCCGCGGGGGCGCTGGCGGCGGCATGGCTGGCGGGGCGGACTGCGGACTGGACCTGGTTCATGATCGGACTCCTCGGGCGCTTGGCAATGGTGGGCCTGCACCGAAGCATAGGGTTGCCGATCAATTAACGATAATTAAAGTTAAATCGAGTAACCATAAGTCATTGTTTATGGTTTGGGCGCCGGCCGCCGGCGCGGCCGGATCAGCCCGTCCACGCCGGTGATGCGCTGGATCAGGCTGGCGCCTTCTTCCATCAGGAAATGCTTGAAGGCGAGCGCCACCGGCGGCAGGCGCTTGTTCTTGCGGTGCACCACGTACCAGTTGAGCATCACCGGGAAGCCCGCGATGTCGAGCACGGCGAGGTTGCCGGTCTGCAGCTCGAGCCCCACGGTGTGGGCCGACAGGAAGGCGATGCCCATGTTGGCGATCACGGCCTGCTTGATGGTTTCGGTGCTCTTGATCTCCATCGCGATGCGCATGTTCGACAGCCGCCCGGCAAAACCCTCCTGCATGGAGTTCCAGGTGTCCGAGCCTTTCTCGCGCGCGACGAAGGCTTCGTCGGTCAGCGCCGACAGCGGGATGTTGCGCTTGCCCACGAGGTGGTGGCCGGGCGCGGCGACGATGACGTAGGGGTGTGGCGCGAACGGCTCGCTGATGGTGTCCATGCCCTCGGGCGGGCGCACCATCACGGCGAGGTCGGTGAGGTTGCCGGCGAGCTGGTGCAGCAATTCCTCGCGGTTGTGCACCGCAAGGTTGAGCGTCACGCCGTCGTGGCGCTGCATGAACTGCGCGAGCAGGCGCGGGAAGAAGTAGTCGCCGGCGCTGATCACGGCCACGTTGAGGCGTCCGCCGGAGATGCCCTTGAGCTGCGACATGGCATCTTCCGCTTCGCGGAATTGCTGCATGATGCTGCGGCTGTAGTGCAGCATCTCGGTGCCCGCCGGCGTGAGGTAGATCCTCTTGCCCAGTTGCTCGAACAGCGGCAGGCCGACGTGCCCCTCGAGCTGGCGCACCTGCGTGGAGACCGCGGGCTGGGTCAGGTGCAGCTCTTCGGCCGCGCGCGAAAAGCTCAGGTGGCGGGCGACGGTCTCGAAAACCTTCAGCTGGCGCAGCGTGGCGTTCTTCATGCACGGGTCCGCCCGATATATAAGGGATCGTCAATGATCATAATAAAAAACTTTATGTCGTGCCGTACTTAGTTTGAACTAGCATCAGTCCACGGATGCAACGTGCCGCAATGTCAGGCGCGCTCGATCAGTAGTGACCAAGGGCTCCCCCAGCAGAGACGCCCATCCCTCGCGCCGCAGAGCGCGACAGCACTATGCAGGAGACACGACATGACGCACGACAACACGGCGGCCTCCGCCCACGGCCGTTCCGGCTGGCTCCGCAATCGCTGGTTCCAGCTCGCGATCGGCGTGGTCTGCATGGGGCTGGTGGCCAATCTCCAATATGGCTGGACGCTGTTCGTCGGACCGATGAACGCCAGGCATCACTGGGGCGAATCGGCCATCCAGGTTGCCTTTTCCATCTTCATCGTGACCGAGACCTGGCTGGTGCCGCTCGAAGGCTGGCTGGTCGACAAGCTCGGGCCGCGCCCGGTGGTGGCGGCCGGCGCGCTGTGCGCGGGACTCGCCTGGGTCATCAATGCCTATGCCACCAGCCTGCCGCAGCTCTACTTGGCCGCGGTGATCGCCGGCATCGGCGCGGGCGGGGTGTACGGCACCTGCGTGGGCAACGCGCTCAAGTGGTTCCCCGACCGGCGCGGCCTCGCGGCCGGGCTGACCGCGGCCGGCTTCGGCGCGGGCTCGGCGCTCACCGTGATTCCCATCGCCAACATGATCCAGCGCTCGGGCTACGAGCATGCCTTCATCACCTTTGGCATCCTGCAGGGCGTCTGCATCCTGCTGATGGCGCTGCTGCTGGTCAAGCCGCGCCCGCCCGCGGGCGCCACGGCGAGCAAGGCGGTGCTGACCAACCCGCTCGAATTCACGCCGGGGCGCATGGTCAGGACGCCGGTGTTCTGGGTCATCTACGCCTCGTTCGTGGCGGTGGCCGCGGGCGGCATCATGGCCACCGCGCAGCTCGGCCCGATCGCGCGCGATTTCGGCTTTGCCTCGATGCCGGTGACGATGCTGGGCTTCACGCTGCCGCTGCTGACCATGACGCTGTCGATCGACAACCTCTGCAACGGACTGACGCGGCCGCTGTGCGGCTTCATCTCCGACCGCATCGGGCGCGAGAACACCATGTTCTTCATCTTCATCGGCGAGGGGCTGTCGCTGCTCGGGCTGATGGAGTTCGGCCACAACCCGTACTGGTTCATGACGTTCGCCGCGCTGACCTTCCTGTTCTGGGGCGAGATCTTCTCGATCTTCCCGGCGCTGTGCGCCGACACCTTCGGCAGCAAGTTCGCCGCGGCCAACGCCGGCACGCTCTACACCGCGAAGGGCACGGCGGCGATGCAGGTGCCGCTGGCGTCCGTGCTGTCCGCGCGCGGCGGCTGGGACGCGGTGTTCACGGTGGCGGCGGTGGTGACTATCGTCGCCGGCCTGTCCGCCAAGCTGGTGCTGGCGCCGATGCGCCGGCGCTTCATCACCGGCCATGCCGGCGAGGCCGTGCCGGTGGGCACGGACAGCACCGCCTATCTCGCCGCGCTGTCGCCACGCAAGAGCGAATAGGCGAGCCACCCGGGGCACCACCGCACCGGCAGCAGCCCGGCCCTCGCGGCAGGGCATCGCGCATACAGAAGGAGGCATCATGAATATCTCGCTTCCGCAGCTCAAGGCATTTGCCGCCGTGGCGCGCCAGAAAAGCTTTACCCGCGCCGCCGCCGAACTCGGGCTCACGCAGTCGGCCATCAGCCGCAGCGTGCGCGAACTGGAGGACGAGATCGACCAGCGCCTGTTCGACCGCACCACGCGGCAGGTCGAGCTCACCGATGCGGGCGAGCATTTGTCGCAGCGCATCTGCCACCTGATCGAGGAAGTCGAGCAGACCCTGCGCGAAAGCCAGGGCACCGGCAAGGCCTGCCAGGGCACGGTGCAGATCGCCTCCGACCCGGTGCTGTCCTCGATGTCGGTGCCGGGCTGGATGGCGGGCTGCCGCACGGCCTGGCCCGGCATCGGCATCTGCCTCAAGGACCGCACGCACGATGCCGTGCTGCAGTGCGTGCGCAGCGGCGAGGTGGACTTCGGCATCGCCACCAACCCGGAGCCCGGCGACGATCTCTACTGCGAGGCGCTGTGCGCCGACCCGTTCCATGCGGTGCTGCCGTCGCAGCATCCGCTGGCCATGCGCGAGGCGATCGGGTGGGGCGACCTCAACGACGCGAACGTGCTGATGCTCGACCAGAGCTCGGGTATGCAGCCGGCGGTGGAACAGGCCTTCGGCGTGTATCACGTGCGGGCGGGATCGCTCCAGGTGCTGGGCCACTTCGCCGCGATCTTCGGCATGGTGGCGCTGGGGCTGGGCATCGGCATCGTGCCCTCGCGCGCGCATGCGGCCGGCCTCAACCCGGCGGCGGTCATGCGGCCGCTGCGCCCGCAGGTCACGTCGACGGTGATGCTGGTGCGGCGCAAGAGCCGGTCGCTCAAGCCGAATGCGGCCGCCATCTGGGATACGTTGCGTGGCATGGAGTATGAGCAGGCGCGGGTGGTCCGGGCGGGATAGTGGTTGGGGGCTGTGGCTCTGAGTTGGTTGTCAGGGCTGGTGGCTTGATGGCTTGTGCCGTGCTGGTGCTTGTGACGGGTTGGCGCTGAGGGCGAGGGCGAGGGCGAGGGCGAGGGCGAGGGCGAGGGCGAGGGCGAGGGCGAGGGCGAGGGCGAGGGCGAGGGCGAGCGGGATGCTGCCGGCCCCCGAAACGTCCAGGTCTCACGGCTTGTTGCCATGTTGCATCACCACAAAATTTCTTCTGATATATTACATACAGGATATTTACACATAGTGCGACGCAGCATATAATGAAAACTCCTACTCACCATCCATACCGGAGTTTTCTGATGGACAGCGTTCTTCTCCTCGGTCTTGCCCTTGGCCTGATTACCTTCGGCGTCGGCATGACCTTCCTGATCGCCACCCGCGTGCCCACGCCTGTGCTGGCCCGCGCGCAGGAGCATGGCCGTTTCGCGGGGCTGGGCGCTTCGCAGGAAACCACCGGCGTTGGCCGTCCGCGTCCCGCCGCCAGCGTGGCGCCGCAACTGGCCCGTGCGTGATGTGCCGCCGGCAGGGCGGGACCGGCGGGCCATGCGGCCGCCGGCCCGGCCCGCCACGTGCTGCGGCCGATGTTCCCCGGGACGCCTGTCCGGCCATCGCGCATCGATGACGCCCCGCCGGATTCGCGCGGGATGCTGCTTCGGATTCGTGCCTTCGCAACTGCCTTGCCCCTCCATACATTGAGAACATCCGGCGCTTTTGCCGCCTGACTTGTTCTAGGGACTTTCCCCAATGCGGGGAGATGGCTCCCGGTTTCCCGACATCCCTGGTTTTTCCCCCGGACGCCGCCTCGCGCGTTTTCGCCCGCGCCATTGATCACGCGCCGCGCCCTAAGTCATTGATCCGACAGCACTGCCGCGCACGCCGCCGGCCGCGGTTGATGCGTGCCGCGCACCAGTGGATCGGCTCTCGTTTTTTCGGATTTTTCTCGCTGCCCGTGTCGCGTTCCGGGCCGCATCGGTGTGGCCGAAAAGTGGCTTGACTATATTGATATATCACATACTGTATAGCACTGAAACGACCCCCAGGCAGCCGGGATGCCGCGCCGGACAAGGGCGCCCGGGCAGAGGGCGCGGGCCGGCGAGCCGGAACCAGGCATTCCGATGCGTCCCGCAAGCGGTGTCCCCGGACACCCTTCCCAAAACAAAAGGCGGCACCGCCGCCATCAGGAGACACCACATGGAACATCAGCAAAACGCGCCCGAGTCCCGCTTTGCCTCGCCTTGGGTACAACTCTGTTTTGGCGTCATCTGCATGGCGATGATCGCCAACATGCAGTACGGCTGGACCCTGTTCGTCAATCCCATCGACGACAAGTACCACTGGGGCCGTACGGCGATCCAGGTGGCCTTCACCATCTTCGTGGTGACGGAAACCTGGCTGGTGCCGATCGAGGGCTACCTCGTCGACAAGTACGGCCCGCGCCCGGTGGTGGTGGGCGGCGGCCTGCTGTGCGCGGCGGCATGGGCGCTGAACTCCGTGGCCTCGTCGCTGCCGCTGCTCTACTTCGCCGCCGCCGTGGGCGGGGTGGGGGCGGGCGCGGTGTACGGCACCTGCGTCGGCAACGCGCTCAAGTGGTTCCCCAACCGGCGCGGGCTGGCCGCGGGCATCACCGCGGCGGGGTTCGGCGCCGGCTCGGCGCTGACCGTGGTGCCGATCGCCAACATGATCAAGACCAGCGGCTACGAAGCCACCTTCCTGTGGTTCGGCCTGGGCCAGGGGCTGGTCGTGTTCTTCCTCGGCATGGCGCTCTATCCGCCTTCGGTCAGGGTGCTCGGCCAGGTCAAGGACGCGGTCAAGACCGCCGCCTACAACGCCTCGCCGCGCCAGGTGCTGTCGTCGCCGATCTTCTGGGTCATGTACGCCATGTTCGTGATGATGGCGGCGGGCGGGCTGATGGCCACGGCGCAGCTCGGCCCCATCGCCAAGGACTTCGGCCTCGACGGCACGCCGGTGTCGCTGCTCGGGCTGACGCTGCCGGCGCTGACGTTCGCGCTGACCATCGACCGCGTGCTCAATGGCCTGACGCGGCCGTTCTTCGGCTGGATCTCCGACAACATCGGACGCGAGAACACCATGTTCCTGGCGTTCGCGGTCGAGGCGGTCGGCATTCTGCTGCTCGCCAGGTACGGCCAGAACCCGGTCGCCTTCGTGGTGCTGACCGGCGTGGTGTTCTTCGCCTGGGGCGAGATCTACAGCCTGTTCCCGGCCACCTGCGGCGACACCTTCGGCCCCAAGTTCGCCGCGACCAATGCCGGGCTGCTCTACACGGCCAAGGGCACGGCGGCGTTGCTGGTGCCGTTCTCCAGCGTGATCACCGCCGCCACCGGCGACTGGCACGCGGTGTTCATGCTGGCCTCGGGCATGGCCGCGCTGTCGGCGCTGCTGGCCATGTTCGTGCTCAAGCCGATGCGCGAGGCGCATGCACGCAAATACGTGCATGCCAATGCCGCCGCGCCGATGGGCTACCGGGCGGTGCCGGAGGATCTGACCTGAAGCCTGCCGGATGGCGGAAGGGCGGAAGGGCGGAAGTCCTTCGGGACTTCGCCGGACATCCTCGCGGTGTTCCTGGCTGGTGCTGCTGCCTTGATGACCGGTGCTGCCCTGGGGAGGGCAGCGCGGGTTCTTCGTAGAGTGTGCAATTAACGGCCGGGAGAGCAGACCACCTCCGGATTACGGGGTTCGCGGCCATGCCGCGAACCCCGTTTTGCTGGCAGGCAGATGGCGGGGATTGGAGGGGGCTGCCGGGGTGGCCGGATGTTTCCGGGTGATTTAGGCGTGAGCTTCGGCGGCCACGGCGCCGGGCGCGCGCGCGCTCCGGGCCGGTTCGCACTGGCCACGCACGAACGCCACCGCCCGCGCGATCACCGCCGCATCGTGCAGCACGCGCCGGTGCCCCAGCCCCTCGGTCGTCATCAGGCTGGCGCCGGGCCAGGCGCCGGCGATGGCCGCGCCGTTTTCCCAGTCCACCTCCTTGTCCTGCCGGTCGTGGATGACCAGCGTGGCCGGCACCCGCCGCGCATGGCCGAGCGCAGGCACGTTGAAGGCGGACCACGGCATGCCCAGCCAGTCCTCGCTGTTGCGCTGCATGCGGTCCAGCACCGCCGGCGCGATGCCGAGCTGCCACGCGAGCGCCGCCGCCGCGCGGCGCATGTCGGCAGGCGGGCCGATCATCACGGCGGCTTCGAGGTGGAGTCCTTCGCGCACGGCCAGCGCCAGCGCGGCGCCGCCGAGCGAATGGGCGATGGCGGCATGGATCGGGCCGGCATGCCAGGCGGTGGCGAGCAGCGCGCGCGACATCTCCACCACGGAGCTTTGCCGCGGGCCGCGCGCGCCGGCATCCGATTCGCCGTGCGAGAGCGCGTCGAACGCCACCACGCGCAGGCCGGCGGCGAGCAGCGGAGCGACCAGCGCGTGCCATTGCCCGGCATGGCCGCCCCAGCCGTGCGCGAGCAGCACGGTCGGCCCTGCGCTGCCCCAGCGGTACACGCGCACGCGCCGGCTCGCGCCCTGGCCGGTCACGAGCGCCCAGTCCGTGCGTGCCTGCGCCAGCACGTCGCGCGCGGCGGCATCGGGGCCGTTGCCGCGCGGCGGGCTGAACCAGGTCCGCTCCAGCGCGCGGGCGGCGCCCGCCGGATGGACCAGGCTGGCGAGCTGCCAGCAGAGGCGCATCCAGCGCATGGCGGGGCGGGATGCCGGCGCGGCACGCCGCCTGGCGGGGGAGGGATTCAACGCTTGTGTCACGGCCCAATCTCCAACGAAGACTTGCATCATGGCCGGCGGTCCCGCTCTGGGCATCCTCTGGCGCCCGGAAAGACCGACCAGTCGTGCTATTTTTAGTCCCGGGAAAAGACGGTCGTTGCCGTCTTTTCCCGGTCGTTTCTTTCGTCAACTGCCGCCGGCAGACCCGGCCGGCGGCGGCAAGGCAGGCGCTACCTGCGCGGCGGCTGCGCCAGTTCGGCGCGCCGCAGCAGCGCTTCGAACGCGCGGCGCGCCATGCTCTCGGTGTCTTCGCGGCCCAGCAACTTGTAGGAGAGCTGGAAAGACATGCCGATGCCGACCATCTCGAAGGCAAACTGGCGCGGGTCCTGCGCCGGCGAGACGTCGCCTTCCTCGATGGCATCGCCGACCGCGCGGGCGATGAGGCGATGCCAGTCCTTGAGCGACTGCACCACCAGGTCGCGCGTGGGCCCGGGCCGGTCGCGGTATTCCTGGCTCAGTGCGATGAACAGGCAGCGGCCCTTGTTGATCGGGCCGCCCAGCCACGCCATGTAGCCGTCGAACAGTGCCTGCAGCCTGCGCGTGCCGCGCGGCTGCCGCAGGGCGGGGTGGACGACGATCTCGGCGAAGCGCTCGGCGGCCAGCGCCAGCACGGCCTGCTGCAGGGCTTCCTTCGACTTGAAGTGCGCGTACAGCCCGCTTTTCGACATGCTGGTGTCGGCCGCCAGCGTGGCGAGCGACAACTGCTCGAAACCGACCTGGGCGGCAGTGTCGAGCGCCTGTTCGATGATCGCGGCGCGGGTGATCTGGCCTTTTTGCATCGATCGAGAATAGCACGACCGGTCGGTTTGTCAATGTCACACTTGTGCGCTCTCGTCAACCTAAACCGGAGTCACCCGTTATGTCAGCACGGAGGCAGTAGATTGTGCTTTATCGGGCCTACGGGCAGGTGCAAATCCGCTTTGGCCGGGCACTCTCAAGAAATCTGCACAAAGTGTTCCCCTGATTACATACGGAACGCTTTGCGTGCTCTATACTCGAATGCACGTCCGCGCACTTTTATTTTCACTGGTGACTGGAGACCGACATGAACAGTACAGCCGTGCCAAGAGGCGCTAGCGAACCGTTCCGGCAACTGCGGGCGTTGCGCCGAGCGCGAAAGCTCAAGCAGGAAGACGTCGCCCGTAAGGCCGGCATTTCCCGGGAGGCTTACCTGCGGGCCGAATCGGGTCAAGCCGACCCCCGCATGTCTACCTTCCTCGCGGCCTGCGAGGCGCTCGGCCTGGAAGTGGTGCTGGCTCCCCAGCATCTCGCTGCCGACGTCAACGCATTCATAGCCAGCCGCAACGGCGGCGTCACGGCCGCCTCGATGGCCGGCCAGGCGCCCGCCGCGCCTTCCGCTCCCGCCAGCCCCGCGCCGTCCAATCCGGTCGGCGCCGGCTTCGCGGCGAGTTCCGGCGAAGGTCACAAGCCCGCCTGACCATGCACGCCGCCCCGGCCTGATCGCAGGCCGGGGCGGCGTTGTCTGTTCCGGCGCAGCAGGCATCCCCCGGCCTGCTGTTCGCGTCTGCGCGGCCGCCTCGAACGGTCTTCCCGCTGGCCGCGCGGCCAGCGCGCGCTGTCGCCGGTGCGCCGGCGTTCCCCCTAGGGACGGCATCCGTCCCGCCTGCCAAGGCTCGTCCGTCTTCGGGCCTTTCGTGCATTTCCTGCGCTTCCTGCGCTTCCTGTCTTTCTCCTCCCGATCTGCCCTCCGTGCCGCGGCGCGATGTCCGCCCGGCGCGTTTGCCGCTGCGTGTTTTTCGTCGCCTGTGGCCGCGGTGCGCCTTCAATGGCGGTAGCGCCGGCGGTTTGACAGCCCTAAAGGCTACGATTACGATATGGTAAATAGATTACGTATTGTGTAATTCCTGGTGGCGGTCCTGTATCGCCGGTCCGGTCGGACGCGGCAAGGGCAGGGCCGCCGCGGGCGTAATCCCCGGCCGCCACAGTCCCCTGCAGCGCGCACCTGCCTGGCAAGGCGCGAAGTGCTGTGTCCCGTAGGCGGCCGGTCCACCAAGAGAAAGAGAGGAGCACAAGCATGAGCAAGGCCTTTGCATCGCAGGCGGACCTGCAGGACAAGCAGGTCACTTTCACGCGGCTGTCCGAGAATGCCTATGCCTACACGGCCGAAGGCGACCCCAATTCCGGCGTGATCATCGGCGATGACAGCGTGCTGATCGTCGACACCACCGCCACGCCGGCGATGGCCCAGGACCTGATCGCCCGCATCCGCGCCATCACCGACAAGCCGATCAAGCACGTGGTGCTGTCGCACTACCACGCCGTGCGCGTGCTGGGCGCCTCCGCTTATTTCAAGGAGGGCGCGCAGAACGTGATCGCCAGCCGCGGCACCTACGAGATGATCGTGGAGCGCGGCGAGGCCGACATGAAGTCCGAGATCGAGCGCTTCCCGCGCCTGTTCGCCGGCGTCGAGACCGTGCCCGGCCTGACCTGGCCCAACGTGGTGTTCGAGCGCGAGCTCACGCTGTTCCTCGGCAAGCTCGAGGTCCGCGTCATCCATCCCGGCCCCGGCCACACCAGGGGCGACACCATCGTGTGGATTCCCTCGCAGAAGATCCTGTTCTCCGGCGATCTGGTCGAGTTCGACGCCGCCTGCTATTGCGGCGACGCGCAACTGGAGGAATGGCCGGCCACGCTCGAGGCGCTGCGCGCGCTGGCGCCGGCCGCGCTGGTGCCCGGGCGCGGGCCGGTGCTGACCACGCCCGAGATGGTCGGCCGCGGGCTGGACTACACGCGCGACTTCGTCAGCACGCTGCTGCAGCGGGGCAGGGAGGCGGTGGCGCAGAAGCTGGACCTCAAGGGCGCGATGGCCCACACGCGCGCGGCGATGGACGACAAGTTCGGCCACGTCTTCATCTACGAGCACTGCCTGCCATTCGACGTGGCGCGCGCCTACGACGAGGCCAGCGGCATCAAGCACCCGCGCATCTGGACCGCCGAGCGCGACAAGGCCATGTGGGCCGCGCTGCAGCACTGAAGCCGCGCGGGAGACGGTCCCTGGCGGCGGCGCATGCCGCCGCTTCGCCGCAAGAGCCGCGCCAGCGGCCAAGGCTGGAGGATGGAGACATGACGGAAACGAACTATCAGACGCAGCGCTTCGCGTACCAGCCGTGCGCCGAGCAGCGCGCGCCGCAGCCCGGCGCCGGCGCGCATGCCGTGCATCCGGTGGCGGTGATCGGGGCCGGCCCGGTCGGCCTCGCCGCGGCGATCGACCTGGCCCAGCAAGGCGTGCCGGTGGTGCTGCTGGACGACGACTGCACGCTGTCCGTGGGCTCGCGCGCGATCTGCTTCGCCAAGCGCACGCTCGACATCTTCGACCGCCTCGGCTGCGGCGCGCGCATGGTGGACAAGGGCGTGAGCTGGAACGTCGGCAAGATCTTCTTCGACGAGGAACTGGTCTATAGCTTCGACCTGCTGCCCGAGGCCGGCCACGCCCGGCCGGCCTTCATCAACCTGCAGCAATACTACGTGGAAGGCTACCTGGTGGAGCGCGCGGCCGAGCTGCCCGGCATTGCCATCCGCTGGCAGCACCGCGTGGCGGGCCTCGCGCAGGATGGCGACGCGGTGACGCTCGACGTGGAAACGCCGGACGGCCGCTACGCCCTGCGGGCGCGCTACGTGGTGGTGGCCGACGGCGCGCGCAGCCCGGTGCGGCAGTGCATGGGCCTGGAAAGCAAGGGACGCACGTTCCGCGACCGCTTCCTGATCGCCGACGTGAAGATGAGCGCGCCGTTCCCGAGCGAGCGCTGGTTCTGGTTCGACCCGCCGTTCAACCGCAACCAGTCGGTGCTGCTGCATCGCCAGCCCGACGATGTCTGGCGCATCGACTTCCAGCTCGGCTGGGATGCCGATCCCGAGCTGGAGAAGCAGCCCGAGCGGGTCATCCCGCGCATCCACGCGCTGCTGGGCGAGGATGCGGCCTTCACGCTGGAATGGGTCAGCGTCTATACCTTCTCCTGCCAGCGCATGGACCGTTTCCGCCACGGCCGTGTGCTGTTCGCGGGCGACGCCGCGCACCGCGTCTCGCCGTTCGGCGCGCGCGGCGCCAACAGCGGCGTGCAGGACGCGGAGAACCTGGCCTGGAAGCTCGCGCTGGTGCTGGCAGGCCACGCGCCCGATGCGCTGCTCGACAGCTACGCCGGCGAGCGCGAATTCGCCGCCGACGAGAACATCCGCCATTCCACGCGCGCGACCGATTTCATCACGCCCAAGACGCCGGTGAGCCGCGTGTTCCGCGACGCGGCGCTGAGCCTCGCGCGCGACCATGCGTTCGCGCGCCGGCTGGTCAACAGCGGGCGCCTGTCGGTGCCCGCCGTGCTGCATGGCTCGGTGCTCAATACGGCCGACGATGCGGACGCTTGGGGCGCGCCGCCATTCGCCGGCTTCATGGTGCCCGGCGCGCCGTGCGCCGACGCGCCGGTGCGCGAGGGCGGCCGCGACACCTGGCTGCTGCCGCAGCTCGGCAACCGCTTCGCCCTGCTGCTGTTCGTGGGGCCGGCGGGCTTGCCGCCGGCCATGCTCGATGCCCTGCGCGCGCTCGCCGCCGGCCCGGTGCCGCTGGCGCTGGTCTGCGTGGCCACGCCGGCCGACGCGGCGCAAGGCCCGGTGCTGCCCCCCGGCGCCAGCCTGCTGGAGGATACTCAAGGCTGGCTGGCGCGCCGCTACGATGGCCGGCCCGGCACCGCCTACCTGCTACGCCCCGACCAGCACGTGTGCGCGCGCTGGCGCGCCTTCGAGCCCGCCCGCGTGCAGGCCGCGCTGCGGCGCGCGCTGGGCTGGCCGGAGGGCGCCGGCGCGGCTGCCGAGGCCGCCGCATGACCCGTCCCGGAGATACGCCGATGCCGCTCAACACCGAACCCAATCTCGCCCGTCCGGACGACTTCTACGAGGCCCTGATCGACATGCACCGCGACCTGTCCGACGCCCAGAGCCAGTCCGCCAACGCGCAACTGATCCTGCTGCTCGCCAACCACATCGGCGACCTTGCCATCCTGCAGGAAGCCATGACGCACGCCCGCGCGGGCGTGCTCGCACGGGCTGGCCGACAGCCCGCCGCCGACCCGGCGGCCGCAGCCTGACGCTGCGCGGCCAGCCATTTCCCGTATCCAGAGGAAAGACCCGAGGAAGACCCAGCCCATGACCCAGACCCAATTGAACGTGGCGGCGCGCCCGCACGAGGCAGCCGCACTGGCCTACCAGTCCGGCTTCGCCAACGAATTCGCCACCGAGGCGCTGCCCGGCGCGCTGCCGGAGGGGCGGAACTCGCCCCAGCGCGCGCCCTACGGCCTCTATGCCGAGCAGCTCTCCGGCACCGCCTTCACCGCGCCGCGCGCGCACAACCGCCGCAGCTGGTGCTACCGCATCCGCCCGGCGGCCATGCACGAGCCGTTCACGCCGCTGGCGCAGACGCGCATCGTCAGCCGCTTCGACGCGGTGCCGCCGTCGCCCAACCAGATGCGCTGGAGCCCGCCGCCGATGCCGTCCGCGCCGACCGACTTCATCGACGGCATCGTCACGATGGCCGGCAACGGCGGCCCCGAGGCCATGAGCGGCTGCGGCATCCACCTGTACCTCGCCAACAAGTCGATGGACGGCCGCTTCTTCTACAACGCCGATGGCGAGATGCTGATCGTGCCGCAGCAGGGCCGGCTGCGGCTGGCCACCGAGATGGGCGTGCTCGAGGTCGAGCCGCAGGAGATCGTGGTGGTGCCGCGCGGCGTGCGCTTCCGCGTGGCGCTGCCGGACGGCGAGGCGCGCGGCTATATCTGCGAGAACTACGGCGCGCTGTTCCGCCTGCCCGACCTCGGCGTGCTCGGCGCCAACGGCCTGGCCAACCCGCGCGACTTCCTCACCCCGCACGCCTGGTACGAGGACCGCGAAGGCGATTTCGAGCTGGTGGCCAAGTTCCAGGGCAACCTGTGGCGCGCGCCGATCCGGCATTCGCCGCTCGACGTGGTGGCCTGGCACGGCAACTACGCGCCCTACAAGTACGACCTGCGCCGCTTCAACACCATCGGCTCGATCAGCTATGACCACCCGGACCCGTCGATCTTCCTGGTGCTGCAAAGCCCGTCCGACACCCCGGGCGTGGACACCATCGACTTCGTGATCTTCGGCCCGCGCTGGCTGGCGGCGCAGGACACCTTCCGCCCGCCCTGGTTCCACCGCAACATCGCCAGCGAGTTCATGGGCCTGATCGAAGGCGTCTACGACGCCAAGGCCGACGGCTTCTCGCCCGGCGGCGCCAGCCTGCACAACTGCATGAGCGGCCACGGCCCGGACGCCGAGACCTTCGCCAGGGCCAGCGCGGCGGACACCTCGCAGCCGCATCACATCGGCGATACGATGGCGTTCATGTTCGAGACCCCGGCCGTGATCCGGCCGACGCCCTACGCGGCCGAGTCCGCCCAGCTCCAGCATGACTACTACACCTGCTGGCAGGGCCTGAAGAAGCACTTCGACCCGGCCCGCCGCTGATCCCTCGTCCAGTTTTCCCGGGGCGCCCGCGCAGCCTGGCCGCGCGGGCGCCCCGGCGCATCGCCATTTCCTTCCGGAGCCCCCGATGACCACCATCCCGCATAGCTGGATCGAATCCGCCAACGACGGCGTCACCCATTTCCCGCTGCAGAACCTGCCCTACGGCATCTTTTCCACCACCGGCCAGGGCCCGCGCGCGGGCGTCGCCATCGGCGACTTCATCCTCGACCTCGCCGTGCTCGACGGCGCCGGCCTGCTGCCGCCGGCCGTCAGGGGCGTGTTCGGCGGCGCCACGCTCAATGCCTTCATCACGCTCGGCAAGCCGGCCTGGACCGAGACCCGCCAGCACCTGACCCGCCTGCTGTCGGCCGGCGACGACACCCTGCGCGGCAAGTCGGCCCTGCATGAGCAGGCGCTGGTGCCGATGGCCTGGGCCACGCTGCACCTGCCGGTGGACATTCCCGGCTACACCGATTTCTATTCCTCGCGCGAGCATGCCACCAACGTCGGCCGCATGTTCCGCGACCCCGACAACGCCTTGCTGCCCAACTGGCTCGAAATCCCCATCGGCTACAACGGCCGCGCCAGCTCGGTGGTGGTCAGCGGCACCGCGCTGCACCGCCCCAAGGGTCAGATCAAGCCGCCCGACGCGCCGCGTCCCGTGTTCGCGGCCTGCCGCAAGCTGGACTACGAACTGGAGATGGCCTTCATCGTCGGCAAGCCCTCGGCGCTGGGCGAAGCCATCAGCACCGCCGACGCGCCCGCGCACATCTTCGGCATGGTGATCCTCAACGACTGGAGCGCGCGCGACATCCAGCAGTGGGAATACGTGCCGCTCGGGCCGTTCAACAGCAAGGGCTTCGGCACCTCGATCTCGCCGTGGGTGGTGACGATGGACGCGCTGGAGCCGTTCCGCCGCGACAATCCCGTCCAGTCGCCCGAGCCGCTGCCGTACCTGCGGCAGCCGCGCGGCAACGCCTACGACATCGTGCTCGAAGTGGCGCTGCGCCCCGAAGGTGCCGAGCACGCCACCACGGTCTGCCGCACCAACTTCAAGGCCATGTACTGGACCGTGGCGCAGCAACTGGCCCATCACACCGTTTCCGGCTGCAATGTGCGCGTGGGCGACCTGATGGGCTCCGGCACCATCAGCGGCACCGCGCCGGACGCCTTCGGCAGCCTGCTGGAGTCAACCCGCAACGGCGCCGAGCCGCTGGCGCTGGACGGCGGCGCCCGGCGCGGTTTCCTCGAGGACGGCGACGAGGTGGTGATGACCGGCTGGTGCCAGGGCGACGGCTACCGCGTGGGCTTCGGCGAGGTGAGCGGCAAGATCCTGCCGGCGAACTGAGCGGCGCGCCGCCGCGGGCCTGCCCGGCCCGGGGGCGGTCCGTCCGCCCGCCATCCTGGCGCCGGGCCGCCCCCGGCGGCAGGCTGCCGGGGGCGCGGAAGCGGGGAGGCGCAGCCCCCGTCCCCCCTCGTTCCGGTGGTTACATTTGCGAACTTTCTTAACGCTCTGGCATCCCCCGCGGCTGTTCCTTTGTGCGAGAATTCGGGCCTGACAAAAAATGCGGGCCAAAGTTCGTCCTGTTTTCCGCGTCACCGATGTATTGCCATTCCGGGGTGCTTGTGGCTGCGGCCCCGCCCCGAGGTCAGTTTGGCAAGCCTTTCGCCGTTAATACGGAAATGCGGACCGCGGTCCCCGGCCATGCCGGGGCCGGGCCCGGAAAAACAGGCGGCGAAAAGCACCCACAAAAGCAGAACTCATCGCCGGCGGGCAGATTGCCGGACAGGTGGCAAACAGGAGGCAGCCAGCGGCATCTGCCGGCAACGGGGCGTAACGAAGCGTCAACAAGACGTCAACGGAGCGATATGCGCGCTCCGCGCGTCTGGCGCGGTCGCCGACAGCCACCCCGGGCGGGCGGTGTGCCGGCGGGCCATTTTTTCCACCCAACGCGAACGGCAGGGCAATGGAATTCGGTATTCGCGCATGGGCGGCATGTGCAGCACAACTCGACACGCAGCAAGCCTGGCTGGCCTGGAGCCGCGCGCCCTGGCTGCCGGCCGGCGAAGAACTGCCGGCGCTCGGCCCGATGGCGCCGATGCTGCGCCGGCGCGTGACCGCGCTCGGCCGCGCCGCGCTGCACCCGGCCTACGCCTGCCAGCCGGGCGTGGAGGGCATGCCGGTGATCTTCGCCTCGCGCCACGGCGACACCCTGCGCCCGCTGCAGATGCTCGGCAACCTCGCCGACGGCGAGGCGCTCTCGCCCACCGCGTTCGGCCTGTCCGTGCACAACGCCATCGGCGCGCTGTACTCGATCGACCGCGGCGACCCCGCCAACCTGCAAGCGCTGGCCGCCGGCCGCGACACCGTGGAGGCGGCGGTGGTGGAAGCCTGCGGCCTGCTGGCCGACGGCGCCCCCGAAGTCCTGCTGGTCCAGTACGAGGCGCCGCTGCCGGCGCCCTATGCGGTCTTCGCCGACGAGCCCGAATGCCTGTTCGGCTGGGCCTGGCGCGTGGCCGGCCCGCGCGCCGGCGAAACCGTGTTCAGCCTGGAGGCGAGCGACGCCGTGCCGGCCACGCCGCGGGAGCCGCTGCTGCCCCACGGGCTGGACGTGCTGCGCTTCGTGCTGGCCGGCGACGCCGAACTGCACCATGCCGGCGAGCGCGCCGGCTGGAGGTGGCGGCGTCATGGTTGAGCGCCTGGACCGCGCCTGGCGCGTGTGCGCCACCGGCCTGTGCTTCTCCAGCTTCGGCGTGGGCGGGCTGCTGCTGCGCGTGCTGGTGTTTCCGCTGCTGACGCTGCTGCTGTGGTCGCCGGCCAGCCGCCAGCGGGTCTGCAAGCACGTCGTGCGCCACGCCTTCCGCCTGTTCCTGCTGCTGATGCGCGCGGTCGGCGTGATCCGCTACGAAGTGCTGCACCCCGAGCGGCTGCGGCGCAGCGGCCTGCTGATCGTGGCCAACCATCCCTCGCTGATCGACGTCATCTTCCTGGTCGCGCTGACGCGCCAGGCCGACTGCGTGGTCAAGTCAGGGCTGGCGCGCAACCCGTTTACGCGCGGGCCGGTGCGCGCCACCGGCTACGTCTGCAACGATTCCGGCGCCGGCATGGTGGACGACTGCATCGCCTCGCTGCGCGCGGGCAACAACCTCGTCATCTTTCCCGAAGGCACGCGCACCCCGGCGCGCGGCCCGCTGCGGCTGCAGCGCGGCGCGGCCAACATCGCCGTGCGCGGCGGCTTCGCGCTCACCCCGGTGGTGATCCGCTGCGAGCCGCCCACGCTGGCCAAGGGCGACAAGTGGTACCGCGTGCCGGCGCGCCGGCCGCGCTACGTCATCGACGTGCGCGAGGACGTCGGCGTGGAGCGCTGGGCGCGCCCGGGGCTGGACGACGCGCTGGCCGTGCGGCAACTGACACAATCGCTATCCGAGTTTTTCTCCAGGGAGGTCCGCCGTGAAGGCGCTTGAACACGAAATCAAGGAACTGATCATTTCATCGCTGTCGCTCGAAGATATCGGCCCGGCCGACATCGACGCCGGCGCGCCGCTGTTCATCGACGGCCTGGGCCTGGATTCGATCGACGCGCTCGAACTCGGGCTGGCGCTGCAGAAGCGCTACGGCGTGACCATGAACGGCGACAAGGACGAGATGCGCGAGCGCTTCGCCAGTGTCGCGGCGCTGGCCGCCTTCGTGGCATCGCAGCGCGCCGGCCGGACCCCGGCCTGATTCCGCCCGCCCATCCCGTTAGCCCATCAAGCACAACCGACAAGGGAGCCCCTCATGACCCATGATGAAATCTTTGCGCGGGTGGCCACCGTGCTCGAGGAAACCTTCGAGATCGAGCGCGCGCGCATCCGCCCCGAAGCGCGCCTGTACGAAGACCTGGACATCGACAGCATCGACGCGGTCGACCTGCTGGTCAAGCTCAAGCCCATGCTCAACAAGCCGATCAAGCCCGAGCAGTTCAAGGCGGTGCGCACCGTGCAGGACGTGGTGCAGGCGCTGGCCCTGCTGATCGACTCGCCCGCCACGGCCTGAGCCGCATGCGCTGGCGCAAACTGCTGCTCGGCGTGCTCACGCTGTGCTATCCGGTGGCGATCTACGCCGGCCTGCAATACTGGCCGCCGCGCGTGCTGGCGCTGGCCCTGGTGGCGCTGGCGCTGCTGCGCGCGCTGACCAGCCGCCAGGCCGGCTGGCGCTGGCTGGCGGTGCTGGCCGCCGGGCTGGCCGCGGTGGTGGCGGCCTCCAACCACGCCTTGCCGCTCAAGCTCTACCCGGTGCTGGTCAACGCCGCCATGCTGGCCGTGTTCGGCTGGAGCCTGCGCCATCCGCCCAGCCTGGTCGAGCGGCTGGCGCGCCTGCGCGAGCCGGACCTGCCGCCCGCCGGCGTGGCTTACACGCGGCGCGTGACCCAGGCCTGGTGCGTGTTCTTCGTCTGCAACGGCACGGCGGCGGCGCTTACCGCGGTGCTGGCCAGCGACCGCATCTGGGCGCTCTACAACGGCGGCATCGCCTATGGCCTGATGGGCGCGATGTTCGCCGGCGAATGGCTGGTGCGCCAGCGCGTGATGGCGGGAGGGCGGCATGGCTGAGTGGCTTGGCATCGGCGGCCTGATGGCGGCGCTGCCGGCGCGCGCACACGTGGTGGCGCATGGCGAGGACGGCAGCCTGGACGCGCCCGCCTTCGTGGCGCGCGCGGCGGCCTGGCGCGAAGCCTTCGCGGCGGCGCCCGGCGCGAGCGTGGCGCTCTACGCCGAATCCACCGCCGAGTTCGCCGCCGCGCTGTTCGGCGCGTGGCATGCCGGCAAGCACGTGGTGCTGCCCGGCGACACGCGCGCCGAGACGCTCGCCGCGCTGGACGGGCACGCCGCGGTCCGCGCCGGCGACCTGCCCGGCGGCATCCGCCCGCGGCAGCACGCGGCCTGCGCCGCGCCCGAATGGCCGCGCCTCGACCCGCGCGCGACGCGGGTGACGATGTTCACCTCCGGCTCCACCGGCGCGCCCGGCGCCATCGTCAAGCACCTGTCGCAACTGGAAGCGGAAGTGCAGGCGCTGCAGGCCGCGTTCGGCGCCGCGGTGCCGGCGCGGGCGCGCGTGCTGGCCACGGTCTCGCACCAGCACATCTACGGCCTGCTGTTCTGCGTGCTGTGGCCGCTGGCCGCGGCGCGCGCCATGCCGGCCGCGCGGCTGGCCTTCCACGAGGAAATCGTGCGCGCCTGCGGCGACGGCGCGCCGGCCGTGCTCGTGACCAGCCCGGCGCACCTGCGGCGCATGCCGCCGGCGCTCGGCTGGGCGCCCGCGCGCGCCGCGCTGCACGCGGTGTTCTCGTCGGGCGGCCCGCTGCCGCCCGAGGCCGCGGCCGACGCGCTGCGCCATCTTGGCCACGCGCCCGTCGAAGTGTTCGGCAGCTCCGAGACCGGCGGCATCGCCTGGCGCCAGCGCGCGCGCCACGACGAGCGCTGGACGCCGCTGCCGGGCGTGCAGTGGCGCCTGCAGGACGGATTTCTCGCGGTGCGCTCGGCCCATCTGCCGGACGACGGCTGGCATCTGTGCGCCGACCGCGCGCAGCCGGCCGGCGACGGCGGCTTCGCGCTGGCGGGGCGCGCCGACCGCATCGTCAAGATCGAGGAAAAGCGCGTCTCGCTGACGCAGGTCGAGCAGGCCCTGCAGCAGTCCGCGCTGGTGCGCGAAGCGCGCGTGGTGCTGCTCGAGCTCGACAGCGGCATGCGCCTGGGCGCGGTGGTGGTGCCCAGCGCAAGCGGCGCCGCCATGCTGGCCGGCGCCGGCAGGGCGGCGTTGCTGGCCGCGCTGCGCGCGGATCTCGCGCCCGCCGTGGACGCGCTCGCGCTGCCGCGCCGCTGGAGCTTTGCCGAGGCCTTGCCGTGCAACGCGCAGGGCAAGACCACCGAAGCCATGCTGCGCGACGTGTTCCGCCGCGTGCTGCCGGTGGCGCGCTGGCAGCCGTCGCCGGACGCGCTGTCGGCCAGCGCCGAGCTGGAGATCGGCGCGGACCTCGCCGTGTTCGACGGCCATTTCCCGGGCAGCCCGATCGCGCCCGGCGTGGCCCAGGTCGACTGGGTCATGGCGCTGGCGCCCGAGCGCCTGCCGGTGCCGCCGCGCGCGCAGTTCCGCCGCCTCGAGACGCTCAAGTTCCAGGCCGTGATCGTGCCCGGCAGCACCGTGCAACTGGCGCTGACCTGGCAGCCCGAGCGCAATGCGCTGGCGTTCCGCCTCAGTTCGGCGCAGGGCCCGCACGCGAGCGGGCGCATCGTGTTCGGAGACGCGCATGTTTAAGCCGGTGGTGCTGGTGCCGGTCTACAACCACGAGCGCGCCATCGGCGCGATGGTGCAGGCCATCCTGCGGCATCCGCTGCCGTGCCTGCTGGTGGACGACGGCAGCAGCCCCGCGTGCGAGCGCGTGCTGCGCGAGATCGCCGCCGCGCATGCCGGGCGCGTGCACCTGATCCGCCTGCCCGAGAACCAGGGCAAGGGCGGCGCCATCATGGCCGGCTTCGAGGAAGCCGCCCGCATGGGCTTCACGCACGCGCTGCAGATCGACGCCGACGGCCAGCACGACGCCGGTTGCATCCCGCAGTTCGCGGCGCTGGCGCAGGCGCGCCCCGAGGCGATGGTCTGCGGCTACCCGGTCTACGACGCATCGGTGCCGCGCGTGCGGCTGCTGGCGCGCTACCTGACCCACGTGTGGGTGTGGATCAACACGCTCTCGCTTGCCATCCGCGATTCGATGTGCGGGCTGCGCGTCTATCCGCTCGGCCCGGTGCTGGCGCTGGTGCGCGAGGTGCGGCTGGGCCGGCGCATGCAGTTCGACACCGAGGTGCTGGTCCACCTGGTCTGGCGCGGCGTGCCGATCGTCAACGTGCCCACCCAGGTCACGTATCCGTCCGACGGCGTCTCGCATTTCCAGGTCTGGCGCGACAACGCGCTGATCTCCACCATGCACGCGCGGCTGTTCTGCGGCATGGTGGCGCGGCTGCCGCGGCTGCTGTGGCGCAAGGTGCGGCCGGCATGAGCGCGCCGCGAGACACCGCGCCGCCGGGCCGCATGGCGCGCCACTGGAGCCAGATCCGCGAGTCCACCTGCGTGTGGGGCGTGTGGTGCCTGTACGGGCTCTACCGCCTGTGCGGCCGCGCGCTGTTCCGCGCCGTGCTGTACCCGGTCGTGACCTATTACTGGCTGGCCAGGCCGCTCGCGCGCCGCGCCTCGCTCGACTACCTGCGGCGCGTGCAGGCTGCCACCGGCTCGGTGCTGCCGGCCGGCGCCACGCCGGGCCTGCGCCACAGCCTGCGCCACCTGTTCTCGTTCGCCGACACGCTGCTCGACAAGCTGCTGGCCATCGGCGGCGGCTACCGCTATGGCAACGTGCGGCGCGAAGGCGCCGAGGTGATGCTGCGGCAGATCGCCAGCGGCCAGGGCGGCATCATCGTGACCGCGCACATGGGCTGCCTGGAGTTGTGCCGCGTGCTGGCCAACCAGCGCCAGGGCCTGCGCCTGACGGTGCTGGTGCATACCGCGCACGCGGCGCAGTTCAACCGCATCCTGTCGCGGCTCGATCCGCGCTCGGGGCTGCAACTGTTCCAGGTCGACGACATCTCGCCGGCCACCGCGCTGCAACTGGCCGAGAAGGTGCGCGCCGGCGAGTTCGTCGCCATCGCCGGCGACCGCGTGCCGGTGCACGGCGGCCGCACCGTGACGGTGCCGTTCTTCGGCGCGCCGGCGCGCTTCCCGGTCGGTCCCTACGTGCTGGCCGCGCTGATGGAATGCCCGCTGTTCGCGATGGGCTGCGTGCGCTCGGGCGACGGCCACCTGCTGCGCTTCACCGAACTGGCGCGCGAGGTGCGCCTGCCGCGCGCGCGGCGCGAGGCCGTCCTGACCGGCCACGCCGCGGACTATGCGCAATGGCTGTCGCGGCTGCTCGCCGAGTCGCCCTACGACTGGTTCAACTTCTACGATTTCTGGGGGCAGGGCGGCGGCGTGGCCGAGGCCGCGCGCGCCGGCGCGCCGCATGCGCCGAACGCACCAAACGCACCAGGCGCGGCACCGGCGCCGCGCGGCGACTGACGTCCCGCCCCCATCACGCAACCGCCATGTCTCCAGACCTCAGCCACGAGATCACGCTCAGCCCCGCCTTCCACGACCTCGACCCGATGAACGTGGTGTGGCACGGCAACTACGTGCGCTATTTCGAGCAGGCGCGCTGCGCGCTGCTCGAGCGTTTCCATTACGACTACCCGGCCATGCGCGACTCCGGCTACGCCTGGCCGGTGGTGGACATGCGCGTGAAGTACGTCGGCCCGCTGACCTACGGCCAGCCCTTCGTCATCCGCGCCACCATCGTCGAGTGGGAGAACCGCCTGAAGATCGACTATCTGGTGCGCGACGCCGCCACCGGCCGGCGCCTGACCAAGGGCTACACCATCCAGGTGGCGGTGGACATGCGCAGCGCCGAGATGTGCTACGTGTGCCCGCCGGTGCTGTGGGAGCGGCTCGGCGTGCCGGCCGCGCCGGACGGGGAGGGCCAGGCATGAAGCGCCGCGCTTTCCTGCTGGCCCTGTGCGGCGCCATGCTGGCCTCCACGCGCCTGGCCGGCGCGGCCGCGCCCGACCTGCTGGCCGCGGTGGCCGCGCGCTTGTCCGACGCGCCGGTGATCCACGGCCGCTTCGAGCAGACCCGCCGCCTGTCCGGCTTCGCCAACCCGCTGGTGTCGCGCGGCGACTTCGTGCTGGCGCGCGAGCGCGGCGTGGTGTGGAGCACGCGCGAGCCGTTCGCCTCCAGCCTGCTGGTGACGCCGGAGCGGCTGGTCATGCGTGGCGCCGACGGGCGCGTGCAGCAGCAGATGCAGGCCGACGCCCAGCCCGCCATGCGCGTGGTCGGCGAATCGGTGATCGCGGTGCTGCGCGGCGACCTGCAGACCCTGTCGGCGCGCTTCGAGGTGGCCGGCAAGCTGGCCGGCAAGAACGGCTGGTCGCTCACGCTCACGCCGCGCGACGCCGCCATGCGCCGCGTGTTCGCGCGCATCGAGCTGGCCGGCGACCGCTTCGTGCGCGACGTGCGCCTGGAGGAAGCGGGCGGCGACAGCACCCACGTCAAGCTGATCGACCCGAGCGCGGCCACCCGGCTGGCCGCCGACGAGGAGCCGCGCTTTGAATAATGCAGGCAATGCCAGCATGGCCACCGGCAAGCCCCTGCGCGGCCTCAGCCCCCTGGAGCGGGTGCTGGCCGTGGGCTGGCTGCTGCTGGTGATCGCGCTGGCGGCGCACCAGTTGCAGTTCTGGCGCGCCTCGCGGCTCGACACCGACGTGATGGCGCTGCTGCCCACCAGCCAGCGCACCGCCACCGCCGACCGCGTGCTGCGCCGGCTGGCCGATGGCGTCTCGCGCGAGATCGTGGTGCTGGTCGGCGCGCCGGACTGGCCCGCCGCGCGCGCCGCGGCGCAGCGCTTCAGCGCCGCGACGCAGCCGCGGGCCAGCCTGCTGCAGCCGGTAGACCGCATCGCCAGCTTCGACCTGGACGCGGCGCTGGCCTTCTACCGGCCCTACCGCGACCGGCTGCTGACCGACAGCCAGCGCGCCATGCTCGGCCACGCCGACGCGGACGCGCTGGCCCGGCAGGCGCTGACCCGCCTCTACCAGCTTTCCACCGGCCCGCGCCTGACCGGCTGGGCCGCCGACCCGCTCGGCCTGTGGCAGGACTGGTGGCTGTCGCGCGCGGCCATGACGCGCGTGCACGAGCGCGACGGCCTGGCCGCCCTCAGCGCCGAGGGCAAGGAATGGGTGCTGCTGACCTACCGCATCAGCAAGCCCGCGTTCTCCGTGAGCGGCGACACCGATTACGCCGACCTGCTCAGGCTCGCCACGCGCGCCGCGCAGCAGGGCGGCGGCGTGCAGGTGGTGGCGGCCGGCATCCCGCTGCACGCGGAAGCGGCCGCCGCGCAGGCCAGCGTGGAGATGAACGTGATCGGCTGGGGCTCGCTGGCGGCGGTGCTGCTGCTGGTGTGGCTGGCCTTCCGCTCGCTGCGCCCGATCGTCCTGGTCGGGCTGTCGCTGCTGGTGGGCACGGCGGCGGCGGTGTCCGTCACGGCGCTGGTGTTCGAGCGCGTGCATCTCATCACGCTGGTGTTCGGTGCCAGCCTGGTGGGCGTGGCGGAGGACTACGGCATCCATTATTTCGTCTCGCGCCAGGCCAGCCCGGGCGCCACGCCGCCGCAGGTGATGCGCCGGCTGCTGCCGGGCATGGCGCTGGCGCTGTCGACCAGCGCGGTGGCCTATCTCGCGCTCGGCATCGCGCCGTTCCCGGGGCTGCGCCAGATGGCGCTGTTCTCGGCGGTGGGGCTGGTGGCGGCGTTCCTGACCGTGGTGTTCTGGTTCCCGCTGCTCGACCGCGGCCAGTTGCGCCAGACCCGCCTGTCGTCCTGGCTGACCGCCAGCCTGGCGCGCTGGCCGCGCGTGGGCGCGGAGCGCCGCTCGCTGCTGCTGCTCGGGCTGCTGGCGCTGTTCGTGGTGCCGGGCCTGTGGCAGGTCCGCGTGGCCGACGACGTGCGCCAGCTGCAAAGCTCGCCGCCGGCGCTGATCGAGGCGCAGCGCGCCGCCGGGCGGCTGCTCGGCACGCCCAGCCCGGCGCAGTTCCTGCTGGTGCGCGGCGCCACGCCGGACCAGGTGCTGACGCGCGAGGAACAGATCAAGCAGGCGCTGGCCGGCGTGGTCGCGCGCGGCGGGCTGGACGGCTTCGTGGCGATTTCCGACTGGGTGCCCTCGGCCGCGCGCCAGCGCGCCGACGCGGCCCTGGCCGACGGCCTGGAAGGCGCCGTGCGCGAGCGCGTGGCGCGCGCGGTCGGCGGCGCCGTGGGCGCGGCCGGCGCCGCGCCGGCCGGGCAGGTGCTGACCTTGCCGGCGTGGCTGGCCGCGCCGGTCTCGGACACGCTGCGCCACCTGTGGCTGGACCGCGAAGGCGACGGCTACGCCAGCGTCATGCTGCTGCGCGGCCTCGACAAGCCGGCCACGCTGGCGCTGATCGAGGCCGCCGCGGCCACCGTGCCGGGCGTGGAGTGGGTCGACCGCGTGGCCGACCTGTCCGCGCTGCTCAAGCATTACCGCGTGCTGATGACGTGGCTGCTGGCCGCCGGCGCCGCCGCGGTGGCGCTGCTGCTGGCGTGGCGCTACGGCCGCGGCGCGTGGCGCGCGCTGGTGCCCACGCTGCTGGCGGCGCTGTTCAGCGTGGCGCTGCTGGGCTGGCTGCACGTGCCGCTGCAATTGTTCTCGGTGCTGGCGCTGGCGCTGCTGCTGGGCGTGGGGGTGGACTACGGCATCTTCCTGCTCGAGCATCCCGGCGACGGCGAGTCATGGACGGCGATCGTGCTCGGCGCGGCCAGCACGCTGCTGGCGTTCGGCCTGCTCGCGCTGTCGTCCACGCCGGCGCTGCATGCGTTCGGCATGACCATGCTGTCCGGCGTGGGCGCGGTGTGGCTGCTGTCGCCGTGGTTCCGGCCGCGCGCCGCGCCCCACGGCGGCAGGTAGGGAACAGGCGGGAACAGGCAGCAGCAAGAAGCAGCAAGCAGGAAAGAAGCAGGAAAACAGACCAACGAGATCGACAAGATCCAACCACAGGAACAGGGTTACGAATGCATACCGAACAGGTGGACGTCCTTATCATCGGCGCGGGGCCGGCCGGCTCCGTGGCCGCGGGCCTGCTGCGCAAGCGCGGCATCGGCGTGCTGGTGCTGGAGAAGGAAACCTTCCCGCGCTTCTCGATCGGCGAGAGCCTGCTGCCGCAGAGCATGGCGTATATCGAGGAGGCCGGCATGCTGCAGGCCGTGGTGGAGGCGGGCTTCCAGTACAAGAACGGCGCGGCCTTCGCGCGCGGCGAGCGCTACACCGAATTCGATTTCCGCGACAAGTTCTCCGCCGGCTGGGGCACCACCTACCAGGTCCAGCGCGCGCGCTTCGACGACGTGCTGATCCGCGAGGCGCAGAAGCAGGGCGCCGAGGTCCGCTTCCGCCACCAGGTCACGGCGGTGGACGTCGAGGGCGAGCAGCCCCGCGTCACCGTGCGCGGCGCCGACGGCAACGTCTACGGCGTGCAGGCGCGCTTCCTGCTGGACGCTTCCGGCTTCGGCCGCGTGCTGCCGCGCCTGCTGGACCTGGAGTCGCCGTCCAACTTCCCGGTGCGCAGCGCCATCTTCACGCACGTGGAGGACCGCATCCCGCCCGGCACCTTCGACCGCAACAAGATCCGCATCGGCGTGCATCCCGAGCACGTGGACGTGTGGTACTGGACCATCCCGTTCTCGGACGGGCGCTGCTCGCAGGGCGTGGTGGCGGAAAAGCGCTTCCTCGACCAGTACGGCGGCACCGAGACCGAGCGCCTCCAGGCGCTGGTCGGCGAAGAACCGGGCCTGGCGAAGCTGCTGGCCAACGCCGCGTGGGACACCCCGGCGCGGCAGATCGTCGGCTACTCGGCCAACGTCAAGTCGCTGTGGGGCAAGGGCTACGCGCTGCTCGGCAACGCCGGCGAGTTCCTCGACCCGGTGTTCTCGTCGGGCGTGACCATCGCCTTCAAGTCGGCCAGCCTCGCCACCGCCTGCCTGGCGCGCCAGTTCGCCGGCGAGGCGGTGGACTGGCAGGCCGAATACGGCACGCCGCTCAAGCAGGGCGTGGACTGCTTCCGCACCTTCGTCGAGGCGTGGTACGAGGGCAGCTTCCAGAAGCTGATCTTCCACCCCGACGCCACGCCGGACATCCGCCGCATGATCTCGGCCATCCTGGCCGGTTATGCGTGGGACCGCGGCAACCCGTTCGTGACCGAGTCGCGCCGCCGCCTGGCCGTGCTGGAGCAGCTTTGCGCGTGACCGTTTTCCGCTTCGCGCCACGCATGGCCGCCGCGCCGCTGGCCGCCGCGGCCGTGCTGCTGGCGGGCTGCGCCGCGCCCGGCCCGGTGCCGCCCGCCGGCATCGAGGCCGCCAGCCGCGCGCCGGTGCCGCTGCTGCGCCTGCCGCCGGCCTCGCTGGGCCGCGCGCTGATGCTGCAACAGCAGATCACGGTGACGTACCGCACGCCGCGCGGCGAGGAGCACCGCGAGATCCAGGCCCTGCTCGAAGCGGACGCCGCCCACACGCGGCTGGCCGCGCTGGCCGGCGGCCAGGTGCTGGCGCGGCTGGACTGGGACGGGCGCGACCTGCGCGTGGCGCGCTCGCCGTGGGCGCCGGCCGAACTGGTGCCGGAGCGTATCCTGAGCGAGATGCAGTTGTCGCTGTGGCCGGTGGCGGCGATCGCGGCGGCCTTGCCGCCCGGCTGGCGGCTCGACGCCGTGGCCGGCCGCCGCGTGCTGCGCGCGGGCGGCGAGACGGTGGCCGAGATCCGCTACCCGGACGCGCAGACCATCGAGTTCGAGCAGTACCGCGACGGCTACCGGCTGACCATCCGCACGCTGCCGGCGGCCACGCAAGGAGGGCCGGAATGAACGATGTCTTTATCCATGCACTTGGCGTCACCTGCGCGCTCGGCGACGGCGCGGACGCCGTGCGCGCCGCGCTCTGGCGCACCGACGCCGCGCCCGGCGGCGAAGTCACCGAGCGCTACAGCGCGGGCCGGCCGCTGCACCTCGGCACGGTCGATGCCGCGCTGGCGCTGCCGCAAGGCACGCCGCTGGTGCACCGCACGCGCAACAACGCGCTGCTGCATCACGCCGCGCTGCAATGCCTGCCGCAGCTGCAGGCGGCCATCGCCCGCTTCGGCCCGGCGCGCGTGGCGGTGGTGATGGGCACCAGCACCTCGGGCATCGCCGAGGGCGGCGAGGCGGTCGACGCGCGCAGCGTCGGCGGCGCGTGGCCCGAGGGCTTTCACTACGGGCAGCAGGAGCTGGGCTCGCCGGCGCAGTTCCTGGCCGGCGCGCTGGGCGTGACCGGGGTGGCGTATACGCTGTCCACGGCCTGCTCGTCGAGCGCCAAGGCGCTGGCCGCGGCGGCGCGGCTGCTGCGCAGCGGCGCCGCCGACGCGGTCATCGCGGGCGGCGCCGACACCTTGTGCGCGTTTACCGTGGCCGGCTTCAGCGCACTGGATTCGGTCTCGGCCGCGCGCTGCAACCCGCTCTCGGTCAACCGCGCCGGCATCAATCTGGGCGAGGGCGCCGCGCTCTTCCTGCTCTCGCGCGAGGCGGGCGAAGTGCGGCTGGCCGGCTGGGGCGAGACCTCCGACGCGCACCACATGTCGGCGCCCGATCCCAGCGGCGCCGGCGCGCAGGCCGCCATGCGGCAGGCGCTGGCGCGCGCCGGCCTCGCCGCCGGCGACATCGACTACCTCAACCTGCACGGCACCGCCACGCCGCAGAACGACGCGATGGAGGCGCTGGCCTGCGCCGCGCTGTTCGGCGAGCGCGTGCCGCTGAGTTCGACCAAACCGATGACCGGCCACGCGCTCGGCGCCGCCGGCGCCATCGAGGCCGCGCTGATGTGGCTGACGCTGGCCGGCAACCCGCGGGGCCGCCTGCCCGCGCACTGGTGGGACAGCGCCGCCGACCCGGCGCTGCCGCCGCTGCGCGTGGTGGCGCCCGGCGAGGCGCTGGGCCGCGCGCCGCGCTACGTGATGAGCAATTCCTTCGCGTTCGGCGGCAGCAACAGCGCCGTGATCCTGGGGGCGGGCTGAGCATGAGCGAGACCATCGCAAGCCGCCGCGCCGCCTTCCCCGGCCTGCCGCCGATTGCCGACTTGGTGCCGCATGCCGGCGCCATGCGCCTGCTCGACGAGCTGCTCGGCGCCGACGAGGAGCGCGCGGTGGCGCGCGCCACGGTGCGCGCCACGCAACTGTTCGTCGACGAGGCCGGCATGCCGGGCTGGGTCGGCATCGAGTACATGGCGCAGACCATCGCCGCCTGGGCCGGCGCGCGCGACTGGCGCGCGGGCCGCAAGCCGGGCATCGGTTTCCTGCTCGGCTCGCGCCGCTACGAGTGCGACGTGCCGGCGTTCCCGGTGGGCAGCGTGCTGACCGTGCAGGTCAGCGCCGAGCTGATCGGCGACAACGGCCTGGGCATGTTCGCCTGCGCGCTGTCGCTCGACGGCCGCGAAGTGGCGCGCGCCAACGTTTCCGTTTTCCAGCCCGCCGACGCGCGGGCGTTCTTGCAAGGACAACAACCATGACGAACCGGACCGTGCTCGTCACAGGGTCATCGCGCGGCATCGGCCGCGCCATCGCGCTGCGCCTGGCGCGCGAGGGCTGCGATGTGGTGGTGCATTGCCGCGCGCGGCGCGAAGAGGCCGAATCGGTCGCCGACGCGGTGCGCGCGCTCGGCTGCGGCGCGCGCGTGCTGTGCTTCGACGTGCGCCAGCGCGAGCAGGCCGCCGCCGCGCTGCTGGCCGACATCGAGGCGCACGGCTGCTACTACGGCGTGGTGTGCAACGCCGGCATCGCGCGCGATGCCGCCTTCCCGGCCATGACCGGCGAGGAGTGGGACGAGGTGATCCACACCAACCTCGACGCCTTCTACAACGTGCTCAATCCCGTGGTGATGCCGATGGTGCAGCGGCGCAAGCCGGGCCGCATCGTCACGCTGTCCTCAGTCTCCGGGCTGGTGGGCAACCGCGGGCAGGCCAACTACAGCGCGGCCAAGGCCGGCATCATCGGCGCCACCAAGGCGCTGGCCGTCGAGCTGGCCAAGCGCAACATCACCGTCAACTGCGTGGCGCCGGGCCTGATCGACACCGAGATGGTGGAGCCGCACGTGCTGGAGGAAGCGCTGCGCATGATCCCGGCGCGCCGCATGGGCACGCCGGACGAGGTGGCCGCCACGGTGGCCTTCCTGATGTCCGCCGACGCCGGCTACATCACGCGCCAGGTGATCTCGGTCAACGGGGGGATGTTCGGATGAAGCGCGTCGTCGTTACCGGAACCGGCGCGGTCAGCGCGCTGGGCAATGACTGGGCCACCGTGCGCGAGCGCCTGGCGCAGGGCCGCAACGCCGTCGTGCACATGCCCGGCTGGCAGGAATACAAGGGCCTGAACACGCAGCTGGCGGCGCCCGTGCCGCCGTTCGCGCTGCCCGCGCACTACACGCGCAAGGCCACGCGCGCGATGGGGCGCGTGGCCGTGATGTCGGTGCTGGCCAGCGAGGCCGCGCTGCGGCAGGCGGGCCTGCTCGGCGATCCGCTGGTCACCGGCGGCAGACTCGGCATCGCCTACGGCTCGTCGACCGGCACGCCGGCGGCGGTGGCCGACTTCGGCCGCATGATGAACGAGCGCACCACCGAGGACATCAGCGCCACCACCTACATCCGCATGATGCCGCACACCACGGCGGTCAACATCGGCGTGTTCTTCGGCATCACCGGGCGCATCATCACCACTTCCAGCGCCTGCACCTCGGGCAGCCAGGGCATCGGCTACGCCTACGAGGCCATCCGCAGCGGGCGCCAGGTGGCGATGCTGGCCGGCGGCGCGGAGGAGCTCGACCCGACCGAGGCCGCGGTGTTCGACACGCTGTTCGCCACCAGCACCTGCAACGACGCGCCCCACACCACGCCGCGCCCGTTCGACAGCGAGCGCGACGGCCTGGTGCTGGGCGAGGGCGCCGGCACGCTGCTGCTGGAGGAGCTGGAGCACGCGCAGGCGCGCGGCGCGCGCATCCTGGCGGAGCTGGTCGGCTTCGGCACCAACAGCGACGGCGCGCATGTGACCCAGCCCCAGGCCGGCACGATGGCGCAGGCCATGCGCCTGGCGCTCGAGGACGCCGGGGTGGCGCCGTCGGCCATCGGCTACGTCAATGCCCACGGCACCGCCACCGACCAGGGCGACATCGCCGAGTCGCACGCCACCGCGGAAGTGCTGGGCGGCGCGGTGCCGGTCAGCTCGCTCAAGAGCTACCTGGGCCATACGCTGGGCGCGTGCGGCGCGCTGGAAGCGTGGATGACCATCGAGATGATGCGCGAGGGCTGGTTCGCGCCCACCATCAACCTGGCCACGCCGGACCCGCGCTGCGCGCCGCTCGACCACATCATGGGCGCGGGCCGCCGGCTCGACATCGACTACGCCATGAGCAACAATTTCGCGTTCGGCGGCATCAACACCTCGCTGGTGTTCCGCCGCTGGCGCGGGTAGCCGGACCCGGGCGGCTCCCCGGCGGGGCCGCCCGCGTTTTTCCTGATCGACAAAACCAACAAAGGAAGGTCAATGAAGCACGCTCTCCCGATCCTGGCCGCGACCGCCGCGGTTGCCATGCTGCTGTCCACGCCCGCCGCGGCGCGCGACACCAGGTACATGCTGCCGTTCAAGGATGTGCTGGACATGCCCGAGGCGCAGGAAAAGCTCGACGGTTCGGTCAAGTTCTTCCTGGCCGGCCAGGGCAAGCCCAAGGTGCTCGAAAGCAAGGAGGAGGACGTGTCCAACCGCAAGACCAACAGCTTCGGCAAGAGCGACGAGGAAGCCTGCCGCTGGGCCGCGCTGTCGGCGCTGATCGCGTTCCAGGACAAGGCCAGGTCGCTCGGCGTCAACGCCGTGGTCAACGTGGTGAGCTACTACAAGAAGGCCGAGGTCGCCAGCGCGACCGAGTACGAATGCCATGCCGGCGCCGTGGTGGCCGGCGTCGCGCTCAAGGGCACCTACGCCCGCGTCGCCGCCCGGTGACGGGCGACGCCGCCCGCGGCTGAAGCGCGCCATGCCGCCAATCGTGCAACCTGGGGCGGTCCACGTGCGGGTGGCGGACGTGGACGCCACGGCAGCGCTGGCGCCGCCGCCCGCGCGCTGGATGAGCGCGCAGGAGGCGCGCCGGCTCGGCGAACTGCGCGCCGGCCCGCGCGCCGCGCAGTTCGTGGCCGGGCGCTGGCTGGCGCGCGCGCTGCTGGCGCAGGCCTGCGGCGGCGCCTGGCAGGACTGGTCGCTCGACGCCGCGCCGGACGGCCCGCCGCGCGCCAGCGGGCCGGTGCCCGCGCATGTCTCGATTTCCCATTCCGGCGGCCTGGTCGCCTGCGCCGCGGGCCACGCCCCGCTCGGGCTCGACCTCGAATGCGTGCGTCCGCGCCGCGGCCTCGACGCCCTGATCGGGGCGGTCAGCAGCGCCGCCGAGCGCGCCGCCATGCCGGCCCTGCTCGCCGCCGACGAGGCCGCGCGGCTGGCCGCGTTCTTCGAACTCTGGACCCTCAAGGAAGCCTGGCTCAAGCGCGCCGGCGGCGCGCTGTTCCAGACCATGCTGGGCCACGCGGTGGCCGTTTCTCCGGCTGTGTCTCCGGCCGTCTCTGCGGCCATCTCGCCGGACGGCGGCGCCGGCCATGCCGCCAACGCCTGCACCTGGCAGCACGGCGGCGCCATGCTGGCGCTGTGCGCCGGGCCGCCGCCCGCGCTCGCCGGCGCCATGCTGGCGCTGTGCGCCGGGCCGCCGCCCGCGCTCGCCGGCGCCTTGCCGGCGGGCCTGCGCTACTGGCGCCTCGCCGCCGCGCAAGCGGCCTGACCGTCACGCCGCCGGCAGGGCCGCCGCAGTGGCGTCGGCGACCTTCCTACATCCGGATCGCGTGCCTTCGGGTAGACTGGGCAGTGCGAGCGCCCTCCGCCCATGCAACCGGCTCACCGAGATTCCCGGATTCCCGACTACGCGAGGAGAATGTCCCCCATGCATGCAGTCCCGTTGCTTGACAGCAGTGCCAACGATAGCCCTGCCGAAGCGCCCCTTCGCGACCTGCGCCGCGTCGCGATCCACCCCGATCACTGGTATCCGCTGGCCTGGTCGCGCGAAGTCAAGCGCGGCAAGGCGCACGGCGTGCGTTTCGCCGGCGAGCCCATCGTGCTGGTGCGCACGGAGTCCGGCTCCGTGTTCGCGCTCGAAGACCGCTGCGCGCACCGGCAGGTGCCGCTGCACGAGGGCGTGGTGGCCGGCGAATCGATTCGCTGCTGCTATCACGGCTGGACCTACGATTGCACCGGCAGCTGCATCGACGTGCCCTACCTGGGCCGCGAGCGCCTGCCCAACGGCGTGCGCGCCTATCCGTGCCGCGAGGCCGAGGGCCTGATCTTCGTCTTCCCGGGCAGCGCCGTGCTGGCCGACGAGACCCCGCTGCCCGCGCTCGGCTCGGTCGCCGACAAGGCCTACAAGACCCGCCGCTTCGGCCGCGAGGTCAAGTGCCACTACTCGTTCATGCACGAGAACCTGATGGACATGAACCACCAGTTCCTGCACCGCCGCCAGATGGGGCAGATGCGCGCGCGCTCGCTGGGCCGCCGGCGCGGCGACGGCTGGGTCGAGGTGGACTACACCTTCTCGCGCGAGGAAGGCAAGCAGCCGGTGGGCGAGGCGCTGGTGTTCGGCAGCGGCAAGGGCGGCGGCCAGAACAACAAGGACGTGATGACGGTGCGCACCAGCTATCCCTACCAGACGCTGCAGATCCGCACCGCGGAAGGCACGCTGGTGATGGACCTCTGGATCGTCTACGTGCCGCTCGACGCCGAGCAGCGCACCAACCGCACCTTCGGCCTGCTGTCGATCAAGAAGCCGGGCATTCCCGGCGCGCTGGACCTGGCCTGGCCGCTGCTGGTCTGGTTTACCGAGCGCATCTTCAAGGAAGACCGCGAGATCGTCGAGATGGAGCAGGCCGCGCACGATGCCCAGGGCGCCGACTGGAACCACGAGGTGTTCCCGGTCATCAACGAGCTGCGCGACCTGCTGCGCCAGAACGGCGGGGCGGAGACGCCGCGCGCGGCCTGATCCCGGGCGCGGGCGCTACTTGGAGAAGCGGTTGCGCTCGTCGCGCTCCAGCGTGGAGCAGGCGGTGCGCAGCATGGCCGAGAAGCGCGTGAGCGCCGGCTCGATGCGGTAGGCCGGGCCGGCTATCGAGATCCCGTAGCACTCGCCCGACAGCCGCACCGGCCACGCCAGCGCGCCCACGTCGGGCAGCGACTCGCCCAGGTTGACGAAGCAGCCGCGCTCGGCCGACGCCTTCAGCTCGGCCTCGAGCTGGGCCGCGTCGGCCACCGTGCGCGGCGTGAAGCGCTCGAAGCCCAGTTGCGCGATCAGCGCGCGGCGCTCGTCCTCGGGCATCGCCGACAGCAGCGCCTTGCCGATCGAGTTGGCATGCAGGTCGCGCCGCTCGCCCGCGGTGGCGATGTAGCGGATGGCGTGCGGGGACTCCAGCACGTCCAGGTACACCACCCATTTCCCTTCGTGCAGCTTGCCGATCACCACCGTCTCGCCGGTGGCGGCGCGCAGCTCGTTCATGGTGCCGTGCACGCGGTCCAGCACCGGGTCGTGCCGCGCGATCTGCTGGGCCATCGCCAGCAGGCGCCCGGTCGGGTAATAGCCCTGGCGGCGCCCGGTCTCGTAGAGATAGCCCAGCGAGGTGAGGGTGCGGATCAGCGCCAGGCAGCTCGACGCCGGCACCGCCAGCAGCCGGGCCAGCTCCGAGAGCGAGAGCGCGCGGCGCTCGCGCGCGAACGTTTCGATGATCTCGAGCACGCGCAGCGCCGTCTTCACGTTCATCGGCGGCGCCTTGTTGTCGTTGGCGGTCATGGCGTTGCCCGGTGCGCGCGCCGGGCGGGTCGGAAAAGAAGCGCTAATCATAGTGCATCGGCCGGCCATGCGCGGCCACGGCCGGCGCGCCGTTACTGCGTGGCGGCCGGCGCCGCGCCCGTGCCGGCGGTTCCCGGCAGGCTGGTGTGCAGGCCGCCGCCATCCTGGCTCGCGCCGCCGGCTGCCGCGCTGTTGGCTCCGCTGCTGGTCCCGCCGTTGGTCCCGCCGTTCGTGCCATCCGCGGCGCCGTCCTGCGAACGCTGGCGGCCGCGTCCGCGGCCGCGCATGCCGCCGCCACTGCCGCCCACGGGCGCGGCATGGTTCTGCCGCAGTTCCTGGTTGATGCTGTCCACCGTGCGCGGCCCCGGCGTCATGCGCGCGAAGTTGCTGTTGATCGCGTTGATGGCCTCGTCGCCGGTGGCGGGCGAGCCCTGGGCGAACACGGCGGCCGGCAGCGACAGCGCGGCCGTCAGGCAGATCAGTCGGAGCGGTTGGGCGATGCGGGTCATGGCGGTCCTCCGGGGCGGGCTGGCAAGCGATCCGGCGGATGCTAGCAGCGCGCGCGGACGCGCCGCAACGTCGGCAACGTACCGTTGCGTTTCAGCGCGCGCCGGCGTGTTTCAACGTATTACGCAGGCGGCGCCCGCTGCCCTTGCGCGCCGTCAGAGTTGCGCCGCGTGGTGCCGGATGTGATCCTCGATGAAGGTCGAGATGAAGTAGTAGCCGTGGTCGTAGCCCGCGTGGCGGCGCAGCGTGAGCGGCTGGCCGGCGGCGGCGCAGGCGGCCTCCAGCGCTTCCGGGTGCAACTGCTCGGCGAGGAATTTGTCGGCCAGGCCCTGGTCGACCAGGATGCCGCCCGGGAAGGGCGCCGCGCCCTGGCGCGACATCAGCGCCGCGGCATCGTACTGCGCCCAGGCCGCGCGGTCGTCGCCGAGGTAGCGGCTGAAGGCCTTCTCGCCCCACGGGCAGCGCGTGGGCGCGGCGATCGGCGCGAACGCGGACACCGAGCGGAAGCGCTGTGGATGGCGCTGCGCCAGCACCAGCGCGCCGTGCCCGCCCATCGAGTGGCCGAACACGCCGACGCGCCGCGGGTCGGCCGGCAGTTCGCCGGTGACGATGCCGAACAGTTCCTGCGTGACGTAGCTCTCCATGCGCCAGTAGCGGCTCCACGGCGCCTGCGTGGCGTCGAGGTAGAAGCCCGCGCCCGCGCCGAAGTCCCACGACTCGGCCTCGCCGGCGATGCCGGTGTCGCGCGGGCTGGTATCGGGCGCCACCAGGATCAGGCCGTGCTCGGCGGCGAAGCGCTGCGCGCCGGCCTTGATCATGAAGGTTTCCTCGGTGCAGGTCAGGCCCGCGAGGTAGAACAGCGCGGGCAGGCGCCGCGTCGGCGCGGCCAGCGCCGCCGCCGGCAGGAACACCGAGAAGCGCATCGGCAGGCCGATGGCCTGCGAGGCATGCCGGTAGAAGCGCTGCACGCCGCCGAAGCAGCCGTGCTCCGAGAGCAGTTCGAGCGTGCTCATGGCCGGCCTCAGTACAGCACCACCGAGCGGATCGACTCGCCGCGCTTCATCAGGTCGAAGCCTTCGTTGATGCGCTCCAGCGGCAGCGTGTGGGTGATCAGGTCGTCGATGTTGAGCTTGCCTTCCATGTACCAGTCGACGATCCGGGGCACGTCGGTGCGGCCGCGCGCGCCGCCGAAGGCGGAGCCCTTCCATTCGCGCCCGGTCACGAGCTGGAACGGGCGCGTGGAGATTTCCGCGCCGGCCTCGGCCACGCCGATGATGATCGACTTGCCCCAGCCCTTGTGGCAGCACTCCAGCGCCTGGCGCATGACCTTGGTGTTGCCGATGCACTCGAACGAGTAGTCGGCGCCGCCGTCGGTGAGCTGGATGATGTGGTCGACCACGTTCTCGACCTCGTTCGGGTTGATGAAATGCGTCATGCCGAACTTGCGCGCCATCGCTTCGCGGCCCGGGTTCAGGTCCACGCCGATGATCTTGTCGGCGCCCACCATCTTGGCCGCCTGGATCACGTTCAGGCCGATGCCGCCGAGGCCGAACACCACCACGTTGGCGCCGGCTTCGACCTTGGCCGTGAACAGCACCGCGCCCACGCCGGTGGTCACGCCGCAGCCGATGTAGCAGACCTTGTCGAACGGTGCGTCCGGGCGGATCTTGGCCAGCGCGATCTCCGGCACCACGATGTGGTTGGCGAAGGTGGAGGTGCCCATGTAGTGGAAGATGGGCTTGCCGCCGATGGAAAAGCGCGAGGTGCCGTCCGGCATCAGGCCCTTGCCCTGGGTGGCGCGGATGGCCTGGCACAGGTTGGTCTTGCGCGACAGGCAGAACTTGCACTGGCGGCATTCCGGCGTGTAGAGGGGGATCACGTGGTCGCCGGGCCTGAGCGAGGTCACGCCCGGGCCCACGTCGGTGACGATGCCGGCGCCTTCGTGGCCGAGGATGGCCGGGAAGATGCCTTCGGGGTCGGCGCCCGAGAGCGTGTAGTAGTCGGTATGGCAGATGCCGGTGGCCTTGATCTCCACCAGCACTTCGCCGGCGCGCGGGCCGTCCAGGTCGACGTCTTCCACGGTCAGCGGGGCGCCGGCTTTCCAGGCGATGGCGGCTTTGGTCTTCATGATCGGTTTTCCTTGTCGTGTGGCGGCGGCCGGCTGGCCGGCACGGTGTGTGTCGGGGCGCAACGAGCCCGGCGCCGGCATGGGGAGGCGCGGCGCGGGGGCGATTCGTTCGTCAGGGGAAGACTATACGACCATCCGGCTGGCCGTTGGCGCCCGAGGCGGCGGATTTGGCCCGCGCCGCCCCCAGATTGGCCGGAATCGCGGGCTGGCCGCGGGCGAGGGCCGGAGTGCTCCCGATTGACCGCCGGCGAGGCAACCGCTTAAATGACCGGCTCATGACAGACGATCCGACGCCGCCGCCAGCCATGCCTCCCGCCTCGCGCGCCTCTCCCGTGCAGCGCGCGCTGTGGATCCTGCGCGCCCTGTCCGACCCGCAGGTGCGCCGCCTGTCCGACGTGGCGCGCGCCACCGGCCTCGATCCGGCCACCGCCTCGCGCCTGCTGGAGCTGCTGGTGGCGGAGGGCTTCGTCACGCGCGATGCCGGCCGCCGCTTCGGCATCGGCCCGGAAATCTTCCAGCTGGCCGACGTGGCGCAGCGCCGCGTGGACCTGCGCGCGCTGGCGCGGCCGAGCCTGGAGCGGCTGGTCGAGGTATTCGGGGACACCGCGGTGCTGACGCTGGCCAGCCGCGGCGAATCGGTGGTGGCGGACATCGAGCTGGGCACCTTCCCGATCCGCGCCAACTACGTGGAGATCGGCACGCGGCGTCCGCTCGGCGTGGGCGCCGGCAGCCTGGCGGTGCTGGCGTGGATGCCCGAGGCCGAGCGCGCCGCGCGCTTCCGCCTGGGCAAGAGCCAGCGCGCGCGCTATCCGCGCCTGAACGCCGAGGTGATCGGCGAGCAGATCGACGCGGCGCGCGGCCGCGGCTACGCGCTGTTCCTGGACTGGGTGGTGGACAAGATGGGCGGCATCGCCGTGCCGCTGCTGGACTACGAGGGCCGGCCCATCGGCGCCTTGAGCGTGGCGGCGCTGAGCGAGCGCATCCTGGCGCGCGAGGCGAAGATGGCGCGCGTGCTCAAGGAGGAAGCGCGGCGCGTCACCAGCGCGTGGGCGCGCCGCGTGCTGGTGGACTGAGGCGCGGCGCGCTCAGCCGGCCGGCCCGCGCAGCAGCGGCGCCAGTTCTTCCGGCACTTCCACCTCGAAGCGCAGCACCGCGCTCGCCAGCGCCTTGCCGTAGTTGTCGAGCGCCAGGCTGCGCGAGACGCCGCCGCCCAGCGCGCCATGCGCCACGAAGTTCAGCACCTGCAGGCCGTCGGCCTCGAAGCGCTCCACCTTGCCGCTGACCACGCCGCCGTACAGCGCCTTGAAGGCGGCGGCGGTGAGCTGCGCCTTGAGATGGGGATAGAAGGCCGGCTCGTAGGCGATCACCGCCGTGTTGGAAATGTCGCCCTTGTCGCCGGAGCGGGTATGCGCGAGGCGCCTCAGTGAAACCTTCATCGCGGGTTGCCTCAAAGGTAGTGGATGTCGGAGCTGACCTGCTCGCGCGGCACCAGCGCGGACCACACGCCGATGATCTCGCGCGTGCGCTCCTGGTGCGGCACGCGCTTGCCGGTGGAGGCCAGCCCGCACACCGCCATGCTGTCGATCTCGCGGCCGACCTTGGCGGCCTCGGCGCGCGTGCGCGTGCGCGCGGCCACGCGCACGGCGATCTCGTTGGGCTCGCAGGCCGGCGCCGGCGAGGCGTCGCCGTGGATGGCATTGACGCCGAGGAAGTCGATGCGCAGCGCCTCGGCCCGCAGCCCGGCCAGGCGGAAGCGGTGCTCGAGGATGGTCTTGGCCAGGCGCGCCTTTTCCAGGCAGCCGGGACCGGCGTAGAAGAACATGTCCTCGCCGATGAAGCCCTCGGTGCAGCCCAGCGAGACCTTGAGCGTGGGCGTGCGCGGCGCGCCGCCCACGCCGCTGATGCGCACCTGGTCGGGCGCGACCTGCTCCAGCCGCGCCGTGGTGAAATCGACCACCACGTCGGGCGTGATGTAGCGGCGCGGGTCGTGTACCTCGTAGAACATCTGTTCCTTCACCGTCTGCAGGTCGATGCGCCCGCCGGTGCCGGCCACCTTGGAGATCACGGCGGTGCCCTCGGCGTCCACCTCGGCGATGGGGAAGGCCAGGTTCCACGGCTGCGGCACGTCCTTGTAGCCGGGGTCGCCGAAGTAGCCGCCGGTCACCTGGGCGCCGCATTCGAGCAGGTGGCCGATGGCGCTGCCGCGCGCCAGCAGCGCCGTGTCGTCGGCGCGCCAGCCGAAGCTGTGCATCATCGGCGCGAGGAACAGCGAGGGATCGGCCACGCGCCCCGTGACCACGATCTGCGCGCCGGCTTCGAGCGCGCGCACGATGGGCGCGGCGCCCTCGTAGGGCTCGGCCGAGATCAGCGACTCGCGCAGCGTGGCGATGGGCGCGCCGCTCTCCAGGATGTCCAGCGCCTGGTCGCAGATGGTGCCGGTCAGGTCGGTGGTGGTGATCGCGGCGATCTTCACGCGCGGCAGGCCAAGCTCCCCGCACAGCTGCGCGATGCGCCGCGCCGCGCCGAGCGGGTTGATCCAGCCCTGGTTGCTGACGATGCGCGTGCCCTGCGCGATGCAGTGCGGCAGCACCGCGCGCATGCGCTCGTCGAGATAGGTGTCGTAGCCTTCGAAGCTGGCGTCGCGGCGCTTGCGCACCTGCGCCGCGGAGACCGTGGCTTCCGCCATCGTCTCGAAGCAGAGAAAGTCGAGCCGGCCGTGCTGCGCGCTCAGCGCCGCGGGTTCCACGCGGTCGCCCCACCAGCCCGAGCCCGAGCCGATGCGGATGGTCCTTGTTGCCATGAGGGATTCCTTGTCTGTGGGGCGGCGGCTATTGCGCCTGGATGCCCGCGTTCTTGATGACGCGCGACCATTTCTCGGTATCGGCGCGGATCACCGCCGCGAAGGCGGCCGGCGTGTCGCCGCCCGGCACCGCGCCAAGCTGCTCGACGCGCTGCCGCACCTCCGGCGTGGCCAGGATGCGCGCCACCGCCTGCTGGATGCGCGCCACCAGCGCGGCCGGCGTGCCGGCCGGCGCCAGCAGGCCGAACCAGGAGTTCACCACGTAGCCGGGCAGGCCCGATTCCGCCACCGTCGGCACGTCCGGCAGCACCGGCGCGCGCTGCGGCGTGGTCACGGCCAGCGCGCGCACCTTGCCGGCCTGGATCTGCGCCAGCGCCGAGGGCAGGTTGTCGTACATGAGGTTGACCTGGCCGGCCAGCAGATCGGTCATGGCGGGCGCGGCGCCCTTGTATGGCACGTGCTGCATCTTCACGCCGGCCATGCTGTCGAGCAGCTCGCCGGAAAGATGCGGCGAGCCGCCGGTGCTGGTGGACGCATAGTTGAGCTTGCCCGGCTGCTGCTTCGCCAGCGCGATCAGCTCGGCCACCGACTTGACCGGCAGCGTGGCGTTGGTCAGCAGCACGTTGGGCGAGTTGGCCACCAGCGTGACCGGCGCGAAATCCTTGCCCGAGTCATAGGGCATGCGCGCGTAGATGAACTGGTTGGTGACCTGCGTGCCGAGCGTGCCCATCAGCAGCGTGTAGCCGTCCGGCGCGGCCTTGGCCACGGCTTCGGCGCCGATGTTGCCGCCGGCGCCGGGCCGGTTGTCCACCACCACGGTCTGGCCCAGCGCCTCGCCGAGCTTGAGCGCGACCAGCCGCGCGAGGATGTCGGTGGTGCCGCCCGGCGTGAACGGCACCACCAGCCGGATCGGCCTGGACGGATAGGCTTCGGCCGCGTAAGCCGCGCTGGTCGGCAGCGCGGTCAGCGCGAGCGGGGCGCACAGGGCGGCACAGGCCAGCGCGGCCAGGCGCAGGGTGGCGCGTCGGTTCATGGTTGTCTCCTCGCAGGCGCCGCCGGGATGGCGGCGCATGGTGGCATTGCCGCGTGCGTCGGTGCGCCGCGGCGTTTTGTTTATTGAAAACTGCTGGCGGTGATCTTATTCACGTGCCGGTTTCAGCGTCAAACAATGGCTGGAAATTTTCATTGAATGAAAATGCCGGACGGAGGCGCGCCGCGCGGGCGGGAGGGGGAGGAACGGGCGGGGAGAGATGTGGACGGCGGCGGGAAGACGGCGCGCCCGCGCAGCCCCGAGGGCCGCGCGGCGGCGCGTGTGCCAGCTCAGTAGGACGGATACGGCTGCTGGTACTGCTGCGGATAGGGCTGCTGCTGGTAGTACGGCACGGCCTGCACCGGCTGCGGACCGCACGGCACGTAGGCGCGGTCGTAGTTGCTGTAGCAGTAGCCCGGGGGCGGCGCGTAGGCCGGCGCGGGCGCGGCGGCCATCACCGGCTGGCTGGCCACGGCCGCGCCGACGGCCAGGCCGACCAGCGCGCCGATGGCCAGCACCGCGGCGGCACCGCCGCCGCCGCCACGGCCATGATCGCGCCCGTGTGCCGAGGCGGGACCGGCCGCGAGCAGCGAGGCGGCAAGCAGGCCGGCGCCGATGGCACGGACTGCACGGCTGGCACGAGTGGGATTGCGCATGACTGGCTCCTGATCCTGATGGCGGCCGGCGCAAGCGCGCTGGCCATGAAGTCATGCTAGGCCCAAGGTGTCACTGCAATATTACGGCGCGGTTAGCAGATGTAACGCCGGCCCGACCCGTGCCGCCCCCTGCGCGCGCGCCGGGCTCAGGGCGCCGGGCGCGGCGGCGGGGACGGCTGCGGCCCAGCCGCCGGCGCCGGCACGGGCGACGGCTGGGCGCCCGGCGACGGCTGCGCCTTCCTGTGGTGATGCCGGTGCTTGTGCTTGTGTCGCTTGTGCGGCGCGGGCTGCGCCGGCAGCGGCGTGGCGGTGGCGCGCTCGCCCTGCGGCCTTTGCGGCTGGGGCGGCGGCAGTTGCGCGTGGGCGATGCCGCCCAGGGCGAGGGCGGCGAGGCTGGCGCCGAGCACGGCTGCCCTGGCGAGGATCCGGTGTGTTTTCATGGGGAATCTCATTGGTGCTTGCTGCCGGGTTGGTAATATTCCGTCACCATTATCGGCGTTTGCCGGGGTGGCGGGGAGCGGGAGGAGGCTAAAAGAGGCCAAAAGAAGCCGGTTCGCGGACCAGCCCCCGTGTTCTGGCGATGTTCATGGCGGGCAGATGCCGCTGTCCGGCAGCACGTCGAAGGCCAGCACCTGCATGACCTGCCGCGGGTTGAAGTTGTCGTCCGACACCATCGCCAGCGTGGCGCATCCGCGCCCCGTCTTCGGTCCCCAGGCCAGTCCTTCCAGGTTGTCCAGCCGCGGCAGCGCCAGCTTGCGCAGGCCGGACACCAGCCGCTTGCGCGCCGGCACGTAGTCCGCGCCCGCCAGCGCGGGCAGGTCGCGGATGTCGCTGGCGCCGCGCAGGTCCATCTCGTACAGGCGGATGTCGTTGGCGAAGCTGCCGTCGGGTTGGCGCATCGCGGCCCGCTCGAGCACCAGCAGGCGGTGCGCGTCCACCGCCAGGATCTCGGTGACGCCATTGTTGGCCGGCACGTCCTGCCCGGGCATCGCGGGGATGGCATCGATGGGGTAGGCGACCTGCCGCAGCACGCGGCCGTCGCGCGCGAACTCGGTGATGCGCGCGACGGCGCCGTGGCCGCGCGCGGGTTCCGGGCCGTCCTGCTGCAGCGGGCCTTCCATCGCCACCCACAGCGAGCTGCCGTCATGCGAGAAACTCAGGCCCTCGAAGGTCAGGTTGTCGCGCGAGCCGTAGCCCGCCTGCCGGCACATGGCGAACATCGCGGGCGCGGCGATGCGGGACAGGTAGCGGCCGTCGCGCGCCACGTGGATGACGGCCGGGTCTTCCTTGAGCGAGCAGTCGCCCTCGGTGGCCAGCCACAGGCTGCCGTCCTGCGGATCGACGCGCACGGCTTCGAAGTCCGGCACCTCGCCGCGGCCCTCGAGCCATTGCCGGCGGCCCGGAAAAACGGTGCCGTCGGCTTGCCGCGGCACGATCACGCCGTCGAGCGCAAGCGCGTGGAACCCGTTCGCGTCGTAGCGCATCGTGGCGGTGTAGAGGCGCGCCGGGCCGAGCGCCGAGCGGTCGTCGCTGACCAGGAACCACGTGCCGGAGCGGGCGTCGTAGTCGATCCCGGACAGGCCGCCGACGATGGTGTCCCGGAACGGCTGGCGCAGGGCGATGCGCTGCTCGCCGAGCAGCGCCAGCGCGGCCGGGCCCGGCGCGGGAGTGAGTGCGGGAGTGAGTGCGGGGGCGGGCGGACCGGCGCAGCCCGCGGCGGCCAGGATCGTGGCAAGCGCTGCGGCAGGCAGCCACGCGCGCGCGGCCGTGCGCAAGGCCCGCAATCTCATGCGCCGCCGGGCCGCCCGGGCGCCGCTTCCAGCCGCGCGGCCGGCGGCTCGGTGCCGGCGCGGCCTTCGTGCCGGCAGCCCAGCCACCAGCCCAGCCAGGCCCAGCCCAGCGCCAGCACGGCGCCGGTGAGCGCCACCACGGCGGGATGGCCGGAGAAGGCGTCGATGGCCGTCTTGATCCATGCGCTGACGGCGTCGCCGGCGCGGTAGACCGCGGTGTCGATGACGTTCTTGGCCTTGTACTTGGTCTCGGCGTCCACCACCGTGAACAGCATCTCGCGCCCCGGACGCAGCAGCGCGTATTCGCCCACGCGGCGCAGGATCATGACCGCCGCCAGCACGCCGAAGGCGGGCCACAGCGCCAGCGCGAGGAAACCCAGGCCGGTGGCCAGCGGCACCGCGCTGAGCAGCATGGTCACGCCGTAGCGCCGGGCGATGCGCCCCGAGAAAAACACCTGGACCAGGATGGTCAGGCCCTGCACCACGGCGTCGATGGCGCTGAACACCTGGGTCTGCTGCGTGCGGCTGGGGAAGGTCTGCGCCACCAGCCGGGCCTGCTCGAAGTAGAGGAAGGTGCTGGCGGTGGCCAGCAGGATCACGAACAGGCCGATGCCGAGCAGGTAGCGCGAGCGCGCCACCAGCGTCAGCCCCGCCCACAGGCCGCCGCCGATGGGCCGGGCCGGGTCCTGCGGCAGCACCGGGTCGTCCGCCACCGGCACGCCCGCGCCGGCGCGCCGGCGCCAGCCGAACAGGAAGCCCGCGCCCGGCAGCGTGGCCGCCAGCAGCGCGGCCGACAGCAGCATCAGCCCGGTCAGGCCGATGCGCGGCACCAGCCAGCCGCCCAGCACCGGGCCGGCCAGCCCGCCCGCGCTGGCGCCCGCGGCCAGCAGCGCGAACAGGCGCCGCGCCTGGCCCGGGCGGAACACGTCCGCCATCAGGCTCCACGCCACCGACACCACGAACAGGTTGAACACCGACAGCCACACGTAGAACGCGCGCGCCAGCCACAGGTTGTCGGGCGCGGCGCGCGTGGCCAGCGCGAAGCCCACCAGGTTGGCGACGAAGAACGCGTACACCCACGGCACGAAGCGGCGGCGCGGCAGGCGCGCGCTGCACAGGCCGTAGATGGGAATCGCCACCAGCATCACCACGAAGGTGGCGGTAAACAGCCACTGCAGGTTCCGCACGCCGCCGGCGATGCCCATCGTCTCGCGCACCGGGCGCAGCATGAAATAGCTGGCGAACAGGCAGAAGAAGAACAGGAAGCCGGCCACCACGGCGCTGCCTTCGCCGGGCTGGATGCCGAGGCCGCGGCGGGCTGCCAGGGTCGGTGCGCTCATGGCCGGTTCAGGCCAGCAGCGCGGCGATCTGCGCGCGCTGGCCGGCGTCGGGCATGCGGCCGAAGCCGGCGCCGAGATTGTCCTGCATGTTCTTCGGCTTGGAGGTGGCGGGAATGGCCGCCGTCACCGCCGGATGGCTGACGATGAATTTCAGGAACAGCTGGCCCCAGGAGGCGCAGTCGAGCTCGGCCGCCAGCGGCGGCAGCGGCCGGTCCCTGACCGCGCGGAACAGCCGCCCGTCCTGGAACGGGCGGTTGACCAGCACCGCCACGCCGCGCTCCTGGCACAGCGGCAGCAGCGTGCGCTCGGCATTGCGCTCGGCCAGCGAGTAGTTGAGCTGGACGAAGTCCAGGCGCTCGGCGCGCACGATCTGGATCAGCGCCTCGTGCGCGTCCTCGCGGTAGTGGGTGATGCCGACATAGCGCGTCTTGCCCTGTTCCTTGAGCTGGCGCAGCAAGCGCAGGTTGTCGCGCCAGTCGATCAGGTTGTGCACCTGGAGCAGGTCCACGCTGTCGCTGCGCAGGTCGCGCAGCGATTGCGCCCACTGCGCCTGCGCCGGACTGCCGGCCGAGGTGGAAATCTTGGTGGCGAGGAACACCTTGGCGCGGGCCTGCGCGCTGCGCAGCAGGTCGCCGGTGACGGCCTCCGCGCTGCCGTAGCTGGGCGCGGTATCGATGACGGCGCCGGGCGTCTGCAGCAGCAGCGCCAGCACCTCGGCCAGCGGGGCGCGCTCGCTCGCCTCGGTGCCCACGTTGAAGGTGTCGGAGGTGCCCATGCCGATCACGGGCAGGGTCTCGCGGCCGCCGGGAATCAGGCGGCGCAGCGGGCCCGGCGCATGCGGCCCCGCGGCGGGCCAGGCGCTGCCGGACAGGCCGGTCAGGGCCGCGGCGAGACAGGTGCTGTGGCGAAGGAACCGGCGTCGATCGGATGACATGGCGATCTCCCTGCTTGCTGGGGCTGGCCGACATCTTCTCACAGATGGCATGGCCGCTGTTGGGCGCGGCGAGCGGGTGGAAGGTGGCCGGCAAGCGGGCAGGATGGCGTGGAAACAGGGCTGGAGCGCGGAGCCGGCGGCGGGGCATTCTCATGGTTAACCCGCTCCGGTCCCCGCTCACTCATCCGGGCGCGGGATTGCCGCCTATCATTGTTCTGGATCCGCCGCAGGGGATCCGCCGCCCGATTGCCGGCGGCGGCATGGTGGCGGTTGTGGCGAGGCAGCCCGCACGGGTGGCTGCCGGGCGAGGCCCGGTACAGAGGGGACAGCCGGGGCAGTACATGAGTCGACCAGCGCGGAGCCGCTGGCGGACAGGGGCAAGCCGGACCGGCTGCCGGCCGTCGCCCGGGACAGGGCGCGGCGGCGGTCGCCGGCCGGACCCATTCGTTTTTCAGGCGGGTAGTCCGGGGGGACGATGGAAACCCATGAGCAAAAGCGCCTGGTCAACGCTTACATCGAGCGTTACAGCCGCTACGATCCGGCCATCGGCCGGCATGAAGTGCGTTCGTTCTGGGTCTGGCAGGCCTGCGACTGGCTCTGCGTCAACGACCCCGACCAGTTGTGGGCGCTGGTGCTGGAGATCCTGACCCGCACCGGCAACGAGCGCGTGCTCGGCGCCCTGGCCGCCGGCGAACTCGAAGACCTCATCGAATATCACGGCCCCGCGTTCATCGGCCGCATCGAGCGGCAGGCCGCGCGCGATCCGCGCTTTCGCCGCCTGCTGTGCGGCGTGTGGCGCAGCTCCACGCCCGAGGTCTGGGCGCGCATCCTCGCCGCCAGCGACGGCAATTTCAACGACGTGCCGCAGCGCGCGATGTGGATCTGCCATGACCGGCGCGCGGGTCCGGAGCCGCTCGGGCCGGCCTCCGGCAGCGCCGCGGCGGCCACGGCCGCCGAGGGGCCGGGCGAGGCGGGCGCGCGCAAGGTGGCGGCGCGCGTCGTGCCGGGCGCGTTCCAGCCCATTTCCGCCGCCGAGACGCGCGCCGCCGCGCCGGACCCGGTGAAACAGGCGCATGCCGGGACCCCCGTGCGCCACGGCGCGCGCGCCATTTCTCCCGATCCTTGATTCCCGACCCCAGGCCCCGGATCCGCCCTGGATCCGGGCGCGCACGGTCAGGTTCAGATTCCGGCTGGCCACGCGGCCGTACTGATTTCAATATTTAAATAACTGTCGAAATAACGGCTGAACGATGCTCCGCTGCACCCTGGTCCCGCGCGGCACGGACGTGGATGCGCGCAGGACCAGCCACGGGCCGGGCCGCAAGCCCGCTCCGTGGCGGGGGCGCTCAGGCGCCCGGGGTTTCCGCCGCGCGCTTGTCGGCGTCGCGCAGGCGCTTTACTGCCTTGCCCAGCAGGCCGCCTTCGCTGTCGGCGATGGCGCCTTCCAGCGACTGCAGCGCTGCCGTCACCTGCGCGCCGTGCGCGGCGGAGAATACTTCGTCCGCGACCAGCGCATCGGCTTCCTTGCGGGCCCGCTTGCCCAGCTTGCGGGCGAACTCGGGGTCCAGCTGGCCTTGGGCGGTCGCGTTGGCGATATGGTCGAGCAGGGCGATCAGGCCTTGCGCCGTGGTAGTAGCCGGGATTGACTCCTCGACCTTCCTTGGCTTTTTGGGCATCGTTTTATTCCTCCAGTTAGGGTTCGATTCTATAGCGGGGGAGGGTAGCCATCCTGCTTCCCCGTATGAAGAGATTGTGACAACTGTCATAAAAGCATGGGATGGCAGGGTGGGACACCGCAGGCATGCAGCGTAGCGCATTCCGGCGCGAAGCGCTGCTTTGGCTGGCCGGGCAGGGAAACGCGGCGCCTTCACGCCGCGCCGCGGGTGCCGTCCGTCATGGCGCCCGCGCGCGCCGTGCCGCGGCGGCGCTCATGCGCGGGTCCCGCCGAGCAATTCGGCGATCTCGCGCGTGGTGCCGGTCTCGCCCAGCCGCGGGAAGATCCGCGCGACGCTGTTGGCGTGCGCGTCCGGGTGCATGTCGGTGATGGCGTCCAGCGCCAGCGTGACGTTGTAGCCGAGTTCGTGCGCCTGCCGCGCGGTCGATTCCACGCCGATGCTGGTGGACACGCCGGCAATGACGACCTGCGTGACGCCCAGGCCCTTGAGGTGCGCGTCGAGGCCGGTGCCGGTAAACGCCCCCCAGGTCCGCTTGGTCACGAGGTGGTCGCCCGGCTGGCGGTCCAGTTCGGGCACGAGGTCGGCCCAGCCGGGCGGAAGCTGCCCGAAGTTGCGCGTCTGCTCGGCCCGCCCCGGCGCGCCGCCGGCCACGTTGACCAGCACCACCGGCAGGCCGTGGCCGCGGAAGGCGGCGGCCAGCGCGCCGGCGTTCTTCACCACCTCGCCGATGGGATGGACCGTGGGGTAGGACACGATGCCCTGCTGCAGGTCGATGACGATGAGGGCGGTCCTGGGGTCGAGCGTGGTCGTTGTCATGGCGTTTCCTTGGGAAGGGGGAGCGGAGAGTGCGGTGTCGTGCGTCGGGCGGCGGCGTCAGGACGCCACCAGCCGCGCCAGCAGCGCGACGGCCGCGGCGAGCGCGTCCTGCTCGGCCGGCGCGAGCCGGGTCTCGATGGCATGGAACAGCCAGTCCTCGCGCGCCGCGCGGCCGGCCCGGACCGCCTCGGCGCAGGCCGGCGTGAGCGACAGGACGGTCTGCCGCCCGTCGCTGGGATCGGGCGCGCCGCTGACGAGCCCGGCCGCCTTGAGCACGGCAACCGTCTCGCCCATCGATTGCGGGCGCATGCCCTCGGCCCGCGCCAGCGCCGATACCGTCGCCGGCCCTTCGCGCTCCAGCCGCAGCAGCACGCGCAATTGGGTCCAGGTGAGATGGCTGAAATGCGACTTCTCGCGCAGCCGCCGGGTCAGCTTGCCCAGCACCACGCGCAGTTCGGCGGCCAGGGCGTGCGCGGCGTCGGAATCCGTGTGCGGGGCGGTCATGTCGGTCGCGGGAAATTATGAAGGTTAGCTGTGAAGGCTACCTTCATATATGGCCGGCAGTCAAGGCGGCGCGATAAACGGCGCGCAGCGGCGAAGCGGGGGAACTATGGAGCGCGGGACCGCGTGCCGGTCAGAGGCTGGAAGCGATGTCCAGCCCCGCCAGGGCGACGATGGCGCTCATGGCCAGCATGGCCGTCGAGTGCTGCCCGAAATAGACCAGCGCGGCTGCCGACCAGCTTGCCGTGGCGAATGCTGCAAAACGTTTCATGCTCTGAACGCCGGGGGCGGCGGCCTGCGGATGAATTCGAACGGAGGCGGAAAAAAATAAACCCGCCCCGAAGGGCGGGTTGAATCCATGTCGTTGGAGACAAGGAGGAGACAGGTGTAAGTATAAACCCTAATCCAATCCTGTCTAGTGGGCGGATTGGAGTGTTTGCTCAAAAACATCGTTGTGGCGGTGCATCATTCACATTTGCTCGCGAAGAATCGGCTTTGAGTCACTTCTTGCGTGTTGCCTGTCGTGCCGTTCCGACAGGATTCGGGGTGCGGGGACGGGGCATGCGGCTTTCCCGGCATGTCCAGGTCCGCCACGGCGTCACTGCGCCGGCAACATCGCTACTCCACCGTCACCGATTTCGCCAGGTTGCGCGGCTTGTCGATGTCGGTCCCGCGCGCCAGCGCGGCATGGTAGGCCAGCAACTGCATCGGGATCGTGTGCAGGATCGGCGACAGTGGCCCGTAGTATTCCGTGAGGCGCAGCACTTCGATGCCGGGGCTCGGCGCGATGCCGCAGTCGCTGTCGGCGAAGACGAACAGCCGCCCGCTGCGCGCGCTGACCTCGTGCATGTTCGACTTGAGCTTTTCCAGCAGGCGGTCGTTGGGCGCGACCGCGACCACGGGCATCTCGTCGCTGACCAGCGCCAGCGGGCCGTGCTTGAGCTCGCCGGCCGGATAGGCCTCGGCATGGATGTACGAGATTTCCTTCATCTTCAGCGCGCCTTCCATCGCCACCGGGTAGTGCATGCCGCGGCCCAGGAACAGCATGTTCTCGCGGCGCGCCAGCAGTTCGGACCAGGCCATGATCTGCGGCTCCAGCGCCAGCACCTGGCGCATGGCGTCCGGCAGGTGGCGCAGCGCGCGCAGGTGGTGCTGTTCGTCCTGCGCGGAAAGCCGCCCGCGGATCTGCGCCAGCGTCAGGGCGAGCAGGAACAGCGCCACCAGCTGCGTGGTGAAGGCCTTGGTGGAGGCCACGCCGATTTCTACGCCGGCCCGCGTGATGAAGGTCAGCGCGCATTCCCGCACCAGCGCGCTGGTCGGCACGTTGCAGATCGCCAGCGTGTGGCGCATGCCCAGCTGGCGGGCCACCTCGAGCGCGCCGAGCACGTCGGCGGTCTCGCCGCTCTGGGATACCGCGACGACGAGCGCGTTCGGGTTCGGCACGCTTTCGCGGTAGCGGAACTCGCTCGCGATCTCCACGCTGACCGGCAGCCCGGCCAGGCTTTCGATCCAGTACTTGGCCGTCAGCGCGGCGTGATAGCTGCCGCCGCACGCCAGCAGCAGCACCGAGTCGACCGCGTTGAACACGCGCCACGCCTTGTCGCCGAACAGCTCCGGCATGACCGCGGTGACGTCCTGCAAGGTGTCGGCCACCGCCTGCGGCTGCTCGAAGATCTCCTTCTGCATGTAGTAGCGGTACGGGCCGAGCTCGGCGCTGCTGCCGTGCGCCGCCACCCGCGCCACGGGGCGCTCCACGCGCTGGCCGGCGGCATCGACGATCCAGTAGCGGTGCAGCTGCACGTCCACCACGTCGCCGTTCTCGAGATAGGCGATGCGGTCCGTGACGCCGGACAGCGCCATCGCGTCGGACGCCAGGAAGTTCTCGCCTTCGCCCACGCCGACCACCAGCGGCATGCCGCTGCGGGCGCCCACCAGCCGGTGCGGCTCGTCGCGGCACAGCACGGCGATGGCGAAGCTGCCGCGCAGCCGCGCCACGGCCGCCTTCACCGCCTCGAACAGGTCGCCGTCGTACAGGTGGTCGATCAGGTGCGCGATCACCTCGCTGTCGGTCTGGCTGGCGAAGACGTAGCCGCTGGCCTCCAGGCCCGCGCGCAGTTCCTCGTGGTTCTCGATGATGCCGTTGTGCGACAGCGCGATGCGCGCCGCTTCCTCGCGCGGCGAGAAGTGGGGGTGCGCGTTGCCCGTGACCGGCTTGCCGTGCGTGGCCCAGCGCGTGTGCGCGATGCCGGTGTAGCCCGCCAGCGCCTGCCGGGCGATGTCGGCCTGCAGGGCGGCAACGCGGTCCACGCTGCGCGCGCGCACCAGCTGCCGGTCCTGGTGCAGCGCCACGCCGCAGGAGTCATAACCGCGATACTCCAGCCGCTTCAGGCCCTCGACGAGATTGGGCACGATGTCGCGCTGCGCGACCGCCCCGACAATTCCGCACATATCCGTTTTTCCCTCATGATCGGCCCGAGGCCGGGCCAGCGGTTAGCATGGTAGAGGGATCGGTATGTAATTTTCTTTCATAAATTTATAAACAATGAAATAATCAGTCATCATCAAACAGTGATGAAATTTTATTTCATCCGGCCTCGCGGAGTCCCCATTGCCCGGCACCTTCCTGGACGAGCTCGACCTGCGCATCCTCCGCATCCTGCAGGCCGACTCGGCCATCTCGAACACCGACCTCGCCGAGCGCGTGCACGCCTCGGCGCCCACCTGCCTGCGGCGCGTGCGCCGGCTCAGGGAAAGCGGCGTCATCCAGCGCCAGATCGCCGTGCTGGATCCGCGCCAGACCGGCACGCCGCTGACCGCCATCATCGAGATCAGCCTAGACCGCCAGACCGCCGAAGACCACGACGCCTTCGAAGCCTATATCTGCGCCGAGGCCGCGGTCACGCAGTGCTACCGGGTTTCGCCGGGGCCGGATTTCATCGTCACGGTGGAGATGGCCGACATGGCCGCCTACGATGCGTTCGCGCGGCGGCTGTTCGCCGGCGCGTCCAACGTGCGCAACGTGCGGACGTTTTTCTCGACGCATCGGGCCAAGTTCGAGGCGAATGCGCCGGTGGCGGGAAGATAGAACCGGGAAGCCGGCGGGCCGCGATGCCTGCCGGCCAGTGCGGCTCCGGCGTTGAACGAGCCAGGGTGGCCGTTCGGTCGGTGCCGTGCATCGGCGCGAATTTCCGGTCAGGCCGGGATCCGGCCGCGGCTCCCGGCGCCAGTACCGACAGGCGATGTCAGGCGCAGGGCGGCCGGATGCCGCCGGCGTTCATGCCGCGGCGTCGTCCGGTTCGGGATCCGCGGGCGCCGGGGCATCCGAAATCCACCGCAGAATATCCCGCCAGCTGACGATGCCGACCGGCCGGAACTGCGCGTCCACGATGGGGATGCATGAGATCCGATGAGCGAGAAACAGCGCGATGGCATCGGGGATCCTGGCCTCGGGGCGCAACGTGATCGGCTTGCGCGTCATGATCTGGTGCACGCGCTTGTTGAGGGTGTTGAGGTCCCTGGCCGACTCCACGTTGCTGCCGATGAACGGGCTCACCGCGCGCAGCAGGTCGCGGTCCGATACGACGCCATGCAGTCTCTCGTCTTCGACGACGAGCAGGTGATGGAACTTCGCCTCGTCGAAAATGTGCTTGACCGTTGCCAAGGTATCGTCGAACACCACGCTGACGATCTTTCTGGACATGATGCTATCGATGGTCACAACTGGCTCCGTGTTTGTCTTTTTCCCATGCGGGGTTGCCATTGCCCCGCGCGTGGCGCCGGTGGCCGGGCGGCCATTCTCGCTACGCGGGGCGGGGGCACAACCTGGGCCAGGCCGGGCGGACAGGGGGCGCAACCCGTGTCCGTCCTGCCCGGCGCCATTCCGCGACTACCTCCTGCAACGCTCGCAGGCTGTTCAGCATTGTGTTGTCGGCTGCGACCCCGGCTTTCTTTAGCGAGCCGTCCCGCTTCATGAGGGTGACGGGGACGCGGCGCGGCGCCGGGCGCATCATTCTCGGCTGGCATGTCCACTTCGTCTCCCAGGCCTGACCGGGCCAGGATCGGCTTCGGGATCGGCCCCCCTTGCGAATTGCCCGTTCTGCGCGTCGCCGCTTTCACCGGGGCACCGTCATGACGGGAACATGCCGGCACGGCACGCATGGACACGCAATGGCATGACATTGCCGGGCGGCATCGGAGGCGCGGCCGACGGCCGCGGCAAACGCTCGCCCGGCCTTTCCAGTCACGCCAGGATCGTCTGCAGGCGCGCCAGCGCGTCTTCCACCACTTCGGCCGGCACGCGCTCGACCTTCCTTGCGCCCCGCGCTTCAAGGTCCAGCGTGCGCACCATGTTCACCAGCGCGACGCCCTGGGTCTCGGTGCCGGACCCGGACAGCGGCACGGCGAAGCCGGCGAAACGGGCAACGTCGCCACCCTGCGTGATCGGCGCGACCAGCGCGACGCCGAGCGCGTTGAAGGCGGCGGGCGACAGCACGAGCGCGGGGCGGAAATCTCCCTGCTGCTCGCGGCCGGCCGTGGGGTTCAGGCTTACCCGCACGATGTCGCCCCGGTCGAACCTGGCGGACTTCACCATGCTTCGTGACCGGCCGGCCCGGCGTGGTGCCAGGCGGCCAGGTCCGCGGGCATCGGCGCGGCGGGATCGCACTGCGCGACCAGTTCTTCGAGTGCGTACCGGGGCCGGGCGGGCTTGAGCAGGACGCCATCCTGGCGCACGTCGACGGTGAGCTTGTCGCCCAAGGCGACCTTGAGTTGTTCGAGCAGCGCGGCGGGCAGCCGCACGGCCGCGCTGTTGCCCCATTTCTGAATCGACAGTTCCACGGCAGGCTCCAGTAGATGTATAGCCATTGTAGATACGCTGGTTGTGGTGGTCAAATTTCGTATCTACGTTGTAGATACGTCGTCTCGCGGGAAGGCATGGCCTGTTTATCCGCGATGCGCGAGTTGCCGGCAAGGCGACAAGTCTCATTGATTGCGGCAGGCCGCCATTGGCTTGCGCTGCCCACGGAGGGATGTCGAAGGCGAAGGGCAGCCACGGAAACGAACGCCCGCGCAGCGAAAAAGGGGGAGGGAGGAAGGAGACGGGAGGGAGCGCGGCCCGGTCGCAGCCCGGGCCGCGAAGCCGAAGCGGGACGAGCGTCCCGCCTCGGGCAACGCCAGCCGGTATCAGACCACCGTGGCCAGCGCCAGCGTCAGCAGCAGCGCCACCACCGAGATGATGGTCTCGCACACGGACCACGTCTTGAAGGTCTGCGCCACGGTCATGTTGAAGTATTCCTTCACCAGCCAGAAGCCGCCGTCGTTCACGTGCGACAGGATCAGCGAGCCGGCGCCGGTGGTCAGCACCAGCAGTTCGGGGCGGGTGCCCGGCACGCTGGCGGCGATCGGGGCGACGATGCCGGCGGCGGTGGTCATGGCGACCGTGGCCGAGCCGGTGGCGATGCGGATCAGCACGGCCACCAGCCAGCCCAGCAGCAGCACGGAGACGTGCGCGCCGGTGGCGACGTCGACGATGGCGTTGGAGATGCCGGAGTCGCGCAGCACGCGGCCGAAGCCGCCGCCGGCGCCGACCACCAGCACGATGATGGCGGTGGGCGCCACGCATTCGTTGGTGAACTTGAGGATGTTCTCGCGGTTGAAGCCGCGCGCCTTGCCGAAGGTGTAGAAGCTCACCAGCGCGGCGATCAGCAGCGCCATCACCGAGTTGCCGATCAGCTTGAGGAAGTCGTTGGCGAAGGTCTTGGGCGCGGTGAGCAGGTCGGCCCAGCTGCCGATCAGCATCAGCGCCACCGGCAGCAGGATGGTGAAGATGGTGATGCCGAAGCCGGGCAGTTCATGCGTGCCCTTGCTCTCGTCCTCGGTGAACTGCGCGGCCAGCGGGTTGACGTCGGGCAGCTTGACGTAGCGGTCCATCAGCCGCGCGAACAGCGGGCCGGCGATGATGGCGGTGGGGATGCCCACGATCAGCGCGTACAGGATGGTCTTGCCGATGTCGGCGCCGTAGGCGGTCACGGCCAGCAGCGCGGCCGGGTGCGGCGGGATCAGGCCATGCACGACCGACAGGCCGGCCACCATCGGGATGCCGACCAGCACCATCGAGGTGCCGGTGCGCTTGGCCACGTTGAAGGCGATCGGCACCAGCAGCACGAAGCCGACCTCGAAGAACACCGGCAGGCCGACGATGAAGGCGATCGTGACCATCGCCCAGTGCACGTTCTTCTCGCCGAAGAAATCGATCAGCGTGCGCGCGATGCGCTCGGCGCCGCCCGATTCGGCCATCATCTTGCCGAGCATGGTGCCCAGCCCGATGACCAGCGCGATGTGGCCGAGCGTGCCGCCGACGCCGGCCTCGAACGACTTGACGATGTCGCCCATCGGCATGCCCACGGCAAAGCCGAGCAGCACCGAGACGACGACCAGGGTGATGAAGGGATTGAGCTTGAACTTCGCGATCAGCACGACCAGTGCGATCACGGCGATCAGCGCGTACAGCAATAGTGTGGTTCCGGTGACGGCGCCCATATTGTCTCCTTGCTGCGGGGTCCGCCGGAGGGTCCGGCGGGGCTCTCCCGCGTCCGTTATGAAAATGGCCGCGCAGGCGGCCGGTTGAGGTGTTTGCCGGAAGGCGCTGGTCAGGCCGCCGGCTTCTTGTAGGCGATGCAGTCGATCTCGACCTTGCAATCCACCACCATGCTCGATTGCACGCAGGCGCGTGCCGGCGGGTTGGCGCCGAAATATTCCCTGAAGATCCTGTTGAACGAGGCGAAGTCGCGCGCGTCGTCCAGCCACACGCCGCAGCGCACCACGTGCTCGGGGCCGTAGCCGGCTTCGGCCAGGATGGCGAGCACGTTCCTGATGGCCTGGTGGGTCTGCGGCACGATGCCGCCGTCGATGACCTCGCCGGCCACCATCGGCACCTGGCCCGACACGTGGAGCCAGCCGTCGGCGGCGACCGCGCGGGCAAAGGGCATGTGCTGGCCACCGGAGCCGGTGCCGCCTTCCACGCCGAATCGTCTGATTTCCATGAAGACTCCTGAAGCGGATTGCTGAAAACGGGTTGCGGCGCCGCTAGCCGGCCACGTCGCCGGCGCGCCGCGCGCGCGGCAGGAAGCGGCCGGCGCGCGCGCCGGTGGCCGCGCGCTGCCGCCAGGACAGCGCGCCGTTGACCCACACCGCGGCGATGCCTTCGGCCGGCTGCATGGGGTCGGTGAAGCTGGCCGCGTCGCGGATGGTGGCGGCGTCGAACAGCACCAGGTCGGCCCAGTAGCCTTCGCGCACGAAGCCGCGCTGCGCCAGGCCGAAGCGTTCGGCCGACAGGCCGGTCATCTTGTTGACGGCCACGGCCAGCGGGAACAGTTCGCGGTCGCGCGCGTAGTGGCCCAGCACGCGCGGGAACGCGCCCCACAGGCGCGGGTGCGGCAGCGGGTCGTTGGGCAGCCCGTCCGAGCCGATCACGGTGGCGGGGTGGCTGAGGATGCGGTCCACGTCGGCGTCTTCCATGCCGTGGTAGACCGCGCCGGCCGGCTGCAGGCGGCGCGCGGCGTCTTCCAGGCTGGTCTGCCACCCGGCGGCGATGTCGGCCAGCAGGCGGCCGCCCATGCCGGGATGCGGCCCGGACCACGTGATCATGATGTCGAAGTCGCCAGTGACCTGCTTGAGGTCCAGCGTGGAGGAGCTGGCGGTGTAGGGATAGCAGTCGCAGCCGACCGGCTGCCAGCGCTGCGCGCGCTCGAGCGCGTCGAGCACTTCGCCGCTGCGGCCCCAGTTGGCCACGCCGGCGCATTTCAGGTGCGAGATCACCACCGGCACGCGCGCGTGGCGGCCGATGCGGAAGGCTTCGTCCATCGCCTCCAGGATCTCGGCGAACTCGCTGCGCAGGTGGGTGGCGTAGAGCGCGCCGGCGCGCGCCAGCGGCTCGGACAGCGCCAGCACTTCGTCGGTGGTGGCGCTGAACGCGCTGGCGTATGCCAGGCCCGTGGACAGGCCCAGCGCGCCGTGCGCCAGCGCCGCCTCCAGTTGCGCGCGCATGGCGGCGATCTCCGCCGGCGTGGCGGCGCGGTCGAGCCGGTCCATGTGGTTGCTGCGCAGCGCGGTGTGGCCGACCAGCGCCGCCACGTTGACGGCGGGCCGCGCGTCCCGCACGGCCTGCACGTAGCTGCCGAAATCCGGGTAGCGGAAGGCTTCGGCGCCGCCGAGCAGGTTCATCGGGTCGGGCGGCTCGCCGCGCAGCGCGACGGGCGCGGCGCTGATGCCGCAGTTGCCGACGATCACGGTGGTCACGCCCTGCGAGAGCTTGGGCGTCATCTCCGGCTGGCGGACGACGTTGGTGTCGTCGTGCGTGTGCACGTCGATGAAGCCGGGCGCGAGCACCAGGCCGTCGGCCGCCACCACCTGCGCGGCGCCGGCGGGGTCGATGCCGCCGCCGTCCTCATCGTCGTCCAGCATGGCGATGCGCGCGATGCGCCCGGCGCGCAGCGCCACGTCGGCGCGGCGCGCCTCGGCGCCGGAGCCGTCGAGCACGGTGGCGCCGCGGACGAGCGTGTCGAACGGCGGCAGGCCGGACGGCGCGGTGTCGGTCGAGGCGGGCATGTCAGTCTCCGAGCGGCTGGCGGCTGTCCGCGGCGCCGGGGCCCGCGCTGCCGCGGTGCGCGTCGAGCACGAACTTGAGCCGGCGCAGCCGGTCCTGGCTCTGCTCCTGCTGCAGCAGCGCGAGCTGGGTGGACAGCACGTCCATCACCAGCAGCATGGCGTAGCGCGAGGCCGAGGGCTTGAAGATGAAATCGGTTTCGAGCGTGCGCACCGGCAGCAGCACGTCGGCGCGCGCGGCCAGCGGCGAACCCAGCGCGGTCACGGCCACCAGGCGCGCACCGTACTCGCGCGCGATGTCGCAGCTGGCCAGCATCTCGGGCACGCTGCCGGTGGCGGAGAAGGCGAGCACGACGTCGTCCTTGTGCAGGGTGGCCGCCACCATCTTCTGCAGCAGCGCATCCTGGTAGCTGGCCACGGGGCGGCCCAGGCGGGCCAGGCGGTAGCGCGCCTCGTCGGCCATGAAGGACGAGCCGCCACCCATGCCGAAAGCGTAGACCATGCGCGCGTCGAGCAACAGGCGCGCGGCGCGCCCGATGTGGTCGGGGTCGATCAGCTTGCGGTTGACTTCCAGTGAGTCCAGGATGTCCGCATGGATGCTGTCGGCCAGCGTGGCCGGGGCCGGCTCGGCCGTGCGCGCGCCCTGCGCCTGCAGGAAGCGCTGGCCCACCGCGGTGGCCTGCGCCAGGCGCAGCTTCAGGTCGCGCACGTCGCGGCAGCCGATGGCCTTGGCAAAGCGCGTCACGCTGGCTTCGCTCACGCCGGCCTTGCGCGCCAGCTCGTTGATGCTGGTGGCGGCCGCGCCGGCCAGGTCCTCCAGGATCACCTGGGCGACCTTCTGCTCGGCCAGGCGCAGCGTGGGGCCGCGCTCGGCGATGCGGGAAAGGATGTCGAAGGACGCGGACATGGACGGGAGCGTAGGGCGAAGCGTAAGGGCGGAACGTGCGCGCATCCGCCGGCGCAGGCAAGGTTCGGCACGCCGCGGATGTTACTTTATAACAAGGGTGAAATATCGTAATTTCAAGGCTATCATTACGTCAATCGGAATTTTACGCAGTGATGACAGAGATGCATGAAATAAAGTACCAGACCGGTATGATCGATCCGCTCAACAAGGCGCTCGGCAAGCTGGAGGCGCCGCTGGCGCCGGCGGCCGCAGGCCAGGTCGGCTGGCAACTGCTGGCCGAGGACCTGAGCCTGCCGGCGGCGGTACTGTATGAAGAGCGCCTGGCCCACAACCTGGCGTGGATGCGCCGCTTCATGCACGAATACGGCGTGCAGCTCGCGCCGCACGGCAAGACCACGATGGCGCCCAAGCTGTTCGCGCGCCAGCTCGAAGCCGGCGCCTGGGGCATCACGCTGGCCACCGCGCACCAGACCGCCGCGGCCCATGCGCACGGCGTGCGCCGCGTGCTGATGGCCAACCAGCTGGTGGGCCGCCGCAATATGGAGATCGTCGCGGACCTGCTGCGCGATCCCGGCTTCGAGTTCTTCTCGCTGGTGGATTCGCCGGAACTGGCGGATCAATTGGGCGCGTATTTCAGCGGCCGCGGCCAGACGCTGCAGGTCCTGCTGGAGCTGGGCGTGGCGGGCGGACGCACCGGCGTGCGCGACGCGCGGCAGCAGGCCGCGGTGCTGGCGGCGCTGGCGCGCTGGCCCGGCGCGCTGTCGCTGGCCGGCGTGGAAATCTACGAAGGCGTGCTGAAGGAAGAGGCCGACATCCGCGCCTTCCTGCAACGCGCCGTGGCGGTCACGCGCGAGCTGGCCGCGGCCGGCCGCTTCGGTCGCAGCCCGGTGATCCTGTCGGGCGCGGGCTCGGCCTGGTACGACGTGGTGGCGGAGGAATTCGCGCGCGCCGAGATCGGCGCGCCGCTGGACATCGTGCTGCGCCCGGGCTGCTACCTGACGCACGACGTGGGCATCTACCGCGCCGCGCAGGAGCGCATCCTGGCCAGCAACCCGGTCGCGCAGAAGATGCGCGAGGGCCTGCTGCCGGCCTTGCAGCTGTGGGCCTACGTGCAGTCGGTTCCCGAGCCGGAGCGCGCCATCGTCGGCATGGGTAAGCGCGACGCGGCCTTCGACGCCGGCATGCCGGTCCCGGCGCGGCTGTACCGGCCCGGCGCGGCCGCGCCGCAGGCGGCGCCCGCGCACTGGGAGGTGAGCGGCATGATGGACCAGCACGCCTACCTGCGGATCCGCGCCGGCGACGACATCCGCGTGGGCGACATGATCGCCTTCGACATCTCGCATCCGTGCCTGACCTTCGACAAGTGGCGCCACATCCCGGTGCTGGACGGCAGCCTGCGCGTGACCGACATCGTCCAGACCTTCTTCTGACCGCCACGAACGGAATCACGGAATCACGGAACCTCCTGAAGGACGCCCGCACCATGAGCATCGACATCCTGGCTTTCGGCGAAGCGCTGGTGGAGTTCAACCAGCAGCCCGACGACCCCGCCCGCTACCTGCAGGGCTTCGGCGGCGACACGTCCAACTTCTGCATCGCCGCGGCGCGCCAGGGCGCGCGCACCGGCTACATCAGCGCGGTGGGCGGCGACAGCTTCGGCGAGCGCCTGCTGGCGCTGTGGACGCAGGAGCGCGTCGACACCCGCCACGTGCGCGTCGACGCCGGCGCGCCGACCGGCGTGTACTTCGTCAGCCACGACGCGCACGGCCACCGCTTCGACTACCTGCGCAGCGGCTCGGCGGCCAGCCGCTACCACCATGAATACCTGCCGCACCACGCCATCGCCGAGGCGCGCTACCTGCATGTGTCCGGCATCAGCCTGGCCATCAGCACCAGCGCCTGCGACACCGCGCTGGCGGCGATGGAGCACGCGCGCAAGGCCGGCGCCAAGGTGACGCTGGACACCAACCTGCGGCTGCGCCTGTGGACGCTGGCGCGCGCGCGCGGCATCATGCGCGAAGCCTTTTCGCTGACCGACGTGTGCCTGCCGAGCTGGGACGACATCACCGTGCTGACCGGCCTCGACGACCGCGACGCCATCGTCGACCACCTGCTCGGCTGCGGCATCGGGCTGGTGGCGCTCAAGCTGGGCGAGGAGGGCGCCTACGTGGCCACGCCCGAGGCGCGCTCGCTGGTGGCGCCGTACCCGGTGCGGGCGCTCGACGCCACCGGCGCCGGCGACTGCTTCGGCGGCAGCTTCGTGGCGCGCCTGGCGGCCGGCGACGATCCGTTCGAGGCCGCGCGCTACGCCAACGTGGCCGCGGCGCTGTCCACCACCGGCTACGGCGCGGTGGCGCCGATCCCGGCCACCGAGACCGTGCTGGCCCGGCTGGCGCAGTCGGTTTCCGTGATTGCCTGATTTTTCCGGTCTTTCCCGCTTCGCGCGGTCTTCGCGCGCGACCGGTTCGCTGTTTTTTCGTGCCCTCGTCGGCTTGTCCGACCTACCTGACTGAATACCCGTCATGCAAACTCAATCCTCCCTGATCGAACGCTTCGCCGGCGTGCCGGTGATCCCGGTGCTGGAATTCTCCTCGGTCGACGAAGCGCTGCACGTCAGCGAAGCGCTGATCGGCGGCGGCCTGCCGGTGCTGGAAATCACGCTGCGCACGCCGGTGGCGCTGGACGCCATCAAGGCGGTGGCCGCGGCCTTCCCCGAGGCGGTGGTCGGCGCCGGCACGGTGCTCACGCCGGCCCAGCTCCAGGCCGTGGGCGAGGCCGGCGTGCAGTTCGCCGTGTCGCCCGGGCTGACCCCGGCGCTGGCCGTGGCCGCGCAGGGCGCCGGCGTGGCGCTGCTGCCGGGCGTGGCCACCGCCAGCGAGGCGATGGCCGCGCTCGAAGCGGGCTTCCAGTTCCTCAAGTTCTTCCCGGCCGAGGCCGCCGGCGGCATCCCGATGCTCAAGTCGCTGTACGGCCCGCTGGCCCAGTTGCGCTTCTGCCCCACCGGCGGCATCGACGCGGCGCGCGCGCCGTCCTACCTGGCGCTGCCCAACGTGGTGTGCGTGGGCGGCTCGTGGGTGGTGCCCAAGGATGCCGTGGCCAAGGGCGACTGGGAGCGCGTGCGCGCGCTGGCGCGCGAGGCGGCCGCGCTGCGCAAGCCGGCCTGAGCGGCCTGGAGCGTCCCCGGGTGGCCGCCTTGGCCGCCGCTTTGTCGGGCACGTCGGACAAAGGCGGATAGCCGCGCCTGGCGCGAGCTCCTAAGCTTCCGGTATCGGGTCCTGGATGGCCCGCGGCTGGAGGCGGCATGCTGGTGCGATTCACGGTGACGGCGGCGGTGACGGCGGCGGCGGCGGGGGCGGTGGCGCGAGAGCGCCGCGCCGGCCCGGCATGGATCGCCCGCCTGGCGCGCGCGCTGGCCTGCGCGCTGGTGCTGGCCACCGAGGGCTGCGCCAGCCTGCCGCGCGACGTGCCGCGCCAGCCGAGCGCGGCGCTGGCCGATCCCGCCGCCACCGCGCTGGGCCGGCTGGTGGCGCAGAGCGCGCCCGACCCGGCGCTGTCCGGCTTCCACGTCATCACCTCGGGCGAGGAAGCCTTCGGCACGCTCGTCACGCTGGCCGACCGCGCCACGCGCACGCTCGACCTGCAGTACTACATCATCGACGCCGACGAGTCCTCGCGCGAGATCCTGCGCCACGTGCGCGCCGCCGCCGGGCGCGGCGTGCGCGTGCGCGTGCTGGTCGACGACCTGCACAGCGACGGCAAGGACCGCGCCTTCCTGCGCTTCGCGCGCCACCGCAACATCGAGGTGCGGATGTTCAATCCGTTCCCGGCCGGGCGCTTTTCCAGGCTTACGCGCATGGTGTCGTCGGCGGCGGACATCCGCCGCATCAACCGGCGCATGCACAACAAGGCGTTCATCGCCGACAACGCGCTGGCCATGACGGGCGGGCGCAATATCGGCAGCGCCTACTTCCTGCGCGCGCCGGACACCAATTTCGTGGATCTCGACGTGATCGCCGCCGGCCCCGCGGTGCGGCGGCTGTCGGCCGCGTTCGACCGCTACTGGAACAGCCCGCTGGCGATTCCGGTGGAGGCGCTGGCCAGCCCCGAGGAACTGGCGGCGTCGGCCGAGCCCGCCAGCGCGGCGAGCCCGGAGCCGGGCCTGGCCGGCCCGCGGGCGGAGTCCGGGCGCGGCGAGTCCCGGGGCGAGTCCCGGGGCGCGGCGCCGCCGGCGCGCATCGATCCGCGCGCGAGCTTCCTGGCGCGGCAGCTCGCCGGCGACGGCAAGCTGCCGCTGGAATGGGCCGCGGCCAGCGTGATGGTCGACACGCCGGACAAGGCCTCGCCCGACAAGGCGCCCGAAGGCGAGGACACGATGGTGCGGGAACTGGGCCGCATGCTGGGCGGCGCGCAGCAGGAAATCATCCTGATCTCGCCGTACTTCGTGCCCGGCGACGCGGGCGTGGCATGGATGGCGGGCCTCGTCGGGCGCGGCGTCAAGGTGCGGGTGCTGACCAATTCGCTGGCCGCCACCGATGCGCCGATCGTGCACGTGGGCTACCGCCGCTACCGGGCGGCGCTGCTGCGCGCCGGCGTGGAGCTGCATGAGCTGAAGTCGCGCCCCGGCCGCCCGCAGCGGGCGGTCGGCGATTTCACGTCCTCGCAGGCCAGCCTCCACGTGAAGGCCGCCGTGGCGGACCGCGCCAACCTGTTCGTCGGCTCGATGAACTTCGATCCGCGCTCGGCCAGCCAGAACACCGAGACCGGCCTGATCATCCGCAGCCCGCGCCTGGCGCAGCAGGTCGCGCAGTTGTTCGCCGGCGCCATCGACGACAACAGCTACCTGCTGCGCTTGTCCGACACGGGCGCGGTGCAATGGGTGGATGGCAAGGGGAAGGATGCGGCCGTGCTCGATGCCGAGCCGGACACCACGTGGTCCAGGCGGCTGTGGATCGACGTGCTGGCGCCGTTTACTCCGGAGGAACTGCTGTAGCCGGAGGAACTGCTATAGCCGGAAGCGCCGCCGCGGTCCGGGGAACCGCTGCCGGGCCGCGGCAACAACGCAAGAAGCCGGCGCGATGCGCCGGCTTCTTGCCGCCGGGTGCCCGTGCGGGTGCCCGCGCGTCCGGCTTACTTGCTGCGGTCGGCAGCGCCTTCGAGCTTCTGGCCACCCTTCTGGATGTCCTGGCCGAGGCCTGCCATCGTATTGCAGCCCGCCAGCAGGGTGGCAAGCAGAACGCAGAAGATCCATCCTTTTTTCACGCCAGACTCCTTTTGGTCGATTTGTCCGCCGCAATTTTACCGTTGTTGGCGCACTTCATTGGGGTACCCGGCACGGCATTTTGTAACTTTTTCACGGTGCGCCGCCGCGCTGCCGCGAGACTGCGGCCTATGGCTGCGCCAGCAGCTCGCGCACGCGCGCGCGGATGGCCGCATGCGTCTGCGCCAGCCAGTGCGCGGGGAAGGGCTGCGCGAGCAGGTAGCCCTGCACGCTGCCGCACCCCAGGCGGCGCGCCCCGGCCAGCTGCCCGCGCGTCTCGATGCCCCTGGCGCAGACCGCCAGGCCCAGTTGCCAGGCCAGTTCGCAGGCGGCCCGCATGTGCGCCGCGGCGGTGTCCTCGCGTCCGGGCCGGCCAGCGCCGCCGGGGGCGCGCGCATCGAGCATCAGCAGGTCCGGCCGCAGGCGTTCCAGGGCCGCGTGCAAGGGCTCGCCGCGCGGCGCGCCGGCGCGATCGCACAGCGCGATGCGCAGGCCGGCGTCGCGCAGCGCGGCGAGCCTGCCGGCGGCCGCGCGGTCGCCCGCCGGCACGGCCGCGGCGGGGATTTCCAGGCGGACCCTGGCGGGGTCTAGCCGCAGGCGCTCCAGCGTGCGCAGCAGCGTGCCGGTCAGCGGCGGGTCGTGCAACTGCGCGCCAGAAACCGGGAAACTCAGCTCGAACGGCTCGGCGATGCCGGGGCTGGCCAGCAGCGGCAGCGCGCTCTCCATCAGCCAGCGCGCCACGTCGCCGATCAGGCCCCGCGATTCCAGCGCGGGCAGGAAATCCTGCGGCGCCACGCGCCCGAACTCGGGGTTCTGCCAGCGCAGCCTGACCGTGTAGCCGGCGATCTCGCCGCCGGCCAGCATGGCCCGCGGCTGCAGGTTCAGCGTGAGCTGGCCGCGCGCCAGCGCGTGCGGCAATGCCGCCAGGACCGGCGAGGAGAGCGGGGACGGCGCCGTGCCGTCGGCGCCGGCAATGCCGTCACCGCCGCGCTTGCGCACGCGCAGCATGGCGTCGCAGGCCTGGCGCACGGTGCGTTCGGCGGGCTGGGCGGGGTCGTCCGGCGCGACGCCGATGCTGGACGACAGGAACAGCTCGAAGCCGTCCTGCCGGAACGGCCGGGCGAGCGCGCCGGCCACGGCGCGCGCCAGGCGCAGCGCGGCCTCGCGCGCGTCGGCGGCCCGCGGCGGCAGCGCCGCGATGGCGCCGATCTCCGCGTCGCCGAACCAGGCCAGGTCGGCGCCGCGGGCCAGCGCCGCGACGCGCGCGGCCGCCTGCGCGCGCAGGCCGGCGGCCAGGCCGGGGCCCAGCGTCTCGCTGGCGTGGCTGAAGCGGTCCAGGTGGATGACCAGCACCGCCAGGCCGGGCGCCGCGCCCGGCCGTTGCCGGCGCGCGGCCAGCAGGGCGGCGAAATCGCCGGTGTCGGGCAGGTCCGCTTCCGGCTTGCCGACGATGCCGTCTGCGTCTGGGTGCATGGGAGGGGTGTTGGTGGATCATGCCGCCGCGCCGCACTTGGCTCGGCATAACGAAGATCATACGGCAGGGCGGGCGCGGCCCGAAGCGCGGCGGATGCCGGGATCGTGCGCTGGCGCGCGGACTTGATGGCGATCAAGTCTCGCCGGCGGCGCCCCACGGTGGTGCGGAGCGGGCCGGCGAATGCGGGAGGGGATGCGGAAGGGGATGCGGAAGGGGCAAGAGGAACGGAGGGCGGGCGCCATGCCCGCCGCGCGGTCAGCCGGTGGTCTCGGCGTCGGCGCCGTCCTCGGGCGGCACCACGGAGGCCAGCACCTTGTCGATGCGCTTGCCGTCCATGTCGACGATCTCGTACTTCCAGTCGCCCCAGCGCACGGTGTCGCCGGTCTGCGGCAGCCGGCCCAGCAGCAGCAGCAGCATGCCGGACAGCGTGTGGTAGCGCTCCTTGTCCTCTTCCGGCACGTGGCGCAGGACGAGGCGGTCCTTGAGCTCGGGAATCGGGATCAGGCCGTCGAGCAGCCAGGAGCCGTCCTCGCGCTGCACCGCCCATTCCTCGCCGGCGCTGTCGGGCTTGAACTCGCCGGTGATGGCCTCGATCAGGTCCTGCAGCGTCACCAGGCCCAGCACTTCGCCGTACTCGTCGATGACGAAGGCCATCTGCCCGCCCGAGGCGCGGAAGTTCTCCAGCAGCTCCATGCCGGTCACGCTCTCCGGCACGAACACCGGCGCCTGCAGCACCGCGGTCAGGTCGGTGGGCTCGCCGCGCAGGCGGCGCGCCAGCAACTGGCGGGCGCTGACCACGCCCAGCATGTCGTGCATGCCGCCGCGCACCACCGGGAAGCGCGAGTGGTCGGATTCCTCGATGCGGCGCAGGTTTTCTTCCAGCGGCACTTCCACGTCCAGGCACACCACGTCGCCGCGCGGCACCATCAGCGAGGTGAGCTGGCGGTCGTCGAGGCGGAACACGTTGCGCACCATCGTGTGCTCGTTCTGCTCGATGACGCCGGCCTCCGAGCCTTCGACCAGCAGCGCGTGGATTTCTTCCTCGGTCACGGCCGGGCCGCGGCCGCTCGTCACGCCGAGCAGGCGCAGCACCAGGCGCGTCGAGCTGGACAGCAGCTTGACGAACGGCGTGGAAGCCACCGCCAGGAACGAGATCGGGCGCGCCACCAGGCGCGCGATGCTTTCGGGTGCCATCTGGCCGAGCCGCTTGGGCACCAGCTCGCCGAGCACGATGGAAAAGTAGGTCAGGCCGGCCACCACGATGGCGGTCGCCACGTAGCCGGCGGTGACGGTCTGCATGCCAAAGCCCTGCAGCCAGACGCCGAGCGGCTGGGCCAGCGTGGATTCGCCGACCACGCCGTTGAGCACGCCGATCGAGGTGATGCCGATCTGCACGGTGGAGAGGAAGCGGGTGGGATCTTCGCCCAGCTTGATCGCCTCGATGGCGCCGCGGTCGCCTTCCTCGATCCGTTTTTGCAGACGAGCCTTGCGGGCCGTCACCAGCGCGATTTCCGACATGGCGAACAGTCCGTTGAGCAAAATCAGCGCCAGTAATATGGCAATTTCCATCAGGGTGCGCGCCCTGTGCGCGCAGGAGTTATCGAGGGCCAAAGCATAACATTGCTATGTGTCGGAACCGTTCCCGGCGCGCGCGCGCCGGTGCCGGACGTGCCGTTCCGGTCGCCCGGCCACCTCCCGTGCCATTTCTTCCTCCACCTCTCCCGCCATCGCGCCACAGCGCGAAAACCGGACGGTGGCGCCGTTCGAAATCGCGACGTCCGCTACGCGGGCGCCCTCGCCGCGACCCGGCGGCTGCGCGCCAACCCGTTGATGCAAAAGACAATTCACCGCCTTCCGTGCTCTGGCACAGCGGTTGCGAAGAGAAGCCGGGCCCCGCGACGCGGCGAGCCTGGCAACGGCGCTGCCCGGCAGCCGCCGTGAACGCAATCACTGGAAGGAGACATGGATATGGAAGTGCAATCGCAAGTCCAGGTGATGGGCATCGATGCCGGCGGCACGATGACCGACACCTTCTTTGTGCGCTCCGATGGCCGTTTCGTCGTGGGCAAGGCGCAAAGCAACCCCGAGGACGAATCGCTGGCCATCTTCAATTCGTCCGAGGACGCGCTGGCGCACTGGCAGCGCGGCGTCGACGACGTCTATCCCGAGCTGCTGACCTGCGTGTATTCGGGCACCGCGATGCTCAACCGCGTGGTGCAGCGCAAGGGGCTCGACGTGGGCCTGATGGTCAACAAGGGCTTCGAGCACGTCCACTCGATGGGCCGCGCGATCCAGAGCTACCTCGGCTACGCGCTGGAAGAGCGCATCCACCTCAACACCCACCGCTACGACGAGCCGCTGGTGCCGCTGTCGCGCACGCGCGGCGTGACCGAGCGCACCGACGTGCAGGGCGAGATCGTGATCCCGCTGCGCGAGCACGAGACCCGCCAGGCCACGCGCGAGCTGGTGGCGGCCGGCTCCAGGGCCATCGTGATCTGCTTCCTCCAGTCGCACAAGAACGGCACCAGCGAGCAGCAGGCGCGCGACATCGTGCGCGACGAACTGAAGAAGCTCGGCGCCGACATCCCGGTGTTCGCCTCGGTGGACTACTATCCGCAGCGCAAGGAAAGCCACCGCATGAACACCACGGTGCTCGAAGCCTACGCGGCCGAGCCCTCGCGCCAGACCCTCAAGAAGGTCAGCGACCGTTTCCGCAAGCACGGCGCCAAGTTCGACCTGCGCGTGATGGCCACCCACGGCGGCACCATCAGCTGGAAGGCCAAGGAACTGGCGCGCACCATCGTCTCCGGCCCGATCGGCGGCGTGATCGGCTCGCGCCTGCTGGGCGAGACGCTGGGCTACGACAACATCGCCTGCTCCGACATCGGCGGCACCTCGTTCGACATGGCGCTCATCACCAAGGGCAACTTCGCCATCGCCGCCGACCCGGACATGGCGCGGCTGGTGCTGTCGCTGCCGCTGGTGACGATGGATTCCGTGGGCGCGGGCGCTGGCAGCTTCGTGCGGCTCGACCCGTACAGCGGCGCCATCAAGCTGGGGCCGGACAGCGCCGGCTACCGGGTCGGCACCTGCTGGCCCGAGAGCGGGCTGGACACGGTCTCGGTGTCGGACTGCCACGTGGTGCTCGGCTACCTCAATCCCGACAACTTCCTCGGCGGCGCCATCAAGCTCGACGTGGCGCGCGCGCGCCGGCACATCAAGGATCAGATCGCCGACCCGCTGGGCCTGTCGGTGGAGGACGCCGCCGCCGGCGTGATCGAGCTGCTCGACCTGCAGCTGCGCGAATACCTGCGCTCCAACGTCAGCGCCAAGGGCTACAACCCGACCGAGTTCGTCTGCTTCTCCTACGGCGGCGCGGGGCCGGTCCACACCTACGGCTATACCGAAGGGCTGGGCTTCAAGGACGTGATCGTGCCGGCCTGGGCCGCGGGCTTCTCGGCGTTCGGCTGCGCCTGCGCGGACTTCGAGTACCGCTACGACAAGAGCGTCGACCTGGCGCTGCCGCAGGGCGCGGCCGAGGCCGACAAGGCGCAGGCCGCGCAGACCATCCAGCAGGCCTGGTCGGACCTGGCCGCCAAGGTGATCGAGGAATTCCGCATCAACGGCTTCAAGCCCGAGGACGTGATCCTGCGCCCCGGCTACCGCATGCAGTACATGGGCCAGCTCAACGACCTGGAGATCGACTCGCCGATCCCCAGCGCGGCCGGCGCCGCCGACTGGGACCGCATCGTCGATGCCTTCGAGCAGACCTACGGCCGCGTGTACGCCAGCTCGGCGCGCTCGCCCGAACTGGGCTTCTCGGTGACGGGCGCGATCATGCGCGGCATGGTGCTGACGCAGAAGCCGGTGCTGCCCGAAGACCCCGACGGCGGCCCCACGCCGCCGGCCGCGGCCCGCATCGGCACGCGCCCGCTCTACCGCCAGAAGCGGTGGCACGACGCGGTGCTGTGGAAGATGGAGGCGCTGCAGCCGGGCAACACCATCACCGGGCCGGCCATCATCGAGTCCGACGCCACCACCTTCGTGGTGCCGGAGGGCTTCGCCACCACGCTCGACAAGCATCGCCTGTTCCACCTCAAGGAAGTGAACAAGGCAGCGAAATAACAGGAGACACGCCATGAACATGATGTCCAGCAAGGAAGTCGGCCTGGCCGACCTGCTCAAGACCGGCCAGACGCTCAAGGAATTCCGCGACGCGATACTCGAGCGCACCGCGCAGACCGGCCACTACAACGGGCTCACGCGCCTGGCCTTCCGCGAGCGCGACCCGATCCGCTACGAAAAGCTGTTCTCCAAGCTGCGCGGTGGCCTGGTGCATGCGCGCGAAACCGCCAAGAAGATCGCCGCCAGCCCCATCGTCGAGCAGGAAGGCGAGCTCTGCTTCACGCTCTACAACGCCGCCGGCGACTGCGTGCTGACCTCGACCGGCATCATCATCCACGTCGGCACGATGGGCGCGGCGATCAAGTACATGATCGAGAACAACTGGGAGGGCAATCCCGGCATCCATCCCGGCGACATGTTCACCAACAACGATTGCTCGATCGGCAACGTGCACCCGTGCGACATCGCCACCATCGTGCCGATCTTCTCGCACGGCAAGCTGGTGGGCTGGGTGGGCGGCGTGACCCACGTGATCGACACCGGCGCGGTCACGCCCGGCTCGATGTCGACCGGGCAGGTGCAGCGCTTCGGCGACGGCTACATGATCACCTGCCGCAAGACCGGCGTGAACGACACGCCGCTGCGCGACTGGCTGCACGAAAGCCAGCGCTCGGTGCGCACGCCGAAGTACTGGATCCTCGACGAGCGCACCCGCATCGCCGGCTGCCACATGATCCGCGACCTGATCGAGGAAGTGATCGCCGACGAAGGGCTGGAAGCCTACGAGGAATTCGCCTACGAGGTGATCGAGGAAGGGCGGCGCGGCCTGCAGACCCGCATCAAGGCCATGACGCTGCCGGGCAAGTACCGCAAGGTGGCCTTCGTCGACGTGCCCTACAACCACCCGGACGTGCAGACCTCGTCGGCCTTCGCCAAGCTCGACTCGATCATGCACTCGCCGGTGGAGATGGAGATCCGCAAGGACGGCTCGTGGCGGCTGGACTTCGAGGGCGCGAGCCGCTGGGGCTGGCATTCGTACAACGCGCACCAGGTGGCCTTCACCAGCGGCATCTGGGTGATGATGACCCAGACCCTGGTGCCGACCCAGCGCATCAACGACGGCGCCTACTTCGGCACGGAATTCCACCTGCCCAAGGGCACCTGGATGAACCCGGACGACCGCCGCACCGGCCACGCCTACGCCTGGCACTTCCTGGTGTCCGGCTGGAGCGCGATGTGGCGCGGGCTGTCGCAGGCGTATTTCAGCCGCGGCTACCTGGAAGAGGTCAACGCCGGCAATGCCAACACTTCCAACTGGCTGCAGGGCGGCGGCATCAACCAGGAAGGCGAGATCCACGCGGTCAACAGCTTCGAGGCCTCGTCGTGCGGCACCGGCGCCTGCGCCATCAAGGACGGGCTGAACCACGCCGCGGCGATCTGGAACCCCGAAGGCGACATGGGCGACATCGAGATCTGGGAGATGGCCGAGCCGCTGCTCTACCTCGGGCGCAACGTCAAGGCCAACTCCGGCGGCTACGGCAAGTACCGCGGCGGCTGCGGCTTCGAGACCCTGCGCATGGTGTGGAAGGCGCAGGACTGGACCATGTTCTTCATGGGCAACGGCTACATGAACAGCGACTGGGGCCTGATGGGCGGCTACCCGGCCGCCACCGGCTACCGCTTCGAGGCGCACAAGACCGGCCTGAAGGAGCGCATCGCCGGCGGCGACAGCCTGCCGCTGGGCGGCGACGCCAACCCGGACCTGCCGGACTACGAGAACCACCTCAACGCCGGCGCCGTCGTCAAGCGCGACCAGCAGTGCATGACCACCGAGGACTGCTACGACAACTACGACCTGTACCTGAACTACCTGCGCGGCGGCCCCGGCTTCGGCGATCCGCTCGACCGCGAGGTGGAGGCCATCGAGCGCGACCTGAACAACGCCGTGCTGCTGCCCGAGTACGCGCAGAAGGTCTACGGCGCGGTGGCGACCAGGGACGGCAACGGCATCTGGAAGGTGGACGCCCGGCAGACCGCGCTGCAGCGCGTCGAGATCCGCAACCAGCGCCTGGCGCGCTCGCAGCCGACGCAGGAATGGATGAAGGGCGAGCGCGAGCGCATCCTGGTCAAGCATGCCTCGACCCAGGTGCAGCACATGTTCGCCACCAGCTTCGGCTTGTCGCAGAAGTTCGAGCAGCAGTTCCGCGCGTTCTGGGACCTGCCGGAATCATGGACCCTGACCGAGGACGAGCTCGACGTGCCGACCTACGGCTCCAAGTACCGCATGGACCTGTCCAAGATGCCGGACGTCCATACCGTGGTGCTGGTCGAAGAGTAAGGCCGCCCCGGCACATCCAATCACGCAGGATTCAGGAGAAGACGCAAGATGTCTACCTATACCAGTGAACAGGTCAAGAACCTCGTCGACGGCAAGCTCGACTGGGACACCACGCTGCGCATGCTGTCCATGCCCAAGGACGCGGAGCGCTTCAAGCTGTACGTCGAGGCGCTGCAGAAGAAGCTCGACTGGGACGACCGCATCGTGCTGCCGCTGGGCCCGCACATGTTCATCGTGCAACAGGCCAAGACCCGCAAGTGGGTCACGCAGTGCGACTGCGGCCATGTGTTCTGCGACTACCGGGAGAACTGGAAGCTGCACGCCAACATCTACGTGCGCGATACCGAGGAAGCCATGACCGAGGTCTATCCGCACCTGATGGCGCCGGACACCCAGTGGCAGGTCTACCGCGAGTACTACTGCCCGAAGTGCGGGACCATGCACGACGTGGAGGCGCCCACGCCGTGGTATCCGGTGATCCACGACTTCGAGCCGGACATCGAGGCTTTCTATACCGACTGGGTGAAGCTGCCGCTGCCGGAGCGCGCGGACTGACGCGCGCTCCGCTGCCGATGTAGCCCATCCTCCGCATCGGGCAACCGCATGTGGACAGGCCGCCGGTTTTGGCCGGTGGCCGGACGGCCGTTCGATTTTCGGACGGCCGTCGTGTTTTCGGACGGCGCCGCGCGGGCGGTCCGGCGCGCGCGCGCCGTGGCGCGGCGCCGGGCCGGTGGCGTGGAATTTGCTCGCAGTCTGCCGGCAGGGATGGGCAAGTCCCGGCTGGCCCTGGTGGCGCTGCCGGGAGTAGCATGCGCAAAGCAGACAGCCAGGCAAGCGAAGGCGCAGACCAGGAACGCGGGCGCCAGTCCCGCGCAGGCAGAGCCAGAGAGCGAAAAAGAGCGAGCCGGCACACCGGCCATTCGTGATCCGCCACCGGCGGACCCCGCAAGGAGACACGGCATGCATCCAGCCAGCACACCGATGGACTGGTTTTCCCATCCCGATCATGACGCGAGCATCATGTCCGCCTGGGAACACCTGATTGGCGGCGGCGAGGCGAATGCCGGCGAGCTGCGCTGCGTGGTGGACGACTCGTGGCGGCGCTGCCTCGTGGCCCGCGTCGATCCCGGCGCCGGCGCCGCGCCGCCGCCGCTGGGCCAGGACGGCCTGCGGGCGCGGCGCGAGAAGAACGCGCGGCTGGTCAGCACCAGCCTGCCGCTGATCCAGCAGACCCACGAATTCCTCTCGCAGACCGGCACCATCATGCTGCTGGCCGATCCCGACGGCATGATCCTGCAGCAGGAAGGCGACATGCGCATCGTCGAGCCGGCCGGCGAGGTCGGCCTGATTCCGGGCTGCGACTGGACCGAGCTGAACTGCGGCACCAACGCCATCGGCACCGCGCTGGCTTTGCAGCAGCCGGTGCAGATCCACGGCGCCGAGCATTTCTGCGCCGGCATCAAGCGCTGGACCTGCTCGGCCACCGTGATCCGCGACCCGCTCGACGGCGGCGTGCTCGGCGTCATCGACGTGTCCGGCCTGGCGCAGACCTACAGCCGGCACAGCCTGGCGCTGACGGTCTCGCTGGCCGGGCGCATCGAAAGCCGCCTGGCCAAGCTGGCGATGGAGCGCCGCCTGCGGCTGCTGGACCGCTGCGCCAGCCACTTCGGCTCGCTGCGCAGCGACGGCGTGCTGGTCCTCGACGAATGCGGGCAACTGGTCAAGGCCAATCCGCAGGCGCCCGCGGCGCTGCTGCGGCTGGGCGTGGACACCGCGCTGGACCGCAGGTTCTCGGTGCCGGGCCTGGGCATCCGGCAGGCCGGCGCCGCCGTCCGGCCCGCGCCGGACTGGCTGCGGCTGGCCCGCCTCGAAACCATCCGCGAGGCCGGCGAGACGCTCGGCTTCCTGCTGGTGATCCCGGCCGTGCCGCAGCGCGCGGCCAGCGGCGCGCCGCCGGCGCGCACGGCCCCGGCGCCGGCCTTCTCGCGCATCGTCGGCCCCGGCGCCGCGCTGCGCTCGGCGGTGGAGAAGGCGCAGCACCTCGCGCCGTCCCGGGTGCCGGTGCTGCTGCTGGGCGAGACCGGCGTCGGCAAGGAACTGTTCGCGCAGGGCATCCACCAGGCCAGCGCCTGCGCCGAGGGGCCGTTCGTGGCCCTGAACTGCGGCGGGCTGTCGCGCGACCTGCTCGCCAGCGAGCTGTTCGGTTATGCCGAAGGCGCCTTCACCGGCGCGCGCAAGTCGGGCGCGGCCGGCAAGATCGAGGCCGCCAACCGCGGCACGCTGTTCCTCGACGAGATCGGCGAGATGCCGCTCGACATCCAGCCGCACCTGCTGCGCGTGCTCGAAGAAGGCGAGATCTACCGGCTCGGCGAGAACACGCCGCGCAAGGTCAGCTTCCGGCTGGTCGCCGCCACCCACCGGAACCTGCGCGACGACGTGGCGGCCGGCAAGTTCCGCATGGACCTGTTCTACCGCATCGCCGTCACCAACATCGCCATCCCGCCGCTGCGCGAGCGCAAGGACGACATCCCCGCGCTGGTGGCGCACTGGCTCACGCATCTGTGCGAGCGCTACGGCCTGCCGCTGGCCTCGTTCGACGACGACGCCTATGCCTGCCTGCTCGCCTACGACTGGCCCGGCAACGTGCGCGAGCTGCGCAACGCGCTCGAAGGCTCGCTGCTGATGGCCGACGGCGGCGTGATCACGGTCGACAAGCTGCCGCTGGAGATCGGCGCGGCCGCTTGGCAGGGCGATGCGGCCCGGGCGGAACCCGCGGCTGCCGCGCCGCCCGGCGCCGTGTACTCGCTGGAGATGGCCGAGGCGGAATCGATCCGCCGGGCGGTGGCGTACAGCGGCGGCAACCTGACCAAGACCGCCTCGCACCTCGGCATCGCCAAGAGCACGCTGTACCAGAAGATCCGCAAGTACGGCCTCGCGGCGGCGTTGAGCGAGACGCGGGGCAGGGTGCTGTAGCAGGGGCGCGGGATTACCTCGGAGGTAATCGCCGCATGGCGCCGGCCGTGCTGTAATGCCGTCATGGACACCCTGACCCCGAGCTCCGAGACCGCCACCGACTTTCCCGGCCTGCTGCGCTACTGGCGCGGCAGGCGCGGCTACAGCCAGCTCGCGCTGTCGCTGGCCGCCGGGGTGTCGCAGCGGCATATCAGCTTCCTCGAGTCGGGCCGCGCCCGGCCCAGCCGCGAGATGGTGCTGTCGCTGGCGGACCGCCTCGGCGTGCCGCTGCGCCAGCGCAACCGGCTGCTGCTGGCCGGCGGCTTCGCCCCGGCCTACAGCGAGCACGGCCTCGGCGCGCCGGCGCTGCAGATGGTGCAGCAGGCGGTGGCGCTGATCCTGAGCAAGCAGGAACCGTATCCGGCGGTGGTGCTGGACCGCTTCTGGAACCTGCTCGACGCCAACCGGGCCTACCGCGACATGCTCCGCGTGCTGCTCGGCGGGCGCGCGCCGTCCACGCTGGAGCCGGGCGATGCGCGCGTCAACCTGATGCTCACGGTGTTCGACCCGCAGGGGCTGTGGCCGGCGCTCGGTAACGCCCGCCAGGTCGGCCGCTACCTGCTGCGCCGGGTCTGGCAGGAACTGCAGACGCAGGCGCAGGACCAGGCCGCGCGCGCGCTCTTCGCGCGCATCGCGGCCTGGCACCCGGACCTGCTCGGGCCGGGCGGCCTGCCGCTGGCCGACGACGAGGCCGCCGGCGGCCCGCCGCCGCCGCTGCTGCCGGTCACGGTGGCGGCGGGCGGCTTCCGCGCCGCGCTGTTCACCACGCTGACCACGCTCGGCATTCCGCAGGACGTGACGCTGCAGGAAATGCGCATCGAGTGCTTCTTCCCGGCCGACGAGGCCTCGCGCCTGGCGCTGGAGGCGCTGGCCAGCCACGCCGCGGCCGTGGCGCCCTAGGCCGGGGCGCGCCAAGCAAGCCTTGGCGCACCCGTGCTAACATGCCATTGCCGGCGCGCCTGCCGTCCCCGATGGTGGCGCGCCGGCATCGTTACGTCTTCAGGGCGGGGTGCAAGTCCCCACCGGCGGTATGCCACCACAGCGCGTGGCGAGCCCGCGAGCGCCCGCATTCCCGTGCGGGGTCAGCAGACCTGGTGAGAGGCCAGGGCCGACGGTCATAGTCCGGATGAAAGAAGATGGGCGGTACAACCCGGCTGGCTCCCCCCGGCATGCGCGTGCTGCGCGCCTGCACGGCTGGATTTGCCCGTGTTTTCCGCTGATCCCCTGGAACGCCCGCTTATCGTTGCAATAGGAGCGTTTCATGCTGTCACTTCCCACCCAGGAACAACCCGTTGTCGCTTTCCCGGCCGGCGCGGAGGCCGACCAGCGCCCGCTCGGCGAGCGCATCGCGCGGGCGCTCGACGCCATGCGCGAAGGCCGTCCCGTGGTACTGCTCGACGATGACGACCGCGAGAACGAGGCCGACCTGATCCTTTCCGCCGAGCGCCTGACCCAGGCCAACATGGCCATGATGATCCGCGAGTGCAGCGGCATCGTGTGCCTGTGCCTGACGCGCGAGAAGGTGGCCAGCCTGGGTCTGCGCCCGATGGTCGAAAACAACCGCAGCCAGTACGGCACCGCCTTCACGGTCTCGATCGAGGCGCGCGAAGGCGTGACCACGGGCGTGAGCGCGGCCGACCGCATCACCACCATCCGCGCCGCCATCGCCGAGGACGCTGGCCTCGATGCCGTGGTCAGCCCCGGCCACGTGTTCCCGCTGGTGGCGGTGGACGGCGGCGTGCTGGCGCGCCGCGGCCATACCGAAGGCTCGGTCGAGCTGGCCCGCCTGGCCGGGCTGGCGCCGGCCGCGGTGCTGTGCGAGCTGATGAACCCGGACGGCACGATGGCGCGCCGCCCCGAGGCGCTGGCGTTCGCCGAGATGTACCGCCTGCCGGTGCTGACCATCGCCGACCTGGTGGCCTGGCGCGGTCAGCAGGGCTGAGCGCGGCGCTCCGCGGCGCGGGGCGGCGGCGGGACCGTATGCGACAATGCGGCCTGTTTTCTGCCTGAACGAGGGTCCGTCCATGTCCTTGCGCGCCGCTTTCCACGCCGTTTCCTGTGCCATCGTCCTGTTTGCGGGCGGCAGCCTGTGCCTTGCCGCCCATGCCGAGACGGCCACCGGCACGGTCCGTCCCGCCACGGCCGCCGCCACGGCGGGGCTGTATCAATGCCCCGGCGCCGACGGTGGCGTGGCATTGCGCGCCACGCCGCGCGAAGGCTGCACCGCGGTGGCGGCGCCCGAGACCGGCGCGCCCGATCCGCAGCGCTGGCTGCCGCTCGCGGGCGCCAGCGGCGCGATCTCCTATTTCGACAAGACCTCGGTGCGCCGCCGCGGCGCGGAAGTGGGCGTGGCCGTGATGCGCAACGCGCCGGCCGGCGTGATCCGCACCACCAGCGGCGAGCAGATCCGCTCCTCGCTCCGGCGCATGATCTTCAACTGCGCGACCTCGATGTACGCGGTGGTCGAGCAGACCTTGTATTCGAAGCGCTACGCGCGCGGCGAATCGCTCTACACCATCGGCGCGCCGCAGGCCGGCATGCCGCAGCAGGTCGCCGCCGGCACCGTGGCGGGCGAGCTGTTCAACCGCCTGTGCCACTGAACGGGCCGGCGCGCGCGTCAACCCTTTGCGCTCCTGCGCCGTTGCTGGTAGCGAAGGCGACCGGCGGCGGGCATGCCCGCGACGCCAGCAGTTCGCCGTGCCACCCGCATCTGCATGCCGCGCCGCGCCAATAGGCCGACGCGCCGGCGCGTTGCCGCGATGACGGGGAAACGGTGCCCAGTGGCAACATGCCGTCCGGGGGGACCGGCACCGGGTGAGATCCGATCGAGAGGCTGCGGCCTCTCTTTTTTTTGCCTGCCCGGCAGGGCGGCACGCGGCCGCTGTGCACCGCACGAAGACCGGGGTGCGCCATGCGCCGTTTCGGGGCGCCGGCCCCCGCGTTGACGAAGCGCGATCCGTATCCTAGCGTTGCAGATTCGGGGTTCGTCCATACTGGTTCCAGCGAGCCCGACAAACGCGAAACGCGCACGACACCCGCGCGATGACTGCCATGCCCGCCTTCCCACGCCAAGCGCCGCGATCCGCAAGACGCCGACGAACGGCCTGCGCGCCTGACCTGCGCCGCACCGCGCTCCCGGTGTGACGCACCGGCCCGAAAGCCGCGCGCCAAGCGGCTTCCAGCCCACCGGGGTTTCAAATTGTTGCAAACGTTGCGTGGTCGAAACGTGACTTTTAAGTCTCGAATTGTTAAGGTCCTATTGCGCATTGCAACAAGGCTGTTACTTTTTCAAGACATTGTCGTTATGATGCGTCGCGTGCTCTTTCGGGATCGCGCCGGCGGCGTGCCGAAGCCGCCGCGCCCGGCCGTGACCTGCGCGACCGACGCGATTTCCGCCTGCTGCCGCCCCGGCCCGGCGATGGCCCGCCTCTTGCAGCGAAGCCTGCCGCGGCCCTTGTGTTCAACCCTGCCTGCCACTGGCATCCATGTCCGATACCGTTACCGCGCCGACCACCGTCAACCTTCCGCGCCGCCAGCCGGCGCGCGCCAGCAGCGGCGCCCTGCGCCTGGGCCGGTGGTTGTGCGGCGGACTGCTGGCGGTGTGCGCGGTGGCAGCGCATGCGTTCGACTTCGAGACCGTGGCGGCGCGCGCGCGCCAGCTTGCGGCCACCCCGTACAAGACGCCGGCGCAGAACCTGCCGCGCGAGCTGCGCGAGCTCTCCTACGAGCGCTACCGCGAAATCGAATTCAAGCCCGACCGTCACCTGTGGCGCAACGCCAAGCTGCCGTTCGAGCTGTCCTTCTTCCATGAGGGCATGGTGTTCGACCAGCCGGTGCGCATCAACGAAGTGGTCAGCGGCAGCGTGCGCGAGATCCGCTTCGACCCCTCGGCCTTCAACTACGGCCCGCACAAGCTCGACGCGACCAAGCTCAAGCCGCTCGGCTTCGCGGGCTTTCGCGTGCTGTTTCCGCTGAACCAGCCCAAGGTCAAGGACGAGGTGGTGTCGTTCGTCGGCGCGAGCTATTTCCGCGCGCTCGGCAAGGACCAGTGGTACGGCCTGTCGGCCCGCGGGCTGGCGCTGGACACCGCGCTCAACTCGGGCGAGGAATTCCCGCGCTTCGTCGAATACTGGATCGAGCGCCCGTCGCCGGCGGACAAGCAGCTGACCATCTACGCGCTGATGGATTCGCGCCGCGTGAGCGGGGCCTACCGCATCGTGCTGCGTCCCGGCGCGGAGACGGCGATGGAGGTGAAGTCGCGGCTGTTCCTGCGCGAGCACGTCACCAAGCTTGGCCTGGCGCCGCTGACCAGCATGTACCTGTTCGGCGAGAACCAGCCGTCGCCGGTGCCGGACTACCGGCCCGAGGTGCATGACTCCGACGGCCTGTCGGTCCAGCTCGGCACCGGCGAGTGGCTGTGGCGCCCGCTGGGCAATCCCAAGCGGCTGCTGGTGACGTCGTTCTCGGCCACCAACCCGCAGGGCTTCGGCCTGATGCAGCGCGACCGCAGCTTCGGCAACTACCAGGAGATCGGCGCGTGGTACGAGCGCCGGCCGAGCGCGTGGGTGGAGCCCAAGGGCAACTGGGGCTCGGGCCGCGTGGAGCTGGTGCAGATCCCGACGCCGGACGAGACCAACGACAACATCGTGGCCTACTGGGTGCCGGACAACCCGCCCAAGCCGCGGCAGCCCTTCGATTACGAATACCGCCTGCTGTGGCAGAAGGACAGCGAGAAGCTGCCGCCGCTGTCGTGGGTGACACAGACGCGGCGAGGCCAGGGCCTGAGCCGCAAGCAGGAGGACACCAGCTTCTCGCTGGCTGTCGATTTCGAAGGCCCTGCCTTCAAGAAACTGGCCGCCGACACCCGCATCGATCCGGTGATCTCGGCCGACAGCAACGGGGAGCTGCTCAGCACTTCGACGCAGCGCAACGAGGCCACCGGCGGCTGGCGCATGACGATGGTCGTGCGCCGCAAGGACGAGACCAAGCCGGTCGAGCTGCGCGGCTATCTTCGCAACGGCAATACAACCCTATCCGAGACGTGGAGCTACATCTTACCCCCAGGCTAAAGCGGCGCGCCGCCCCGGCGGCGGCATGCGAGCGCTATCTCGATCGCGTGCCGGTCTCGCCCGACCAGCGCCGCGAGCTGCTTGGCGAGATCGCCGGCAGCGACGGCGCCGAGCCGGCCATGCAGCAACTGCAGCGCAAGCTCGCGGCGAAGGACTGCGCCAAGGACGGCGCGCAGCCGGCCCCCGGCGGCGCGGCCTACGCCTCGGTCTGGCGCCGCCTCGGCCTCGCCTACGGCGCGCCGCAGGCAGCGGGCGAGCCGCTCATCGCGCGGCGCGAGGACGGCACCGTGCATATCGACACCGGCCCGGCCCCGCGGCGCGCCTCGATGGTGCCGCGCGCGTGGCCGCCCCACATCGTCACCGGCTTTCTGCGCAACCTGGGCCGGCGCCTGTTCGGGCGCCCGCCGGTGCCCGAGACCTGGGACACGCTGCACGACGGCCCCGACGCCGAGGGCAAGTGGCACCCGGCCGGCACGCACCGCCGCTGGGTGCTGCTGGGCCTGGTGGCCGGGCAGACCGCGCTGGCCACCTATTTCATGACGAAGGTGCTGCCGTACCACGGCACCGACCCGCTCGAGATCGCCGTGCTGGCGCTCTTCGCCATCCTGTTCTCGTGGGTGTCGGCCGGGTTCTGGACCGCCATGATGGGCTTCCTGGTGCTGGCCAAGGGTGGCGACCGCCACCTGATCTCGCGCTCCGCGGCGCAGGCCGGGCCCATCGCCGAGCAGGCGCGCACGGCGGTCATCATGCCGATCTGCAACGAGGACGTGACGCGCGTGTTCGCCGGCCTGCGCGCCACCTATGAATCGATGGAGCGCACCGGCGAACTGGCGCGCTTCGATTTCTTCGTGCTGTCCGACAGCGGCAACCCCGACCTGCGCGCCGCCGAGACCGACGCCTGGATGGAGACCTGCCGCGCCGTCAACGGCTTCGGCCGCATCTTCTATCGCTGGCGCCGCCACCGCGTCAAGCGCAAGACCGGCAACGTGGCGGACTTCTGCCGCCGCTGGGGCAGCGCCTACCGCTACATGGTGGTGCTCGATGCCGACAGCGTGATGAGCGGCGAGTGCCTGACCACGCTGGTCAGGCTGATGGAGAGCAACCCCGGCGCCGGCATCATCCAGACCGCGCCGCTGGCGGTCGGGCGCGAGACCATGTACGCGCGCGTGCAGCAGTTCTCCACGCGCGTGTACGGCCCGCTGTTTACCGCCGGCCTGCATTACTGGCAGCTGGGCGAGTCGCACTACTGGGGCCACAACGCCATCATCCGCATCCAGCCGTTCATGGAGCATTGCGCGCTGGCGCCGCTGCCGGGCAAGGGGCCGCTGGCCGGCGAGATCCTCTCGCACGATTTCGTCGAGGCCGCGCTGATGCGCCGCGCCGGCTGGGGCGTGTGGATCGCCTACGACCTGGAAGGCTCCTACGAGGAACTGCCGCCCAACCTGCTCGACGAGGTCAAGCGCGACCGCCGCTGGTGCCAGGGCAACCTGATGAACTTCCGGCTGTGGATGAAGCAGGGCTTCCACGCGGTGCACCGCGCGGTGTTCCTCACCGGCGTGATGGCCTACCTGTCGGCGCCGCTGTGGTTCCTGTTCCTGGTGCTGTCGACGATCATGCTGGCCAAGCACGCGCTGGTGCCGCCCGAGTATTTCACGCAGCCCTACCAGTTCTTCCCGACCTGGCCCGAGTGGCATCCCGAGAAGGCGCTCGCGCTGTTCTCGGCCACGGCGACGCTGCTGTTCCTGCCCAAGGTGGCCAGCGTGCTGCTGCTGATGAAGGACGCGCGCAACTACGGCGGGCCGGGCCGGCTGGTCATGTCGATGCTGATCGAGGTGGTGATGTCGGCGCTGCTGGCGCCGGTGCGCATGCTGTTCCACACCAAGTTCGTGGTGGCGGCCTACAGCGGCTGGGGCATTACCTGGAAGTCGCCCCCGCGCGAGGATGCCGAGACCACCTGGGGCGAGGCGTTCCGCCGCCACGGCCTGCATACGCTGCTCGGCCTGGCATGGGGCGGGCTGGTGCTGTGGATCGATCCGAGCTTCGTCTGGTGGCTGCTGCCGATCGTCGGCGCGCTGGCGCTGTCGATCCCGATGTCGGTGTTCCTGTCGCGCGTGTCGTTCGGCCGCGCGCTGCGCCGCGCCCGGCTGTTCGTCACGCCCGAGGAAGCCCGGCCGCCGCGCGAGATGGTGGCCATGCAGGAGCACGTGGAAGCCGCCGGCGAGCCGCCGGCCTTCATCGACGCGGTGGTGGACCCCGTCACCAACGCCCTGATGTGCGCCACCGGCTCGTCGCGCCTGATCCAGCCCGAGGCCACGCGGCTCGCGCATGCCGCGCTGGTGCAGCAGGCCCTGACCGAGGGGCCCGAGAGCCTGGGCGCCGCGCAGAAGCACCTGCTGCTGGGCGACCCGTTCGCGCTGGCCAGCCTGCATGAGCAGGTGTGGGCCTCGCCGCTGGCGCATGCGAGCTGGAAGGAAACCCGCATCCTGCCGCGGCGCGCGGCCAACGTGGTGCCGCTGCGGCCGCGGCTGGCCTGAGCAGCGCGCGCGGACGACGGCGCCGGCATTCCTCGCGGGGAATGCCGGCGTTTTTCTTTGTGGGGCAGAGCGCGGAGGGAGGGGAGAGAGGGGGCGGTGTCCCGGACCTCAAGCAGGCTTGTCCGGCGCGATCGCGGGCCGGCGCGCTAGCGCAGTGCCGAGGTGCAGATCGGCGCGTTGATGTAGACATCGCCCACGCGGCGCTCGCCGCGCTCGCCGCGCGTCATGTAGCGGAACATCATGCTCACGCCGAGCTTGGTGAGGATTTCCACGTCGCGGTTGGCGCAGATATTGCGCTGCAGGGGCGCGGCATAGCTGAGCTCGAAGCTGGCGAGGTCCAGCATCGGGCCGCGGTACTTGGTGAGCTCGAGCTGGAACAGCACGTGCTTGCCCGGCACCGACTGGCAGCGGCGCAGGCGCGTCTCGCCGTCGATGTCGATCGGCAGCATGTCGTTGAGCTGGCGGCAGGCGCGCGCCAGGATGTTGTCCGGCCGCGCGGTGTTGCGCAGCAGTTCGGGCACGCCGGCCGCGCCGGTGTTCTGGCCGGTGGCCGCGCCCTTGAGCATCTGGGCCAGCGCGTCGGCTTCGTCGGGCGGTGCCGCAGGAGCGGAGGCGGCGGCTTTGGCGGGCGGCGGGGCCGCGTGCGCGTGCCGCGCCCACGGCAAGCTGGCCGCGCCGGCGGCGGCCAGGGTCAGTAAGGCGGTAAGCAGAGCGTGTCTTGTTCTCATGCAGGAAAACGTTGCCGGAAGCCATGCCGGCAGGCTGGCTTCCGCGGTGCGTCGGGCTGCGTGACCGTCCGCCCCGGGCGGCCGACAGGGTGGCATTGTACCCTTGGCCTTGCCGCGGTTGAAAGCCAGCCCCCCTGATCCACGCCGCGCGGCGGCGCGCCCGGGCGCGGACCTTCGCCGCCGGGCGCGCGCACGCCGCGCGCGCCAGCATCATCCGCGTTTGCCGCCGCGGGTGCGCGGCTTGTTACGCTATGCAACAATTACGCCTTTCGCCTTGCCGTTCCCCGCGCGCGCCGCCGGCTGCGCGTCCCCCGTTCCCCAGGATGTTCCGATGAGCCTCTCCGCCCGCGCCCCCCGGGCCGCGCGTTTCCCCCTCTGGCTGCTGGTATGCGCGTCGCTGACCGCGCTGGGGCCGCTGTCCATCGACATGTACCTGCCGAGCTTTCCCGCGCTGGCGGCGGATCTCGGCGTGGACATCGGGCGCGTGCAGCTGACGCTGGGCACCTTCCTGGTGGGGCTGGCGGCGGGGCAGGCTTTCTATGGCCCGATCAGCGACCGCTTCGGGCGCAAGCCGCCGCTCTATGCCGGGCTGGCGCTGTACGCGGCGGCCGCGGCCGGCTGCGCGCTCGCGCGCGACGTCGAGGCGCTGATGCTGTGGCGCTTCCTGCAGGCGCTGGGCGGCTGCGCGGGCATGGTGATGGCGCGGGCGGTGATCCGCGACCGGCTCGAGGCGCACGAGTCCGCGCGCGCCTTTTCCTCGCTGATGCTGGTCATGGGGCTGGCGCCGATCCTGGCGCCGATCATCGGCGGCGCCGTGCTCGGCATGTTCGGCTGGCGCGCCATCTTCTGGCTGCTGTGCGGCGCCAGCCTGCTGATCCTGCTGGTGGTCCACCGCTACATGGAAGAGTCGCTCGACCACGCCAGCGCCATGCCGCTGCGCCTGGGCCGCGTGCTGTCCAACTATGGCGAGCTGCTGCGCGACCGCGGCTTCGTCGGCTATTCGCTGTCGGCCGGCTGCGCGCAGGCCGGCATGTTCGCGTACATCGCGGGTTCGCCGTTCGTGCTGATCGAGCTGCATGGCATCGCGCCATCGCACTACGGCTTCGTGTTCGGCACCAATGCGCTGGGCCTGATCGCCATGTCGCAGGTCAACGCGCGGCTGGTGCGCAACCGCGCGCTCGACCACGTGCTGCGCGGCGCGCTGCTGGCGCCTTGCGCGGCCGGCGTGATGCTGGCCGCGGTGGCGCTGGCGGGCACGGCGCCGCTGCCGGTGCTGCTGGCGGGGTTCTTCGTGTTCATCGGCAGCCTGGGCTGCATCCTGCCCAATGCGTCGGCGCTGGCGATGGCCCATCAGGGCCACCGGGCCGGCACGGCCTCGGCGCTGATGGGCACGCTGCAGTTTTCGCTCGGCACGCTGGCCGGCGCCGCAGTCAGCGTCTGGCGCGACGGCACCGCGCTGCCGCTCGCCGTGGTCATGGCGGTGTGCGGGATCGGCGCGGTGGGCATGCGCCTGGTCGGCCGCGCCGGCATGCAGGCGCAGCGCCCGGCATGAGCCGGGCCGCGCGGGGTCAGGACGCGGCGGCGCCGCTTTGCTGCAAGACCACCAGTTGCGCCGGCATCGGCGCGGCGTAGCCGGCTTCGCCGAAGCTCTCGCGGATGACGCGGTTGGTGTCGAAATACACCTGCCAGTAACTGTCGTTATGGCAGTACGGGCGCACCGCCAGGACCGGGCCGACCAGCGTGAACTCCAGGATTTCCACGTCCGGCGCGGGCTCGGCCAGGACGTTGGGCAGCGCGGCCAGGCGTTCCTTGAGCAGCGCGATGGCCGCGGCCGCATCGGTGCTGCCGGCCAGCTGGGCTTTGAGCTCGACGCGGCGGAAGGCGTTGGCGCTGAAGTTCTGGATGGTGTCGGAGAAGATCTTGTTGTTGCCGACCACGGTCAGCACGTTGTCGGGCGTGTCCAGCGTGGTGGCGAACAGGCCGATCTCCCTGACCGTGCCGGTCACGCCGGCCACCGTCACGAAGTCGCCGACCTTGAACGGGCGCAGCACCACCAGGAAGGCGCCCGCGGCGAAGTTGGCCATCAGGCCCGACCACGCCATGCCGACGGCCACGCCGGCCGCCGCGATCAGCGCGGCGAAGGTGGTGGTCTGGATGCCGAAATAACCGAGGATGCCGATCACCAGCACCACGTTCAGCGTGACCGTGACGATCGAGCCGACGTAGCGCAGCAGCGTGGGGTCGACCTTCTGCTTGGCCAGCGAGCCCTGCACCAGGCGCACCACGAAATGGATCAGCCAGCGGCCGATCACCCAGAAGGCCAGGGCGGCAAGCACCTTGACCCCAAACTCCGTCGCGTAGGCGACGACGACTTCCTGTAGCTTCTGCAGCGTGGTGGCATCCATCGCGTTCTCCCTTGCTGGCTCTTGCAGGTTCATGAACACCGAACGTCGTGCGGCGCCGCCCGCGCGCGCCGGCGGCGCGGCGCACGTGCGGGCTACGCATTATTGCGTTGCGGCGAGCGGAAGTTCAAGCACAGAATTGTGGGGCTTGGTGTCTGCCGCGGCGGCCGGCTCACCAGCTGGTTTCGCGCTCCGGCGTGGCCGAGATGCGGTGCAGCGAGAGATCCGCGCCGTTGTACTCCGATTCGGCATCGAGCCGGATGCCGACCACCTTCTTGAGCGTGCCGTAGACCACGGTGCCGCCGACCAGGGCGATGACGATGCCCAGCAGGGTGCCGATCAGTTGCGCGACCAGCGAGACGCCGCCGATGCCGCCCAGCGCGCGCGCGCCGAAGATGCCGGCGGCAATGCCGCCCCACGCGCCGCACAGGCCGTGCAGCGGCCACACGCCCAGCACGTCGTCGATGTGCCATTTGTTCTGCGCCAGCGTAAACAGATAGACGAACAGCACGCCGGCGATGGCGCCGGTGATCAGCGCGCCCAGCGGGTGCATCAGGTCCGAGCCCGCGCACACCGCCACCAGCCCGGCCAGCGGCCCGTTGTAGGCGAAGCCGGGATCGTTGCGGCCCGCGGCCCAGGCCGCCAGCGTGCCGCCGGCCATCGCCATCAGGGAATTGATCGCCACCAGCCCGCTGATCTTGTCGACGGTCTGCGCGCTCATCACGTTGAAGCCGAACCAGCCCACCGCCAGCACCCAGGCGCCCAGCGCCAGGAACGGGATGTTGGAGGGCGGATGCGCGCTGATGCGGCCATCCTTCTGGTAGCGGCCGCGGCGCGCGCCCAGCAGCAGGATGGCCGGCAGCGCGATCCAGCCGCCCATCGCATGGACCACCACCGAGCCGGCGAAGTCGTGGAACGGGGCGCCGGCCACCGAGGCGATCCAGTCCTGCACGCCGAAGCGGTTGTTCCAGGCGATGCCCTCGAAGAACGGGTAGACCAGGCCGACCAGGACGAAGGTGGCCACCAGTTGCGGGTTGAAACGCGAGCGCTCGGCAATGCCGCCCGAGATAATCGCCGGAATGGCCGCGGCAAATGTCGCCAGGAAGAAGAACTTCACCAGCTCATAACCGCTGCGCTGCGCCAGCGTCTGGGCGCTGGCGAGGAACTCCACGCCATAAGCCACCGTATAGCCGATAAAGAAATAGGCAATCGTGGATATGGCGAAATCCACCAAAATCTTGACCAGCGCATTGACCTGGTTTTTCTTGCGCACCGTGCCGAGCTCAAGAAACGCAAAGCCCGCGTGCATGGCGAGCACCATGATCGCCCCTAACAGGATGAACAGGGCATCGGTGCCGCTCTTCCAATTGTCCATACATTCCTCATGCTCAAAATGGGAGCACCCGTATGCAATAACCGTTCCAGATTGGTCCCATGCAGGTGCATGACTGCACCGTCTTGGTGGTTGCTGCACTGCTTTGTGGCCGGCGGTGGCGATCGGGGACTGGCAATGTCGGCCGCGGGCGGGCAGAATGCGCCGTGCCGCGCGCCGGGAGGCGAGCCGGCGGTCCGCACGGCCTGCGCCAAAATGATGCGGTGCATTGATTTGGGGCGCGCGGATGGTCCTGGTCTGCACCAAAATGAGCGTTGTCGCCATATCGGTGCATGGCGGCGTCGGTGGCGCTGCCGGTTCCGACGGGGGCGCCAGGGGGCTTCCGGGCCGCGCGGCGGGGCCGGGCGGCTGGTGCCGGACAGGCTCGCGCGCCGTGCCCGCGGACTTACGCGCGTTCGAATTCGGCTACCCTCACGAACCGTATTTGAAAGCGTGGAAAAGGAGTGTAAATTCCCCGCAAAGGCGCTTGACTCAAGGATTTCCGGCTTTTTTCGTTGCATTGGTGCCACTGGGGATTGCCCAATGCGTAAAGCGCGGATTAGACTGCGCCGATCGGTGATTTGCCGCGTGGCAGACACTCCGATGACGACGA